>WBZO01006209.1_pt1 | contig 11709 bp, 12 predicted proteins | sample 5204261 | NCBI WGS metagenome assembly WBZO01 (sample SAMN12412400, study PRJNA552823) | activated sludge metagenome | isolation source: activated sludge from anammox sidestream of wastewater treatment plant... | place: USA: North Carolina | collected 2017-09 | reverse complement strand
AAGCCCTTGCCCGCGCAGCTTGCCTCCGGCAGCGCTGTGCCTGCGCCGCTCCGCGAATCCCGCCCAGTCGGCTTCCGCGAGCGCCCGCTCGAGCATGGCCGCGAAGTCGCCGCTGTCGTAGGTTTCTCCGGTGGCCGTGCGATAGGGAAGCTGGCCGGCTGTGATCAGGTTGCGCCGGCGCAACTCGATGCGGTCGATGCCGAGGGATATCGCCGCCTCGTCCATCATGCGCTCGATGAGATAGATCGCTTCCGGCCGCCCGGCGCCGCGATAGGGTGCGGTCGGCTGCGTATGGCTCAGGACCCCGTGCGCCTCGATGTCGATTGCAGGGATGTCGTAGACATTGGTGATGACCTTCGACCCAAGGACCGTTGCCACCAGCGGGCCGGCTGGTGATGGATAGGCGCCGAGATTGGTGCGGCTCCTCAGCCGCAATGCCAGGATGCGCCCCTCGGCATCGAAGGCGAGCGCGCCTTCCGCGCGCTGATCGCGCGCATGCGTCGACCCCATAAACTCCTCCGAACGCGACGCCGTCCAGCGGACCGGCTGGCCGAGCCGTTCGGCGAACCACAGCGCGAGCGCATCCTCCGGATAGAGGTAACCCTTCATGCCGAAGCCGCCGCCGATGTCGGGCACGCGGATGCGCAGCCGCTCGTCCGGCCAGTGGAACACGTGCCGGGTCAGCGCCTCGTGCACCGCCGTCGGGTTTTGCGTGGCGGTATGGAGGATCATGCGGCCGGCGACCGCATCCGGCGCGGCAAGGACGGCGCGCGGCTCGAGCGGTGCGGCGTAGAGCCGCTGGTTCGACAAGGGAAGATCCACGACATGCGCCGCACGGGCGAAAGCGGCCTCCACGGCCGCGCGATCGCCGATCCGGTGCATCACAACGGCGTTGGTGCCGGCCTCGGGCCACACCAGCGGCGCATCGGCTTCGCAAGCGGCCTCCAGATTGGCGACCGCTTCCTCCTCCTCGAAATCGAGCTCGACCGCGTCGAGCGCATCGAGTACCGCCTGCGGCGAGGTGGCGACGAGAGCCACCACCGGCTCGCCGACATGACGCACCCGCTCGCGCGCCAGCGGCCAGCGTGGCGGCGCCCGCATCGGTCCGCCCTCAGGCCCCTGATAGCTGCGCAGAATCGGGATGGGGGAAAGGCCGGCGGCCGCCAGATCCTCGCCCGTGGCGGCCGCGACGATACCCGGCATACCGAGGGCGGCCGCGACGTCCACCGTGAGGATGCGGGCATGCGCATGGGGCGAGCGCAGGATCGCCATGTGCAGGGCATCTTCAGGCGCGATATCGTCGACGAAGCGCCCCTGGCCACGTATCAGCCGGTCGTCCTCCAGGCGGAGAAGGGACTGGCCCGCGCCGAATTTCATGATTCCGGCCCCGATGCTCCCGCTACCGACAGGCACTCTATAGGCTTGCCGTCACCTCGATCGCGACCAGATGCGCCGGCGTCACCAGCTTCGCCTCGAACGCGGTGCGCGTGGGAATGGCATCGGGGCTGACCCAGGCATCCCAGACCGCGTTCACCTCGTCATAGTGTTTCATATCGGCAAACATGACCCGGGCCGTCAGCAGCTTCGATTTGCTCGAGCCGCACTGGCCGAGATAATCGTCGATCTGCTCCAGGATCTGCCGGGCCTGCTCGGCCGCCGAGGCAGCGGGATTCTTCGCCACCTGCCCGGCGAGGTAAACCGTTTCTCCGTGGATGACGGCCTTGTTATAGAGGGGACTTTTCTGCGGGTGCAAACCCAAACGTTTGATCGACATCTATCACTTCCACAATTCCACAATGGGCGGGGGAAGTGCCGCATCCCCAGATGCGGCACCGGCGTCACTTCGCCTGGGGGCGGGGGTAGACAATGTTGGAAGTCCCGGCGACATCCTTCGGATAGACGATGACCGGACTGCCCTTCTGGACCTGCATGATCAGCGAGGGGCCGAGCACATTCGTCCCGCGTTCATCGAACTTGGCCGGACCAAAGAACGTATTGAACTTGTTGCCGAGCAATGCCTCACGCACCCTGGCGCTGTCCAGGTTGCCCGCGATGCGGATGGCTTCCTGCAGGATAACGCCTGCCGCGCTCGCGCTCGCAGAGGTGTGGTTTGGCTCCTTGTTGAACTTGCTCCGGAAGGCGCTTGCGTAGGCGGCTGACGACTTGATCAGCGGTCCGGTGAAATTGAGGCTGTCGTCCCAGTAGAACACGCCGACCAAATTCTCTGCCAGCGGCCCGAGTACCGAACGCAGCTCCGGTACGTTCAGCGCAAACGCGCTGCCGATGAACTTCGGCTGGAACCGCAACTCGTCCATCTGCCGGACCAGCAGGACTGAATCCTGCACGAAGCCGCTCGTCATCACGACGTCCGGATTGGCCGACTTCAGCGCGGTGACGACGGCCGAGAGATCGGCCGAACCCTTCGGATACTTGCCGACATAGGAAATCTTGAAACCCTGTTCCTTGGCACGCTTCTCTATGGCGCCGATGAACAGGTTCGGAAAAAGATCGTCCATGCCCACGATCGCTACGGTGGATGGCCGCGGCTCGAGCGTCGTCAGTACGTCGACCAGGGGGAGCGCCGTCATGGAGCTCAGCGGCGAATTGGTGAAGATATATTTGTAGCCACGCTGATACAGGCTGTCGGCAGTGGCCATGGGCGCGAGCGTGAGGATCTTGTACTTCTCGCTGATCGCCGCCGTCGCAAGTGCGATGCCGGAGGAATACGGGCCGAAGATGAAGCTCACGCCATCCTGCGTGATCAGCTTCTCCGTGAGCTGAGCGGAAGTCTGCGCCTTGCTCTCGTCGTCGTAGAAAATCACCTCCACCTTGTATTTCTTGCCGCCGACCTCGATGCCCCCCGCTTCGTTCACGGCATCGTGCCAGAACTGGTAGCCATCGCGCAGCAGCGCGCCCTCGCGCGCCAAATTGCCGGTGAGGCTGACCGCCGCACCGATCTTGAGTACTTCCTGAGCGGCTGCGCCAAGCGGCAACAGCAACAATCCCAAGAGCGTAATGGTCCATGTGATCATGCGCATATTTGTTTCCTCCTCTTCGAAGTCCTGCCCCTAGAGCGGTTCGAGGCCCATATAGGCCTGCTGGATGTCGGCGGTGGCGAGAAGCTCGGCAGCCGGACCGCTGGCAACCACGGCGCCCGTCTGGAGGACGTAGCCGGCATCGGCCATCTCCAGCGCCAGCTCGACATCCTGATCCACCACAAGAAGGGAAATCCTGTCCCGCTTGCGTATGTCGACGAGGGTCCCGGCGAGACGCTCGGTGATCAGGGGCGAGAGACCCAGCGACATTTCGTCTACGAGCAGGTAGGTCGGGCGCGCGATCAACGCGCGAGCGATGGCGCACATCTGCTGCTGGCCGCCCGAAAGCGTTCCCGCAAGCTGGCGTCGCAGTGGTACCAACTCCGGAAAATAGCCGTAGAGACGCTCCAGATCGGCCGGGATGTTCTGGCGATCCATCCGCCCGAACGCACCCATGAGCAGGTTTTCTTCCACGGTCAGGCCCTGGAACAAGCGACGCCCCTCGGGAACCATTGCGATGCCGAACCCGGCCCGCGCCTCGGGCGGCTCCCGGGTGATATCCCTGCCATCGAGCAGGATGCGGCCCTTCGACAGGGGAACCAGTCCCATCATCGCTTTAAGCAGCGTCGTCTTGCCGGCGCCGTTGGCTCCGATCAAGGCGATGGCGCCTTCCTTCTCGACGGAGAGGCCGACCGCGTCGAGGATGAGGCTATCGCCGTAGCGCACCGAAATGTTGTCGACGACCAGGGCCATCAGACCTGGCCCTCCTTCATGCGCGCCTGCCGTTCGGCGAAGCGGGACCCGAGATACGCCTCGATGACCTTCTGGTCAGAGGCGATCTCCCGCGGCGTGCCGTCGGCTATCTTGCGGCCGAACTGCAGCACCACCACCCGGCTGCAGGCGGCCATGACGGCCTTCATCACGTGCTCAACCAGGATGATCGTGAGGCCCCTTTCATTAAGGCTCCTGACCAGTTGCACGATCGGCCCGATCTCGCTGTGGTTCAGCCCCGCCATGACCTCGTCGAGCAGCAGCAGCGATGGCCGCATGGCGAGCGCACGGGCCAGTTCCAGCCGCTTGCGCTCCGCGAGCGTTAGCTGATGCGGCAGAAAGGCGGCCTTGGCGTGCAGGTTCACGGTAACGAGCGCCTCCGCTGCCCTATCCAGCGCCTCCTGCCGACGGGGGCGTGGCGAGGAAGAGAAGGTTGCGCCGACGATCACGTTCTCCAGCACATTGAGATGGGCGAAGGGGCGCACGACCTGGAAGGTGCGCGCGATGCCGTGGCGCGTGATGCGATAGGGCTTCTGGCGCTCGATCGCCTCGCCTTCATAATGTATCGAGCCGCTGCCCGGGCGTACCAACCCCGAAATAGCGTTGAGAAGCGTCGTCTTGCCGGCTCCGTTGGGGCCGATCAGCCCCAGGACATCACCTCTGGAGACATCGAAGGAGACGCCGTCCAGAGCCTTCACGCCGCCGAACGCCACGGTGACGCCCCTTATGGAAACCTGGGCGGACACTAGTGCTTTCTCCGGGCGGCGCGGGCGAGGTTCGCGATCGTCTGCACGATGCCATCCGGCACCAGCAACGCCGCCGCCACGATCAGCGCGCCGAGGATCAGCTTGTGCAGGTCGATGAACTTCGCCCAGACCACCGCCCCGACGAGCTGGAGGATCAGCGCGCCGATGATAGGGCCGAAGGTGGTGCCCATCCCACCTATAATCATCATGATGTAGGCCGTGACGCTCGTCAGCGGGTCGAAGGCGCTCGCAGGCTCGAGGAACGTGATCCAGTAGGCCCAGATGCCGCCGGCGATGCCGGTCATCGCCGCACTGATGATCCAGGCGAGGATGCGGGCGCTCACCGTATCCACGCCCATTACCTGAGCGGCGGCTTCATTGTCCTTCAGGGCCCGCAGCGCGGTGCCCAGCCAGTGACGCTGGAGCGCCCATACGCAGAGCGTGCAGGCAATCAGCGCAGCAAGCATCATCCAGTAGATGCGCTTGTAGATGACCTGCGGGTCTGCATCGGGGATCGGCAGCGCAAGCCCGTTGGCGCCGCCCGTAATACCTCCGATTTGGATGATGAGTTCCGCACCGGCGAGATTGAGCGCGATGGTGGCGATGGCAAAGTAGTGACCGCGCAGGCGCAGGATGGGCCATCCGAGAACGGCCGCCACAACGACTGGCACCAGAACAGCCGCCGCCGCGCTGGCGACGACCGGATAGCCGAGCAGCGCGACGACGCCAAAGGCATATGCACCTACCCCAAAGAACACCGCGTTGCCAAAGGCATGATAGCCGGCAAACCCCACGATGACGTTGAGGCCGTGCGTCACGATCGCGTACATGTAGACGGTAGTGGCGATGCGCAGCCAGTACCCGTCGAGGAAGGCGGGAAGGACCATGCCTATCGCCGCGATCAGCCCGATAATCGCAAGCTCGCGTCGCGCGCGCGTGGCGGTGCGACTGGCGGCTTCGGCGATGATCGGCGACGAGGTCATCAGTGCTCACCGAAGAAGCGCTTGCCGAGCAAGCCATGCGGGCGCAGCAACAAGACGAGGATGAAAAGGGCGAAGGCCGACAATTCCTGGGTGTTGACGCCCAGAAACATCGCCGAAAGAGCCTGGACCAGGCCGTAGAGCAGTCCTGCGAGGATGCAGCCCTGCACGCTGCCCACACCTCCGAGAACCGTCACGACGAAGGTGATGCCAAGGAACTTGATGCCCATGAATGGCGAAACCGGAAAGATGATGGCCGCAAGATTACCGGCCGCGCCTCCCAGTCCGGCGCCGATCCCGGCGGTGATGGCATAGATACGGCGAGGGTTGACCCCCATCGTGCTGGCCGTTTCAGCATCGAGGGCCGTCGCCATGATCGCCTGGCCGAGCCGCGTGCGGTTCAGAACGAGATAGCACGCCCCGGCGAGAAGCAGCGCGAAGACGAAAACCAGCAGCCGGACGAGCGGCACCACCGCATCGCCGATCTCAAAGGAAACGCTGCGATAGACCGTGTTCACCGCCACGAAGTCGGACGTGAACGCAAGGACGAGCAGATTGATGATGATGAGGTCGATGCCGAAGGTGATGACAAAGGTCAGCAGGATGTTGCGGCGCATGATGCGGTTCAGCAGCATCCACTGCATGAGGAAGCCGATCGTGAACAGGACGATGAACGATACCGGGGCCGAGACCAGGGGATCGATTCCGTAGCGGCTGAATAAGGTGAAGGCTACATAGGCTCCCACGGTGATGAACGCGGTATGAGCCAGATTGATCACCCCCATGACGCCCCAGACGAGCGAAAAGCCGATGGAAGCGACGCCAAATAGGCCGCCGAGCAGCAATCCGTTTACAAGCGTCTGTGCAAGCATCGCTTCCCAAGGCAAGGCGATGGTGTCGATGCATCATGGTGGGCTGCGCCTACCCGCGCAAACCATAAAATTTCATTACTTGATGAATGCGATTAATGAACTTCACCCGGCGCGAGACGTGCGCGCTTAAGCTCCTCCAGCAACCAAGTGCGAAATATCTCAAGCATCGGCGAGAGGGTCGTTCCGGCCGGATAGGCTAGATAGTAGGAATGCCGGGCAGCCTCGACCTCGGGGAAGAGCACTTCCAGTTCACCGAGCTGAACTTCCGCATCGACGAGGAAGCGGGGCAGCAGCGCGACGCCGGCGCCCGAGGCTGCTGCGCGTGCTATAATTCCATATTGGTCGAATGCGAGCCCGCGGATCTGGCTCGCCTGCTTGTCGGGCAGCCCGGCGCGGGAGAACCAGTCGTTCCAGGCGGAGAAGCGGGACGAAAGGTGCAGAAGGCGCACCCGGGCGAGATCCTGCGGCGTCTCGATCCCCTGCTCCTGGCGAAACCGGGGGCTGCATACCGGCAGGATCTCTTCCGACATCAGGTAGTCGGCCGCGGCACCGGCCCAGGTCGGCTCGCCGTTGTGAATGGCCGCGTCGATGCCTTCGCCCCGGAAGTCGAAGGAGGCGAGCCGCGTGCGGAAGATAATGGTCAGATCGGGATGCTGCCGAAGGAAATGTGGCATGCGCGGCATTAGCCAGTAGGTCGAGAAGGTGGGGACGACGGCAAGCGTCACCGTTGGAGCCCCCGCCAGTGCCCGCACTCGGTGCGTCGTCTCCGCCAGCTCCGAAAGAATTTTGCGCACCTCGATCATGTAAAGCTGCCCCTGCCCGGTCAGCGAAACGCGTCGGCGGATGCGGTTGAACAAGGGAAAGCCAAGGTGCTCTTCGAGCAGCCTGATCTGGTGACTGACCGCGCCCTGGGTCAGATTGAGCTCGTCGGCCGCACGCGAGAAGTTAGAGTACCGGGCCGCGCATTCAAAAATCAGCAGGGCATGCAGCGAGGGAAGTGCGCCCCGCTTCATGCGCTCGCCCTCGCGTTACACAAGCCCATGGTGTTGCATTTCATCGCGACATCCTTGGCAACGCTACAAAGTCCTCATACGGAAGCCGGATATAGACTCCCGATGCTACCGGCACGCAAGTCGCCGGCGTATTCACGGGAAGCCGATCGCGCAGATCACTCGAATAGCTTCTGCCCGTGATCCACCTCCCACAAAGGTGAATCACAAAACCCGCCGGAGAAGAATCCCGCCGATTCCGATTTCAAGACTGGACGCCGGCATCGTTGACGGTCGCGTCGCCAACGAGGCGGTGCAGCTCACTTTGTCACGGTCGGCGGCGCTATCTTGAGCTGATATCGCAACATCTCGACGAGCGTGCGCACCTCTTCGGGCGTCGCCTCGCCATGACTCTTGAGTAGTTCCGCCACATCCATGCCATTACGCTTCGAAACAACGTTTTCCGCACGCATCTCGAGATTGCGCCGCGCGAACTCTACTGCCCGCCCGTGACATTTCGCGCAGCGGTGTTGAAAGACGCCGGACCACGTGAGCCCACGCGTGAACAGATCCTCAAGGGCACCTTGCTCCCCCGCCTCAAACTTAACGCCATGGTGACTGCGGAGAAGGCGCGTGAGCGGCTGGCCGGTGCGCCTGACTGCGAGCGCGTCTTTCTCCGTCTTGAGTTTCAACCGCGCCAGATCAGCCCCGTGCTCGAAATGGCAGCCATGACACTTCGTTTCGTAGATCGCATGCGGGTCAAGTTCGGCACATCGCACCGCATCCGCAATTACCAGCGCAAGTAGCACTGCCAACGCGCGGCTCCACATGGTCCATCCCACCGATGAATACGCCGACAACTGAGTCTTTGATCCGAACGGCTCTTGCCTTCCGATCCGATGTCGTCACCCGAAGCGCCATCGAGTCTACGTCCGTGCCGACATAACGGCTGATCGGCTGCTGCTGTAGATCATGATAAGGGCTGAAACCGTGGCAGCAAGTCCCGTGCCGGCTTGAAATACATCAATGCGGGGTGTGCCGGGCTGCCGCAAAATTCAGCCGTCAGCGGCTTGATCGGCGAACCCAGCTTCATCGGAGCGCACAAGTGCGGCCCGTCCAGAGTCAGAGCGCTCGCGTCCCATATCATTGCGAACTTGGCCGCAAGCTACGCCCGAGCGTTCGCAGCATGCCGAAGAACGTAATCGTCCATGCTCCCAGTGCTATCCAGAAAAATGTACGCGGAAGGCCAGATAGGAAACCAAATTCCATGGCTCGATCCATTTGCCAGGTGCAGGCGGCGTACATACCCAGCGGAAACACCGCGCCCCAGTAAAGCGGATCGTAGCGAAGCGGAAAACGCTCAAAGCCGTAACGCCAGACTCCGAGTAGCAGCAGCATGGGAATCCACCAGGTTCCGGTCGCCCAGTAAAACACCGTAAAGCCTTTCAGAAACGGCAGCAGAGAGGTCAGATAGGGCGCGTGCGGCGCATTAAGGATCAACAAGGAGCCGGCAAGTGTGGAAATTGCCATTGCGCCCATATTGATCCAATAGGGCGGCGCCAGATCACCGGGCGAGAAGTGAAAGAAGACGTAGCGATAGAAGATCAGCGACATCATCCAGATGTAGAGCATGCCGCCCCACAACCACATCGATAACGCCAACAGATTGAGTTCAAGCCGATAGGGTTGTTCGATTCGTGCGGCAAGCAGCGCGCTAGAAACCGATAGAGACTGCGTTGCCACTACCGACAGCAGCCAGCTCCCGCTAATGCCTTTATCGAGAGCCGGCTTTTCGCGTCGCACCGTGAGGGCCGTGAAGATCGTATAGGTCAGGCAGATCCACAGAAGGACAGCCAACAGCCACAATGCCGTGCCCACAACAATATTTTCGTCGAGAATAAAGAATTGGCTGGCCAAGATGCCGGTGCCAGCCACCGTCGTAAAATATCCCGGACCCGTCAGATGGCTGACCATATCACCGAAGAAGCGGTGCGGGTAACGCCACGCTCGCAAGCTGTATAGAACGCACAGGACGATGTACTGTGCAACGTTGAGATAGAACAGCGCAAACGCAAGGCTTAGATATTTCATCATGAAGGCTGCCAGCGAGATAATGCCGGTAGCCATGACCAGCCCAAAATAGGCCGGAGCCAGATTAGCAAGGGCAGCTCCGAACGGTGCTGCAGCGGAATTGCTACTTTTAGATTTGATCATGAGGATGATATGGCGCCGGCCTGCACCTCACGTTACCGATCATCCGTTGACACAACTTCTTGCAACAAACGCCCGCTATCGGGAATGAACCCCTGCCAGCCGGAAGCTGTCAGCGCGCTCCACAATGCGCATCCGTTGCTCGTCAGCAGCGGCCTGTTGATGTAACCCTCGATCTGTGGCACTGCCTCGAGCGAACGGAAATTGCCACAGCTCAGTATCAGTCCGTCAGCGTCCGATACCCATGCGCGCTTGGCAAGCGCCAGCGCAGCATCGGGGCCATGCTTGACGTTCGCTTGCTCGCCGAGGCCGACGGCATTCAGAATGGTCAAGCCTGCCGCCTTGAGATAGTCGACAAGATGCGCGAGCAGCCAGGGCTCATAGGGCGCAGCGACGGCGACGCGGGATAATCCGAGGTGCCGTGCTGCATTAACCAGAGCGCCGGCCGTCGAGATGATGGCAGGACCTCCGCTGCGCTGCAGCCGTGCGACGTCTTCCTGATCCATGGCATATCCACGCGCTAGGCTCGCGCCGGTGCAGGCGTAACAGACCGCATCGACGCCGGCGTGGCGCAGAAGCTCGACCTGTGCCGGGAATTGATCGGTCATGGACTGCATCGAGGCAGGACTGTCGTCGGTATGTGCGATGCGCGTGAAGTGCGCCGACACGCCGGGCGGCAGCATGCGCATCGTCTCATATTCGACGACCGTGTTCCATGACGGAACAACATAACCGAGCTTATAATTCCAGTCGCCCACGCGATGCCTCTACGCGATCTGCCGTTTAAAATCAGCAACGGTTGGACCGTAACGCGCTGATAGCCGCCGGAGCAGGCGGCCGGCCATTAGGGTTCGATCGATAGATCTACTTGCCGATTTCCTTGCGAACCTTCGCAAGGACTTCCACGGCTTCGGGGCCCGTCGCCTTTGCCCATTCATCCCAATAAGGACGCACGCGCTCCAGCGCCTCCGCGCGAACTTTCTCATCCGGCAGATGAACTATCATTCCCTTCGCCTTGAGCTGCTCGGTGACGACGTCTTCGGAGTCGGCGAGCTCCTTGGTCAATTCGGCCGCGTCCTTCCGCGCCGCCTCGACAACCTTCGCCTGCACGTCGGCGGGAAGCTTCTCGAACGCCGCCTTGTTAGCGATGTAGAGCATCAGATCGTAGTTGAGGCCAAGGCGATAGTTGTATTTCAGCATGTCGCCCCACAGGCGGCCGCCGCCCGCGCTTGCCGTGGTCAGACCCTCGACCGTCGAACGCTCCAGCGCCGGAGCAACGTCCGCAGTCGCGAGGGTGACCGGCGTCGCCTCAAAGCGGCGCATGAAGTCGGCTTGCGGCTGGTTGTTCACCCGCATCTTCTTGCCTTTGAGGTCGGCCAGCGAGTCGAGCTTGTTCGTCGCCCAGATCGTCTGCAGCGGGAAATTATAGGTCGCGAGCAGCTTCACGCCCCGCTTATCGAGTTCCTTAGCGAGATACGGCTCGAGGATCGCGATGGCTTTGCGGAAATCCTCGTGGCTTGAGGTCGTCAGCAGCGGCAGGTTGGTCAACCCGCCGAGCGGCAAGTTTCCCGTGAAGAATCCGTCATGCGCGAAGGTGAGCGTGCCTTCGCCAACTGCTTGCGTGACCGCCGTACCCGGGATCGGCAGCGAACCACCGACATTGACCTTAGTGCGGATCTTTCCGCCAGCGATCTTCTCCAGCTCCTTGGCGAATTTTTCCAGGTGCTGGTAGTCGGGATGATTGGTCGTGCTGAAGAAGGTGTAGCCTTTCCAGAGCGGCTGAGCGCTTGCGCCACCGAGTATAGCAAGGCTGGAAACGATACCAGAAGCGACGAGGGCAAGAAGCTTTTTGGCCATGATCCACTCCTCCCACAAATCCCGGCCTTAACGCGTTCTGCGCGTCAATCTTGCCTGTAAGCTTACGGAAAAGCGGCTCTCTTGGTCAATGACGATCTGAGTGTGTCGCAGGTTGTTTAGCACAATTAAGAATGGTAACGTTTTCATCAACCCAGCTCTCAATGCATGTTATCCAGGGGAGGCATTTGAATGTTCGCACCGCCCAAAGCCATCGAGGCCGAAGTCTTCGCCCGTATTCCAGAGTCGCT
>WBZO01006206.1_pt1 | contig 11712 bp, 10 predicted proteins | sample 5204261 | NCBI WGS metagenome assembly WBZO01 (sample SAMN12412400, study PRJNA552823) | activated sludge metagenome | isolation source: activated sludge from anammox sidestream of wastewater treatment plant... | place: USA: North Carolina | collected 2017-09 | reverse complement strand
GGTCACGCCGGTGCTGCAGGTGGTGCAGCGCGGGATCACGCACCATCTGCTGACCGATGCCGGCCTGCGCGCCAACGAGGGTCAGGGCGGCGCCGTCACGCTGATCCAGCGTTTCGGATCCGCGGCCAACCTCAACATCCACCTGCACTGCCTGGTGCTGGACGGCGTGTACCGCTGCGACGCCGATGGCGCGCCCCACTTCGTCCAGGCGGGTACGCCGACCGACGACCAGCTGCACGTGCTGCTGCAGACCATCATCGCCCGGCTCATGAAGATGCTCACGCGCCGGGGCGTGCTGGTCGAGGAGATGGGGCAGACCTGGCTGGCCGCGCCTGATGCCGACAGCGAGGAGGCGCGCACCCTGCGGCCCCTGCAGGCGGCGGCGGTCACTTACCGGATCGCCTTCGGACCCCGCGCCGGGCAGAAGGTGTTGACGCTGCGAGGCGCGCTGCCGCGCGAGGCCCCGGCGCGCCAGCCGCTGTGCGCCGACATCGACGGGTTCAGCCTGCACGCCGCCGTGCGGGTCGACGCGCATGAGCGCAAGCGACTGGAGCAGTTGTGCCGCTACATCACCCGGCCGGCGCTGTCCGAGGAGCGAATTCAGCTCGACGCCGTCGGGCAGGTGCAGCTGAAGCTGAAGACGCCCTGGCGCGACGGCACCACGCACGTGGTGATGAGCCCGCTGGAGTTCATGCAACGTCTGGCCGCGCTGGTGCCGCGGCCGCGGCTGCACCTCATCCGGTTCCATGGGGTGTTGGCCCCGAACGCCAGACTTCGGGCGCTGGTGGTGCCGCAGGGCCCGCTCGAGCCGGCCGTGCAAGCGGCTGGGGGCGCCGAGTGCGAGCCCGGGGCCGTCCAGGCGCGCTCGCAGCGCATCGGCTGGGCGCGGCTGCTCGAGCGGGTCTTCGACATCGACATGCAGCACTGCCCGAACTGCGGCGCCGGGCAACTGAAGATCATCGCGGTCATCCTGGAGCGGCCGGTGATCGAGAAGATCCTGACGCACCTGGGCCTGGACCCGCAGCCCCCGCCCAAGGGCCGGGCGCGCGAGGCGGGGCACGACTGAAGCTGAAGCCATTTGGCGCCGGCCGTGCGCCGGCCACCTCGGACAGCGCACACATCACGACACCGGCTGCGCAGCCTGGCGGCAGCTGCAGGGGATGCTGCGCCGCATGTTGGTTCGACGCCGGATGACTCGGCGTCAACCTCGGGATCAAGGCCTGCCAAGCCCGATCCGAAGTGCCGAGGCGGGCCGAATCGTTCGAATCCGCACAAGGCAATGGCTCAGGCGTCAGTTCCAGGCCCGTCAAGCCGGTATCGGCTGCCAACCCAGCTCCCAATGGGGCTTCCGGGGACCTTTTGAATTTCCTATGCGCCGCCCGACCCGCTGCGCATGGCGGTGCCCAAGGCCTTCGTCGTGCCGAGCGCGGGTCACGCGCCGAACGCCGAAACCGCCGCGAGCATCCTGCGCTTCTGCCGCGAACGGCTCGCGCCGTACAAGCGCATCCGCAGGCTCGAATTCGCCGATCTTCCGAAGACGATCTCGGGCAAGATCCGCCGCGTCGAGATGCGGCTTCGCGAGCAGCAGCGCGCCGTTCCCGTGGTGCGCGGCGAAGGCGAGTACTTCGACGACGACGTGCGGTGAACGCAGCCGCCGGCGGGGTGCAGGCGCCGGGTTTGCCGGCGGCGCGCGGACCGGGCTCGCGCGCTCACGCCTGGCGCGGTGCCGCGCGTTCGAGCTTCAGGCCGACCTTGACCACGCGCCCCCGCGAGACCTCGCGCGCGATCAGCAGCAGGCGCTCGATCTGGACCGAGTCGCCTTCGACGATGCGCCGCGCCCTTCTGCGCATCGCCTCGTCGAGCGTCAGCGTCTCGAATCCCTCGGGCATCGCGCACCCGTAGGCAGCGCAGACATCGGCGAACGCGGCGGCGCCCTCGAGCACGAAGTCGCCGTAGAAACGCCGGCGTACCGCCGCCTCGACGTTCGTGAACAGGTCCGACAGATGATCGACCTCGGTGTCGGGTGCGACGAGCATCACGACGTCGTTGCACACGAGCACTCCGACCGAATCGTCGCGGATCAGCGCCCGGCTGCGCAGCACGCCGACGATCCGCGAACCTTCGGGCAGGTCCAGCGTGCGCAGGTCGACCCCGACCATCGGCGAACGTTCGCCGATCCTGAACTCGAGCACCGCGAGGTGGTCGTCGGACAACGTGGGCCGGACCCTCGGTTCGTCGCGCGGCGGCAATCCGACGCCGAAACGTCGTGCCGCATACGGCACCGATGCGCCCTGCAGCAACAGCGAAGTCAGCACGACGACGAAAGCGACGTTGAACAGCAGCCGCGCATCGGGCACGCCGGCCATCAGCGGAAACATCGCGAGCACGATCGGCACCGCGCCGCGCAGCCCGATCCACCCCATGAAAGCGACCTCGCGCGGCGCGAACCGGAAAGGCAACAGGCAAAGCCACACTGCGAACGGTCGGGCGACCAGCATCAGGAACGCCGAGACGAGCAGCGCGTTCCACGCGATCGCCGGAATCTCGTTCGGGTTCACCAGCAGTCCGAGCAGCAGGAACATGCTCGATTGCGCGAGCCACGCCATCCCGTCCATCGCGCGCAACAGGTTCTCGGCGGAACGGCGCATCCGGTTGCCTACGACGAGCCCCACCAGATAGACCGCAATGAACCCGCTGCCGCCTAGCGTGTTGACGATGCCGAACGCGGTAACGCCGCCCGAGCACAGCAGCAGCGCACTGAGGCCTTCGCCGACCACCGCCTGCCGCATGATCCACGCCATCGCGAAGCCCAGCATCAGGCCGAGCGCGGCGCCGAGGCCGAACTGCACGACGAGTTGCCGCACGAGTTCCAGTCCGCGCACCTCGTCCGGCGCCATCACCACCTCGATCATCAGCGTGGTGAGAAAGATCGCGGTCGGGTCGTTGATGCCCGATTCGATCTCGAGCGTGTTCGCGACGCGTTCGTTCAGCCGCGTTCCGCTGGCGCGAAGCAGCGCGAAAACGGCGGCGGCATCGGTCGAACCGACGATCGCCCCGAGCAGCAGGCCGACTTCCCAGTCGACGTCGAACGCCCAGGCGGTGAACAGTCCCAGCGGCAGCGACGTCAACACGACTCCGGCCGACGCGAGAACCAGCGACGGACGCAGCGCCACGCGGAACGTTGCGAGTTTCGTTCGCAGTCCGCCGTCCAGCAGGATGATCGCCAGCGCGAGGTTCCCGACGAAGAACGCCAGCCGATGGTCGTCGAAGTCGATGCCGCCCGGCCCGTCGATGCCCGCGAGCATTCCGACGATCAGGAACACGAGCAGGAAAGGAATGCCGAAGCGCGACGAGAACGCGCCGAGCAGGATCCCGGCGAACATCACGAGCGCGCCGGCGAGCAGCAGTTGGTTGACGGCTTCCATGCGCCGGAAAGCTTAGCAGCGCCTTGCGACCCAAAGAGCATGAGAACGCGCGGCAGGAATGCCGCTTGCCTTGCCGATCGCCCGCGGGTTCACGCCGACAGGACATCGGACGACGACAACGGCGGCCTCGGGGTAAGCTCACCTCCTCCCATGGGAGATCGATCTTGAAGCCCTTTCGCAGAACCTTCCTCGCCGCGGTGGCCGCGACGATGGCGTTCGGCGGCACGGCCTGCGCGCAGACCGGCACCGCGACCGAAACTTACGCCCCAACGGTGGGCCAGGCCGGCAAGGACGTCATCTGGGTGCCCTCGCCGCAGGCGCTGGTGGACCGGATGCTGGACATGGCGCAACTGACGCCGCGGGATCGGCTGGTCGATCTGGGCTCGGGCGACGGTCGAACCGTGATCACCGCCGCCAAGCGCGGTGCGAAGGCGCGCGGCATCGAGTTCAACCCGGACATGGTGGAAATGGCCCGGCGGAACGCGCAAGCCGAAGGCGTCTCGGACCGCGCCACGTTCGAGCAGGGGGATATCTTCGAATCCGACTTCTCCGAGGCCACCGTGGTGACGCTCTTTCTGCTGCCGAGCCTGAACCTTCGGCTGCGCCCGATCCTGCTCGACATGCCGCCGGGCACGCGCATCGTCGCCAATTCGTTCGACATGGGCGAATGGCAGGCGGACGAAACCGCCGACGTAGGTGGAGACTGCACGTCGTACTGCCGCGCACTGAAATGGATCGTGCCTGCCAAGGTCGCAGGAACCTGGGTGCTCGACGGCAAGACGCTCGAACTGACGCAGAGCTTCCAGATGCTCGAAGGAACGCTGCGCGACGGTGCGGCGACGCGGCCGATCACGCAGGCGCGGCTCGAAGGCACACAGGTGCGCTTCGCCATCGGCAAGGACCGGTACGTCGGTCGGGTCGACGGCAACCGGATGCAGGGCACCGTCAACGGTTCGCGACAATGGCAGGCGGCGCGACGCAGGTCCTGAGGGGTTCGCCGCTGCCGAGACCGAATAGCGCCAGCACCTCTGCGCGACGTGCGAATGCATCGTTGCGCCCCAGCGCGATCAGTTCTCGCGTATAGACCGGCTCGAAAAGCAGGTAGGACAGCAGCGCGGCACTGCGCCGGTCGGTGCCGCCCGTGACCCGCAGGATGGTGCGGACCGAACGCGGCAGCGCGGATGCCAGCCCCGCCGCCATCGAATCCAGCCGGCGGCTGGGCGTGATCGCGAGGATCTCGATCGGACGCAGCGTGCTGTGCAGGCGCCGCTCCTCGGGAATCAGGCTCAGCGTACGGTTGATGCGGCTCAGCCGCTCGATGTCGTAGGCCAGTCCATCGAGAAAGATGCTCGAGAGCGAATGGCTGGCGATCTGCGCGAGACTGGGATACGCGTACTGCGAACCGGTGTGCGGCGCCTGCACCGTGCCTGCTTCGAGTTGTCCCGCGCCGATCACCAGGATGCGGTCGGCACCGAGATGGATGGCCGGACTGATCGGCGAGAGTTGCCGCATCGAGCCGTCACCGAAGTATTCGTGGCGGCCGTCGAGGTCGAGCGCAACGGCCGGAAACACGAACGGGATCGCGCTCGACGCCAACACATGGTCGATCGAGATGACGCTCGGGCAGGCGAGTCGCTGCGTGCGCGACCATGGAGCGAGCGGCTCGCCGGCCTGGAAGTACGTGACGTGCTGGCCCGACGTGTAACTCGATGCGGTGATCGCCAGCGCGCGAAGCTTGCCGGACTCGAGGCTGCGTGCGATGCGATGCGGATCGATCAGCCTGGGCAGCAGCGACTCCAGCGGGCTGTTGTCGAACAGCGATCGCGGGTGCGTGCGCACGATCCAGCCGAGCAACAGCGACGAAATCCAGTGCGCCGCGTTGCCGAGCGCGCCCATCGCATCGGTGCGGTAGATGTCGCCCGCATGCAGCGTGGACCACCGCTCGACGATCGCGCACACCGCCGCGCCGGCGTCGTCGCAACCGCTGGCGAGTGCGGCGGCGTTGACCGCACCGGCCGAAGTACCGCAGATGATCGGGTACGGGTTGCGCGAAGCCGGCCAGCCGGCCTCGGCGAGCACCTGCCGGATCGCGTCGAGCACCCCGACCTGATAGGCGGCACGGGCTCCGCCGCCCATCAGAACGAGGCCGATCCGTCCGTCGTGGGGAATCACGTCTGCACAACTCCTGTGCAGGCGATTCTGCCCCGAGATGGCCGGGTTCCGAACCGGACGGGTGACAGACGCGACGTATCGACGGCGACCCGGCGGATCGACGCGACAGTGAGGACTTGACCTTCCAACCATGGCAAGGTTCAAACTACATCCATGTCGAATTCCAATTATGAGGCGCAAGCCATGCGCAGGCCCGACACGCTCGGTGCCCCCGCCGCAGCCGCGGCGGTCACTCCTGCTGCCGCTGCAACGATCAGCCTGCTCATCGAAGGCATGAGCTGCGCCAGCTGTGTCGGCCGCGTCGAGGCCGCGCTGGCCCGGGTCGAAGGCGTGGACAGCGTCTCGGTCAATCTCGCCACCGAACGGGCGGACATCCGCCTGGCCGCCCCCGTCGATCGCATGGCGCTGATCCGGGCGGTGGAGAAGACGGGCTACAAGGTGCCTGCCGGAACCGTCGAACTGGCGGTAGAGGGCATGACCTGCGCCTCGTGCGTGGGCCGCGTCGAGAAGGCGCTGAAGGCGGTGCCCGGCGTCACGGAAGCGAACGTCAATCTCGCGACCGAGCGCGCTACCGTGCGCGGCATGGCCGGTGTGGGCGAGCTGGTGGCCGCCATCGGAAAGGCCGGCTACGAGGCTCGTCCGATCGACACCACCGCGCGGGCCGGCGACGAAGCCGCGGAAAAGAAAGACGCCGAACGCGCGGAACTGAAACGCGACCTGATCGTGGCCGGCGTGCTGACCCTGCCGGTGTTCGTGCTCGAAATGGGCTCGCACCTGATCCCGGCCATGCACGACTGGGTCATGAACACCGTCGGCATGCAGCGCAGCTGGTATCTGCAGTTCGTGCTGACCCTGCTGGTGCTGGCCATCCCGGGCCGGCGTTTCTACCAGACGGGAATCCCGGCATTGCTGCGCCTGGCGCCGGACATGAACTCGCTGGTCGCGGTGGGTACGGCCGCGGCCTTCGGCTATTCGGTGGTCGCGACCTTCGCTCCGGGCCTGCTGCCCGCCGGAACGGTGAACGTCTACTACGAAGCGGCGGCGGTCATCGTGACGCTGATCCTGCTGGGGCGCTTCCTCGAGGCACGTGCCAGGGGCCGTACTTCCGAGGCCATCCAGCGCCTCGTGCACCTGCAGCCCCGGATCGCGCACGTCGCGCGGGACGGCCGCATCGTGGACATCCCGATCGACGAAGTCGTCGTGGGCGACCTCGTCGAGCTTCGTCCCGGCGAGCGGGTGCCGGTCGACGGCGAAGTGGTCGAGGGCAGCAGCTTCGTCGACGAGTCGATGATCACCGGCGAGCCGATTCCGGTCGAGAAAACCGCCGGCAATACGGTGGTCGGCGGCACCGTCAACCAGAAAGGCGCGCTGACGCTGCGCGCCACGGCGGTGGGCGCGCAGACCATGCTCGCGCAGATCATCCGCATGGTCGAACACGCCCAGGGCTCGAAGCTGCCGATCCAGGCCGTCGTCGATCGGGTCACGCTGTGGTTCGTGCCCGCGGTCATGCTGGCCGCCCTGCTGACTTTCCTGGTCTGGATGGTCTGGGGTCCGTCGCCGGCGCTCACCTTCGCACTCGTCAACGCGGTGGCCGTGCTGATCATCGCCTGCCCCTGCGCGATGGGGCTGGCCACGCCGACCTCGATCATGGTCGGCACGGGTCGCGGCGCCGAGATGGGCGTGCTGTTCCGCAAGGGCGAGGCCCTGCAGCTGCTGAAGGACGCCCGCGTGGTGGCAGTGGACAAGACCGGCACGCTGACCGAAGGTCGTCCGGTACTGACCGACCTGGAGATCGCCGAGGGCTTCGAACGCCGCCAGGTGCTGGCCAGGATCGCGGCGGTGGAATCGCGCTCGGAACATCCGATCGCCCGCGCCATCGTCGAGTCGGCGGAAGGAGAAGGCATCGCGCTGCCGGCGATGACCGATTTCGAGTCGGTCACCGGCATGGGCGTGCGGGCCGTCGTGGAGGGAGTCCGGGTCGAAGTGGGAGCCGACCGCTTCATGCGCGCACTCGGCCTGGACGTCGGGGGGTTCGCCGCCACCGCCGAACGCCTGGGCGACGAAGGCAAGTCGCCGATGTATGCCGCCATCGACGGCCGGCTGGCCGCCATCGTCGCGGTCGCCGACCCGATGAAGCCGGACACGCCGAAGGCGATCGCGGCACTGCATCGACTCGGCCTGAAAGTGGCGATGATCACCGGCGACAACCGGCGCACCGCGCAGGCGATCGCCCGCCAACTGGGCATCGACGAAGTGGTGGCCGAGGTCCTGCCCGAGGGCAAGGTGGAAGCGGTGCGCCGGCTGAGGGCGGCCCACGGCCGGATCGCCTTCGTGGGCGACGGCATCAACGACGCGCCGGCGCTGGCCGAGGCCGACGTCGGCATGGCGATCGGCACCGGCACCGACGTGGCGGTGGAATCGGCCGACATCGTGCTGATGTCCGGCAATCTGCAGGGCGTGCCCAACGCCATCGCGCTGTCGCGGGCGACGATCGGAAACATCCGCCAGAACCTGTTCTGGGCCTTCGGCTACAACACGGCGCTGATCCCGGTCGCCGCCGGTGTGCTGTATCCCGCCTGGGGCGTGCTGCTCTCGCCGATCTTCGCGGCCGGCGCGATGGCGCTGTCCAGCGTGTTCGTGGTCGGCAATGCGCTGCGGCTGCGCCGCTTCGAGCCGCCACTGGAAGGGCGGCCGGCGCCGCGCATCGAGCCGGGAGGCGGGCGGTGAACATCGGCGAAGCGTCCAGGGCCTCGAAGGTCTCGGCGAAGATGATTCGCTATTACGAGCAGATCGGCCTGATTCCGCCGGCGGAGCGGACCGACTCGGGCTACCGCGCCTATGGACAGGCCGACGTCCACCGACTGCATTTCATCCGCCGGGCCCGCGATCTCGGGTTCTCGGTAGCCGAAATCGCCGACCTGCTCGGCCTGTGGAACGACAGATCGCGCCGCAGCGCGGACGTCAAGCGCCTGGCGCAGGAGCACATCGTCGAACTGGAACGGCGCATGGCGGACATGCGTCAGATGGCGGACACGCTGAACACGCTGATCCGCTCCTGCGCCGGGGATCACCGCCCCGATTGCCCGATCCTGGAAGAACTCGGGCAGCCGGACGACGGCACCGGAGAAGCCACGAAACGCACCGGCGCCGTGGCGCGGCGCGGACGCAGCGGCGGGCCACGTTGAGCGTTGTCCGTCCGCACGCTCGCGCGGGATCGCGTCGGAGTGCACGTTCGAAGTCGATGCGAGTACGCCTCCTGCGTCACCGCATCGAAGAAATGCTGCAAAGCGCATTGCATGTGGGCCGTCGTTCGGCGCGCGCGCGGCTCGATGGGGCATCCCATCTGGGCTCCCATGAGGAAGACCGTCACGGTGTTGCCCTCTCCGCGGACGAGCGTCCCGGCCATGCGCAGTGCGTTGTACATGCGCTCCGTCCCATAGGGGGGTCGTTCACGATGAAGAGGATCTTCACGGGTGCGCCTTATCGGGATGCCGGCTACGCAACGGTCGAGGAATAGGTACTTGCCGGACGAAGCTCATGCTCGATCGCGCAACTCCACCCCCTGCCGCATCCGAAGCAGTGCCTGAACCTCTCCGGGTAGCTGTCCTGGAACGCAAGCGTCATGGACCGGCTCCTACTCCTGTTGCTGCAACCGCGCCTGCTGCCGCAGTCCGAGCCAGGCGAGAGCGAGCGCGGCAAGCGCCAGCCAGGGCAGCAGTACCAGATTCATGCGCTCCCAACCGAACGCTTCCAGCAGCCCGCCGGCCGCGAACGAGCCGCAGAGTCCGACGACGAAGATCGTCATGTCGTTGATGGCCTGCGCCTGCGCCCGCTCGGCCGGGACATAGGTCGTTGTGAGCAGCGTGGTCCCGCGGTTGCGCATGATGCGCGCCTTGATCAGCGCTTCGCCGATGCCGACGATGGACTCGGCCTCCAGCGTGTGCGCCTGCCCGTTGCGCAGAGCATCGTACGCCGCCAAGTCGGCCTCGGTCACGATCGCCGAAATGCGCAATCCGCAGCGCGGAGATCTGCGCGATGCGCACGTCGCGCGGAGCATGGAGCTTCGTTGCCCGTGCCGTTGATCCACACGCTGGTGCTGCCCGCAGCAGGGGCGGCTGTAACCGCGATTCGGTCACGGGGTCGGTCGGGCCGGCGGCCAGTGGGCGGCGTGCTTTCCGCTACAGGCATCGGACCTACGCCATGGGACCGGTTCGCAGTCATGTGGATGATGGCGAAGCGGCGCCGACACTGAGACCGTGCGGGCAAGCCCCCGCGCAGGTCTCGCATGCATGCCGCAGCAGCTCGGCCGCCGACAGGCGAGCGCCGCCGCTTGCCCGATGGTGCACCCGTCCACTACGAGCGCCACCGCCCGGAGCGAACGGCGCTGTATCGCCTGGTCCAGCAGCACGCGGCCAGCTTCATCGCGCACACCGAGGCCGGCACCGGATCGGCGCTGCCGAGGTTCGTCAAGGACGAGTTCGACGCCTTCCTCGAGTGCGGCATGCTGGCGCATGGCTTCCTGAGGCTGCGCTGCGGGCAGTGTAGCCATGACAGGCTGCTGGCCTTCAGTTGCAAGCGCCGGGGCTTCTGCCCGTCGTGCGGTGCGCGGCGCATGTCGCAGACAGCGGCGCACCTGGTCGACCACGTCATCCCTCATGTGCCGGTGCGGCAGTGGGTACTGTCGCTGCCGATCCCGTTGCGCGTGCTGCTGGCCGCCCAGCCCGAGCTGGTCACGCCGGTGCTGCAGGTGGTGCAGCGCGGGATCACGCACCATCTGCTGACCGATGCCGGCCTGCGCGCCAACGAGGGTCAGGGCGGCGCCGTCACGCTGATCCAGCGTTTCGGATCCGCGGCCAACCTCAACATCCACCTGCACTGCCTGGTGCTGGACGGCGTGTACCGCTGCGACGCCGATGGCGCGCCCCACTTCGTCCAGGCGGGTACGCCGACCGACGACCAGCTGCACGTGCTGCTGCAGACCATCATCGCCCGGCTCATGAAGATGCTCACGCGCCGGGGCGTGCTGGTCGAGGAGATGGGGCAGACCTGGCTGGCCGCGCCTGATGCCGACAGCGAGGAGGCGCGCACCCTGCGGCCCCTGCAGGCGGCGGCGGTCACTTACCGGATCGCCTTCGGACCCCGCGCCGGGCAGAAGGTGTTGACGCTGCGAGGCGCGCTGCCGCGCGAGGCCCCGGCGCGCCAGCCGCTGTGCGCCGACATCGACGGGTTCAGCCTGCACGCCGCCGTGCGGGTCGACGCGCATGAGCGCAAGCGACTGGAGCAGTTGTGCCGCTACATCACCCGGCCGGCGCTGTCCGAGGAGCGAATTCAGCTCGACGCCGTCGGGCAGGTGCAGCTGAAGCTGAAGACGCCCTGGCGCGACGGCACCACGCACGTGGTGATGAGCCCGCTGGAGTTCATGCAACGTCTGGCCGCGCTGGTGCCGCGGCCGCGGCTGCACCTCATCCGGTTCCATGGGGTGTTGGCCCCGAACGCCAGACTTCGGGCGCTGGTGGTGCCGCAGGGCCCGCTCGAGCCGGCCGTGCAAGCGGCTGGGGGCGCCGAGTGCGAGCCCGGGGCCGTCCAGGCGCGCTCGCAGCGCATCGGCTGGGCGCGGCTGCTCGAGCGGGTCTTCGACATCGACATGCAGCACTGCCCGAACTGCGGCGCCGGGCAACTGAAGATCATCGCGGTCATCCTGGAGCGGCCGGTGATCGAGAAGATCCTGACGCACCTGGGCCTGGACCCGCAGCCCCCGCCCAAGGGCCGGGCGCGCGAGGCGGGGCACGACTGAAGCTGAAGCCATTTGGCGCCGGCCGTGCGCCGGCCACCTCGGACAGCGCACACATCACGACACCGGCTGCGCAGCCTGGCGGCAGCTGCAGGGGATGCTGCGCCGCATGTTGGTTCGACGCCGGATGACTCGGCGTCAACCTCGGGATCAAGGCCTGCCAAGCCCGATCCGAAGTGCCGAGGCGGGCCGAATCGTTCGAATCCGCACAAGGCAATGGCTCAGGCGTCAGTTCCAGGCCCGTCAAGCCGGTATCGGCTGCCAACCCAGCTCCCAATGGGGCTTCCGGGGACCTTTTGAATTTCCTATGCGCTGAAAGACGCC
>WBZO01006205.1_pt1 | contig 11713 bp, 7 predicted proteins | sample 5204261 | NCBI WGS metagenome assembly WBZO01 (sample SAMN12412400, study PRJNA552823) | activated sludge metagenome | isolation source: activated sludge from anammox sidestream of wastewater treatment plant... | place: USA: North Carolina | collected 2017-09 | reverse complement strand
CAGCCCTGTCCTACGTCCCCATCATCGCCATCACCGCCAACGCCCTCAAAGGCGACGCCGAAAAAGCCCTCGCCGCCGGGTGCGACGTGTACATGTCCAAACCCATCAATATCCGCGAACTGTGGGCGAGAGTCGAGGCGTTTATCCCCGCGCCGTAGGGGAAGGGACGAAGAGAAAGCCCGGCGCGCTCCAATGCCCGTCAAAAACTCCCGCCCAAACGCGGGAGTTTTTGATTCAAGCAGGCGATAAACGCAGGTTTGTAGAAATCTCCTGTCAAGAAACCTGTGAGAAATTATTGAGTAAAAGAGAAGAAGAGCGTAATGAGCAATCATTTAAAGCGAATTAAACTCCCGCGCATCCAACAGAAGCGAAAGGAGTAAACATGAACACCCATCCTACAACCACATTTGGCATTTGGGCTTTCATCCTGGCGGTCTTCGTGCTCATCGCATTTCTACCGTCGCCATCTGGCCCGAAAAAATGGAAGGCGTGAAACCCCACAAGCCCGCTACCAGGGCTGACGATTGAAAGGAAAAATCCATGACCCCTGCCATTCCCGTCCCGTTGAAAATTCCGGTTCAAGCCCATTCCAGAGGACCGCCGAACGACAGGCAGGCCGCACAAAAGCGCGGTCTGCCTGTTGTATAATTACTTTTATCGTCCATCCGACCGGGTTGTAAGCGAGGGTTGACAGCATGGCAAATGGCAAAACGAAAAATAAAGAGAGCGGGGGATTCGATCTGTCTTCCAACGACAGAAAGGTATATCTCGTTGCCTTGCTTGCATCGGCGGCCTTGCTCTTCGCATATTTCTATTTTTTTGGATACGATCCTGTCATCGCCTGCTTGAATGGCGTGATTTGCGCAATCTCCCTGGCGCTTTTTCTTTTGAGCCGCCGTGTCGAAACGCTCGGAAAGCATCGCTGGATTTTTGGGTCGGCCCTGCTCATTCTGGTGAGTTTGCTCGATTTTTCCCGCGCGAAATCCACGTTAAACGTAAACGCGGCGGAAGACCGCCGGTTGATCGAATATTCCATCGCAGGCTCCAACGCAATATTGCACGTGGATTACCCCGCGCAAATCTTGTACGACAGCGAAGAAACCTCCGCGATTGAGGTCTGGCTCGCGCCCTCCTCCCCTTACCCGCCGCCCATCATATTTTTTGAATCGGAAACTATGTTCCTTGCCGCGCAACCGGATGAAGATTCTCCGCCGCAATGGAAGAAGAAGCTGGAAGTAACCCCACCCGCCGATGGCGGCAGCGTAAAAATATTAATCCTCCCCGACCAAGCGTCCGCCAGTCTGCGTTCTGATTCGGCCTTGCACATAACCGGTGACACAAGCGTCGAAATAGAACGTCAACCCGAATTAATCGTGGAAAGCAAGGGTAATGCCCTGATCCGTTTTTGGAAAGGCGCCATTGTTGATGTCGGCGGCGAGATCATTGCTCTGATCGTCGCCATTTTTTCGGGGTGGAAACAGATTGAGGAGGAAAAGAAAAAAGAAGAGGCGGAGAAAGAGGAGCAGGCGAAACGCGACGAGCAAGAGAAGCAAAAGATCGCCGGGGCGCGAAAAGACATTGAGGCTTTTGCAACGCAGTTCAGGGCGAATATCCTTCCGGCGCTGGATAGATACCTGGCGGCCGTTGAGACCTGGGGAGGCGATTTGCGCAACGAGTTTGCCGGTAAATTAACCGACTTCCTCCAATCTGATGATTTTTGGACAAGCCTTGAAGATCAAGACATCGAAGAACTTCAATCCATCCTGAAGAAAATTTCCGAACTGTGCGAAAAAACCGGCGCCGGTTCGAACGCCGTCAAACTGTTAGAGTCCGCTCTCCGGCAGGATGGGCGTTCGCTTTTATCGCTTTTAAAGGAATCCCCTCGGAGCATTCTGGCGGTAAAGAGGATATTACACAGTTACCCGGGCGATGTAAAAGAAAAGATGCCTGATGAATTCCGAAACGAATTCTCGAAGGAAATCATGGAGGTAAAGGACCTTTTAGGCTTCGTGGAAACGGATCATTTTCCGCTGAAGGGGCAATTCCAATTCTACGCGGACGTACCCGCCGCCGACGCGCGATTCGCGGGCTGGCTGAACGGGCACGGCATGACCCATTCGCCGTTTCTGGACGCGCGTAACCCTTATACCAAAATTCCAGACAGCGACAAATTGTTTATCGAACAGGTCTACAGCGGTTTTGTATTCCATGATATTGAACAGCCGGTTGAAGCCCTGAAATTTACGAATGGCTGGGATGCCCGCGCCGCCATGTTCGAGTACCTCAGGGCCATGCCGTCGCAGTCCGCGCAGGAAACCTTTGTGACGCCGCTGACGCCCGCGATGCTGGCCGATTTTGGACAGGAGCGGCCGCGTGAAGTCTGCCTGCACGCGCTGGCGGAGCAATGGCTGTGGCTGCTGGCCGGCAGTCGGACGCTATATTATTCGTTGAAGAATCCCCAGCGCGCCCTGCTGGGGCGCCTGCTCTGCTGGCACTGCGGTTCGCCTTCGGCGGCCGTTCAGAGCCTGGAGCAAATCCCCGGCGATCCCTCGGATGCGGCGCGCGGAAAGTTATTCGCCAGGCTGGCGGAATGGCTGAGCGGCTCCGATGCAAAAAGCCTGCTCCCGCAAGAGACGAATACCCTTATCGAACTTCGCCCCGCGCCGACTCAAACTACCCTCTTGGTGGCCGCTCCGTCGGACTGGTGGCCCGAGGCAGGCGGGGCATGGCCGCTGGACATTCGCGCCTGGCTGGCAGGGGAGGATAATTGGTTAAAATCGCATGGCTGGGCAGGCGTTTATTTCGCCGTTTCGGACACAAACCCGCAGAAGTTATCCGACCAGCAACTTATTCATCTGTGCAAGCGAAGATTGGGCGTCGCCTCCGGCGGTCGCATTGAAGCATTGGAACAATTATTCGCCCCGCACCCCGAAGACCCCGCGGACGACATCCTGGCCCGCAAGGCGGAAGGCTCTCCCGGCCGGATGATACAACTGGGACAGCGTCTTTTGCTCCAGCACGCGCAAAAGCCTTCGCCCGAACTCCTGCAAATTGAAAACCTGATTAATCTCGCATGAAAACCGTTCCGCCCTCCGAAGTTCTTTTCAAGACCCTCAAAGCCGAAAACGAAACCTGGCTGGGCGATGTGTTCGTCCCTCCGCCGGTCTTTGAACGGCTTGCGAGCGATCACTCCGTCATCCTGTACGGCGAGCCCGGGAGCGGCAAAACCGCGGCGCGTCTGGAGTTAATGAAGCGCAGTCCAAACGTCTTCACCCCGCTTTGGAAACCTGAACCCATCATGGAAACCCCCGCGACCGGCACGGCGCTGGCGGCGCAAAGCATGGGGCGGGTCTTGCGAGCCTGTGTGGAGGCGCTGATCTGGGAAGCCGGACTGCCCAAACGGCTGAATGAACCGCCGGGGTTCATCGCTTCCGCCCTGCAATGGTTTTTGAAAACCTGTCTCCCCTACGATCCGCTCGCCTATCTTCAGAATCAACCGGGCAGGCTGGACGGCGACGAGATGAAGTGGTACGAAAAACTGTTGGCGGAAAACCAACCTTCCGTCATCACGGAACAAACCGGGCTGAAGGATAGAATGCAACTTTTGCTGTCCATTGTAAGACACGCAAAATACGATGGGCTATGGGTGATGGCGGACGAACTCGAACGGTGGGACGCGCTTCGGGCCGGGGAGCAGGTTGAGGCGCAGTTGGATGCGATTCTCTCCACGCTGGTTTTGCTCGACGTACCGGGCATCGCATTCAAATTATTCCTTCCCTCCTCCCTGAGAAAAGTCGTCGGCAAGACCAGCGGCGTGAGTCGGCGCCGGGCCGCGGAGGTTGACCTTGAATGGACCGCCGGAGATTTAAAAACCATGCTGGAACGGCGCGCCTCCTATGCCCTGTCTTCATCTGTGACATTGCGCTCGCTCTGTGACGAGAATCTGTTTGACGGCTGGCTGAGGGAGTACGGCGGAAGCGCGCCCCGCGACTGGCTGCGTTTTACAGCCCCGTTGATCGCCGAATTTCAAAAACAAGGCAAACGCCTGTCTGCCGATCAGACGCGCGCCTTTATCCTCCGGCACCCCGCTCCGCTCCGCCTGGGTCGGGACAGGCGGGAGGTCTGGCTGGGCAAAAAATGTATTCCGATAGGTTCAGCGTATGAATTTCGCATCCTGGACTACCTCGCCAGCCATCCGGGCAAGATCGGGTCGCTGGAAGAGTTATATTATTACGCCCAGGCGGAATTGGAATCCGTGCCGGACAGCGGCGAACCCAAATGGGTTCCCAGAAAAACATGGCGCGCGGCCATGGACACGATGATCTGGCGCCTGAGGCAAAAGATGGAACCCAACCCCGGAGAACCGCTGTATCTGGTGACGCACCACGGCAAAGGGTTGGAATTGCTCCATGTCGAAGCGTAAGAAAACTGTAAGAAAAGTACGAGAATCCCGTGACACAGATTTGGATGCCAATCGGATAAACTCTGCAACATCAAATGCGTATTAAGAACCCACATTTTACAGTGGGGGCGATCATCCAGATTGAGGCAGTATTCATACGGCAGTTAAGTTTTTTGTCGCATCCACAAGCCTGGAAATGTCAAGAAAGGAATTCCCTTCTCATCGTCAGGGAAAAACGAGGTCATGACGACAGCAAAACGAGGACTGCCCGATCTCGGGTTCGCGTTCGACCCCTTCGAACATCTCGACAGCGCGCGGGATGTTCATCTTCAGTCATACATGGTCATCCCCAGGGCGGTGGAATCAGCGCTGGCGGAACAGCCCCTCGCGGTCTTTGCGCAACCCGGCGGCGGGAAGAGCGCGCTCAGAATTTACGCCTCCAATTTTTATCGGGACAGTCGCGGCGTTCGTTTCCCCATTACCTACGTGCCGGACGGCTATTCCGCCGACCCCGGCGCGCATTTTTCCGGGATCGAAACATCCCTCGCGCGCGCCGTGTTGATCTACCTCGTATCCTACCCCGATCTCTTTTCTTCCTACGACACGGCAACCCGGCGGGAAATCAAACGGATATTGCAGATTCTCCCTTTTGGGCTGGACTTTAACCTGGGGCTGATGCAATCCGCCCGCTTCATCACGGACCTCGAACAGACTCTCGGCGTTTCGGCCTTTTCCGGGCTGAAAGAGATGGGCATGTCCCACCGCGACCTGGGGCGCGAACTCCAGGCGTTGAAAGCCGGAGCCGCTGCCCGCCCTTCCCTGGATGACCAATTCGATCTGCTCAAAACCGCGTTCGGCGCAAAATCCATCCACCTGCTGGTGGATGGGCTGGACGGGTTCATGGAGACATCGTCCGCTCCCGCCCTGCTGAAATGGATCGAACCCCTCTTTGAAGCCCTGCAAAACTGGGAGGCCAAAAATATCCATCTCAAAGTCTTTCTGCCCATGGATATCGCCGACGCGCCCTCCGTCGCCCGTTTCGGCGCGCTTCGTACCGCCACTCTTGCCTGGGACGACCACCTGTTGGCGGAGATCATCCGCAAGCGGGTATTCGCCGCCAGCAGCGGCGTCTTCGACACGCTCGATGCCATCAGCGCCCCCGATGTGCGCGGGTCCGAGTTAACGCTTGCCAGACAATTACCCGGCGACAGAAAGTTGCCCCGACACATTATTATGAAATGCAAAAAAATCATTGACCAGATCCCCGGTCAGGGTTGGATCACAAACGAATTGTTGAACGCGAAAGAGGCGGCGCATGACGGAATACTATAAGATTTACAGATCCGCAGAATTTGTCAACCGGCACGTTGAACTTGACGCCATCCAGAGCCGCCTGCGGCAAAACACGCGCGGAGCGTTCATCTTTGAAGGCGAACGCGGCGCGGGCAAGACCTCCCTGATGTTTGAAATATTCCGGCAGTTGAGCGCTCAAAAAGAATTCACGCCTTTTTTCATCGGCCTTTTTCGTTATTCCGCGCCCGAGTTTGAGGGCGACAAAAAAGTCTGGATTCGGGAAGAAAAGAATGGCCGGGATAACTTTCAACCCGGCGAGATGGAAGCCCTGCTGGAACAACTGGCGGGGGCGTTGGGGGATCGTCCTGTTCAGACGGGCAACAGCGAAAACAAAACGGAATATCTAAAAGAATACCTTGCGCGCGACCTGGCCCGCAACCCCGCCAGCGCCGCGCCGGTGTTGCTCGTGGATTCGATCTATGAGGCGGATGAAAACGTCCGGACCGATGTGGAAAAATACATCGTCGCGCCCCTGCTGGCCTCCGGACGCGTCTTCGTGATCTTATCCGGCCGGGGGAAGCGCCCCGTCTGGTCGAGGCCCGAACTTCAGAATGCGGAAATCGCCCATCTCCTTCCTCTGAAAAACAAGGAACAGGTCAGGGAGCAACTGGAAAAAATGAAAAGCAAGCGAATAGATGAATACGAAACGATCTTCGATTTAAGCGGCGGCTACCCGCTCATTGTGCGCCTGATGGGATCATCGGACAAAAGCCCTGAACTCGCGCTGTACGACGCGCTGGAGATCCTCATCAAAGACGCCCTGCCAGAGAACGCCCAGGGAGGACAGGAATTCGATGATATTCGAACGCAGATCGAGAAATTAGCGCTTGTCCAAATTCCATTCCGCATCCCCGATGTGGAAAATTATTTATACGAATTGGACCCGGGCGGAAACACAAACAAGCTTGTCAACACCCTGCTCAAAAGCCACATTCTGCGCCACGAAGGCAAAGGCTACCAGCTTAATCAATCCATTGCCCGGCCCTATCAAAAATGGCTGTTGCTCGCGGGGCAGAACAGGGAACGCGCAGATCTGATGGCAAAACTTACCGAGACCAGCGAAAGGTTGCAGGCACAATACCCCGCCGCCCGATCCTGGTATCAACAAATGGTTCCGGCGGAAGGGACGAGCGGCGGAAGCGAAAGCAATTCATCCAATCCATTCAAAGCGCGGCAACGCGCTTGAGATTCGGGGAGCCTCATCATGATCGAACCAAACTATTCGCTGGACAAGATCGAATTCATCGGGCGGGAATCGATTCTAAAAGACATCCGTCTTTGGCTGCAGGATGGGAATTTTCATATTGCATTTTTCAGCGGCGACTACGGAGTCGGCAAGACCCGTCTATTGCAAAAGGCGCTGGACATTGCGCGGGACGAATTGAATTACGGCGGCGCGCCGGGTCACCTGATAGACCTGTATCATTTTCGTCACCACTCGCCCGAAGGGCTGGCGCGCGCCATCTACGCTTCCTTCAAGGGCGGAAAAAGCGAAAGTTATTTTTACCCCTTCATCGCGGCGCAGGGCAAACTGGACGCCGCCCGCGCCGCCGGAAACAGCGCGGCCATCCGCAAACACCTGCAGGAAATGTTGAATCTATGCGGCGAGTGTCTGGCGAAACTGAGCGCCGAACAGGGCGTTCTGTTGTTGTTCGATACGGTCGAGCGTTTTGTCTATCCCGCCGGAAAGCGCTTCGCCCCCGCCTGGGAATGGCTCGCGGGCTGGCTGGGCGGGCTGAAGCGCGGCGCGGTTCTCTTCGCAGGGCGCGCGGAAGCCGCGTCTCTTTTCACGCAGATTTCCTGCCCGCCGACCCCGTTGGGGTTCTTCAGCCCGGAAGAAAGCCGCGCCTATCTGCTGGCGACGGCAAAATATTTCTCGGAGGAAAAAGGCGTCCAGGTCGAGTTTGCGGAAGCCGATATTCAACAGTTGCATACGCTTAGCAAGGGGCGTCCGATTCTGTTAACCCTCTTTCTGGAAATACGTCTGCGCGATCCGCAGGCGTTCCGCGAGTTGGGCGCCATCGCGGACGAATCGTTTGAAGCGGCCGTTGTGGATCACCTGCTCTCCCAGCCCGAACTGGGCGAAACGCTCAAAGCCGCCGGGCGCGCGCACAAGGGCATCAATGCGGAACTGCTCTCGAAGATCAGGCGCATCCCGTTGCGCGATGCGCAATCTGCGCTGGGCGCGCTCCGGGAATTATCAATCGTCAAGCAATTCCCGGGCGACGACAGGCTGTTCCTCCACAGCGAAATGTACAAATTATTCGACAAGTATGTGTATGGCGACGTCAGCGATGCGGCGGAAGGCGGAATAGCCGCGCGGGCGATTTACGAATATTACTCCAAAGCCATTGAGAATCAAAACGCAAAACTGCGGGATGTGTTCTCTGATATCACTCATAAAGCGGACCAAAATCTGCCTCCCACAGAGTCGGAAGAGATCGTGAAAAAAATCCGCCAGTTTGAGGAAACGCGCCAGGGGTTGAAAAGCGAATTCCTATATTACCGCCTGCGCCACCCGGTGGGCAAGGAGGGCAAACAGCAGGCGCATGGGGACGACCCCATTTTAGCGGGGTTGAAACTGTTTTATCGCTTTGGGCATGAAGCCGCCACCAGCGCCAACGACGAGGTGTTGATTCCGCTCCAGATCGAATTAACCAATTTCTGGCTGTCCTGCGACGAAAAGAATCTCTGGAAGCCCTTTATGGAAGGCTTGTTGCTGCTCCATGAAATCTGGCTCAACGTGGCCACTGCGCAAAATTACCAGGAGGGCATCCCCGCCTTGCAGAAACACCTGGATGGCATTGCAGGACTTCCCGCCGAACAAAAAAACATTCTGCGCGCCCTGCTGGAGACATGGTCCGCCACCTGGCTGGTCTTTTCCAAGTCGCCCGATTATGCCCGCGCTAAAGAAACGTTTACTCGCACCATTGCAGATTTGCGGAAGATATCGGCGGCTGAAAACCTTGACTGGTTCAAAAATATTGCGCTCAGCCTGACCGTTCGCCAGCGCGCCTACCTGCGTTATTCGCGCGGCGATTATCAAAACGCCATCAAAGATTACCAGGACGGTTTGCGAAACGTTCGCGCGGCCGGTTTTTACCACGAGGAGGCCACCTTACGCAACGATCTGGGGCTGGCCCAGGACTATATTGGCAAGTTTCGCTCCGCCGTGGAGAACATATCGGACGGGTTGCAGTTGAGATACCGGGTTGCGACGGGCCCGCGCATTGTATTGAGCCATAGTTCGCTGGCGCAACATCATATTTTCACCGGCGCATTCGAGGACGGACGCAAACACGCCATCTACGCCCTGCGCATCTCCGACGCCGTCGGCTTCCAGCGCGGAAAGGCCTTTGGCAACCTGATGCTTGCGGAGACCGCCCGTCGTTTTGCGTTCGCCAGTTTTGGCCCCTCCAACCGTCCGGAATCGCTTGAACAGGCGCGCAAGGCAATCGAGATCGCCGCGCATTTGTTCGAGGAATTGGGCGAGAACGCCATGTTGATCGAGGCGCGCCTGGAATATGCCTGCTATTATCGGGACATGGTGAGGGTGGAAAATGACCCGGCCAACAAAAAGAACTGGTTCGAGATGGCGGATAAAAAATTAAGGGAAGTCGAAGATATGGCGCGACAGGCGGGCATCGAACACCGCGCTGTGGACGCCATCAGCAACCGCGTCTGGCTTGGCTATTACGCGGACAAGCCGGACTATGCCGAGCAAGCCTTCCAGGAGTTTAAACAACTGGAAACGCTCAAACCATACTGGCTGGCAAACGGTAAAGTTGCAGACCCCCAAAAGGCGGACGCGAACCCGATCCTTTTGACCCGCATTGCCAAATGTTACATTGGGCGGGGCATGGTCGCACTCAGAAAATGGAGGTCCACAGGCGCCCCGGCATTGCTTGCAGAGACGGCCAGACACTTCACGCTGGGCATGGCGTACAACGGCATCCAATGGAAAGACCATCGCGGAATACGGGAGGCCCGCCGCGGAGTTTATACCTCGCTGACCGCCCTGCACGACGACGAATTACGCAATTTCTGCGAAGATGTCGCCAGGGTTGAAAAAGACGAAAACCTCGCCTCGCCCTCCACCCTCCGGGAGTTGATGGAAGATCACGCCCTTTGGTTCGCCGATTAATCCGTATAGACAATAAAACTGAAAAAATCCCGACGATGGACTCGGGATTTTTTTCATTCTTGCGTTGGGCTGGGAATTGCATATAATAAAGTCGTGCGTGCCAACCGGGTCGTCAATGATTTGACTGGGGAGTCTCATGAAACCAAAGTTTCTCCGCCTTGTTCCGCAAACAAAAACGCCCTCCGCATTTTCCACAGCAGAGTGTGACGGCGGCGGCGCCTGCTCGCAACCAATCCAGATTCTCCAGCGGGGTTCCAATTTTGATGCCGCCAGCCTTGTTGCGCTGGGCGAAAAAACTCTGCGTCAGGGAAAGCAGATATTTCAGTATCCGCTGGGGGAACGGGAGTATCGTCTCTTCCAAAATCCGCAAACCCGGGCGGCGCTCAACGCCCCCGCCCGTGAAATTTTCGATTTCTTCTCCAATCCGCGCAAACCGGCGGAGTGGGCGCGCCCGGGCGATATTGATTATGAAGACGCGCAAATTACAATCGCCCGGTTTTACGAGGCGGGTTTTTTGCAGGACGCATCTGCCGCGTCTGATGCGCCGGAATTTGACAGTTCGCCCGCGCCGCTGGAGGCATGGCTGTATTTAACCCGCGCCTGCAATCTGGCTTGCGCCCATTGTTTCGTCAGCAAGGATGTTCGCCGCATGAATTTGGAGACCGGTTGGCGGGCGGTGGAGCGCCTGTTTGATCTTGCGGAACGGCATGGGCATCCCGCAGTCAAAATCAAATATGCGGGCGGCGAACCAACCATGAACTGGGATTTGATTCCCGCCTTGCATGAACGCGCAAAATCTAAAGCGCAAACAACCGGATTGGGGCTTGTCGAAACCCTGGTCACAAACGCCACCCTGCTGAACCGAAAAAGACTCGGCTGGATAAAAAACGAAAACCTTCGCCTCTCCGTCTCGCTGGATGGGTTTGGCGCGGGGCATGATCGTCAGCGCCCGGTTCTCAACGGCAACCCGAGTTTTGAGCGGGCGCTCCATGCAATCCTGCTGGCGCTCGAAATTGGACTTTCCCCCCACCTGACCGTTACCATTACAAAATTAAATCTGGAGGAGATTCCCGCTCTGGCGGCTTTTGCGCTCGAACACCGCCTCATGCTGAACCTCAACTTTTACCGTCCCCACCACCCCGGCGACTCCCTTGTGCCGGATAACGCCGAATTAATTCGCGTTCTGCAAAATTCCCTTCAGGTCATCGAAGCGAACCTGCCCGATTACAACTTCATGGAAGGGCTGATTGACCGCAGTAACTTCGGCGCGTCCCATCAACACGTCTGCGGCGCGGGACAAAATTACCTGAGCGTGGATACGGACGGCAGCGTTTTACCCTGCCATATGCTGACCGGCTACAACCTGTCCGGCATTCCATTGGACACCCTAACGTCCCCGCGCTTCGACGATTTCTCCAACCCGCCGATTGACCGCAGAAATGGATGCAACGCCTGCGAGTGGCGTTACTGGTGCGCGGGCGGATGTCCGATTCACACCCAAAATATTTTCGGACAGTCCAATGTCTCCTCGCCTTATTGCAACGTGTATAAAGCCGTCTACCCGGAACTTATCCGCCTGCAGGCGTTGCAACTGATACAAGCAGATGCGCAATTGAAATAACGCGCCGTATCGAGCAAAAAACCGCCTGCAGAACCTGCAGGCGGTTTTCGTTATAGCGCCTCCCCTACCCCTCCGCGATCACGATCAACCGATCCTCCGGCTTGAAACTGACCTTCTCCGACTTTCTGGGGTTTGTATGCACGCCGTAGGCTTTGCCTGCGTCGTGGCTTTCGTTCATCAGGCGGTAGCCGAT
>WBZO01006203.1_pt1 | contig 11714 bp, 10 predicted proteins | sample 5204261 | NCBI WGS metagenome assembly WBZO01 (sample SAMN12412400, study PRJNA552823) | activated sludge metagenome | isolation source: activated sludge from anammox sidestream of wastewater treatment plant... | place: USA: North Carolina | collected 2017-09 | reverse complement strand
GAACGCGGCTTGCGCATCGCGAGGCTCCACTGGAGTCCCAAGTCTAGCCCGGAAAGCCTAATCGAGTCCTACTACCTGTGGTAGGTGGTTGGGACAACGGGATAAGCCTTCGACGAAGCGCATATAGGTGCCGTCCTGCTCTCTCGTATCCGTGCCGCCGATCGACGGCCAGACGAGCACCTCGATGACTTCGCGGAGCGTCTTCGGCCCGCCATCGCGGTGAAGATGGGCAAGCATCTCGTTGCGCCGCTCGTTGATGACCTTCGCGCCGTCGATCACGAGTTCGCGGACCAGCGCTTCCTTCGTGCGGAAATAGTAATGCAGGGAGCCGACATTACGCTGCCCGGCTTCCGAAACGATCTCGCGGATCGAGCCCCATCGACGCCGCGCTCCGCAAAGAGCTTCAAAGCGGCCAACTTGATACGGTCTCTTGTTTCGTCGCCTCTCATGCTGACAGCACGCCCCCGCTTCAATTCCGCAGCGATCCTAACAATTTGACATAATAACACGCCTTTTGCCGGAATGTACGTCAGACGAACAGTCGTATGCCCCAATTTGAATAAAAATTATGTGGATGATTTATGCAGACGCACAAATAAAGTGCTGATGACCGCAAGCGGACCATCGCGGCATATCCGGACGAACTGACGCCAATCGCAGCAGGCCTGCCGTCATTCCGCTCTCAGCCGGTAGCCCACTCCCGTTTCCGTCAGGATATGACGCGGGATCGTCGGGTCGGCTTCGAGCTTTTCGCGAAGTTGACGGACATAGACGCGCAGATACTGCACGTCTTCCGTATGGGCGGGCCCCCAGACTTCACGAAGCAGGAAACCATGCGTCAGCACCTTGCCCGCATGCATGACGAGAATGCGGAGCAGATCGTATTCGCGGGCCGAGAGTTTCACCTCCCGGTCCCCGACCGTGACGATGCGTCGCACGAGATCGACGGCGAGATCGCCGCTGCGGAAGACCGGCGCCTCGCCCTGCGCCTGAAGCCTGTGGCGCATGGCGGCCCGGATGCGGGCGACCAGTTCCTCCATCCCGAACGGCTTGGTTACGTAGTCGTCGGCGCCGAGATCGAGCGCATGCACCTTGCCCTTCTCGTCGTTGCGCACCGAGAGAACGATGATGGGTACCTGCGACTTCTCGCGAAGTCTTTCGATAACCGAAAAGCCGTCACCGTCCGGCAGGCCGAGGTCGAGAATGACGAGATCGGGCTCGTCCTTCTGCGCCCTGGCCAGCGCCTCGGCGCCGCTCGCCGCCTCCGAAAGCCGGTAGTTCTGGGCGCCGAGGCTCGTGCGCAGGAAGCGCCGGATCTGCGGCTCGTCGTCAACGACAAGAATATGCGTCTGGGCGCTCATGACTGACCTCCGCCCATGGCTGCGGGCAGCATGACGGTGAATTGCGCCCCGCGCCTGTCCGTCCGATTAGCGGCCGTGATGCGCCCGCCAAAGGCCTCGACGAAGCCGCGGCAGACAGCAAGCCCGAGCCCCGTTCCTGCCGGACGCTGATCGCCCGCGCGGACGCGGTGGAACTTGTCGAAGATATGTTCGATCTCGTCGGGCGGGATGCCCTCGCCTTCATCGCTCACGCGAATGAGAACCTCGTCATGAGCGCGCTCCGCGCTGATGCGAACGAGGCTGCCGGGGCCCGAATATTTGGCCGCATTGTCGAGGAGATTGAAGATCACCTGTTCGAGCAGAACGGAATCGGCGCGAACAGGTGGCAGGTCCGGCGACAGATCGACCTCCACGCGATGCCTCGCCAGCAGGCGCGCCGCGCGGCGCAACGCCGTTTCGACAAGCTCGCCGATCTCGACGCGGTCGGCGCGGATGTTGAGTGCGCCCGCCTCTAGCCGCGTGATATCGAGCAGGTTTCCGACAAAGCGATTGAGGCGCTCTGCCTCATCCTCGATGGTCGCGATCAATTCACCCCTCTGCTTGGCATCGTAACGGTCGAAATAGCTTCTGAGGCTCGAGACAGCGCCGATGATCGAGGCGAGCGGCGTTCTGAGATCATGCGAAATGGAGGTGAGAAGCGCGCCGCGCAGCCGCTCCGTCTCACTCATGACGCGCGCATTGTCGATATCCTCGGCAAGCCGGATGCGCTCGATCGAAACGGCGATCTGGTCGAGCAGCGCATCGAGGAGCCGCCCTTCATCGGCGGTGAAGAGCGGGCCCGGCGCCTCGCGGTCAAGACCGACAACGGCGAGCATTCCGCTTGCGGTCCTGATCGGCAGAAAGAGCCGCTTCGCTCCGGGCAGCGTGTTCGAGCCGCGCCCCGCCGGGCACTGATGATCGAAGGCCCAGCGAGCGGCGGCAAGGTCCGCCTCGTCGGCGACATCGTCCGGCGGATAGCCCGCCGCGACGCTCATATGGCCGTCGGCGGGAAAGAGAAAGACGACGCGCAGCTTCAGCATCGAGGCGATCTGGAAAGATGCGGCCCAGAGAAGATCGTCGAGATCGTTGATCCCGGCGAGCTTGCGGCTGAAGGAGTTGAGTTCCGTCGTCGTCTTGATCTGTGCCTGCGCGACGACGATCTGACGCCGCGTGCGGGCCGTCAGATTGCTGGTGAGAACCGCCACCACGGTGAAAAAGATGAGCGCGAGGACATTCGCCGGATCGGTGATCGTGAATGTGTAGAGCGGCGGCAGAAAGAAGAAATTGTAGGCGAGCGTGCTGAGGAGCGAGGCAAAAAGCGACGGCCACAAACCGTAATTGACGGCCGTGAAGAGGATCGCCGCGAGGAAGACGAGCGAAATATTGGGAAGCGGCGCGACGAGCTGGATGAGCCTTCCCAAAACGATCGCAAGACCGATGGTCAGCGTGCTCACCGCATAGGGCATCGGATCGATGCCTTCGCCGACGGCGCGCGTGCGTATGGCCCTTTCGGCTGACCCGGCATCGCCCGGCACCACATGAATGCCGATCATGTCCGCATTGCGGATGAGCGAGCCTACGAGAGTGGGCCGGAACGCTGCGAGGAAACGACCGCCGGCCGGCCGGCCAAGCACGATCTGCGTCACGTTGTTTTCGCGCGCATAGTCGAGGATCGTGTCGGCCACATGATCGCCCGAGAGCATGACGGCTTTCCCGCCGAGCTTTTCCGCGAGGCGGAAGGCTTCGCTCAACCTGTCGCGCTCGGCCTCGCTCACCGGAACGTGACCGAGCGTCTCGACATGGATCGCCGCCCAGTTGCAGCGCAGCCGGTCCGCCGAGCGGCGCGCATAGCGCACAAGGCCAGTCGATGCCGGCCCGCCGTCGATGCAGACGAGAAGCCGCTCATCCGTCGGCCACGGGCCCGCGATCGCATGAGCGCGCATATAGTTCAGCATCTGCTCGTCGACGCGCTGCGCCGTCCGCCGAAGCGCAAGCTCGCGCAGCGCCGTCAGATTGCCGGGCGAGAAATAATGTTTGAGCGCGCGCTGCGCCGCGTCGCGCACATAGACCTTTCCTTCGTGAAGGCGCTGGATCAGCACTTCTGGCGTGACATCGACGACCTCGATCTCGTCCGCCCGGTCGATGATCGAATCCGGTACCGTCTCGCGCACGCGAATCCGCGTGATCTGGGCCACGACGTCGTTGAGGCTTTCGACATGCTGCACGTTGAGCGTCGTGTAGACGTCGATGCCCGTATCGAGCAGTTCCTCGACATCCTGATAGCGTTTGGGATGGCGCGATCCGGGCGCGTTGGTATGCGCCAGCTCATCGACGAGAACGAGCGAAGGCCGTCTCGCGAGAACGGCGTCGATATCCATCTCTTCCAATATCCGGCCCTTGTAGGACACACGCGCCCGGGGCAGCGTCTCGAGGCCGCGCGCCAGTCGCTCCGTCTCCGCGCGGCCATGCGTCTCGACGATGCCGACAACGACGTCCACGCCTTCCCTATGGCGCTCGGCGCCGGAGCTGAGCATTTCATAGGTCTTGCCGACGCCGGGGGCGGCGCCAAGGAAGATCTTGAGCTTGCCCCGCCCTTCCGCTGCCGCCTCCACGAGCAGGGCTTCGGGTGCGGGTCGTCTCGCCGTCTGGTCGATGCCTGCCATATGGCCCTGTCGGATCAGCGCACCATTTTTGCCGTCGCGGCGTCGAGCGCCATGTTGAGCTGCAGGACGTTGACCGACGGCTCGCCAATAATACCGAGAGTCCGCGGCCGCGTGAACTGACCGACAAGCGCCTGAAGCCGGGCTGGATCGAGATTGCGGGCCTTCGCTACGCGGGGCACCTGAAAGAGCGCGGCGGCGGGCGTGATGTCCGGGTCGATGCCGCTTGCCGAGGTCGTCACAAGATCGACCGGGACGGCCATGCCGGGATTTTCGCCCTTCAGCCTTTCGACATCGCTCCGGATACGCTCGATCAGCGCCTTGCTCGTGGGCCCGAGATTGGACCCCATCGAATTGGCGGCGTTGTCGGGAAGCGCAATGGTGTCGCCCTTCTCGTCGGTCCCCGTCGTCGCCGAGGGACGTCCGTGAAAATAGTCGGCACGGACGAATGCCTGCCCGATGATCCTGGAGCCGATCACCGTTCCGTTCCGCAGGATGAGGCTGCCCTCCGCCTGATGAGGAAAGATCGCTTGTGCAAGGCGCGTCATGCCGAGCGGATAGATGATGCCAAGCACCACGGTGAAGAGGATCGTGAGAGCGATGGCGGGACGGACTTCCTTCAGCATGACCTGCACCTCATGCAAGACCGATGGCGGTGATGAGAATGTCGATGAGCTTGATGCCGATGAAGGGAACGATCACTCCGCCCGCCCCGTAAATCAGCAGATTGCGCATGAGGAAGGCGGCGGCGCTGCGCGGCGTGTACCGGACGCCGCGCAGGGCGAGCGGGATCAGGGCGATGATGATGAGCGCATTGAAGATGATCGCCGACAGGATCGCGCTTTGCGGCGTCGCAAGGTGCATGATGTTGAGAACGCCGAGGCCGGGATAGAAGGCCGCGAACATGGCCGGAATGATCGCGAAATATTTGGCGACGTCATTGGCGATCGAGAAGGTGGTGAGCGTTCCGCGCGTCATCAGCAATTGCTTGCCGATGGCGACGACCTCGATCAGCTTGGTCGGATCGCTGTCAAGGTCGATCATGTTGCCCGCCTCGCGGGCTGCCTGTGTGCCCGTCTGCATGGCGACGCCGACATCGGCCTGTGCGAGCGCGGGGGCATCATTGGTGCCGTCGCCGCACATGGCGACGAGCTTTCCCTTGGCCTGCTCCTCCCGGATGAGCCGCAGCTTGTCCTCGGGCGTTGCCTGCGCAAGAAAATCGTCGACGCCCGATTCCGCCGCGATGGCCGCGGCCGTCAGCGGATTGTCGCCCGTGATCATGATGGTGCGGATGCCCATACGGCGCAGCGCGGCAAAGCGCTCGCGGATACCGCCCTTTACGATATCCTTGAGATGGATGATGCCCAGGATCGCCTGATCCTTCGCGACCGCAAGCGGCGTGCCGCCGGAGCGCGCGATGCGGTCGACGGCCTGCTGAAATTCCTTCGGCACCACGGTATCCGGCGCCTCGGCGCGAATGAAACCAAGGATCGAGTCGGCGGCACCCTTTCTAATCCTGTGCCCTTCCATGTCGATGCCGCTCATGCGCGTCTGCGCGGAGAACGGGATGAACTTCGCATGCAGGCCGGCGAGCTCGCGGCCGCGCAGGCCATATTTTTCCTTGGCGAGCACGACGATGGAGCGGCCCTCAGGCGTCTCGTCGCTGAGGGAGGAAAGCTGCGCCGCGTCGGCGAGCTCCATCGCGCTCACGCCCGGCATGGCGACGAATTCGCTCGCCACCCTGTTTCCGAGCGTGATCGTGCCCGTCTTGTCGAGCAGCAGCGTGTCCACATCGCCCGCGGCCTCGACCGCGCGGCCCGACATGGCGAGCACGTTGAACTTCACAAGCCGGTCCATGCCCGCAATGCCTATGGCTGAGAGAAGCGCGCCGATGGTCGTCGGAATAAGCGTGACGAAGAGCGCGACGAGCACCGTGACCGGAACGGCGCCGCCCGCATAGCTGACGAAGCTCGGGATCGTGACCGTCGCGAAGAGGAAAATGATGGTCAGACCCACCAACAATATGTTGAGCGCGATTTCATTCGGTGTCTTCTGCCGCTCCGCGCCCTCGACGAGATGGATCATCCGGTCGAGGAAGGTCGAGCCCTGCGCGGCGGTGATGCGAACCCTGATCTGATCCGACAGAACGCGCGTGCCGCCTGTGACCGCGGAACGGTCGCCGCCGCTCTCGCGGATGACAGGCGCAGACTCGCCCGTGATGGCGGATTCATCGACAGAGGCCACGCCCTCGATGACCTCGCCGTCACTCGGAATGAGATCGTTCGCCTCGACAAGCACGATATCGCCAACCGCGAGCCGGGATGCGGGAACGATCTCGTAGCCTGTGCCCTGCCCGCTTATCAGCTTGGCGATGGCTTCCGATCGCGTGCGGCGGAGCGCGTCGGCCTGCGCCTTCCCGCGCCCTTCGGCGAGCGCTTCCGCAAAATTGGCGAAAAGCACGGTAAACCAGAGCCAGAAGACGACCTGGGCAGTGAAACCGATATGAGCGCCGCCGGCAGCGACATCGCGCAGCAGAAGCACGCTTGTCAGCCCGGCCACGATCTCGACCACGAACATGACCGGGTTTCTGACCAGCTTTCGCGGGCTGAGCTTCGCGACGGCATCGATCGCCGCCTGCCTGACGAGATCGCCCTGAAAGAGCGACGCCGTCCCGAGCCGATGGGACGATGCCTCACCGCCTGCCGGGTGATGAACGAGCGACATGATCCGTCCTCAATAAAGCGTGCCCCGGATCATCGAAAAATGCTCGACGATCGGACCAAGCGAAAGCGCGGGAAAATAGGTAAGGCCGCCGACGATGATGATCACGGCGACGAGGATGGCAACGAAGAGCCCGCCATCGGTCGGAAATGTACCCACGGAGAAAGCCACCCGCTTCTTGCGCGCGAGCGAACCCGCGACTGCAAGCATCGGGACGATCATCCCGAAGCGGCCGAGCGCCATCGCGAGCCCCAGCGTGATATTGTAGAAAGGCGAGTTTCCGGAAAGACCGCCGAAGGCGCTGCCATTGTTGCCCGTGGTCGAGGAGAAGGCGTAAAGGATCTCGCTGAAACCGTGCGGCCCCGGATTGCCAATCGCCGCGACACCTGCCGGCAGGGCGCTTGCAAGGGCGGTGAAACCTAGCGTCGAGAACGGCAGAATGATGATGGCAAGCGCCGTCATCTTCACATCATAGCCCTCGATCTTCTTTCCGACATATTCCGGCGTGCGCCCGACCATCAACCCGGCGATGAAGACCGCGACGATGGCGAAAAGAAGCATGCCGTAAAGGCCGGAGCCAACCCCGCCGAAGATGATCTCGCCAAGCTCCATGTTGACGAGAGGCACAAGGCCGCCGAGCGGCGTGAAACTGTCATGCCAGGAATTGATCGCGCCGCAGGAGGCATCGGTCGTCACTGTTGCGAATAGCGCGGAATTGACGATGCCGAAGCGGACATCCTTGCCTTCCATATTGCCGCCCGGTTGAAGCGCGGTCTGGGCCTGATCGACACCGAGCACAGCGATGTTCGGATTGCCCGCGGCCTCGAAATGATAGGCGAAGAGCGCGCCGGCGAGGAAGAGCGCGCCCATGGCACCGAACAGCGCCCAGCCCTGCCGTTCCTGCCCCACCATGCGCCCGAAGACATTTGTGAGCGCCGCGCCGATGGCGAAGATGAGAACCATCTCGACGAGATTGGTGAGGGCATTGGGGTTCTCGAAGGGATGCGCCGAATTCGCATTGAAGAAGCCGCCGCCATTGGTTCCCAGGATCTTGATCACCTCTTGCGACGCGACGGGACCGACGGCGATGGTCTGACGCGCGCCTTCAAGCGTCCTCGCATCGACATAGGCGGCGAGCGTTTGCGGCATCCCCTGCCAGACGAAGAAGAGGCCGACAACGATGGATACGGGCAGAAGGACATAGAGAGAGCAGCGTGTGAGATCGACCCAGAAATTTCCGATGCCGCTTGCCGATGCGCGTGAGAAACCGCGAATGAAGGCGACCGCCAAGGCGATGCCGGTCGCCGCCGAGACGAAATTGTGCACGGTGAGGCCCGCCATCTGCACGAAATAGCTCAGCGTCGTTTCGCCGCCGTAGTTCTGCCAGTTGGTATTGGTGACGAAGGAAATGGCGGTGTTGAAGGCAAGCAGCGGATCGACATTCCCGAAGCGTTGCGGATTGAACGGCAGATGAGCCTGCAGCCGCAGCATGGCATAGAGAAGAAGGAAACAGGCGAGGTTGAAGAAAAGCATAGCCCCGCCATAGCGCAGCCAATGCTGATCGTCCTTCTCATCGACGCCCGCCAGCCTGTAGAAGAACACCTCGACAGGCCGCAGGACGGGCGAGAGAAAGACGCGCTCTCCCGCAAAGACGCGCGTCATGTATCCGCCGAACGGGCGGGTGATAAGAACGACGATCACGCAGAAGATCGCGATCTGGAGCAGGCCGTTCGCTGTCATGACCCGCCCTCAAAACTTCTCGGGCATGGCGAGCACGACCAGAAGATAGCCCAGGATGAAAAGAGCGACGCAACCGCCCAGAACGAGTTCGAAACTCATGGCGCCTCACAAATGGTCGCAAAGAAAGAGATAGCCAAGGAAGGCCGCGAAGCAGGCCAGCGCGAGGGCAAGCATTCCGAGATCGAGCATGGTGAGCCTCTGCCTTGCCGCGCCGGGCGCGCTTCAACCTTGGCGAACGCAACGATTGTCGGCGATCACACCATCAAAATTCGAGAGGGACTTCGGGCTCGATCAATAAAGAACGTATAAAGATGGGTACGCCGTCAGGGGTAAGCTCATGGTGTCTGGCTGATCTGCGCCCTCGGCATGGCAGCGTGCGGCGCGTTATATGTTCCGCTGGCAGCCTCAGCGAGAATGAGCTTGTCCAGTGTCATGGCTGATGCTATCCGGCCCCGGCCCTGAACCATCCCGGCTTCCAAATTCCGGCTTCATGCACCGGACGCTAACGCTGCGCATTGACACAAAGCCCTTATCAACAAACAGTTCGTCTCTGGCCGCCCGCGGTAATTGCGGCACGGCTCGCCGGCGACATGGAGCATACGATGCGGCTACTGATCGAGAATGCAAATATCTTCAACACGGACAAACTGACATTCACGGGAGAAGCTCCGCTCGTATGTGAAAACGGCCGGATTGTCGCCGTCGGCGAGAAAACACGCACGGCGGACCGGACGATCGATGCAGGGGGGCTTTTTGCGCTGCCCGGCTTTATCGATGCTCACGTTCATTTCCGTCTGGCCACCCTGAATTTCGCGCGTCTCAGCCGGTGGTCCGAGGTGGAATTCGGTATCGTTATGGCGACGCTTTCACGAGAAACGCTGGAGCGCGGCTTCACAACCGTCCGCGACCTCGGCGGCGATGTGACGGGGCTCATCCGCGCGATTGCGGCAGGCGCGGCGGAAGGACCACGCATTGTCCGGGCGGGCCGTATGCTGTCCCAGACCGGAGGTCACGGGGATGTCGACAGCGACACACGCCTTGTTCCGTCCTGCGCTTGCCACATGCCGCATTCCGCCTTCGGCATCATCGCGGACGGAGTGGACGCCGTAAGAAAGGGCGCGCGACACTTGTTGAAGGAAGGGTCGGACTTCCTGAAGATTCATGTTTCAGGCGGTGTGGCGACGCCCACCGACCCGCTTGAATCCATTCAGTATACGCCCGAAGAGATTGCGGCGGTCGTCACCGAAGCGCATCATCGGGGAACGTATGTGGCGGCGCACGCCTATCTGCCGGAAGCGATCATGATGGCGGTCGCTAACGGTGTTCGTTCGATCGAGCACGCCAACATGCTCGACAAGGATTCCGCGGCGGCGATTGCGGCTCATCGGGCGATCATGGTGCCGACCCTGGCGACATACGAGGCCATGGAGGCGTTCGGCCCATCGCTAGGGCTACCCGAGCAGAATTTGAAGAAGAACAAGCGGGTTCTCAGCGCCGGTCTGACATCGCTCGAAATTGGACGGGCCGCGAATGTGACCATGGGATTCGGCACCGACCTGATCGGTGAGACGCAATCTCGTCAGAACAGGGAATTTGCAATTCGCGCGGAAGTGGAGCCCGCAACCGACATCCTGCGATCGATGTACCAGATCAACCCCGTTCTTTGTCGGATGGAGGGTGAAATCGGCACTCTGTCCGAAGGAGCATATGCGGACATCGTACTTTCAAGGGTCGATCCCTTGAAGAAGATCGCCGATCTCGCAACGCCGGAAACTGCTCTGGAGTACGTCATCAAGGCCGGTGCGGTGGCCTGGGGCGATGCCGCCTGAATTTTGGTGGGCCCGGCAGGACTCGAACCTGCGACCAAACCGTTATGAGCGGTCCGCTCTAACCAACTGAGCTACAGGCCCCCAAGGCGCCGCGGCGCGAAGCGCCGTCCGACCCGTGCCATATAGCAGATAAAACCGGCCGGAAGAATCATGGAATATGGGGGTAGCGAAACGTGCCTTCATGCCGCAATTCCGCCCGCTTTGCCCCGGACGCTGCGGCTGGCTCACTTACACGGAGGACCCCATGTCTTTTCGCCTTACCCCCCTCTCGCTCTCGGCCGTTGCGCTGGCTCTGGCAATGAGCGTTGCCACCGTCGCCGCGCCGGCACGGGCCGATGAGCCCCAGCACCGCACCCTGTCGGTCGCGGGCTCGGGCGAGGCGAGCGCGCGGCCCGACATCGCCTATATCGAAACGGGCGTCGTCACCGAGGCGAAGACGGCAGCCGAGGCGCTCGCCGCCAACACGAAGGCGATGAATGCGGTTTTCAAGGGCCTCGAGGCCATGAAGATCGCCCGCGATGACATCCAGACATCCGAATTCTCGGTGAACCCGGTCTACAACAATCCCCCCATCCGCCCGGACGGGACGCATGAGGCGCCTACCATTCGCGGCTATCAGGTCGCAAATCAGGTGAGCGTGACCATCCGCAATCTTGATTCCACGGGCGTGGTGCTCGACAAGCTCGTCAATCTCGGCTCGAACAGGCTGAACGGCATCCGCTTCGCCATCGAGAAGCCCGAACCCCTGCTCGACAAGGCGCGCGCCGACGCGGTCAGGGATGCGATGCGCAAGGCGAAGCTCTATGCCGAGGCGGCCGGTCTTCAGCTCGGCCAGGTCGTCAGCCTTTCGGAAAGCGGCAGCTACTCGCCCCAGCCCGTTTACGCCAAGGCGATGATGGCGGAGATGGCATCCGTCCCGGTCGCGGCCGGCACGCAGAAGCTCGCCGCCAATGTCTCGCTCGTCATCGAGATCAAGTGAGGCCGCTCGCGCCTGAAGCTCAGGGCTTCATGCGATTGCGATCGTCCACGAACACGACTCTGGGGCGGTGGCTTCTGGCCGCCGCCTCTTCCATTTGCGCGTAGGAGATGATTATGACGAGATCGTCCTTCTGCGCGAGGCGCGCGGCGGCGCCGTTGATGCCGATGATGCCGGAGCCCGCCTCCCCCTCGATCGCATAGGTGGTGAAGCGTGCGCCCGTGTTGATGTTCAGGACATCGACCTGCTCGTTGACGAGAATCCCGGATGCTTCCAGCAATTCGCGGTCGATGGTGATCGAGCCCTCATAGTTGAGGTCGCACTGCGTCACCCTTGCCCTGTGGATCTTCGCTTTCATCATGGTGAGGATCATGAACGCCACTCCCGGCACTTGGTGGGCCCCGAACGG
>WBZO01006202.1_pt1 | contig 11715 bp, 9 predicted proteins | sample 5204261 | NCBI WGS metagenome assembly WBZO01 (sample SAMN12412400, study PRJNA552823) | activated sludge metagenome | isolation source: activated sludge from anammox sidestream of wastewater treatment plant... | place: USA: North Carolina | collected 2017-09 | reverse complement strand
CATGAAAACGGCTGCCGCTGGCCTGCGGTTCCTGCCCGGTCCGCCTCTCACGCCTGACGCGGTCGACTTCGTGACCCAGGACGCTCTCGCTGACAACGCCGCCGTACAGGAGTGGTTGGGGATCAAGCTAACGCCTTTAAGGGAAGGGCTATCGACGTACCTTTCGAAGCGAAAATGAGTGTGAGTGTTCTCGAGTTATTCCATCCCGTCGTACGGAATTGGTTCCGGCGTCGCTTCGCCGCTCCCACAGACGCGCAAGCCCTGGGCTGGCCGCGCATCTTCACCGGGCGCGATACCCTGATAGCCGCCCCCACTGGTTCAGGGAAGACGCTGGCCGCCTTCCTTGTAGCTATCGATGGTCTGTTGAGAAAGGCTGAAGACGGAGGACTCGAGGACGCCGTAGAGGTTGTGTACATCTCGCCGCTCAAGGCGCTGAGCAACGATATCCAGCGCAACCTCGAGCAGCCGCTCTCTGAAATCGCCGCCATCGCCAGGGAGATGGGAATGAACGTCCCTCAAATACGAACGGCGGTGCGGACGGGAGATAGCCCTGCCTTCCTGCGAGAGGAAATTTTGCGCCGCCCGCCCCACATCCTCATCACCACGCCGGAGTCCCTCTATCTGATGCTGACAGCGGAACGCAGCCGGCAGATCCTGCGTGCGACCCGGACAGTAATCGTCGATGAGGTTCACGCCCTCTTGGGGGACAAGCGGGGGAGTCATCTGGCCCTGACCCTTGCTCGCCTGGACCACGTCTGCGGCGTCCGTCCAGGCCGGATCGGTCTCTCCGCCACAATGCGTCCTCTCGACCAGGCTGCTTGCTTCCTCACAGGGAGTGAACGACTGCGGTCTGGCGACGGTACAGCCGATTGCGCTATCGTGGACGTGGGACACCAGCGAGACCTGGATATTGCAATCGAGGCTCCGCCAACAGACCTGGAGGCCGTTTGCTCCAACCAGCAATGGAACGATATCTACGGCCGCGTGGCGGAGCTCGTCCGAGAACACAAGACCACCCTCGTTTTTGTGAACACGAGGCGGCTGGCGGAGCGCATGGCGCATCACCTGGGCGAACGGCTGGGTCGCGAGCATGTGGCCGCCCATCACGGCAGCCTTGCCAGAGACCGCCGCCTGGAGTTGGAGCAGCGCCTGAAAGCCGGAGGCCTGAAGGCGCTTGTCGCAACCGCTTCGCTGGAACTGGGCATCGATATCGGGGCAGTGGACCTCGTCTGCCAGATCGAGTCGCCTCGGAGCGTGGCCACGTTCCTTCAGCGGGTTGGCCGTTCGGGCCACGCCCTCGGCCTCACGCCCAAGGGCCGCCTCTTCCCGACGACTCGGGACGAGCTTATCGAGAGCGCGGCCCTCGTTCGAGCGGTCCACGCCGGCCGCCTCGACGCGCTTCGCCCGCCGATCGCCCCGCTGGACGTTCTGGCCCAGCAGATCGTGGCCGAGTGCGCCTCCGAACCCTGGCACGAGGATGCGCTGTACGGTCTAGTGCGGAAGGCCTGGCCCTACGCCGGGTTGGACCGCCGCGACTTCAACGACGTCGTTGACATGCTCAGCGAAGGCGTATCACAGGGGAACGGACGGCTGCTGGCCTACCTGCACCGCGACCGGTTAAACGGCATCTTGAGGGGCAGAAGAGGCGCCCGGACCGCCGCTATCGAAAACGGCGGGGCAATCCCAGAGACAGCCGATTACCGCGTACTTGCCGAGCCCGAGGGGACGTTCGTAGGCACTGTGAACGAAGACTTCGCCGTAGAGAGTATGGCGGGGAACATCTTTCTGCTGGGAAGCACGTCCTGGCGCATTCGCAAGATCGAGCCCGGCGTCGTGCGGGTAGAGGACGCGCAGGGCGCCCCTCCCAATATCCCCTTCTGGCTGGGCGAAGCTCCGGCCCGCACAGCCGAGCTATCAGAAGAGGTCTCGCGCTTGCGGAAAGAGGTAGCGGAGGAGTCCGATGCCGCTCTCGCGACAGAAACAGGGGCGATAGAAGCAATCGAGCAGATCGTCCGCTACGTCCGCGCCGAAACCGGCTCCATAGGGCTCGTCCCTACACAAGAGTCTGTGGTCTTCGAGCGCTTCTTCGATGACACGGGCGGGATGCAGGTGGTCGTCCACGCCCCCTTCGGAGCGCGCATCAACCGCGCCTGGGGGTTGGTCCTCCGCAAGCGTTTCTGCCGCACCTTCGATTTCGAGCTGCAGGCCGCGGCTACGGATGACGGCATTCTGCTATCGCTTGGCCCCCAGCACAGCTTCCCCCTGGATGCCCTCTTCGAGTTCGTCAAGGCGGAAAACGTAGAGGAGACTCTCACCCAGGCCCTCCTGGCCTCGCCCATGTTCACCACTCGCTGGCGCTGGAACGCCAGCCGAGCCCTCGGCGTATTGCGACAGCGCCACGGGAAGCGAGTGCCCCATGCCCTACAGCGCATGCGCTCCGACGACCTGCTGGCGGCGGTGTTTCCCCAGCAGGTAGCCTGCCAGGAGAACGTGACCGGCCCTCTCGACTTGCCGGACCACCCTCTCGTGCGGCAGACCGTGGACGATTGCCTGCACGAGGCTATGGACCTGGAGGGGTTGAAGGCCGTGTTGGCCCGCGTGGAACGGGGCGAAATCAAGCTGTTCGCTCGAGACACAACAGAACCTTCACCCTTCGCCCACGAGGCGCTGAACTCGAAGCCGTACACGTATCTGGACAATGCCCCGCTCGAAGAGCGGCGTGCCCGCGCCATCAGCCTGCGACGGGTGCTGCCCGAGAGCGCGCGGGACCTGGGTACGCTGGATCCGGAGGCCATCGAGCGGGTACGCCAGGAAGCCTGGCCGCAACCGCGCGACGCGGAGGAGACGCACGAGGCGCTCCAGACCTTCGTGGCTATAAGGGAGCGAGAGATTGCCCAGTGGAGGACGTGGCTCGAGGAATTGCGATCTGCTGGCCGGGCATTCCCCGTTCAAGTTGGCGACGAGAGCCTCTGGACGGCAACGGACCGGTTGCCCCTGCTGCGACTTCTCTATCCGGAGATGTCTCCTTCGCCGGACGTGCGCCTTCCGGATACTTTGCCCGGCAACATCGATGAAGTAACCGCGCTGAAAGACCTGCTGCGCGGTCATCTGGAGTGCCTGGGACCGTTAACCCCTTCGGAACTTGCGCAAAGGACGCTGCTGAGCGAAGGGCGCCTCGTGGCCGGGCTAGCGGTCCTCGAAGTCGAGGGGGTGGTGTTGCGAGGGTGCTTCCGGGCCGGCCTGACCGAAGAGGAGGTCTGCGACCGCCGGCTTCTGGCCCGTATCCACCGCTACACCCTGGACCGGCTGCGTCAGGAAATCGAGCCAGTCACCGTGCAGGACTTCCTCCGCTTCTTGCTTCGCTGGCATCACCTGGCGCCGGGGACGCAGCTTGAAGGGAGGCAAGGCCTGGCGGAAGCGGTGAGCCAACTGCAGGGCTTCGAAGCGCCCGCTGTGGCCTGGGAGCGTCACATCCTTCCGGCGCGTGTGGCCGCATATCGCGGCGCCTGGCTCGACGATCTATGCCTTTCCGGTGAAGTGGTCTGGGGAAGGCTGAGTGCGCGAAAAGCCGGCGGCAATGGTCGCTCCGCCGGCACTTCTTCCTCCACCACCGTCTCCCTCGCCCGGCGCGCCGATCTCCCCTGGTTGCTAGCCGGCCTGCGGAATGGCTACGAGAGGCCTAGGGTTATGGCCGGAGCGGCAGGTGAAATACTTGAGTTGCTCGAGTCCAGAGGCGCCCTCTTCTACGACGACATCCGCCAGGCTATCCGGAGGCTGCCCAGTGATCTCGATTCGGGACTGTGGGAACTCGTTGGACGGGGCATACTTACGTCCGATGGTTTCCAACCCCTGCGCTCGCTGATGGCGTCTGGCCGGCGCACTTCTAACCGCGGTCACCGTTCCCAATGGGGCGCGAGACAACCCTTGCCTTCGGGCCGCTGGTCACTGCTACACGCCTCCCTTGCCGAGGAGATATCGACCGGAGAACTGGTGCAACAGTGGGTATGGCAACTGCTCAATCGCTACGGGGTGGTATTGCGAGACCTTGTTCAGAGGGAGAGCCTTGCGCTGCCCTGGCGCGAAGCGCTGCAGACCCTGCGCAGAATGGAGGCCAGGGGCGAGGTGCGCGGCGGGCGCTTCGTTGCCGGCGTTTACGGGGAGCAGTACGCCCTGCCCGAAGCTGTAGAGGCACTGCGGCGAGTGCGCAGGCAGGAGAAACGGGGAGAGATCGTCCGCATAAGTGGCGTCGATCCGCTAAACCTCGCCGGAATACTCACGCCGGGGCCAAGGATCCCCTTCTTGCACACGAACTCGATCGCGCTTAAGGACGGACTGCCCGTGGATGTCCAGGAGGCGGCGCGGAGAGGAGGGCGGAGGCGGGCAGAGCCAGCGCCTCTACCCTCTCGCGCATAGCGGCTACCTCCGGACCTTCGCGATAACTTGCTCCGCATAGCGCTCAAGGCCATCGAGCATTCGCTGCCGCAGGACAAGCCGGTCCGCCTGCGCCTGAAAGGCTCTCCCCGCCGCAGCAGGACCTACTTTGGCTTCTAGCGCTGCATAGTCTGAGTCGAACCAGGGCGAAACCGAGATCTCATCCGCTCCGGCCTCCTCATACCGATGGACTTTGTCGATATCGACCCAGCCTCCGCCGCCGAACTTGATCTTGAATGGGTCTTTGTCGCGTCCGTATTCATGCAGGTATCCGCGCATCTTCTTGATAGCGCGGGTGACGCTCTCAGGACTGTTATCGATAGCCGCGGGTGCCCAGCCGTCGGCGATTCGGGCAGCGCGCCGAATGGCCTTGTCCGCACTAGCCTCGATGCCGCTTCCAATCAGAATAGGGATGGGCTTCTGCGCTGGTTTTGGCATGAAATGGACAGCCGGAAAATCGTAGTACTTGCCGTGAAACTCCGTCTTCTCTTCAGTCCAGAGTTGACGCAAGATATGGATGATCTCTTCCATCCGGGGCCCCCGGTCCTGAAAATTCTCCCCGACTACCTCGTATTCTTCGCGGTTCCAGCCCACACCCACTGTCAGGTCCATCCGGCCATTTGACAAAGTATCGACAGTCGCCACCGCCTTGGCCGACACGAAAGGATTGCGCAGAGGCAGAATGTAGATGCTCGTTGTCAGCCGGATCCTCTTCGTTACCGCGGCGACATGCCCCAGTACGACGAAAGGGTCCAGCGTCTGGTCGGCCCCGAAGGAGGGGGTTCCTTCGGGGTGGTACGGATACCTGGTCTTGTATCCCACTGGGAATATGAGATGCTCCCAGATGCCACAAGAATCGTAGCCGCACTCGTCGGCTTTCCGCGCCACATCAATGAAGTCCTCGGGCTCCATGCCTCCCCAATACAGACCCATTCCGAATTTCACCAAACTTCCCCTTTCAAGAACCTATCCGTTAGCCATTCGATATCTAGACCGGCCGGAACATAGGCAACGTTATCTCTTCGGATACTGGTTGAAACTGCACCTTCACCGGCATCCCGATCCGCACGTCCTCCGGAGCGCATTCGATCAGGTTGGTCAGCGGGTACCAGCCTTCCTCCATCTCGATAATCGCCACTATGTACGGTACAGGAAAGGCAGGCTGCTGCGGACGCCAGACCACGGTGTAACTGTAGAGGGTACCCCGACCGTTGCTGGGGACCCACTCCAGATCGGCGCTGAAGCAGTTGGCGCAAACGGGTTCCGGTATGAAGATGTAGTGGCCGCAAGCCCTGCAGCGCTGAACGATCAACTCCCCACGGCGGCAGGCATCCCAGAAGGGCCTGGAGAGGGCGGTCGGCTGCGGCAGTGGTAGAGCCGCGTTCTCAGCCACTGGCCTGCTCCTTCCCGAGAATCAGGACTTCGGCGCCGAGCGCCGCCGAGCCGGAGTATGTGGCCATTGCGATCCTCGCGTCTGGCGCCTGACGGTCTCCACATTGGCCTCGCAGTTGCTGGACACTGGCGATCACCCTCTGGAGGTGGGGAACAGTCCCAGCATGACTGAAGGCCAGCAGGCCCCCATCCGTGCCGACCGGATATTGCCCGTCGATCCCGATCCGCCCGTCCATCACAAACGGGCCGCCCTCCCCCTCGCCACAGAAGCCAAAGGCCTCGAATTGGCGGATCACCTCGAAGGAGAAGGGGCAGTAGAACTCGCAAACGTCGATGTCCTCCGGACGGCAACCCGCCATGGCGAAAGACTTCTGCGCCGCCCACCTCCCGACCCAGCCTATACGGTCCCACACCGGCGCCATAACGTACTCCTTGCCCTGCGCCTCGACAGCGCCGCCGAGCAAATAAACCGGCTGCACAGGGAGATCGCGGGCTCGTTCGGCCGTCGTCAGGACCATCGCCGCCCCGCCTTCAGTCGTGATCGAGCAGTCGAGGAGGTGAAAAGGATCGGCGATCATACGTGATTCGAGCACGTCCTGGGCGGTATAAGGCCCCCGCCCATACATCACGGCCTCAGGGTTGATGTGGCCATTGTTGCGGATAGTCGCCGCTACCTCGGCCAGGTGCTCCGGCTTCGTGCCGTAGTTGTGCATGTGGCGGCGCGCCATGAGGGCGAACTCGGCAGCGGTGAATAACCCCCAGCACTCCACAAACTCGGTGCTCGGGCGAGTCCAGGGCGCGGTAGACTCTCGTTCCGTATACATCCCCGCCTGCCCGAACGCCACCACCACTGTCTCACAGTAGCCGGCTGCGATGGCCGCGGCCGCTTCAAGCACGGCCAGCGTTCCCCATCCCGCATTCCCGGCCCAGGCGGGACGGCCACCGATGAGGTGGATAAAGCGGCGCGGGTCAAGCTGCGCCATGCCACCGCGCACGACCGCTCCGTCCACCTGCGAATGCTGCACACCGGCGTCAGCGAGTGCTCCACGCACCGCTTCGAGGGCTATGGACATAGAGGTCTCGCCCTCCAACTGGCGGGCCTGTCGTGTGTTGTGCGCTCCGACGATCGCGACGGAATGTAAGGGATGTTTGGGCATGTCCGGCTCCTCCCTATCGCTTTCAGATCCCATGAGAGCCGCTAAGAGTAGTGCTGATGATTTGACCCCTAGATTCCGAGCATCCTCCCGACTCATCGGGGCGCTCTTCCCCGCAATCATGACCTTCTTGTTCTAGGAGAGCCACCTGCACAACGCTCTTCGCGTCTCCCGTCCAAGACGGTAATGAGGCGGAGCCGTTCTTAATTGGAGTCCCGCCATCCGTCTCAGTAATCGTGACATCAGCTCTTTTATCGATAAAGAGCTTTACTGCCATCGCAGCAGCTCCGATTCCGGATATCTCGATTACCTTCAATTCAGTCAAAGAGCGTGCCCACCGCCTCTCATCTGCTGGAAAGCGACAAACTTTTGTCCAATCTAGCTTCAAGGATAAAGTCTACCTGTCCAGCCATACATATGGAAGTTGCTCGGTTCCCGTACCTGTGTAACCGCCAAGCAGGGTGTGATATTCGACCGCGTTCCTAATATACGGTTGATAGAGGGTGAGGCCGACAGCGCTCACCAAGGGTACCCAATACATCTTCTGATCAAGGTAATTCTGAATATCCACAATCTGCCGGCGCAGATCTTTCTCGTCTAGAGAGGATTCCATTTTGTCGATCTTTGCTTCCAGATTGAGATCCTCGACCTTGGAGAAGTTGCGAGGACTGTTTTTCCTTACAAACGGTCCGAGGTAATCAGTGGGGTCAACATATGCGGAGGTGACATTCGCAGAGATACCGTCGAACTTGCCTGCCCAAACCTGAGGGACCATGACGTTGTTCCAATCAACCATCTTGACCGTCAGGTTGATGCCGACCTTGCTCAACATTTGCATAATAAGCTCCCACATTACGCCCAGGCCCCCTTGGGTGATACCAGTGCTATTGGTGAATGTGGCGTTAAAGCCTTCTGGATACCCCGCTTCCGCAAGGAGTCTTCTTGCTCCCTCAGGGTCATACTTGAAGTTCTGAGCGGCCTTGGCGTCCTTTCCTTGGGGATCAAGCCAATAGTCGGAGAGAGGAGCCGGAACAAAGTTATGCCACTCGTATTTTAGGTCGAGTCCCTGGCCCTGAAGCTCTTTGTAATTGTAGGCGCCGTCGAGTAGGGTATTGCGGTCGATGGCCATCGATACCGCCTGCCGCACCTCCTGTTTGAGCCACGGAGAGTCGGGATGATCGTCGAGTGAGAACAAGATGCAACTCAGCCCCAGGCTGCGCGTAGTGATGATCTTCGCTCCCGGAATAGTCTGCCGTACTTTCTGTACGTCACCCGGTTGCTCTGCACCACCCCGATCAAGATTGCCGCCGAGGAACTGATTGAGGATGACGGTGCGATCGAGAATAGTGTACTGCTCGACCCGATCGAGGTAGGGCAAATCAGGGCCAAAGTGCCAGTTGGGGTTCCGACGGAATTTTACGACGACGCTAGGTGTATACCCGTCGAAGATCCAAGGACCCGATCCTACCATTGTCTTGGTTGGGTCAAATGCTGTGCCAGTCTCTAGCGGCATTATTTGGAGTACGGAAGGGTCCGCCAGTCTCAATGGGAAAAAGAAGAAAGGCCTTTTCAACTTGAAGACGACAGTTCGGGCGTCCATTACCTGGACACTCTCCAGCAGTTCCAGCGCATCTTTATTCTGAGCGCCGGCGTAGTCCGCTGTTTGCCCTCGGAACCGCTTTACCGAGAAGACGACGTCCTCGGCGGTCATGAGGCGATCGATGGGAGGGTGGAACCTGACGTTCCCTTTTAGCTTTACCGTGTATGTGATACCATCTGGAGTCACCTCGTAGGATTCGGCTGCATCCGGCACTATCTTGATGGCGCTATAAGGGACACCGGGGCCCGCATCTAGTTTGAACAGGCGGCTGTAAACATAATTCGCTGGGCGTTTGACAAGGGCCGTAACAAACTTATACGGGTCGAGCGAAGGCGGGTCCACAAAGAAAACATCCCTGAAGGTACCACCCTTCGTGACCTGGACCGTGGCCGTCGTCCCTGTGGCTCCTGCAGTCGCTGTAGGTTTACCTTCTCCCCCGTCGCCACAGCCTATGAGAGCTAGGCCCGCTAGCCCTGTGGCGCCCAGTCCGGCGTCTCTGAGCAGGCGGCGCCGGCTAAGTCGCCTACGATAGAGACGAGTCCAATAGTTCTGTTCGTTCATGATTCCCTCCTCGCGAATTGCTGCTTACTTGCTTACCCAGGGCCAATTCAAGAGCGATCAAGATGCGTTTGGAGCGGAACGTGCGTCATCTGGGGAGCTATGCCCTTCACCTCGATCCGAATTTCGTGCTTAGTTCACTTCGATTTAAAGCTTTAAGCAATACTATCATTGATATAAAGGGGCAAACATTACTTCAACAAAGCAAGAATGGCTACAATTTGTATACCTACTTGTTGTCCCGTGAAGGTTGACATCAGATGGCCGGCGAAGCATGTTAGCCATATCCATCCGTGAAAGATCATCTGAAGCAGGTTGTCGTCTAAAGAGGTCTTAGCTAAGGAGGTCGCTGTGAATTTTCAGTTCAGCTCTGAAGAGCAAGGGTTTCGCTTTGAGATGCGCCAGTTTGTGAAGGATAATCTACCGACTGAGATTAAGGGTGTAACTGAGATGACCTCCGAGCTTGCGCCTCTAGAAAGGGCTTTCTGCCGCAAGATGGCGGAAAAGGGTTGGTTTGGGTTGGCCTTCCCCAAAGAGTACGGCGGAAGGGGTGAGAACCCCGTTCCGATGAACGAGTACATAATGAATGCCGAACTGCGGATGTTGAAAGCTCCAACCTCATTCTTTTCGTGGCTCACTACCATTGGCCCAGTCATCCTTCGTTATGGCAGCGAGGAGATCAAGAAAGAGATCCTGACGCGGATGATCAGCTGCGACATTCGCTTTGCTATTTGCTACACGGAGCCCGAGGCCGGTAACGATTTGGCGAACCTTCAAACGAGGGCCATTCAGGATGGAGACGACTACGTCTTGAATGGACAGAAAAGGTTTATCACGCACGCTGACATCGCTGATTATCTTTGGGCAGCTGTGAGGACAGACCCGGACTTGCCGAAGCATAAGGGTGTCAGCATCATGATCGTGGATAAGAACTTGCCTGGAATCACCATCACCCCTCTAAAGATGGCCAACGGACTGAGGACAAATGAAGTCTTTTTTGATGATGTTCGGGTTCCCAAGAAGTATCTTGTTGGGGAAAGGGGACGCGGCTTCTATTACATGATGGAAGCATTAGACCTGGAACGCTTCACCATTATCGACTTCCACGGTACTTCTTCGCCATTCGAAGAGTTTCTTGACTGGGCGCGAACCGCCGAACTGGACGGCGAACGCATAAAAGACGATCCGATAGTCCGTCAGCGAATCGCGAACATGAGGCTGAAGATGCAAGCGGGTAAGATGCTACAGCTAATCGCAGGCGCTCGAGCAATGACGAGAGAGTACGTTCCCAATGTGGAAGCCGCAGCTATCAGGCATTGGGAAGGTATTGTGAGTTTCGAAAAGGCTGACTTGGCTATCGATACTATGAGGGCATATGGACTCTTGTTGAGAGATAGCGACGAAGCGCCGCTTGAGGGATGGTGGCCGGCGGAGTACAAATGGGCCGGGCATGCCTGGGGAAGCGGCGGTGGCGTTGACATCAACCGCAAGATTATCGCTCAGCGAGGGCTCGGCCTTCCGGCTTGGTAGATTGCAAATGCGCAAGATTGTCGATTTAGAGTTGATCAAGAAGGTTCGGCTAACTGGTGGAGGTCTGTCTTCGCGTGGTTGCCTCGGCACTGACAGGAACAAATGATGTGTGTACTTGAGCAAGTTCGTGTGCTCGACATCAGCAGCGGAATCGCAGGACCTTTTTGCGCTCGTCTACTAGCTGGCGCGGGTGCTGACGTCGTAAAGATCGAAGACCCGCGCGGAGGTGACTTGTCCCGCAGGGAAGACGCCATCAACCCCACTCACCAGTTGGAGAACACCAGTGCCCTATACACATACTTGAACCAGAATAAACGTGGGATTTCGTTGAACTTAGAGACTGCTACTGGGCAGGAGATATTTAGGCGGTTAGTGAAGGTATCGGATGTCATCGTAGAGTCATCCGTGCCGGGCACCTTGGAAAGGTGGCACTTGAGTTATGACGAAGTCACAACTGTCAATCCAGGTATCGTCCTTGTCTCCATCACTGATTTCGGCCAGACAGGCCCGTACAGGAACTACAAGGCGACTCATTTGACCCTCGCTGCGCTGGGGGGCTTCATGAACCTTGTCGGCGATCCAGGGCGAGAGCCGCTGATGGCTAATTTCCTCTATTGTACTATTCGGCAGGCATTTGGGGAGCGATCGGGACCGTCGCATCCCTTAACGAACGAGGAAAAGATGGCAAGGGGCAACATATAGATGTCTCCGTCCTGGAAGTCTGCGTGTCGTTGTATGGTTACTGGCAGCTTGTCGAGGATTTTTATGGCTTTTCCGTCAAGCGGCGAATTCCCTTCCCTGGATTCGTCAAAGCTAAAGACGGATGGGCGGCGGTGAACTCATTGACCGCCCAGCAGTGGGAGAGCGCATTGACGCTAATGGGTATGGCCGATGAGCTGGCGGATGAGGATATCCGCCATGACCTTGTCAAGAGGGACCTGTTGCGCCCGAAACTGGAGACGCGAGCTAACGAGTGGGCAAAGGACAAGACGCGCGACGAGATATTCTATTCCGCGCAAGAGCTGAGGATTCCAGCCGGTCTACCCTATA
>WBZO01006198.1_pt1 | contig 11720 bp, 12 predicted proteins | sample 5204261 | NCBI WGS metagenome assembly WBZO01 (sample SAMN12412400, study PRJNA552823) | activated sludge metagenome | isolation source: activated sludge from anammox sidestream of wastewater treatment plant... | place: USA: North Carolina | collected 2017-09 | reverse complement strand
AGGCTCGGCAATATGCTGGCATTGTTCCTGTGATAGCGAAACACCTGAATTGCTGACACAAAAGCCAGTTTGATCATTGATCCGGCTCACCCCAAGAGAAACAGTTGCCCCCTCGGGACTATAGCGGCAAGCATTGTCTAACAGGTTGCGCATGGCAACCGCCAGCATATCCGGGTTACCTTCTATCACGATATCCGGCCTGATATCTTGCTCAAGCCGCTGCTGCTTCTGCGCTAAAACTGGAGCGAATTCTTTCGCCAGCTGCTGTGCAAGCTGCGAAAGGCTAACTGGTTGCAACTTCATATGCGCATTCTGTACTCGCAACAACGTCAGCAGTTGCTCCACCAGATGCGACATGCGATCGATGCCGGGTACGACTTCCGCAAACATGGCCTGCTGTTCTATCAGATTCTTACTGCGTAGCGCCACCTGCACCTGGGTTTTCAGTGCTGCAAGCGGTGTGCGCAGCTCATGGGCAGCGTAACCTGTGAAGCGCTTTTCGCGCTCAAGGGTTTCTTCAACCCGCTGCATTAGCTGATTAAGCGCATCTACCAGCGGAACTATCTCCGCTGGAATATCCTGCAAACCCAGCGGTTGCAGCGCTTCCGGCTTCTGACCTCCGATAAGGGACGAAAGCCGGTCAAGTGGCATCATGCCGAATTTAACCCCACACCAGATAGCTGCGATAAGCAGGGGTATCACCAGAAGAAATGGCAGCAAAAAGCTGGCTGCGACTTTCTCGATCAAATCCCGCCTTGCGCTGTAATCTTCCGCAACCTCAACAGTGATCGCTCCTTCCTGCAGCACGCAAAACCGCCAGAGCTTCGTGCCTATAATTCTGTCAGTAAACCCCTTCGCCTGAGTCAAAGGGCCAAAAGGAACAGCATTATCCGACTCCATGATAATCATATCTTCGAGCCATACACGGTAAGCAAAATCTTTTTCATATGGCGCATGGAACCCGCCTTCATGCAGGCGGATAACTTTTTCTGTAATATCGCCTTCCTCAATCTCATGCTGTGAGAGCAGCCCCAGCACGCGGGCGAAATGCGCCAGCTGCGCATCATAAATTTCCTCTGCTTCATGCCGCGCACTGACATAGGCGGCAATGCCGATTGCTATCAGGCCGATAATCAGGGGCAGGCTGATAATCTTCAGCAAACGCATGCGCAATGATGCTGTTTTCATGCCGCCACCTCAATTTTATAGCCAAGGTTTCGGGCAGTTCGGATAAAGTTCTTCCCCAGCTTACGCCGCAGGGCGGAAATATGCACTTCAACCGTATTACTGCCTACCGAATCATCCCAGCCATAAAGGTTCTGCTCAATTTTCTCCTTACTCACAAAATGTCCGGCATGGTCTGCCAGCAGCCGCAATATTTCAAACTCTTTCTGCGAAAGGGAAAGCGGCTTATTCGCAAAGCTTGCAGATTTATTCGGGATATCCAGCACCAGATCACCAAAAATCATCTCCTTCGGCCGGAAATGCTCGCGGCGGCGCGCCAACGCACGGATACGGGCCAGCAGCTCCTCGAAGTCGAAAGGCTTCACCAGATAATCATCTGCGCCGGCATCCAGCCCCTGCACGCGCTCCTGCGTAGTATCCCGGGCCGTCAGAAGCAGCACGGGAACGGCATCCTGATTGCGCCGCAGCCTGGCCAGCCAATCGAGGCCAGACATACCGGGAAGGTTGATATCCAGCACAATGACATCGTAACGCGTCACGGCCAGCGCATCCGCCCCTTCTTCTGCCGTGCGGAACCAGTCAGACGCATATTCCTGCTTCAGGCCCTGATGAATAGCCCTGCCTAATTGTCGATCATCTTCAATGAGTAAGACACGCATGGCCCTGTTATAGATGCGATTTCGCCTGCTGGATAGCTTTCTCAATCTCTGCGCGGCGTCCACTGTCAGCGTCCTCCCGCCCGACCCGCGCCGGCGCCTGCAGGGCATGCTCCAGCACAGGAACAGCCTCCGCGTATTTCCCCTGCTCGATCAGATAATCGCCATAGAAATAATTGGGATCAATACCATCAGGATTAAGCGCCCGCGCCTGCTCAAGGTAAGCCAGTGCTTTCTTGTCATCGCCAAATCCGATAGGCCAGCCCGGAACCTTGTAATAAAGCGAGCCGAGCGACGTATAAACAGAACCATCAAGAGCCTCAGCGTTTATTTTCTGCGCCTGCTCCAGCAGTTTCTTTGCGTCCTTGGCCAGGCCAATCGCACCGAGTCCGCCTTTAATGCCTGCCTGCGTGCTCAAAATAATTGCCTGCCAGATTTTAGGCTCGGCATACGCCGGGTATTGAGCGCTCACTTTGGCTGCATCCGCCGCCAGTTTCTCAATCTGCGTCTCCTGATCTTTTTCATTGTTCACCTGATATTTAATATGCGCCCATCCATGTTGCAGCATACGCAGCGACTCATCCAGCTGTGCATTATCTGTTATTGCAGGCAACATGGGAGCCGCAGCTTGCGCAGGCGAAGCTTCCTGAACTGGCTGCACTGCCTGCTGTTCCATTCCCGGTGGCAGTTGCAGCATATGCGAGGGGTTAGACTCTTGTGCATAAACAGGCGCGGAAGCCAGCAACGCGAAAGAGAGACAAAACATTTTCATAAACACTCCTGGGTTAGATTACAAAATACGTTTCAATATAGGACTGCGCTCAATCACCTGATGTTTGAATGCAGCCAGTGCATGCAGCAGAATCATCGCAATCAGCATCATGATGACAGGCTCGTGATAATGGCGTGCCATTTTTGCCAGCTCCGGAATCACGGGAAGCGGCAGAAAAATATGCACGCCAAAAAAGGGAATCGCCTTTCCGGCCAGGGCTTTCATGCCGATGCCTGTCGCGACTGCAGCCGCCATGAGCACATACAAGGCAAGATGCCCCATGCGTGCCAGAGTCATCTCAATTGCTGTGCCGGGAAATGAACCCGGCTGAACCTGTAATTTACGAAACCCTATTCTGAAAAGCAGCAGCACCGCCAGGCTGAATCCAAGTGACTGGTGCAGCATCCATGCAGACTTTCTTGATAATCCAAGCCAGTCACCTCCGTAAAAACCAAGCAGCATGGTTACCAGAATACCCACAGCCATCAGCCAGTGGAGAATACGGATAGCAGCGGAATAGCGAGAGGGGAGTTCAGCAGATAATGTCATATTTTACGGATCTCAGAGGGTTTAAATAAGCTGGCAGCCAGCCTGTCATTCTTTTGCAGTGCGCCATCCACCAGCCTTGGCAGCAGGGCATTTAGGCGCACAAAAAACTTTTCGGGAAAACCAAGGAACACATCTTTGCGCTCATCCTTAATAGCCTGAATAATTTTTTCCGCCACCCATTCTGGCTCGTCCATATGCATTTTGGTCAGCTTGGCAAACTGCAAGACCTTTTCATTATTGAGCTTCGTTTTCACCGCCCGCGGTGCGATATACGTCACGCCGATGCCACTGCCTGCCAATTCACGCCGCAATGCCTCGCTGAAGGCGCGTAATCCGGCCTTTGCGCTGGAATAGGTAACAAAATGCGCAAAATTGATAGAGCCGAAAGTCGAACCGATATTCACAATCCGCCCCTCTCCACGTTGCTTCATTTGCTGTAATACGGCCTGGGTCAGCAATACCGGCGCAACCAGATTAATCGCATAGCTAAGGGCGACATGCGCAGGCGCCTGCTGCTCCAGCGGCCCGAAATACTGGATTCCGGCAAGATTAATCAGGATGTCCACTCGCCTTTGCCGCATTGCTTCAGCAAGCTGAGCAACACCATCCAATGTACTGAGATCACCTCGCAGTAATTCCGCCTGAAACGGCAATGACTCAACCCGATCAACAACGGTCACTTTCGCACCTTCGGCCAGCAGCTTTTCGCAGAGCAGCCCGCCAATACCCCCTGCACCGCCGGTCACAACAATATGCTTTTCCTTAAGCAGCATGGCGTACCTCGCTTTCATGCGGCAAACTGCGAAAAACATTGCCATAAAGCACAAACATCTGCTTCGCCATGTGAATAATGGCCTGCTGATCTCTGGGATCGGTAATCTTCGCCATTAAACTGCGGAAAAATTCCATATGAGAAATATCCAGTGCCCCATGCGAGGTCAGGTAACTAAAACACTTCTTCGGTAGCTTTAATGATTTTCCTATCTGCTCGGCAGCATGAGTTGCCAGCGCCGTGCTGGTTCCTTCCAGCACGAACACCATACCGAAGAAAGAGACAGGATTGATGCGGCTTACGCTGTCATAAGCATAGGCTACCATAAGCTCTGTTGCGGCATTGGGCACACCATGCCGCACTGCCTCTGCATCACCACCCGCATTTTTAATATCGTTGAGAATCCATTCCTGGTGGCCAAGCTCTTCCTCAATATATTCCGCCAGCGCATCGCGCAGCCACTCCTTGTCATGTGAAACTCTGGAACCGGTCAGCATCAAAAGTGGCGTGGTATGTTTCACATGGTGATAAGCCTGCTCCAGAAAAGCCAGATACGTAGCCTTGCTGATCTTTCCCTGCGCGGCATCGCGGATAACGGGAATCTCATAAAGGGCCTGACGCTCAGCTTCAGTCTCCTTTTGCAGGCGGTCGAAAAAATCCATATGCGTCTCCTTTAATTTATAAAGCTCTTCAATCACCGCGGCATAATGTTCAGCAATTCGTTCCCGCATTGGGCGACCGTTAGCGGTGAATAACCCATTGGCCGGGGTAAACGGTTCCACCATTTTCCATGTTTCAATCCTTGCATATTCCGGCAATCGGGCATTGGCTGCGGCAATCGCTTGTCCCAATTCAGCTTTGCTGGAAGAAGCAACCACCAATGCAGCCAGATGTGATCTTGCTTCGCCGACCACCACCGCCTGCGCGATATCGGGCTGCGCCAGCAAGGCGCTCTCCGGCCACTCCGGCGAGATATTGCGCCCATGCGCTGTAATAATCACATTGCGCTTGCGGCCTGCGATAAACAGATAGCCTTCTTCATCCATACGCACGAGATCACCGGTAGAATGCGCCCCCACCAGCAATTCACCATCCTCAACGACACGGCAATGAAGATGTGGCAATATCTTGCCAACACTGCCGGGCTTATTCGCACGCGGTGTGTTGACCGCCACCACCGATGCGGCTTCGCTTAATCCATAACCTTGATAGACCGGCAGTCCTAACGCTTGTGCTTTTGTCAGCAATGCCTCGGAAACTTTCGCGCCGCCAACAGCCACGAAGCTTAGATCGGGCAGCACTATTGAATTTTGTTCCAGTGCGGTCATCAGCGCCTGCAGATATTCCGGCACCAGGATGCAGCTGGTAATGCGCTGCTGCTGTAAATGCTTTATTATTGCCGGACCGTCAGGCTGCATTCCCGCAAAGCCCAGCGCTGCCAGTGACTCGACAATGTAACTACCCCCTGCGAGCATCGTGGCATAAAATCCGGCAACATTTTCCAGCAGTACAGCAAGCGGTAAAATCGCCAGATGCCTTTGTGCATTTTCTGCACCGATAACCTGAATCAGCGATTGCGCCACCGCTTCCATGGCTTCCTGAGTAAGAAAAATCCCCTTAGGCGTGCCTGTGCTGCCAGAAGTGTAAGTGATTTTGGCAGTTTCAGGCGGCAAATTTACAGGCACAAAGGCCAAAGGAATTATATGAAAATCGGCTATAATAATAGCCTCAGCGCCTGCAGAACCTAATGCGTGATCCCGCTGCTCAGAGGTAAAAAACGGCGGTATTGGCACCAGCGTTATCCCCGAATAGACAGCAGCCAGATCGGCAATGCACCAGTCAATGCCATTGTCCATTGCGAGTCCGGCGCAGCGAATCTTTGCCGCATTAAATTTTTGTGCCAGTTCTCTTACCCGCAGCCACAATGTATGATACGAAATTTCCACTCCGCCGGATTTCAGGGCAATACGATCCCCTTCCGCTTCCGCCCTGTCGGAAACTGCCTGTAGAATTTTACTTTTCATGAATGATGCAGCCTCGCATAAAGCCCGGATGTCTCACCTGAAAAGCGCAGCTTGAGATGTTTTTTCAGCCTGCCATAAGTATCCTGCATATCCCCCGTAATAATCCGGGGGTCCGCATCATAATAGCTGCCCCAGCTTGCACCGCCATCTGGCAGTAACGATTGATCTGCCGCCGCAAGAACATAAGGCCGCAATCCTAACTTCAGGAAATACCGGTGCAGAAAATCGGTAGCGGTAACCGCAATCGTCGTGAACCCATGCTGCAGCAGATATGCATGCATGGCGGTGAACAGGAAAATTGACGCACCATTGCCCAGCGAAGCAAGATTGCCTGATTCAACGAACTCCGCACGATCTTTTAATTCGCCCGTAACGCGCAAATGCGCTTCTTCAATATTGCCTGGAAGGTATTGTTCAAGAAACAGCGGCTCATCTTTCGCATAACGGAAACCCAGCGCGCCCAGAATATTATCCTCTGCATCCCGCACGCTCATCAGTATAGGATAATGCCTTGTTATTCTGGCTCCATAAGACTCCAGAAATTTCTGTTCAATAAATTGCTCCACCCGCTTACGCTCCGGGGAGAAAATACCCGCAATCGAAATCACTTTTGGCGATAACTTCGTGTAAAATTTCAGGCGGTACTCGCTGAAATCCAGCGCCTGCTCATAGCCGCAATCGTTCTTCATGATAATACTAAGCGTCATAGATGCCTTACCTCATTTAAGTGCATTCTAGACAGCCAAGCTGAAGCGAACCTGAAGGAAGAAAAAAATAGACCGCCCCGAGCCGATCAAGAATAATGCCCAGCCGGAATCAAAGCCCCAAACGTATAAAAATCTGGCTTGCAGTGCTTTTAAACACTATTCACTGCCAGATCTTGTTAGGTAAGGAAATTTATGGATACGAATATCATCAAAGAATGCACAGCGCTGTCGCTCGCAGAACAAATCACTTTCCCAGAAGTCGTGATGAGACTGGCAGGCACCGGAGTTGAACGTTACATTGCCGATCTTGTCGGCCAACAAAAGCTTACTTATGGTATAAATGGAGAAATCTGCATTGGAGCATTGCCTTATGATGGCCCCGCGATCCCATTACATTTTGATGCGGCAGCAATAGCATTAGCAATCAAAGACATCCAGCAGGGAAGAATCAAATACCGTGAATTCTTGCACCGTATTATGGAGTCTGGGTGCAGTCATTACGAAGTATTCATCAGCGGAAGACAGGCTATTTACTTTGGTCGGGAGGGCAGCCACCATATCGAAAGATTTCCCCAATAAGTTAGCTGTTGCACGCTCTATCTGATCTCCGGCTACATATATTAAGTAGCGGCGGCATTCATTCTCAGGCAGCACTGCCTTATCACTCTGGCTTATAGGGGAGCGAAGAGTGATGCAGATTGATTTTAAGCTGGCCCTCTTTATCCTCAACATAGCCGAAACTATATTCCACCTTGATTTCCTGGCCGTCGGCTTTGGTAAAGTAGTAATTACCCTGTGCGAGTGCTGAGTCGCAATCAATTGTAATCGCGTGGTTCTCAAACCGTACTTTGGTAAACGGTGCAAGCGCGAAGCCTTTGTCTTCGGGCTCCCCGCCCCCAACAAAATAAGAAAGCGCTTCCTCTTTTGTATCTCGAAACTGCACCTGGGCCGCTTTGGTAGGCTTAAAGAGTACGGGGCCAAGATCATAAGCATAGAGTTTGTTGATATGTTCAAGCGCTGTCTTGTTTGGATCTTTGGCTTTGCCAATGGCAACGATACCGTCTCCCCATGCCCTCTGTGCAGCAAGAATTTCTTTCTTGGTAATGCTGTGGTGCTCAGCACTGCATTCACCCCCATAAGCGGCAGTGACAGCAAAAGGCGTAAGCACGACAGCAGCGAGTAATGTTTTCATGGTTTTATCCTTTCTGGTTAGTGAGCGAGCAGTTGTTGTGCGAGAGCGTAATAAAGCGGAATCCCCAGCGCGATATTGAAGGGAAAAGTAATGGCAAGACTCATTGGCACATAAATCGCGGCTTTGGCCTCCGGCAGCGCAAGTCGCATGGCGGCAGGCACGGCAATATAAGAAGCGCTGGCACAAAGAACCGTGAAAAGTGTGCCCGTACCAACATCAAGGCCAATGAGTTTGCTTAAACTTAGCCCCACCCCGGCGCCTATCAGCGGCATGTATAGACCAAACAGTGCCAACGGCCAGGTAAAGCCTTTAAGATGATGCAGATTCTTCGACACCAGCAGTCCCATATCAAGCAGGAAGAGGCAGAGGATTCCCTGGAAGGGAGCGCCAAGGAACCCCTCCACCTTATCCATGCCGGGCTGACCCGTGATCCAGCCGATAATGAAAGATCCGAACAGCAGTAGAATCGCCCCATTGGTAAAAATTTCGCGGGCGAGCTTTTTCTCTTCCTGCGAATGTTTTGTTTGCGGGTTAGCGCGATGTGCAAGAAACAGGCCGGAGAAAATCGCAGGCGCCTCCATAAGCGCAAGAATCGCAACAATGTAACCCGCATAAATTACTTCATTGGCTTTGAGAAAAGCGGAGGCAGTAGCAAAAGTCACCATGCTGATGGAGCCATAATGCGCAGCTACCGCCGCTGCGGTTGAGCTGTCGAGTTTAGTGGTAAGCCTTAGCAGACTATAGCCGAGAAAGGGCTGCAACAACCCAACAACCAGTCCTGCGATAATAGTGCCGATTACCTCGCCATTTATATCGTGGGTATTAGCGATAGCGACACCGCCTTTAAAGCCAATTGCCATCATCAGATAGAGCGAAAGATAGCGACTGATGCTGTCAGGAACTTCGAGATCAGATTTGCAGAATCCGGCTATTGTTCCTAGCGCAAAAAACAATACGGCAGGTGAAAGTAGGTTTTGGCTGATGAGGTGCAGCAACTCCATGAAAGCTCCTTTTATAATGACGCTTTCTTTTTATACGAATTTAAACTATGCGTTAAATTGATAGTTCTTATTAGATTAATAATTTTATTTTATAAATATGCCCTTCCATCTCGATAGCGTCGCACTCAAAAGTTTCATCAATATCGCCGAAATGGGAAGTTTCAGTCATGCAGCAGAAACCGTAGGGCGCACGCAGTCTGCCGTGAGCCTGCAAATCAAAAAGCTGGAAGAATCGTTGGGCTGTTTGCTGTTTGAACGCACCAGCCGCAGCGTAAAACTCACCGAGCAGGGAGAAATATTCTTAGGCTATGCCAAACGCATCATTGAATTGCAGTGGGAAGTGCACAGCCGCCTGAAAGAACCAGATATTGAGGGAGAGATTCGCTTAGGCACGCCGGAGGATTTCGCCACACACTATTTGCCCGACGTACTTGCCACTTTTCGCAAGCACCATCCACGTGTGCAACTTAATGTTTCATGTGATTTGACTCTTAATCTGCTCCAGGGTTTTGATCGCGGAGAATTTGATGTGGTACTGGTAAAACGCGATCCCAGAACCTCTAAAAGCGGAATGAAAGTATGGCGTGAGCCGCTGGTATGGGCAGCGGCGGATTATTATGAGATGGAAAATCCGCTCTCGCTTGTGCTTTCACCGCAACCCTGCATTTACCGCGCCCGCGCTTTAGCCGCGCTCGATAAGGCTAAAAAGCCCTGGCATATTGCTTATACCAGCCCTAGCCTTGCCGGAACGCTTGCTGCTGTGCGTGCAGGGCTGGGCATAACGGTATTGCCTTCGAACATGCTGCCGTCAGGCGTGCATTCCATCCGCAGCAAAAAACTTCCAGAACTTGCAGATGCAGAAATTGCCTTACTCAAACGTGATGGCCTGTCAAAAGCGGGAGAAATGCTGGCCGAACATGTTGTTCACAGCCTGGAGAGCAAAGGGGCATAGCTAGCGGGCGATTTCAATCATCACTTCATTACGGCGCAGGAAAGGCAGCGTCCAGGGTGGATTGAAGAAAGCATAAGTTGGTGCAGACAGCACATTTAAGCGGTGCTCCTCAATAAATGCTTCGAGTTGCTGTGTTTCTTTTGCAAGCCGTGGCTGATTCGCAATACCTGAAAACCGAATCACTGCATAACGCCTTTGTGGAATTTCCTTTATCACCACTGCCGTGTTGTTAGGCTTCGGCAATGTCTCCATCGTGTATGAAGACGGCATCATGAAATGGATTTTCCAGCTTCCTGTGGAGCCGCCTTGCTGCGTTACAGGCGCCGTCATTGCAATCTTCTCGCTGGCTTGCTGAGTCACGGGAGCGGTCATAGCCACTTTCTGCGCAGAAATATTATTGCCAAAAATATAATCAGCAATCATGCGAAATCCTTGCTGGATTGCTGGCTCTCTTTCTCCTTTTACTTCCGCTTCCGCAACAATCATGGATACATAATCGCGAATCTCAATCCGGCCGTGATGCTCCACCACTATATATTTTGCCTGTTCAACATTACTCACAATTGGCCCCCATGCAGCAAAGCCGATACCCACTAAAAGAAGTATCAGCCACAGGTATTTTTTCTTCATAACTTCTCCACAACCTAACATAGCGCCAGCGATGGGCCAAAATGTAGAGATGCGGAACAGAGGAAGCTCTCTTCCATCACTTCACACATCATCATTACATCACGCAATCTATCTGTTCCACGCAGACTGGAAAGGTTGGGCGAAAGCTGATCTGCCAGAATAAGGCCCAGCGTGATCACGGCGCTTCTGCCAGTGCCTTTTCAATCGCCGCTTTCACACGGTCTGCCTCCGGCGAGGTGGTAGAGTTGAAATAGTCCACCAATAAACCATCCCGCCCGATAAGATATTTATGAAAGTTCCATTTCGGCGCAGTGCCAAACCCAAGTTGCGCCTTCGCCCAGCGATAAAACGGATGCGCCTTATCACCGGATACAGCCTCCTTTTCCGCCATTGGGAAAGTCACGCCGTAATTGCTTCTGCAGAAACTCGCAATTTCTTCACTGCTGCCTGGCTCTTGTCCGCCAAAGTCATTGCTTGGCACACCGATAATCACCAGCCCCTTATCCTTATATTCCTGATAAAGCTTCTCCAGCCCTTCATATTGCGGCGTGAACCCGCATTTTGAGGCCGTATTAACCACCAGCAGCACCTTACCCTGATAGGCGGAAAGCAGCAGAGGCTCACCCCCCATCAGGGTAGTGAAAGCAAAATCATAGGCGGTATTGCCGGCAGGTGTCGCTTGCGCAGCAGCCGTGAAAAAGGAAAACATAAGCCCCCCTATCAGCGTTTGAAGGATTTTTATCATTCGCACCTCATGCCGCTGCCTGAGCAAGGAAGGGATAATCCGTATAGCCTTTCTCCACACCGCCATAGAAAGTGTCACGGTTGTAGGGATTAAGCGGCGCGCCTGCCTGAATACGTTCAACCAAATCCGGGTTGGCAATGTAAATACGGCCGAAGGCAACGGCATCCGCCAACCCGGAACTGACCGCTTCCCGCGCAGTTTCGGGCGTATAGCCCCCTGCGGAAATAAGCACTCCGGTAAACTGCTGACGGAAAATCTCGGAAGTGCAGGGCGCATCAGCAGCGACAGCATCATTTCCGCCAGCGCTGGTGGCACGGGGTTCAATCATATGCACATAGCCAATGCGACGTTTATCAAGCTGCGTCAGTACATAGCTAAAAAGCGCAACAGGGTCGCTGTCCGACATATCATTGAACGTGCCATAAGGTGAAAGGCGAACGCCTACGCGACCCTTACCCCAAACATTCGCGGCAACATCCACCACTTCCAGCAGCAACCGCGCACGATTCTCAATAGAGCCGCCATAATTATCATC
>WBZO01006197.1_pt1 | contig 11721 bp, 15 predicted proteins | sample 5204261 | NCBI WGS metagenome assembly WBZO01 (sample SAMN12412400, study PRJNA552823) | activated sludge metagenome | isolation source: activated sludge from anammox sidestream of wastewater treatment plant... | place: USA: North Carolina | collected 2017-09 | reverse complement strand
CGCAGAGCCGTTCTAGGATTTCGTTGGCCCCGCCGGGGATCGAGTTTTCGATAACGTCAAGCGCCCTATGGTCAATAGCCCAATGAACGGAAAACTGGCCATCCATTACGGTTCAACCGCCTTTAGCATAAACCTCTTGAGAACGCGCCAACTTACGTCCGATTCCGACCGACGTATGATGTACTGCGTTCCCTCAAACTCGAATTGGTCATCTTCTCTAATATCTGCGTCCCACGGGCAGACCATAGACCGATCATAGGCGAACCCGGCAACCGCCGCCGTCTCGCCCAATTGGGATATACGGCCCGTCGGATCAACCCTACAATGAACCGTCCCCGCCGGGGCGTACACATTTGACCCCCCGCCCGCATTATCACGGGCGTAGGTTGGCCGCAGGATAACCCCGGTATCCGGTAGGGTCATCTCCGCAACCCGCCGCATGGCGTCAAGTTCAGATTGAGAGACGAACCCGCTAATCTCCATTCATATCCGCCCGTTGAACGATGACCGCCTGAATTCCGGAGAAAGACCCATAATAGCGGGCCATCTCCATATAGTGTTTGAACATATCAGATCGGCTAAACCGATGATTATCGGCGGAGAAGGAATAGGCTTGGGCCACACTGGCCGCCTTCTCTCTCCAAACCCCCGCCGCGCTGGCGTTCAAGTTGTACGCCCGGCCCGTGAAGTACCGCGCCGATCCGCCCTGATCGGCAACGAACCGGACAACCCCCCGGACGGTATCGACCGTATAATCCGCCGTTCCGATGGCAGAGCCGTAATCGTCCCGCACGGCAAAATACACCGATCCGCTTTCCGGCCCCTCTAGGTCACCATAGCCGATCCGGTACTCGAAATACCGCGCCGTGCCCCCCTCGTACTCCGTTAGGGGCAACATCGGGCGTAGCCGCAGGTCAACCGCGTAGGCGTCTAGTTGTACCGCCAACTGGTCATCGTTCCAGTACGTGACCCCGGCAACCGTATAATCAGCGGTCCCCGCTTGGGTCATCCCCCGCAACCGGGCGATTAACTCATGTTGCCCTGTTCTTGCCATACGCCCCTACATTAGTTGATCTGGCAGAAACCAGACAAAATCGATTAGCCCTAGTTCTTCTGCGGTTTCCCAGTAATGGACTAGGGCAACGTGTAGCGGTAGACGGTCCGAAAGAAGGTAACCCGATACGCCATCATCTGAGTCGCGCCCTAAGACCACTTGAAAGCCCGACGGGGAAGGCACTAGCAGTAAATCAAGGCCCTCTAGCCCCTCAAGAAACCCGCGTTCCCCGTCTGTCACGTTTCGTCAGAACCTTTATTAACTCTGCGTATTCGTCAAACGTACCGCAATCCCAGAACCGCCCTACCGCTGTAACCACGTCTACCCGGCAACCCGCCATAGAGACACGATTGATAAAATCCCCCATGTGCGGGTCATCCGGATCGATAAATGGTAATAAAGGATGTTGCCACAGAAGGACACCCCACGCTAGTATGAGTTCTGATAGTACCCCTGGTTTATCGCGGATAACCAGACGGCCCCCGGCGTTATCGATCATTCCCAGTTTGGCGGATTGTCCGGGGGCCGCACGAAAGGCCCCGATGACCAGATCAGCCCCCGACCGCATAGCGTCAACCATTCGAGGTAATAAGGTTTTGTCTGACCAATACGTATCCGGCATAATACAGAGGTAGCCCCGGTAGCCCGCGTATGCGAACCGGATCAGGTTTAGGATCGTCCCCGGCATACCGTGGGCCGGTTTCGTCACATTCACCGATACCCCCGGTTCAACCCCTGCGTACCGCGTGATTAGATTGTAGTTTTCGTCGTTGGCCGCAATCATCGGGTCGGCCCCCACGGCCTTAACCCGCTGGACCGTGGTCCGCAAAAGGAAACCATCAGGTAATGGGAGAAGGTACTTAGGTAGCCCGTGTAACCTTTCGGCCCTTCCCGCCGCCGGGATTAGCCCTAAAATGTCCTGCGTACCCGCGTCCACTGTTCACCCCACTTCCGTTTTAGCCACTCAATACCCGCTTGATCCGCCACACCGTCTAGGCCGCCGTCGTGGGCGTGCCAGACATAGGTACTGAGGGCCGCTACAACCTTATAGCCCGCCTGACGCGCCCGGTAGCAAAAGTCCTGATTTGAACCCCAACACGCCCTATGCGTGTGCCCTTCACAGTCCGGGTACCCGATGGCCGCCAACAGGTCATGCCGCCAACCCCACGCGGTATTATCAACATGGCCGGTAACTAGGTCAGGATAGCCCGTTTTGCCGTTCGGCTCTGGCCGCCAAAGGCAACCCGCGCCGCGATCATTTGTACCGGGGGCCACAATGCCGACCGTGGGATCGTCTAGGATTTCGCTTAGCCGGGCGATCATGCCGGGGCTTGCAACGGTATCGTTCGTTATGCAGTAGTATTCGTCATCGTAGTACGCGAATAATGCAGAGTTAAACGCCTCAATCAATGGCCGATTCTGCGTATGCCTGATCAGAACATCAACCCACGGGGGCGGGCTGTACTCCACTGGCGATCCGTTGTCAATGACGACGATCCGCCCTTGCCCCCTCAAGGATTCAAGGCAACGGTTAGTCACGTCATCTTTGGCGTAATGCAGTACGAAGATCACGGGCGGTTAACTCCCCAATACACACAAGTTCGGAACGGGGTAATCTTCCACATAATGCGTTACGGGGCATTCCATACCGTAAACAGACAAGAAACCCGCCTCAATAAGCGCTTGGGAAAGCATCGGGAAATCGAAACCCCAACGATGCCCCTCACCCGGCCCCCTCATTTGCCATTCCGGGGGGACGTACAACATGCCCGCCGCAATGTGACCGGGAATGTGCCCATGTGCGTACCGATTGCAGATCGCCGCCATGTCGGGTACTACGATCTCGATAACCCCGTTCTTCTTGAGGAATGACCGCCAATATATCAGGTTGTCCTTTAGTTCGTGGGGCGGCAAGTGTTCTAACGTATGCCGCAACCGGATACGGTCTATGCTTCCGGGGTCAAAATAGATTCGCAATTCGTCCGCCGCCGCGCGAATGTCGGCCACAATGTCAGGGGCCGCGTGGGCGGCCCCGTTGTCAATGTTTACCGTAATCCAATCCCCGCCACGCCCCGTACCGCCCAAATCGACCAGAAGCGCCATTAGTAGCCCCCCTCGATCTTGACAAGACCATAGCCGCGCCAGCGGTCCGCAAAGCGCTTAAGGTTTTCATCGTGCGCCCCTACGGTATCCCCCGAATGGCCGGGGGAATGGCGGACGGGGGCCGGTACGCACATCACATCCCAACCTAACGATCTCACCTGTAAACAGAAATCCGAATCCTCATGCCAGAATTGGCCATATCCGGTATCGAGGGCCGCCCCGGCCCGGACCACTTCCCGCTTAAACGCCTGACAGAACCCCGCGATTACGTCCACTTCCCCCGGATAGCCCGCCCGGAAACCCGCCCAACCCGGACGCACAAACGAACCGCCCGGCCCGACGATCCCGACGTTCTCAGGCCGCAAGGCCATTGTAAGCACGTCAACCCAAGTGTCGTTGGCAACGGTCACATCAGAGTCAAGAAAACACAGAATATCGCCTGATGGGACGTACTCGCTTTTCGGATCGGCGCATTCCTGCGGTAGAATGATGTTCCGGGGCCGCCCCGCCGCAAGGTCTAACAGGCACGCCCGACCCCCCGAAACCCCTAGGTTATCAGGGCTAGAAATCAGGTTGAACGGGTAGCCCGTGGTTGCCAGATTTCGAAGATAGGCCAGCGTGCCATCATCAGAGCCGTTGTCTAGAACCCAAAGTTCAACATCCGGGCGGGCCACTGTTGACGCCAGACTTTCAAGGCAACGGGTCACATCGTGAATCCGGTTATGCGTTAGCATCAAAATGCTAAACATTGGCCGCCCCCGCCGCCCGCGCTTTTTCCCGCATGATCTTACGCCGGGCCTTCACTTCAGACTGACGCTTGATCCGTCCCTCGATCTTCTCAAGGACGGGTTTCCAATAGCGTTCTGTCACTGTATCCGCGTCGTACTCTAACGCGCCCGCCCGTGCTTTCTCGCGTACCGAAATGTCGTTACGGCAGTCGTAAGCCATTTCGAAAGCGTCCGCAATACCAGAAACAGACGGTACAACCTGATAACTGTTCTGATGACCGTTCCAAACACGATCAACATAGGGGACCTTCCAACCCGAAAAGACAAGTTCGGGCATACTGCTAAAGTCTGTGACGATGACCGGCGTACCGCAGGATTGCGCCTCAAGGATAGGAACGCCGAAACCTTCCCCGCGTGTTGCGTTAGTCAGCACGTCCATAGCCGAATAGGCCGCCCGCATGTAGTCACTGTCCAGCATGCCCCGCATGAGCGGGTAGGGCGGGGGTTGGGCGATCCGCTCACGGGGAAGGCCAATAGTATCAACAATGGCCATAATATCCTCTCCGTGATTCCCGCCGTAGAAATCGGTATGGAGATAGAAAAGGGCGTTAGCATCAGGCCGCCGCCGGACGAATTCGGCAAACCCTCGAATGTTCTGATCAAACGCCTTCCGGCTAGGCGTTCCAGTATTGGCCGCCACCATGCCGACCAAGAAAACATCGTCAGGCACGCCCATAGCCTTACGCGCGCCCGCCTTGGCCATCGGGAAAAGCGCCTTAGTGTCTACGCCATGCGGGATGTAATCCGCAGGGATACCGACCGCCTCTAGGCGTTCCTGACCCCAACGGCTGTAAGCAATCGGATAGAACGCCGTCCGCAGGGCCGCAACAACCGCAGGGGGAACAGGGTCATGATCAACCGGAAACCACGGACACCAAACGGTTTCCCGTGTCATCTCGTTTGACAGAACCCACGCATCAATGAGCGTGATCAGAATATCCGATTTCCAGTATTTGAAATCGTGGGAAAGTACGTCATTCCCGTACAGGTCTTTCGACCCCGGAAGGAAAGTAACGCCGTTGGCCACCTGTGGCGCACCGTGCAGACCGTAGAAAGCCTGTACAGTGATTTCGTGGCCTAGTTCTTTCAACCGCCAGATGAACAGATCAGTCTGATTTCCGTAGCCGGTTTTGGCCCACGGTGCGTTAGATGACCAGAGAATCCGCACGTTTACCCCCGTTGCGTATAGGTGAGGCCCGGTTAGCCTCTGTGACCGACCGGGCCGGAGAAAATGAAGATTAGCCGCCCATGACGTATTGAATTGTCAGTACGCCCCGAACCGGATCGCTAGAGTTAACTTCGTCCTTGCGGATTACCAACCATTCGCCCGCCTCAAGTTTCCCATCTACAATGGTAAAGCGCTTGGGCGTATTCGTGGCAAACGGGGCCGCAGTACCGCCGATTTCGTCCGAAACCGTACCCTGATTCGAAGTACCCGCCGTGCCATAGTTCAGAAGGCGAAGGCTAAAGGCGGTACCCGCGTTATGGGCCGTACCGTTCACATACCAAGCATCAGTAATCGTAATTGCGCCGCCCGCGCCGCCGTCTGGCGCGCGGAGAATGTGCATAGTCGTAAGATCGTCCGTAAACCCCTCAAGGTTGACCGACAGAGTATGAACCTCAAACATTATCTACCCCCATCTATTCGAGGGGGCCTGAGGCTACCTCAGGCCAACCCTAGTTAACTAATATCGTCCTTGCCGACCAACTGAATACCCCGGACCTTGTCCCAAACACCGTAAGCGTATTCCATATTGGCGTTAAGCTCCCACGCCTTACGGTTCGCATTACGGGCCGGTTCAATGCCGTACGCGCTACGTTCGTCATACGCCAGCGCCATCGGGCTGTACATTGCGCCGTAGGCCGTCCCGCCCGCCGCGCCGCTGACATTCCCGGTAATCGCAAAGATCACATCACCGAACAGAGACGAAACAAAGTAGTTATTGATCACGCGATCCTGAAACGCCTCAGAGCGCATAAACGTGCTGGCGTTGGCCGTTCCGCCGTTGTTGATCAAGTGGTACCACTGGCCATGCCCCAGAACGCAGAAGTACGGACCGGGTACGCCCTTCTGACCCAAACGCGCCCGCGCCTGAAGAATGTGGGACCAATTCAACAGACTACCGCCCGATCCGACGGTCCCGCCGGTAAGGCTAGTAAACAGGCCCGCGATCTTGCTATCAACATCCTGTGCAAACGCCGATCCCAGTTCCATAACAGCCGCATCACGGACCGCTTCCCAATCCGACCGCATACGCTGATCGGTCAGGATAAACGTATCCGCATAGCGGGCCGGAACAAGGGATTCCTTGAGGGCCTTACTAAAGTTCGTCGGGCTAACCGCTTCCCCCTCACCAACCTGACGCGGGTTTGCCTTACCCCATTCGTACAACCGACGGGGGGCCATGCTCATTGTGTCGTTAAACACGGTCACAGTTGAAACTAGCACGTTCGTCTGACGCAGGGTAAACAGGCTACCCTCTTTAATGTCGTGAACGTACGAGTCAATGTCCGCATAACGAGTAAAGCTCGTGGTCATCGTTAAACCTCTTTATTCATCCGTGGGCGGGGGCGTCACTCCGCCGTCACCAAAACCTTTGTTGACGCCGCGTGTAAGTGGATGCCAAGCGGGGGGCGCGCCAGTCTGGCGACCCACGCCCGCCGGGTTAGTCGGACCGAAACTTTGCGCCTTGCCCCCGGTCAGAAACGGGTTTTCCTTAATCAAGGAATTTACTGACTCTTGCAAGCCCTCAAGTTCGCCCTTGTCATTCCATTTGATCGCGCTTCTGTCCAGAGCCTTAAACGATAGTTCCAGACGATCCGCGCTAATCCCCGCCTTAAGGGCGGTTCTGATAAAGGCCGTCTCTAGTACAGCGTCACGCCGCGCCGTTTCGAGGGCCGTCTTATCCGTGGTAACCTGCGTAAAATCCGCCTTCAGGCGTTCAATCTCCGCCGTCGTGCTGGCCTGAAGGGCGTCGTACTGTTCCGCCTTCTCTTTAAGCGCCTCATAGTCAGAATAGCGCTTAGCAATCCGGGTTTCCGCTTCTCTGAGACGTTCCCTCACAATGCGATTCACGTCGTCCTGAGTGAATGCCCGCCCCTTGTCCTGATCGTGACCGTTATCGCTGTCACCCTGTCCCGAATTGCTTACAATATCGTCAGGCATAAAATCCCGTTAACCCCCGGTCGGTACTATCTATATTCCATTCCACATCGGCAATTACTGATACACTGTGAGTCATCCCCCGGCAACGGTAGGCTACCAATAGGCCGCCACCCTTTCGCCGCATGTAACACACAGTCTGAACAGTGTTCCGCCGGGTTTAGTACCCGGCGTTCTTGGGTGTACCCTGCGTCGTCTTTGGCCGCCCGCGCCCCCTCGAAATACGTAGTACGGGCGTCTCTGGCGTACAGGCTTAGCCGGTATAGGACTTCTGCCAGCGAAACACGCCCCGCCGAAATATCGAGGGCCAAACGTTCAAGATACGAAAATTCTGTAGCGAGTCTAGCTTCTACTATCCGCCAATCACGCCGCGCGATCCGGTCCCAACCCCCGCGCCCTAGTGCGAACATCTGTAAATGTAGCCGCCGCAATTGGGCCGCGATTGAGATTTCCCACGCGCCAATTGATGTTTGACGCGCCCACATTGGCGCGGTAATCGCGTTCAACCGTTCGGTAATCTCTGCGATCCTGCGGTCCGCAATATGGGACGTATCGCGGATTTGGCCCGTATCGCGCGCAATGAAGGCCGCCCGAATTCGGGACCAGATTACCCCCGCCCTACGCCCCAAACGCCGCGCCAGATTCACGCTGATTCCGCCTCTAGGTACTCCGCCAACTCTTGATCGTCTAGCGCTTCTGCTCTGGCGTCACGGATGACCCCCTCAGTAACCCTAGCCGCCCCAGAGATTTCGACCGTTTCCGACCAATCGCGCTCTGTTAAGGTTTCGTCCATTTACGTCCCCATGTTGCGCGGGGTCTGGAAATTAACCGGCCCCGGTTTGAAATTCGACCTAGCGCCGATCAACATCTGGCGTTCCATACGCAGGGTTTCCTTTTCCAGCGCCGCCGCTTCTTCCGTTTCACGGATCGCGGTTTCAACATCCGGATCATAACCCCGGCGTTCAAGGTAGGTCCGCTGGCTAAGGCCGTTCTGACGGTCGATAGTCAGTGCGTTAGCCTGTCCCAGAGCATCAATCGGCAACGGATCAGGCCACATCACATTAATAGTACCCGAAAAACCGCCGATCATAAGTATGAGGTTACACACCTGTTGCAGACCGCGCCCGTACAACAGGCGTTTTGTCCCGTTCTTTTCGAGGGCGTCCTTATAGAGAACGCGCAAACCGAAGTTAGTCACGTCCCTGAGTTGAGACTGTAGCGCCTGCGGATCGATCTCACGAACGGTATCGAAGACGGCCCGCCGCAAATCCTCAATCAACTTCATAGATGACCCAAGATCGCTCTGCATTTCAACGTTGTAGATTTTGGCGTCCGGGTTGCTCACAGTCCAGAGCCGGTCAACCCCGGACTCTGTCAGGCCACCAGAGCCTACCCCGGTTGCAACGGTGGCGGGGTGGGCATGGAACTTGATAATCCGCAGGGTGTTAGACGCCACGAAATTCAGGCTATCGTTCACCGCTGGCGCAACCCCTAGATCGTTCTTCCCGTACACCTCGAATGGCCGGGGTAGGTTCTTCCAATGAACGATAGGCGGCAAACGGTACGGCCACTCCGCTTGGGCGGTCAACCGCCAGCGGCCCTGACCATTCTCTGAGTAATCATAGACAACCCACGAGTCACCGTCGTTGACCACGTCCTGACGGGTACGCCGCCCAACATCCCCGAATTCTAGGCGGTAGAAAACGACGGCGTTCATATCGTCAGGACGCCAGAAAACGGACACGTTGGCCGCGTTCAAAAGCACTAGGCGGGGGGTCTTTTCATCGGGGATGACCTTCAGAAACACGTCCCCCGAAATCGCGCCGGATACTGCCATCTCATGCAGTAGCAATTCACGATTGTTCTCCGCCCAAACGCGGTTTAGGTACTCGATCTCCGGGCGTTCTTTCACGCGCCCGTCAGGCCCCGGTACGTTGTCAGCGCTACCCGCCAACTCGAAATCCGGCCCCTTGATCGTCCCCTGTTCGTTGACGCCCATCAGGGCCGACACCGATTTATCTACGGCAACCCCGATCAGGTTCAAAACGACATTGTCATCCGTTCCGGTACTGTCGGGGGCCAGGTGTTTCCGATGTTGGCCATAGTAGTATCGCCAGAACGACGTGATGGCCGCCCGCCGCGTGTTGAATTCCCTAGACCCCAATTCGTCAAGCGCCCGCGCCTCTTTTTCCCCACTGTCAGGCCGGGCATACACCCTACACTCAGGCATGATCTAACCCCTCATTCCGCCAATATTCCGCCAATTAAACCGTTTCTATGCGGTAAAAAAGCCCCGCGTCATCCCCTCTGGAACGCTATTCAGCGTTAGCGCCCCCCAGATTCGGCGCTAATTCTAGCACAGAGTGTTGTAATAGCGTCGTTAGGTTGGTAAATACAGTGACAAATCGATTCTCACTTCTCCATATATATATTAGGCGTTTTGAGAATCGATTTGTCACTGTAAACACCAACCTTAGCATATTGCTATACGCTCCCGAAATGGGCGCTAAACCTTGATCCGCACTATAAAAACGGCGCTATCTGCCTACCCCGACCTATTCCCGGTCGCCTTGGGCAACCCACGGGGTTATCGTCTGTTAACTATTCTGGCCTTCTGGTCGCCTTGAGGTAACCAAAGGTTGCCCTTTTTTACCCCTTTCCTTCTCTAGTTGTAAAATAACAACGTGTCTTTTGTATTTCCTCTGGTATGACACCATCAGTGGGCCGCCCCCCGCATCCGAAAGAGGGCCACCCCCGGCCACCACTGGCCACCGTAGGCCGCCCCGGTTGCGCTTGGTCGCATCAGGCCACTTGACGGCGCTACACAGTACACGATACTTAGCGTAGGTTGCCAATAATGGCCCCTACGCGGGCCGTAGTACGCTTGTATGGCCATCAGGCTACCCTACTAGCCTATAGGCCCCTATCGTTGCCTAGCGGCCTTGCTAGGGGCCTTCTTGTGTGTGCGCTACAGGGTACGCCTGTCACTAAATCCAAACCGCCCCCGGTAACCGCTGGTCGCTAGGGTTACCCCTGTTGCCCCTCGATTATCATCAGGTAATCAAAGGCCGTTTTTCCGCACGGTGTCTAGGGGTAGACCCCATTCGAAATTACTTCCGATAATGTGTATTATGTGTCGGTAGCCCACGGTTTGACCCGATGGTGTCCGGGTTGCCGGGGGTAGACGTACCTCTAAATCAGAACGCGCCTTTTTGTTTCGGCAAGCGAAAGCGCACGCCCCCGGTCACCCCGTGGTAACCCCCTTAAAACAACGGGTTACCATAGTCCGCCTCATAGTTGCCCACGATACCCCCGCCGAAGATCGGGTTTGGCCTAGCCCGCAACCGCATACGCCCCTTAAGGCCGTGCCATGCCAGAGCCGTTGCAATCACAATGTCATCGTTCATCCCCTCTGGCGCGCTATAGGTTACCCGGTTGTTGCCGGGGTTAACCTCTTTCTCGTAAGTCCCCAATTCGCCCTTCACTATGGGGTCATCCCAAAGCCGGATTTCGTTCCGTTCAAACGCCAGAACGAGGCTTTCGATTAGCGGGGGTTTCGTCGTGGCCCCCGTCGTGAATGCTTCCATCGGTAGCCCTTCCGCCTCTAGCGCCTCATAGTTCGGGCCGCCCGCTGAGTTGATCTCGAAAACGATGTTCGCCACATTCCAGCGTTTAGCTAGCGTGATAATCCGTTGGCGGTACGTTTCCCAACCAACCCGGTTGAACCTCAACATATCGACTTGCCGCCCGGAATCATCCAGCACGACGGCAACGGTATAGTCCCGCTTCTGCGCGGTATCAACCCCCATGTAATACAGGGTATCGGGTTGCAATCCTGAAACCCATTCCGGATCAAGGTTACAAACGTTGTCGATATTGCGGAACACTTGCCCGGCCCCCTCAAGGAATTCCGCCATGATCTCTTGTTTAAAGCTATCTTCACTCATATCCGCCTTAAGGGCGTCTAAGACTTCCGGTTTTAGGAACGGGTTGTCATAACTGGTGGCGTGCCATGCCGCCATACGCCCCGACATGTCGTTAACCGCTTTCGTGTATTCGACATGAAACCAGTTTTTCCGGAAGGGCGTAGAAAACAACATGGCGGTCCCGTCCCGGTCGGCAAGCATCGGCGCGCCCGCCTCATAGTAGGCCGTCGGGTCGAGAAACGCCGCCTCGTCAACGATCAGTAAATCCGCGTCAAAACCGCGTAGGGCGTTTGCGTCCTTGCCCGTCTTAACCTTGATCGCACCGCCGTTCCAAAACTGGATTGTGCGCTTGTTCTCATTCTTCCGGGCCAATTTGGCCCGGAACAACGGGTCTAGCCATGCGGTAAGCAAGTTCCAGAAAATGTCTGCCTGATCTTGACTAGTAGACACGATCAGGCATTTCTTACCCGCTAGGCCCGTTTCACAGGCCGCTAACGCGCCCGTTGTCGTTTTCCCTACGCGCCGCCCGGTACAAACGATCTTCCGTTTGGCTGTACTCCGCAGGATTTCCGCTTGCAACGGGTAGGGCTTAGGTAACCGCAGGTCAACTGTGGCCACTATTCGTACTTCACATTAACCGTAATGTTGACCGATTCATCCCCTTCTGTGACAAGGGGCGATTTCTCG
>WBZO01006196.1_pt1 | contig 11722 bp, 10 predicted proteins | sample 5204261 | NCBI WGS metagenome assembly WBZO01 (sample SAMN12412400, study PRJNA552823) | activated sludge metagenome | isolation source: activated sludge from anammox sidestream of wastewater treatment plant... | place: USA: North Carolina | collected 2017-09 | reverse complement strand
CGCCGACGTCGAGCCGGCGCTGCGCGAGGCGATCGCGCTGCGCGACCGCACCGTGTTCCTCGACATCCGCACCGACCCGACCGAGAACGTGTGGCCGATGGTGCAGGCCGGCAAGGGCATCACCGACATGCTGCTGGGCAGCGAGGAACTGTGAGGGCCCCGAGCGGGGGCGGCCGCCGGGCGTTACCGCGCCGGGTGCACCGCAGCCCGCGCGCGGCCTGAACTGCCTGCCCGTTTCCCTCCCAACCTTCGCAACGCGCGGTCAAGGGCCAGGGGTTACCGCCCCGCCACCCGAGGAGCCGTGCAGGACGAATCGATCATGAAACACATCATCGCGGTGCTGCTCGAGAACGAGCCCGGAGCGCTGTCGCGCGTGGTCGCGCTGTTCTCGGCGCGCGGCTACAACATCGAGAGCCTGACGGTCGCGCCCACCGAGGACGCGTCGTTGTCGCGGATGACCATCGTCACCGCCGGCAGCGACGAGGTGATCGAGCAAATCACCAAGCACCTGAACCGGCTGATCGAGGTCGTCAAGGTGGTCGACCTGAACGAGGGCAGCTTCACCGAGCGCGAGCTGATGCTGGTCAAGGTGCGCGCGGTCGGCAAGGAGCGCGAGGAGATGAAGCGCATGGCCGACATCTTCCGCGGCCGCATCGTCGACGTGACCGAGAAGACCTACACCCTCGAGATCACCGGCGACGCGGCCAAGCTCGACGCCTTCCTGCAGGCGATCGACCGCGCCGCGATCCTCGAGACGGTGCGCACCGGCGCCAGCGGCATCGGCCGCGGCGAGCGCATCCTCAGGGTCTGAACACACCGCGCGCTGCGCGCGCGCCGCACGCCCACCCCCCCAAAACCGGAGCAATCGATGAAGGTGTATTACGACAAGGATGCCGACCTCAGCCTGATCAAGGGCAAGCAGGTCACGATCGTCGGCTACGGCTCGCAGGGCCACGCGCACGCGCAGAACCTGCGCGACAGCGGCGTCGCGGTCACCGTCGGGCTGCGCCGCGGCGGCGCCAGCTGGGCCAAGGTCGAGAAGGCGGGGCTGAAGGTCGCGACCGTCGCCGACGCGGTCAAGGGCGCCGACGTGGTGATGATGCTGCTGCCCGACGAGCAGATCGCCGCGGTCTACCGCGACGAGGTCGAGCCGAACATCCGCAGCGGCGCGTCGCTCGCCTTCGCGCACGGCTTCAACGTGCACTACGGCCAGGTCGTGCCGCGCGCCGACCTCGACGTATGGATGGTCGCGCCCAAGGCGCCGGGGCATCTGGTACGCACCACCTACACCCAGGGCGGCGGCGTGCCCTGCCTGATCGCCATCCACCAGAACGTGTCCGGCACCGCGCGTGACGTGGCACTGGCCTACGCGTCCGCCATCGGCGGCGGGCGCGCCGGCGTCATCGAGACCAACTTCCGCGAGGAGACCGAGACCGACCTGTTCGGCGAGCAGGCGGTGCTGTGCGGCGGTGCCAGCGCGCTGGTGAAGGCGGGTTTCGAGACGCTGGTCGAGGCCGGCTACGCGCCCGAGATGGCCTACTTCGAGTGCCTGCACGAGCTCAAGCTGATCGTCGACCTGATCTACGAGGGCGGCATCGCGAACATGAACTACTCGATCAGCAACAACGCCGAGTACGGCGAGTACGTGTCGGGGCCGAAGGTCGTGACCGCCGCGTCGAAGGCGGCGATGAAGCAGCTGCTGGCCGACATCCAGAGCGGCGAGTACGCGAAGAGCTTCATCCTCGAGAACCGCGCCGGCGCGCCGACGCTGCTGAGCCGCCGCCGGCTGATGGCCGAGCATTCGATCGAGGTCGTGGGCGAGAAGCTGCGGGCGATGATGCCGTGGATCAAGGCCAACAAGCTGGTCGACAAGAGCCGCAATTGAACGCGCCCGGCGCCGGCCTGCCGCCGCCAGACGAGGCGGCGACGCTAGACACCGAGGCCGACGAGCCGGTGCTGCCGCGCCGGCGCCGGCGCGGCATCTACGTGCTGCCCAACCTGTTCACGCTGGCGGCGCTGTTCGGCGGCTTCTACGCGATCGTGATGGCGATGAACGGTCGCTTCGAGAACGCGGTGCTCGGCGTGTTCAGCGCGATGGTGCTCGACAGCCTGGACGGCCGGGTCGCGCGCATGACCCACACCCAGAGCGCCTTCGGCGAGCAGATGGACAGCCTGGCCGACATGGTCAGCTTCGGCGCCGCGCCGGCGCTGATCGTCTACGAGTGGGCGCTCAAGGGCCTGGGCAAGGTCGGCTGGGTCGCGGCCTTCGTCTACTGCGCGTCGGCGGCGCTGCGCCTGGCGCGCTTCAACACCAACATCGGCGTCGTCGACAAGCGCTGGTTCCAGGGCCTGCCGAGCCCGGCGGCGGCGGCGCTGGTGGTCGGCTTGATCTGGGTGATGGACGATGCCGGCTTCAAGAGCGCAGGCCGGATCGACTGGCTCGCCTGGCTGGCGGTGGGCGTGACGCTGTACGCCGGGCTGACGATGGTCACCAACGTGCCCTTCTACAGCTTCAAGGACGTCGGCCACCGGCGCTCGGTGCCCTTCATCGTGCTGGTGCTGATCGCGCTGGGCATCGCCGCGGTCAACCTGCACCCGCCGCTGGTGCTGTTCGGCGCCTTCGGTGTCTACGGTCTGTCCGGCTACGGCGTCTACGCGTGGCGCAAGCGCCGCGGCCAGCCGGTCAGCGTGATCGCGATCTCGAAGGACGAGCCCGACGAGCGCGGGCTGCATTGAACCCGGCCCGCGTCGCGCGGGAGTCGCGTGCTATATTGCCGCGCATGTCGTCGCTTTCGTCCGCCCTCGCCCTGCTGCTTCTACGCACGCAGCCGCGGGCTCGCTGATCGAAACGCACGCACCCACGCAGATTCGACGGCCCGCTGGCACCCGCAGCGGGCCGTCTTCGTTTCGTGCTGCGCGTGCTGACCAACCCGAGGCTCGACCATGACCGACCGCCTGATCATCTTCGACACCACCTTGCGCGACGGCGAACAGTCCCCCGGCGCGTCGATGACCAAGGACGAGAAGCTGCGCATCGCGCGCCAGCTCGAGCGGCTGCGCGTGGACGTGATCGAGGCCGGCTTCGCCGCCAGCAGCAACGGCGACTTCGAATGCGTGCGCGCGATCGCCGCGCACGTGCAGGAGTCGACGGTGTGCTCGCTCGCGCGCGCCAACGACCGCGACATCGCGCGTGCGGCCGAGGCGCTGAAGCCGGCGGCGCGTGCGCGCATCCACACCTTCATCGCGACCAGCGACCTGCACATGGACAAGAAGCTGCGGATGACGCGCGAGCAGGTGCTGGAGCAGGCGCGGCTGTCGGTGCGCTTCGCGCGCAACCTGTGCGCCGACGTGGAGTTCTCGCCCGAGGACGGCTACCGCTCCGACCCCGACTTCCTGTGCCGGGTGCTCGAGGCGGTGATCGCCGAGGGCGCGACCACGCTGAACATCCCCGATACCGTCGGCTACGCGATCCCCGAGCTGTACGGCGCCTTCATCCGCTCGCTGCGCGAGCGCATCCCCGACTCGGACAAGGCGGTGTGGTCGGTGCACTGCCACAACGACCTGGGACTGGCGGTGGCCAACTCGCTGGCCGGCGTGAAGATCGGCGGTGCGCGCCAGATCGAGTGCACGGTCAACGGGCTGGGCGAGCGCGCCGGCAACTGCTCGCTCGAGGAGGTGGTGATGGCGGTGAAGACCCGCCGCGACCACTTCGGCCTGGAGGTCGGCATCGACACCAGCCAGATCGTGCCGGCGTCGCGGATGGTCGCGCAGACCACCGGCTTCGTCGTGCAGCCGAACAAGGCGGTGGTCGGCGCGAACGCGTTCGCGCATGCGTCGGGCATCCACCAGGACGGCGTGCTCAAGGCGCGCGACACCTACGAGATCATGCGCGCCGAGGACGTGGGCTGGAGCACCAACCGCATCGTGCTGGGCAAGCTGTCGGGCCGCAATGCGTTCAAGCAGCGGCTGCAGGAGCTGGGCATCGAGACCCAGTCCGAGGCCGAGATCAACGCCGGCTTCGCGCGCTTCAAGGACCTGGCCGACCGCAAGAGCGAGATCTTCGACGAGGACATCATCGCGCTGATGGGCGACGAGAGCGTGACCGCCGAGCGCGAGCACTATCGGCTGATCGCGCTGGCGCAGCGCTCGGAGACCGGCGAGCAGCCGCACGCGCGGGTGGTGTTCGCCGCCGGCGAGGTCGAGCACCACGCCGAGAGCGACGGCAACGGGCCGGTCGACGCGAGCCTGAAGGCGATCGAGTCCAAGGTACACAGCGGCGCCGAACTGCTGCTGTACTCGGTCAACGCGATCACCTCGGGCAGCACCGAGGCGCAGGGCGAGGTCACCGTGCGGCTGCAGCTGGGCGGCCGGGTGGTCAACGGCGTCGGCGCCGACCCGGACATCGTGGTCGCGTCGGCCAAGGCCTACCTGGCGGCGCTGACCCGCCTGCTTGACAAGGCCGACCGGGTCGCGGCGCAGGGCTGAAGCCGCAGGCGCGCGGTGAGTCGCGCCGAGTCGCGTTCGCGCGGCTGGGCGGTGGGGCCGCACGGGTGGCGCGCTGGCGGTGCGCTGACCGGGCGCCGCCCGATCGCGGCCCGCCCGCGGGGGCTATCGGGCCGGCGAATCGTGCGCTCGGCCACACTCAACGCGCAACTTGAGGAAAAAGATCCAAGTTTTTGATCTTGTGAAGCTTTTCCTCCTGCAATAGACTCGCGGCATTGTTCCTGAGGGGTGTGTGCCGTGCCGAGCCTGCTGCTGCGTCTGCTCCAACGCCCATCGACCGTCGGCTGCTGGCTGCTCGCCACCGCGCTGGCTGCGCCGCTGCCGGCGATGTCTGCGAAGCAATCGGCGTCGCCGGCGAAGCAGCGGGTGTCAGCCAGCCTGCACGGGCCGACGAACCACCGGGCGAGCGCGTCGCCGCGAGCCAAGACCAGTGCGAAGCGCACGCGCCGCGCGTCGGTGGTGCGGGTGGCCCCGCCCCGGGTTTCGGTTGGCCACCGGATCGGGCTGCATACCACCGACGATCCGCTCGACCTGAAGTCCAGCGTCGCGCTGGTGATCGACCAGGACACCCAGCAGGTGCTGTTCAGCAAGAACCCCGACGCGGTGCTGCCGATCGCGTCGATCACCAAGCTGATGACCGCGCTGATCGTGACCGAAGCGCAGCTGCCGCTGGACGAGGTGCTGACGATCTCCCAGGCCGACGTCGACACCGAGAAGGGCAGCCGCTCGCGGCTGCGCGTGGGCACCCAGCTGACGCGCGGCGAGATGCTGCAGCTGGCGCTGATGTCGTCCGAGAACCGTGCGGCGCACGCGCTCGGGCGCACCTATCCGGGCGGCCTGGAGCGCTTCGTCGCCGCGATGAACGCGAAGGCGCAGCTGCTGGGCATGAGCGACACGCGCTACGTCGAACCCACCGGCCTGTCGAGCAGCAACCGATCGAGCGCCACCGACCTGGCCCGGCTGGTTGCCGCCGCCTACGAGTACCAGCTGATCCGCGAGCTGTCGACGACGACCGAGGCGCACGTGGAGGTCGGCAACCGGCGGCTGCGCTACGGCAACACCAACGGCCTGGTGCGCAGCCCGTCCTGGGACATCGGGCTGCAGAAGACCGGCTACATCTCCGAGGCCGGGCGCTGCCTGGTGATGCAGGCGGAGCTAGCCGGGCGCAACCTGATCATGGTGCTGCTGGATTCGGCCGGCCGCTATTCGCGGATCGGCGACGCCGAGCGGCTGCGCAAGTGGCTGGTCCAGGGGTACCACGAGGTCCAGGACGGCATCGACTCGATGCGTTCGAGCAACCATTCCTGAGTGCTCCACGGCCCCGCGCAGCGCGGCGATGCAGGCTGCCGGGCGCGCCGGGTCGAAAGCGCCGCAGGCAGCGGCGCGGCGATCGCCCGCAGCGTGCCGCTCAAGCGCGGTGGCCCAGCGCGGCCGAGATCTGGTCGGCGGTGGCGCGCACGCGCTCGGCCCAGCTGTCCTCCAGCCGGTCGGCCGGCGCCGAGATCGACAGCCCCGCGACCAGCTTGCCCTGGTCGTCGTGGATGCCGGCGGCGATGCAGCGTACGCCGGGCTCGAGCTCCTCGTCGTCGCGGGCGATGCCCAGGCGGCGCACCGCGACCAGCTCGCGCTCGAGCCGGGCGACGTCGTTGATGCTGTTGCGGGTGTGCGCGGCCAGGCCGGTGCGCACCGCGTAGGCGCGCACGCGCTGCGGCTCGTCGGCGGCGAGGAACAGCTTGCCCACCGAGGTCAGGTGAAGCGGTGCGCGCCCGCCCACCGCGCGCACCACCTGCATCCCCGAGTGCTCGCTGACCGTGCGCTCGATGTAGACGATCTCGTCGCCCTGGCGCATCGACAGGTTCACCGGCTGGTGGGTCAGCCGGTGCAGCTCGCGCATCGGGCCGATCGCGGCCTCGCGCACGTCGAGCCTGGCCTTGACCAGGTTGCCCAGCTCCAGCAGCCGCATGCCGAGCCGGTAGCTGCCGGCCTGCGGCCGGTCGACGAAGCCGCCGATCACCAGATCGTTCAGGATGCGGTGCGCGGTCGACGGATGCAGGTCGGTCGCCGCGCTCAGCAGCTTCAGCGGCACCGGCTCCTGGTGCTTCGCGAGCACGTCCAGCAGCGCGAAACTGCGCTCGAGCACCTGGACCGTGGGCTTGGCGGCTGACCGATCCCCCATCGGATCGATTGTGGCGGGGTTCGCGGCTTGCTGCATTACAGGATCGGAGCTCGCATCGTGGCACGTGGCGCCGGGCGGGTCCGGCTGATCGCGCTGTTGGCGCGCAGCGGCCCGGCCGCAGTCGCCGCGCTGGCAGCGCTGCTGGCGCTGGTGGCGCCCGCGGCGCACGCGCAGGAGCCGGGCAGCCAGCCGCCGCCTGCGGCCAGCGCAGCCGCCGCGACACCCGACGCGGCGGCTGCGGCTTCGACAGCGCGCGCCGCCAACGGCGAAGCCTCGTCCCCGCCGGTGCCGCCGGCGCGGCTTCGACCTCCGTCCGCGTGGCGGCCGCAGATCCTCGACCTGGTGCCGCGCTGGGTGGTGGTGCCGCGCACCAGCGGCCGGCTGGGCGCGGCCGACGTCGGCCTGGTGATCAACACCGCCGACCCGTACTCGGTCGCGGTCGGCGCCTACTACGCCGAGCGCCGCGGGCTGCGCGCGGACCAGGTGCTGCGGGTGGAGCTGCCGCTGCGCGCGCAGCTGGAGCCGGCCGAGTTCGAGACGCTGCAGCAGCGCATCGACGAGGCCTTCGGCGACCGCGTGCAGGCGCTGGCGCTGGCCTGGGTGCAGCCCTACGCGGTCGCCTGCAACTCGATCACCGGCGCGCTCGCGCTCGGCCTCGACCTGGCGCTGTGCCGCTCGAGCTGCGACGCGAGCCGGCTGTCCCCGTACGCGAACTCGGCGTCGAGCCGGCCCTACACCGACCTGGGCCTGCGGCTGTCGATGCTGCTGGCGGCGCCCGACGTCGACGCCGCCAAGCGCCTGATCGACCGCGGCGTGCGCGCCGACCGCTCGCTGGTGCTCGGCGCCGCGCCGGTCGCCAACGTGTTCCTGCTGCTCACCGACGATCCGCCGCGCAACGTGCGCGCGCTGCGCTACCCGCCGCCGGGCCGGATCCGGCTGGCCACGGTGGCGATCCGCGTCCAGGAAGCCAAGCCGGTGCGGCCGCTCGAGGACGTGCTGCTGCTGCAGACCGGCAGCGCGCGCGTGCCGCAGCTGGCCGAAGTGCAGTGGCTGGACGGCGGGCTCGGCGACCACCTGACCTCCTTCGGCGGCCGGCTCGCCGGCGACGCCGGCCAGACCACCGCGCTCGACTGGATCGCCTCCGGCGCGACCGCCAGCTACGGTAGCGTCAGCGAACCCTGCAACCACCTGCAGAAGTTCCCGCACCCGCAGTGGCTGCTGCTGCACTACCTGCAGGGCGTGACCGCGATCGAGGCCTACTGGAAGAGCGTGCAGTGGCCGCAGCAGGGCCTGTTCGTCGGCGAGCCGCTGGCGGCGCCGTTCGCGCGGCGCTGAGCCGGTGCACGCCACGCCGCGGCCGAGCCTGGCCGCGGCACAGGGCCCCGGCGGCTGCCGCTGCGTCCGGGATCGACGCGGTGGCGCCGCCGGTGCGGCGTCCCGCAGCGGTGCTCCGCGCAGTGCGGGCTTCAAGCTGGTGCTGGCCCAGACGCCGCAGGGTGGCGTCGCGGGCTGGCGGACGGGTTGCCGACTCGCCGCCAGTCGTCGACTTCGACGCAGCGGGCGGCGCGATCCGACAGTTCGCCCCGGAGGCGGCCGCAACCGCCGCGCCCCGCGCGCTACGGGGCGAGCATTCCCACGGCCTCGGCCCCGGCGCGCACCGCACCTTCGAGCGTCGCCGGATACGGCCCGTCGACGTAGTCGCCGGCGGCGACCAGCCCAGGGGCGATCGCGGCCGGCGGCCGCTGCAAACCCGGCGTGCAGCGGAAGGTCGCGCGCCGCTCGGCGGCGACGTGCAGCAGCGGCGGCGGCAGCGGCTGCGGCGTAGCGGCCGAGCCGAGCACCGCTGCCGGCGGCAGGCCTCGGCCAGCGCCGGCAGCCCGGCGGCGAGCCAGGCGGCGGCGCCGCTGACCACCCAGGACGACACGCCGGCGGCCACTCCCAGCTGCTCCAGGTCGAACGCGAACTGCGCTGGCGCCTGCGGCCCGGTGGCGAGCGCGTTGATCGGCTGCGGCAGGCGCGCCGCTGCGGTGCGCAGGTAGACGGTCACGATCGGCTCGTAGCGCAGCGCGGCGGCGGTGGCTGACCACTGCGGCGCCACCGGCTGCGCGAGCCGGGCCGCCTCGGCGGCGCTGCAGGCGAGCACGACCGCATCAAAGGGCTCGCCGTCCACCGCCCACCGCGCGCCGCTGCGCGCGAGGCCGCCGACACGCCGGCGCGGCTGCAGCGTGACGTCGTTGGCTTCGAGCCAGCGCTGCGCCGGTTGCGGCAGCAGCGCGTCCAGGCCGCGCCGCGGCAGCAGCAGGTCCGAGCTGCCGCGGCCGGCGAACAGCGCGTCGCGCAGCACCCGCAGGAACACGCGCGCGCTGGCCTCGGCCGCGGGCGTGTTCAGCGCGGCCACGCACAACGGCTCGATCAGGTCGCGGCGCACCGCCGCCGGCAGCCGTCGGCACAGCGTGGCGACGTCGAGCTGCGGCGCGCATTCGAAGCCGCGCGCGAGCCAGCCAGCGGCCGCGGCCAGCAGCCGCAGCCGCTCGCTGCGGGTCCAGCCGTCGGCGGCGAGCACGCCGCGCACGAAGGCCGGCAGCGGCGCGCCAGCGGGCAGCTGCAGGCCGCGGCCGTCGGGCGCGCGCAGCTGCAGCGGCAGCCGCAGCAGCAGCGCGTCGGGGTCGGCGCCGACCAGCCGCATCAGCTCGAGGGTGGCGGTGTAGGCGCCGATCAGGATGTGCTGGCCGTTGTCCAGCGGCAGGCCGTCGACCGCGACCGTGCGCGCGCGCCCGCCCGGCTGCGGCGCCATCTCGTACACGCGCACCGCGTGGCCGGCGCGGCGTGCGTGCACCGCCGCCGCCAGCCCGGCCCAGCCGGCGCCGACCACGGCGACGCGCCGGCCGCTCAACGCCCGCGCCAGTGGGTGCGCGCAGCGATCCACAGCTTGCGCAGCGGCGTCAGCGAGGTGCGCTGGTGCAGCACGCGAAAGCCGTCGGCCTCGATCTCGCGCAGCAGCGTGCGGTAGATGTTGGCCATCATCAGCCCGGGCCGCTGCGCGACGCGGTCGGCCTCGGGCAGCAGCGCCAGCGCCTCGTCGTAGCAGCGGTGCGCGCGCTCGGCCTGGAAGCGCATCAGCGCGCTGAAGCGCTCGCTGTAGCCCCAGGGCGCGCGGCGCTCGAGCAGCTCGGCTGCGCGCACGTCGAAGCGCTGCAGCTCGTCCAGCGGCAGGTAGATGCGGCCGCGGCGCGCGTCGTCGCCGACGTCGCGGATGATGTTGGTCAGCTGCATCGCCAGGCCGAGCCGGTGCGCGTACTGCAGCGTCGCCGCCTGGGTGCGGCCGAAGACGTTGCAGGCGACCTCGCCGACCACGCCGGCGACCAGGTCGCAGTAGTGCGCGAGCGCCGTGAAGTCGGGGAAGCGCGCCTGCTGCAGGTCGATCTGGCAGCCGTCGATCACTGCGCTGAGGTGCGCGGGCTCGATGCCGAACTCGGGCGCGAGCGGCATCAGTGCGCGCATCACCGGGTGGTTCGGTTGGCCGGCGAAGGCCGCCTGCACCTCGCCGCGCCACCAGGCGAGCTTGGCGGCGGCCACGCCTGGGTCGTGCATCTCGTCGACCACGTCGTCGACCGCGCGGCAGAACGCGTAGTACGCGGTGATCGCCGCGCGGCGCCGCGGCGGCAGGAACAGGAACGCGTAGTAGAACGACGAGCCGCTCGCCGCCGTGTCCAGCTGCGCCTGCACGGGCGGCTCGCCCGGCAGCGGCGAGGCGGGCAGACTCATCGGACTGCCCTTCGCGCTGCGTGCGGCGCGACGAGCGCTCGGCAGCGGCCCGACGCGTTCAACGGACTTACCCCTTGCGCTGCGCGCTTCAGGGCGGGCACCAGCGAGCGGCCCGGCGCGCTCACGCTCTGGCCTTGCGCGCCGGTGGTCGGCAATCAAGCGGTGGCGCGCAGCTTGCGTTCACCGCGGGCCCATTCGCAGCGCGCGCCACAGCAACCGCGGCGCGTCGCCGCGACCGACGGTGGGCCGGTGGCTCAGGCAGGCGTGGTCCATTGCGCTGATTTTCTCAAGAATCCGCAGCCCGCCCTGCACCACCAGCCGCAGCTCCCAGCCGAAGCGCCCGGGCAGGCGCAGCGCGAGCGGCGAGCCGCTGCGCAGCAGCTGCTCGGCCCACGCGCACAGCTCGGCCAGCAGGCGCCGGCTGGCCGCGGTGTCGGCGCCCGGGCCGTGGCGCTGCAGGTCGGCGGCGGGCAGGTACAGCCGGCCGCGCGCGCGGTCTATGCCAAGGTCCTGCCAGAAGTTGATCAGCTGCAGCGCGCTGCAGATCGCGTCGGATTGCGCGAGCGATCCGGCGTCGCCGACCCGCGCCAGGTGCAGCAGCAGCCGGCCCACCGGGTTGGCCGAGCGCGCGCAGTAGGCCAGCAGCGCCGCGCGGTCGGGGTAGGGCGGGTCGTGCACGTCCTGCTCGAAGGCGTCGAGCAGCGCGTGCAGCAGCGCCGGCGGCAGCGCGTCGCGCTGGATCGCGCGCGCCAGCGGCTCGAAGACCTCGGGCCAGGCGTCGTCCGCGGCGCGGCCGGCTACCGCCGCGTCCAGCGCCCTGCGGTAGCGGCCGAGCGCCGCCAGCCGCTCGGCGCCGGCGGCGCTGCCCTCGTCGGCCAGGTCGTCGGCGGTGCGCGCGAAGCGATAGATCGCCAGCACCGCCGGGCGCAGCGCCGGCGGGCACAGCCACGACGCGACCGGAAAGTTCTCGTAGTGCTCGATCGCCGCCACCGGTGGATTGTCCCGTGCCGCTGCAGCGTCAGCGGCCGGGCCGCAGGCGGCCGGTAGAATCGCCGGCTTCGCCGCACCGCCACTGCGGCGGGCGCAGCGGGGCCGCGTTGCCCGCATGCCGCAGCTTGGGCCGCGCGGGTGGCGAAATTGGTAGACGCACCAGGTTTAGGTCCTGACGCCTTCACCGGCGTGCCGGTTCGAGTCCGGCCCCGCGCACCAGTTCCCCGCGTCCACCCCCCGAGAGAGTGACCTTGCCATGCCCGTGAACGTCGAAACCCTGGACAAGCT
>WBZO01006195.1_pt1 | contig 11722 bp, 10 predicted proteins | sample 5204261 | NCBI WGS metagenome assembly WBZO01 (sample SAMN12412400, study PRJNA552823) | activated sludge metagenome | isolation source: activated sludge from anammox sidestream of wastewater treatment plant... | place: USA: North Carolina | collected 2017-09 | reverse complement strand
ACGCGACGAACAAGAACAGCATCGCGGCGCGCATCGTGGGCTCGACGGACGTGAGGCTCGTTCGCGTGAAGGCAACGGCGGGCGCGGGCTTCGATGGCGCGAAGGGCGCGGATGGAACGACGGGCACGCTCGTTTCGGTTTCGTCCGGCGAGATGAACTTCAACGGGAACGCCGCGAACGGGACGACGCCTGGAGTGTTGAAGACGTGTACGTGCTCGGGTGGCGGGACCACGACGGGTGGTGCGGGCGGGGCTCCAACTGCAGACGGGGCCGGTGGTGGACCAAAGCTCGGAGGTACGGCGCCGAAAGATGGTGCTGGTGGAACCGGAGGCGTGAGCTGCAATCCGGACGGATACGGTCACAATGGTGCGGATGCGCCGAAGGCGGCCGATGCCGCGAAAGTTGGCAGCGTCGGATCGTTCACAAATAGCGAATGGGTGTCGACGTCCGGGGAAGCAGGTACCGGCGGAGGGGGTGGCCAGGGAGGGGGCGGTGGGGGTGGTCGCGATGGATCAAGCGCAGGCGGAGGCGGTGGCTGCGGCGGGTGCGGTGGCACGGGCGGGAAAGGCGGCACCGGGGGTGGAGCTAGCGTTGCTGTAGTCGTCGTCGATGCAAGTGTGACGCTTGCATCATGCACGCTTACGACGCAAGCTGGTGGCGCTGGTGGCGCTGGTGGCGCTGGTGGCGCTGGTGGCGGCGGGGGCCCGGGCGGCAATGGAGGCATCGGAGGCTGTCAGGCCGGTGAGGGCGGCAAGGGTGGTGACGGCGGTGCCGGAGCTGGCGGCGCCGGTGGCCTCTCGGTCGGCATCCTCTACAAGGGTACGAAGCCGACGGTCGACGCAGCTACCGACGCCGCGATCACGATCGGCAAGCCGGGCGACAAGGGGATCGGCGGAGCGCCGGGCGTGAACGATGGCCCGGCGGGTATCGCGGAGAAGATCCACGGTCTGTGACGGAGAGCAGGGGGAGCCGGTGAAGAAGCTCTTGTTGAGCGGTGCGGTTATCGGGCTGTCGGCGTTCGCGCTGCACTGCGGGGACGAGGCGTCCTCGGATTGTCAGGGCGTTGCAGCGTGCAGTTCGGGCACCGATGCATCCGTGCAGGATGCACCTATCGATTCGGGCGTCGTGGACGGCATCGCAGCTCCCCCGGGATGCGACGCCTCCGCCGACGTGAAGGACGCGCCGAAGTGCGTGGTGAACGAGTTCGGCGTGTTCGTGGACGGGTCGAGCGGCAACGACGGCAACAGCGGGACGAAGGAGCTGCCGATGAAGACGATCGGCGGCGCGCTGGCGAAGCTCGGGGGCAAGCAGCGCGTGTACGTGTGCGAGGGGACGTACGCGGAGAGCGTGAAGGTGACGAGCGCGGTGAGCCTGTATGGCGGGTTCAAGTGCGGCGACTGGAGCTACTCGGGCGTGGCCGCGAAGATCGCTCCGGGCGCGCGCGGAGTTGCGCTCTCGATCGCGAGCGCTACGAGCGCGATCGTGGTCTCGGATCTCGAGGTGACCGCGCAGGACGCGAGCGATCCGGGGGAGTCGAGTGTGGCGATGTTCGTGGCGAGCTCGAGCAAGGTGACCTTCCGTCGCGTGAAGGCGACGGCGGGGAAGGGGACCGACGGAAAGGATGCGACGGACGCGGCGGATTTCACGCCGGCGGCAGCCCCTGATGGCACTGGCGGGGGTGCCGGCGGCGCGCAGACAGCGAACCCGGCGTGCACGACGAGCATCGGTGGCGCGGGCGGCAAGGACGGAGCCACGGCGGGCGCTGCGGGGAAGGTTGCCGTGACGCCTGAGTTCCCCGCAGGCAACACGGGTGCTGGGGGCGCGTTCACGAATGGGGCGAGCTGCGCGACGGGGCTCGGCATCGACGGCTCGTATGGCATTGCCGGTGCCGCTGGCGCCGGAGCGACAAAGGTCGGAACCGTGACGGCGGAAGGCTGGAAGGGGGCCGACGGCGCTCCCGGCGGAAAGGGCGGCGACGGGCAGGGCGGCGGCGGTGGCGGGCAGCGGAACGCCGGCGGTGTCGGGGGAAGCGGTGGGCCAGGCGGCTGCGGCGGCGGCGGCGGCGGGAACGGAACGGCTGGCGGCTCGAGCATCGCGCTGGCGGTGTTCGAGTCGGAGGTGGCGCTCGAGGCGACGACGCTGACCGCGAAGGACGCTGGCCGCGGCGGCAACGGCGGCAAGGGCGGCAAGGCGCAGCAGGGATCGCAGAACGCCGGTGCGCCGAGCAACGGTGCGGACGCATGTAACGGCGGCGTCGGCGGTGCCGGCGGCTCTGGAGGTGGTGGCGGCGGCGGCGCGGGCGGCGTGAGCGCGGGCATCGTCTACAAGGGCACGGCGCCGGTGATCGAAGGGACGGCCACGTCGACGGCGGACACGCACGCGTCGGTGACGCTCGGCCAGAACGGCGCTGCGGGGACGAAGGGCGCGGGCGGAGACCCGGCGAAGACGACCGGCACGCCGAGCCGCGCGGGCGCGGACGGCACCGACGGCGTCGAGGGCGAGGCGAAGGCGGTGATGAGCGCGCCGTGACGACAAGCCGCCCGAGATCGCGGCGGAAATCCGGCTCGCACCTCGGGCCTTGCTCGAATCGTGGAAAACGGCATCCTGAAGGACGGACGAAGGGGGCATGCACTACCGCCACGGACAGCCGATATCCGGGACCCAGTACAGGTTCATCCGCGAGCTCGGTGCTGGCGGGCACGGCACCGTCTATGCGGTAGAGCACACGTTCCTCGAGGCGCCCGCGGTGATGAAGCTCCTGCACGCGGAGCTCGTCGACCGCGGCGACCTCGCCGAGCGCATGACCCGCGAGGCGAAGACGCTCGCGAAGCTGCGCCACCCGAACATCGTCGAGGTGCGCGACGGCGGCATCACGGCGGAGACGCCGGCGCGCCCGTACTTCGTGATGGAGGCGCTGAACGGCATGCCCCTCCGCGATCTGCTCCGCCACGTGCGCGGGCCGCGTGGCGTGGGCGTGACGCCGGCGCTGCGCATCATGAGCGGCGTGCTCGAAGGGCTCGAGCACGCGCACCGCGCGGGCGTCATCCATCGCGACATCAAGCCGGACAACATCTTCCTGCACCGCACGGCGACGGACGTGACGGTGCCGAAGATCCTCGACTTCGGCATCGCGCACATCCTCATCGCGCAGCGGACGACGGGGCGATACTTCCTGGGCACGCCGCGCTACGCGGCGCCCGAGCAGCTGCGAGGCGATCCGCCGACGCCGCGGACGGACATCTACGCAGCGGGGCTCTTGCTCTGGGAGATGCTCACGGGAGAGGCGCCGTTCGCGCATCTCAAAGAGGTCGGCGAGATCCTGAAGGGGCAGCTCGAGGAGCCGCTGCCGTTCGTGTCCGTCAAGTGTCCGGAGGCGCCGCCGTATCTCGCGAACTTCGTGGCGCAGATGGTGGCGAAGAACCCCGACGAGCGTCCGCAGACGGCGTTCGCGGCGGCGGTGGCGCTGCGCGAGATCCGCGGGCGGCTCGAGGCGAAGGAGGCGCGCGTCCTCAACAACACCGGCTTCAAGACCGAGCCGACGCCGATGGAGAACATGCTCTTCGGCGCGACCCCGCATCACGGCGGGACGGCGACGCAGCAGACGCAAGGGGCCGCGACGCCGAACGTCCAGAGCATGCCGGGCATGTCGGGCGTCGTACAGGACACGATCGTCGACACGCCGCGGATGGACGGCGGGGGGGGCGGCCTCAAGACGACGGTGCGTCAGGCGCCGCGCGTGGTGGGCGGAGGCGTCCAGCACCCGATGGTGTCGGCCGAGACCGAGGTGGACACGCCGCGCAACGGACCGAGCACGCCTCCGATGGGCGGCGGGATCGATCGCAACGCGAAGACGAACACGTCGGCGCCGTTCATGCCGCCCTCGAAGCCGAACTTCGACACGGAGCGGCTGCTCGCGGGCATCGTCGATCCGGCCGCCTACGCCGAGACCGACGCGGCGCCCGCGGGCATGCCCGGAGGTCCGGCGGTCGGGCCCGCGAGCCTCGCGCCGCCGATGCACGGGTCGCCGAGCCAGGGCCCGGAGGAGCGGACGACCGGGGCGATCGCCATGTCGCGCGATCCCAGCATGGTGGTGGCCCCGCCGCGTGAGCAGGTCTTCAAGAAGCAGGTGATCGCGTTCTGCGTGACGCTGCTCGTGTTCGCGGTGATCTCGGTGCCCGTCCTCTGGAAGCTGAAGAAGGAGTACGGGCCGGGCGCGCACGCGACGCAGGCGGCGCAGGCGACGCAGCCCACGACCACCACGACCGCGGTCGCCGCGGCGCCGTCGCCGTCTCCTTCTCCCGCGCCCTCTCCGTCGTCGCCGCCCGCGCCGTCACCCGCGCCGTCGGCGGCCGAGCCCGCAGCGGTGGCGACGCCGAGCGCCTTGCCCGCGGCGGCGCCGAAGCCCTCGGTCACCACGAGGCCGAGGGCGACGGTCACGCAGCAACCTGCGGCCGCGCTCGCACCGGCAGCGGCGCCCGCCCCCGGTCCGGCTCCCAAGCCTGCAGCGCCGAAGCCCGCGCCGAAGCCGGGCGATCCGTCGAGCGTCGGCTTCGACTGAGATCGATCGACGAACGCGAGGTCAGAAGGTCGCGGTCAGTCCGCCCGGGCCGATCTGGGCCGACTTCGGGGCGCTCGGCGAATCGACGATCGCCCAGACGATGCCGGCCGCGAGCAGGACGAGGCCCGCGCCGCCGGCGATGGCCGCGATGGTCATGGTGCTGTCGGCCGAGTCGGCGTTCTTCTGCGCCGAGGCCTCGAGCTGGGCCTTCTCGTTCGGGTTGTTGGAGCGCCCGGCGAGGGCGGTGAAGTCGTCGGACTTCGACTGATCGGACAGCGACACCGCCCCGAAGATCCCGCCCGTGACGAGGCCCGCGACGCCGGCACCGCCGAGCACCCACGGCCATGCGCTCGCCTTGTGCGGCGTGCCGCGCTCGAGCGCCGGACCGGCGGCCGCATTGCTCTCGGCGAGGGTCGCCTGGGCCTTCGCGATCTCTTCCTCGGGCGTCAGCGCCGTCGAGGAGCCGGTCGTGTCCTCGGCGCGCGCGGTCTGCGCGAAGAGGAGGACCGCCGTTGCCGCTGCGATGATCCGTCCCCGCATGAGGACAGACTAGCGAATCACTTCGCCGGGGAGCAGTCCCAGCTGACGTCCTCGATCTTCCAGTTGTCGCCGCAGGCCTTGGTCGAGGCGAAGGCGCGCCCGGTCTTCGAGGCGGCCACGACGAAGCGCGCGGCGTCCTTCGACGACCGGGTGACCTTGCCCTTCTCGGTCTGGCACTGCACCGTCCACGAGACCGCGCAGACGAGGCCGCGCTCGCAGTTGTTGTCGACGTCGAGCGCGAGGCCGCCGGGCTCCTGCGACTCGCGGAGGCGGACGCACTCGTCGGCCGACTCGGCGGCACGTGCGGGCGGGGCGCCGACGGCGAGGACGGACAGGAGGGCCAGGGAGAAAAGGAGGGTCGCGGCGGCGCGTTTCACGCCGAGACCTGACACGCGGGCCACCCCGAAGTTCCCCTGAATATTCGAGGTGGCTCGTCCGTCCGCCGCCCCGGTGCTAGTCTCGGCAACCAGGATGAGCGAGAAGTTCCGCGCCCGCTCGCCGGTTTCGCCGGGGGACGTCGTCGGCGGCAAGTACCGTGTCGAGAAGGTGCTCGGAGCGGGCGGCATGGGCGTGGTCGTCTCCGCGCAACACGTCGATCTCGGGCAGTCGGTCGCGCTGAAGTTCATCCTCCCCGAGGCCCTCAGCGGGCAGGGCGCGGTCGAGCGCTTCATGCGCGAGGCCCGGGCGGCGGTGCGCCTCAAGAGCGATCACGTCGCGCGCGTCTACGACGTGGGGAGGGACGACAAGGACCGGCCGTACATGGTCCTCGAGCTCCTCGAAGGACTCGATCTGGCGAAGCTCAATCGGCAGCGGGGCCCCCTCCCGATCGCCGACGCGGTGGAGTACGTCCTGCAGGCCTGCGAGGCGCTCGTCGAGGCGCACGCCGCGGGCATCGTCCATCGCGATCTCAAGCCCCAGAACCTGTTCGTCACGCGTCGCCTCAACGGCGCGCCGCTCGTGAAGGTGCTCGACTTCGGAATCGCGAAGGCGATCGGCCCCGCGGCCGTCGGGCAGCTCGCGCTCACCGACTCGCAGCAGGTGATCGGCTCGCCCCTGTACATGGCGCCCGAGCAGATGCGCTCGGCCCGCACCGCCGACGCGCGCACCGACATCTGGGCGCTCGGCGTGATCCTCTACGAGCTGCTCGGCGGACAGCTCCCGTTCGAGGGCGAGACGGTGACCGAGGTCTGCATCCGCGTCGTCAACGAGGAGCCCAAGCCCCTGACCTCGCTGCGTCCCGGGCTCGATCCTTCGCTCGTCGGCGTGGTGATGCGCTGCCTCGCGAAGGAGCCGGATGCGCGATGGCAGAACGTCGCGCAGCTCGCGTCGGCGCTCGAGCGCTTCTCGCGGAGCGCGCAGCAGGGCGGCCTCGTGCGTCCGTGGCGATCGTTCGAGGACACGCAGGACTCGCAGGAGCGTCCGCGGGTGGTGGTCCCTGCGTCCTCGCCGGACGAGACCGGGCCCTCGACGGCGGTGACCATGCCGTCGGCGCCGCCCGTGCTCGGGCATCCGCCGGAGAGGCACCTCGTCTCGACGGACGTGTCGTGGCACCAGGGATCGAGCGCGCCCGCACGCAAGAGCGAGCGCCCGCGATCGTTCGCGAAGGGCCTCGCCGCCGGCGTGGTCGTGTCGATCGCCGTCGCCGCGGCGGCGGCGGTGATGGTCGTCCGCGCGTCGCGGCCGGCGACGGACACCGCGGCCGCGGCGCAGACCCCGGCGGTCGCGCCTCCGCCCGCGCCGTCTCCTTCGCCTTCACCGGTGGTGACGACGGCCGAGCCTGCGAGCACGGTCCCCACGATGACCCCTGCCGCGCTGCCCGCCGCGTCGGTGACCTCGGCGGCCGCCGTGCCCGCTCGTCCGGCCCGGACGCCGGCCCGGGGCTCGCAGGCGGCCGCCACGAAGGTCGAGCCTACGGCGACCGCATCGGCCGCCGCGCCGGCGACCGCGAAGCCCGCCGTCGAGCCGGTCTCGCCGAACGGCGCGCCGATCCTCCGCTGAGTCGAGTAACATCGCAGGCCTCCTTGCGTCGTCTGCTCTCGATTGCATCCTGCATCTTTCTCTTCGCCGCGGCGGACGTCGCGCGCGCCGAGGACGCCGACGCCGAGGCGATGATCGCCAAGGGCGTCGAGCTCCGCGAGAAGGGAAAGGACGAGGAGGCCCTCGCGGTCTTCAAGAAGGCGTACGCGAAGTCCGCCACGCCGCGCGCGCGGGCGCAGGTCGCGCTCGCCGAGCAGGCGCTCGGGATGTGGGTCGCCGCAGAGGCCGATCTGGTGGGCGCGCTCGGCGCCGAGTCCGACCCGTGGATCGCCAAGAACCGCGCGGCGCTCGAGGGGGCCCTCGGTGTCATCCGGCGTCACGTCGGCACGCTCGAGGTGCGCGGCGCGGACGGCGCGGAGGTCCTCGTCGACGGCGTCCTGCTCGGCACCGCCTCGCCCGGCGCGTCGTTCCGCGTCGAGGCCGGACGGAGGACGCTCGAGATCCGCAGCAAGGGCTCGCATCCGTCGACGCGCGCGATCGAGATCCCGGCGGGAGGCGTCGCGCGCGAGACGGTGACGCTCGTCGCCGTCTCCCACGACGAGAGCGTGGGCGGGCCGCCGGGCATCGTCCGCGTGCGCGAGGCCGACGACGATCCGGGCCGCGGACAGCGCCTGCTCGGCTGGGCGTTCGTCGGCACGGGCGGCGCGCTCCTCGCGACCGGAGGCGTGGGCCTCTTGATCCGCAAGGGGATCGTCGACGACTACAACGCCAACTGCCCCGGCCTCGGCGCCGCGCAGCCCGCGGGGTGTGACGACAAGGTCGAGTCCGCGCGGACGTGGCTCACCGTGTCGGTCGTCTCGCTCGTCGCCGGCGGCGTCTTCGCGCTCGGCGGGGTGGCGCTGATGGTGACCGCCCCCTCGGCGGAGCGGGGAAAGACCACCGCGATCCGCTGCACGTTCGGTGGATGCGCGGGGACGTTCTAGACGCTACGATCGGCTTTCATGCGTGCGCGCGTCTTCGCCCTGGGAGCGATCGCTCTCGTCTTCGCCTGCTCCGATCTCAAGCGCGCCGAGGAGGCTCCTCCCGGCAGCGACGTCGACGGGGGTGACGACGCCGACGCGGCCGTCGCCGACGACTCGGGAACGACCAAGTCGGACGGCGGAACGGTCGACGCCGGCCCGCCTCCGACCGACTTCGAGTGTGGCTCCGACGCGTGGGCGAAGACGACGAAGGCGAAGAAGGAGTGCGAGCCGCGTCAGGTGAAGATCGTCGACAACGACATCGCGATCGACACCCCCGACGTCGCGATCGCGCGCACGCCCTCCGGTCGCGTCGGCATCGCGTACTACGCGCCGAGCACGCCCGACGAGGGCGAGACGCACCTGATCCACTTCGTGCCGACGTCGGCGACGTTCACGCCGGCGGTGATCAAGCGCAACATCGGCCCGTACAGCGAGGCCGGTCACGCGCTCCGGCTGGGCGCTTCGGGGCCCGACACGCTGCACCTGCTCTCGCACGACGTGATCGACACGACCTCGGGTGACGTCGTCCAGCTCCGGCTCGTCGCCGGTAAGGAGCCGCTCACGAACGCCGAGCTCGTCGCGAGCGGCGTGAAGCGGGGCACCGAGCTCGGCTTCGCGGTCGACCCGACGGGCAACGCGGTCGCGACGGTGCGCATCCAGACGGGGACCAAGGACGGCGGCGCCCCCGTCGCGAAGCTGGCCGCGTGGCGGAAGACGGGCAATGGCGCGTTCACCGCGCTGCCCGACGTCGCGACCGGGCTCCTGCCGGCCGAGGCGCCGCGCACCGGGGAGGCGTCGCTCTTCTACGACGCGGGCGGGCAGCTCAGCCTCCTCTTCCACTACTGCGAGGTCTTCGCGCACTCGCAGCCGCGCTACCACACGCTCGACGGATCGAGCTGGTCGTACCGGAAGACGGTGGACAACGCGATCGTCGACGGGCTCTCCGGCTACAGCCCGCGCGTCGCCGTGCACAACGGCAAGAAGTACGCGGCGTACTTCTTCCGCAAGGCGCTGCAGACGCCGCCGGAGTCGGCCGATCTGCGGCTCGCGTCGTGGGGCCTCGCGACCGACACGCCGACGATCGAGGTCCTCGATCAGACCATCCCGTCGCTCGACGCGCAGTACCCGCGCTATCGCGTCGCGATGGCCGTCGACGTCTTCGGCCTCGTGCACCTCGCGATCGTCCGGCCCACCACGGCGAAGACCGGCTACCTCGAGTACCGCCGGCAGACGCGCCTCGACGGCGGCGGCGTGAAGTGGCTCAGCGACATCGTCGATCAGGACGTGCTCTCGGAGAGCTCCGATGCGCTCGTCGACATGGTCGTCGACGACAAGGGCCGCCCGCACATCGCGTACCGCTCGGGTGTCGATCTGAAGGTCCGGTACGCCACCCGTTACGATCGATGACGAGATGAGCCTCGGGCGGGCGAGGAAGTACCTCGAGGGGCCCGAGCAGCCCCTCATGCTCCGGGCGATGGGCGCGCGTCCGGGGGATCCGGTCCGGGAGGCGTACCGCGCGTGGCTGGCCGAGCGGGGGGACGAGCGCGCCGAGCTCCTCGCCATGGAACAGGCGCTGCTCGGCGACGCGACGCCCCAGCGAGCCGCGCTCGCCGCACGGGCCGACGCGATCCTCGCGCGCGACGAGAGCGTGCGCGACTGGTGGTCGCTCGTCGCCGTGACGGCGCCGATCCGGAGCTGCGGCGAGGCGATTGCCGAGGTGTCGCGCGTGCGTTTCGCGTATCGTTGCCCTCGGACCTGGGAGGGGCTCGAGCCGACGGGGGAAGCGGGAGCGCGCCACTGCAGCACGTGCTTGCAGCTCGTCCATCTGTGCACGAGCCGCGAGGACGCCGAGCTGCGCGCGCGGCGAGGGGAGTGCATCGCCGTTCCGGCCGCGCGCGCTGGGCGAGATCGCGCGCGACGTCACGAGCATGATCACCGGGCGCCCGGACCCGATCGCGAAGTGGGCGGAAAGAGTGTTTTCCGGCACGCGCGGCGAAGAGTAGATTTCGGCGCATGATCGTCCTGTCGGTCGAGCCCCGGTGGATCAGCCCCTACGTGTTCGCGTGCTTCGTGACGCTCAAGGAGAAGGAGCTGCCGTTCGAGGTGCGCGTCCTCGACACGGCGAACGGCGAGACGCGAGCGAGCGACTACCTCGCGCAGACGGTGACCGGCCGCGTCCCGTCGCTCATGCACGACGAGTTCGGCGTCGCGGAGTCGTCGGCGATCGTCGAGTACCTCGAGGAGGTCTACCCGGACAAGCCCGTGCTCCCGCAGGCGACGCGCGATCGCGCGCGCTGCCGGCAGCTGATGTCGTGGATCCGGAGCGACGAGACCGCGGCGCTGCGCAACGAGCGCTCGACGACGACGATGTTCTATCCGACCGAGCGGGCGAAGGCGCCGCTCTCGCCCGAGGCGAAGGCCTCGGCCGACAAGCTCTGCGCGATCGCCGCGCGCCTCATCCGCCCCGGCGAGCCGAACCTGTTCGGTGCGTGGAGCATCATCGACTCCGAGCTCGCGTTCATCCTCCATCGCCTCATCCTCAACGACGATCCGGTGCCCGAGAGGGTCCGCGCCTGGGCCGAAGAGCAGTGGCACCGCCCGAGCGTGCGCGAGTTCATCGAACGGGAGCGCCCGATCGACGTCCTCTCCTGATCCGTCGTGGCCGCAGTACCCGCCTCGCCGTCCCCGCTGCGCATCGTCGCGTCGCATGCGTTCGTCGCGAAGGGCGCGAGCCGTGCGCCGCGCGGGGTCCTGCGCCGCCGCGTGCACGCGCTCCGCGGCGGGCCGGACGGGATCGGCGTCTCGTTCGGCGCGCGGAGCGGCGAGGTCACCGTCGACGTCCTCGCCGCCGGGCACGCGACGGCGGAGGACGTCGCATGGGCGATCGACGTCGCACGAGGGATCTCCGGCGTCGACGACGATCCGACCGAGTTTCTCGCGATGGTGCGCCAGCACCCGGTCCTCGGCGATCTCGCGCGTGGCGCCGACCCGCGGATGACCCGGACGCCCACCGTGTTCGAGGCGTACGCGAGCGCGGTGATCGAGCAGCTGGTGACGGGCTTCGAGTCGCGCGCGTCGATCGCGCGGCTTCGGCGGGAGGCGGGCGCTCCGCTCCCGGGGACGCGGCTGCACGCGGCGCCGACCCCCGAGGCCGTGCGGCGCGTGCCGATGTGGCGCATGCGAGAGATGGGCATCGGCTCGCGACGCGCGGCGACGCTGCGCGAGGGAGCGATCCGCGGCGCATCGCTCGAGCGTCTCCGCACGCTGCCGCCGGACGTGGCGATCGAGAAGCTCCAGTCGATCCGCGGCGTCGGTCCGTGGACGGCGAACGCGGTCGCGCGCGACGCCTTCGCGTACGCGGACGCCGTGCCGATCGGTGACGTCCACGCGCCGTACGTCGTGACGGCCGCGCTCATGGGAGAGGAGGGCGACGACGCGGCGATGCTCGAGGCCCTCGAGCCGTTCCGCCCGCACCGCGCACGCGTGGTGCTCGTGATCGAGCACGCGTTCGTGCGCGGCGGCGTCGGTGACGGCCCGCGCTGGCGCGCTCCGCGCGTCGATCCGCATCGCCGCTTCCCCTGGAAGTACTGATCGGCCCGGGCCAGGCGCTGATCATTCGTCACAT
>WBZO01001347.1_pt1 | contig 11722 bp, 14 predicted proteins | sample 5204261 | NCBI WGS metagenome assembly WBZO01 (sample SAMN12412400, study PRJNA552823) | activated sludge metagenome | isolation source: activated sludge from anammox sidestream of wastewater treatment plant... | place: USA: North Carolina | collected 2017-09 | reverse complement strand
ATGCCGGCCTGGTGCTGTCGTTCCAGGCCGGCGTGCCGGCCGGTCCCGCCATCATTCTCTCCGCCGGCCTCGTGTTCATCGCTTCCCTGCTGTTCGGTCCGCGGGGGATCGTAACGGCCTGGCTCCGGAAGCGGACGCATCTCGAGGCCTGAGGGATCTGTTCGAAGTGGTGTTCAACGTAGCGAGGTGGATTTCATGATACGGAAAGGCTTGGTAGGAAAGGCGGTATTGATCATTCTGGCGGCCCTGTGCGCGCCCATGGCGTCGTCGGCGAAGGACGCGGTCCCGGTGGTGGCCTCGTTCAGCATTCTCGGGGACTGGGTGAGCGAGGTCGGCGGAGACCGGGTGAGCGTCGTCACCCTGGTGGGGCCCGACGGCGACGCGCATGTCTACCAGCCCACGCCGGCCGACGCCCGCGCGGTGGCCGGCGCGAAGGCGGTGTTCATAAACGGCCTGGGGTTCGAGGGCTGGTTTACCCGGCTGATCGAGGCGAGCGGTTCCAGGGCCGTGGTCGTCAACGCCTCGGAAGGCATCGAGGCGATCGCGGGTGAAGAAGAGGAGGCGGGTGAGTCCTCGCACGGGGCCGTCGATCCCCATGCCTGGCAGAGCGTGCCCAATGCGCTCCTCTACGTGGGCAACATCCGGGACGGCCTGTGCCGGATCGACGCCGCGGGATGCCCGGTCTATCGGGAGAACGCGGCGCGCTACGGCGCCGCGCTGGAGGAACTGGACATGGAGATCCGCGCCGTGCTGGGACGTATCCCGACGGCGAAGCGGAGGATCATCACCTCGCACGACGCCTTCGGGTATTTCGCACATGAATACGGCGTCGAGTTCCTGGCCCCGCAGGGCGTCAGCACCGAGTCCGAAGCCAGCGCGGCCGACGTGGCCCGCATCATCCGGCAGATCCGCGACGACGGCGCGGGGGCGCTGTTCGTGGAAAACATTTCCGATCCGCGCCTGCTCGAGCAGATCGGACGGGAAACGGGGCTGAAGCCGGGCGGCCGGCTCTATTCGGACGCCCTGTCGGAGCAAGGCGAACCCGCCGGCACCTACCTCGACATGATGCGCCACAACGTGTCCACCATCGCGGCCGCCCTGGGCGGGAAGTGAGGCGACCGTGAGGCCCCCGTGACCCTGTTGACCGGCTATCTGGTCACCAGCGGCGCGAGTCAGGCCGTCTGCTGGCCGTTCGATGACGTGGACGGACCGATGGGCAAGGCGCCCCTGGAGGTCGCGGCGGGCGGCCGGCAGTCTTCCACCGTGGTGGCCCGCGCATCCCTTGTATCCCTATGTGGCCGTGGGTTTCCAGGACGGCTTGACCCTGCTGACCTCGCTGGAGCGGGACCCCCTGGTGATTCCGCTCAAACGGTCCGGGCGGGGGGCGATGACGGCGCTCGCGTTCTCTCCGGGCGGGCGCCGCCTGCTGATCGCGGGTGAGGCCGGCGACATCGTCTGGCTGACCCTTCCGGAGGTCTGAGGCGGGCGCGTTGCCGAAGGCGAGAGCGATCCGCGCCGGCTCGCCGCCCGATTCACGTTGGAGTCACTTCATTCCGCCCGGCCTACGGGTCGGCGGATTCCTTCTCGAGGGAGGCGAGTTTGTGCGCGGCCCGCGTCGTCTCCGGCAGGCGGTAGCGCGTGGTACAGCGCAGCACGTAGTCGACGGCGGTCGGCAGGCTGACGCGGTGGCCGGGCGAGATGTAGAGCGGGTGCACGCCCGTGCGCGTGCGCAGCACCGCGCCGATGCATTCGTCGCGGTCCATGAGCGGGCGCTGCGCGCCCTTCTCGGGCGGGACGTCCTCATGGGCGCCGATCAATCGGCTCTTGCCCACGCCGATGGTCGGGCGGTCGAGCCAGATCCCCAGGTGGCTGGCGATGCCGAGCCGGCGTGGGTGCGCGATGCCCTGGCCGTCGCACAGGATCAGATCGGGCTGGACGCTGAGGCGCTCGAAGGCGTCGAGCACGGCGGGCAGTTCGCGGAAGGACAGCAGGCCAGGGATATAGGGAAACGTCGTCGGGCGTCGCGCCAGCACCCGTTCGACCACCGTGAGCGAGGGAAACTCCAGCACCACCACCGCGGCGCGTGTCACCGTGTTGCCGGCCTCGAAGCCGACGTCCACCCCGGCCACGTGGCGCACCGGACCGAGCGCATCCTCGCGCCGGACCCGCGCGCTCAACTGTTTCTGCAGGCGTATCGCCTCCGCGGGGGCGAGGTCCCAGGGGTGGCGGATCGCGCCGCTATTCACGCGCGCCGGCGCGCTGCAGCAGCAGGGCGATGTTGTTGTGGCCCTTGTTCATCGCCGCCATCATCGGTGTCATGCCCTGTTCGTTGCGCGCGCCGAGGTCGGCGCCGGCGGCGACCAGCGCCTGCACGATGTCGATGTAGTCGCGGTTCGCCGCCCAGTGCAGCGCGCTCGATCCCGTCCGGTCCGTCAGTGTGACGTCGGCGCCGCGCGCGAGCAGCAGTTTGACCGCTTCAGTGTTTCCCTTGGTGCTGGCGCGGATCAGCGCCGTCGCACCCGACTCGTCCTGCGCGTCGATGTCCGCGCCGCGGTCGAGCAGCAATGTCATGAGCTCGATGTTCCCGAGGCGCGCGGCATGGGTCAGCGCCGTCCAGCCGTAACTGTTGCGTGCATTGACCTCGTCCTTCGCGGCGAGTTTCCGCACTTCGGCGAGATCCTCGTGCATCACCGCCTTCATCAGGGGTGTATTGTTGTCGCAGCCGCCGAGCAGGAGCAGGCCGAGGAGCAGGGTGATCGATGCGGAATGTCTCGGGTTCATGTCCGGGGATTTTACCACCATTTGCCGCCACGGCTGGTCTGGGCGGGGGGGTGCCGGTTATCATGGGCGCATGGTGTTCCACCGCCCGACCGATCCATGAAACCGTATCCCTGCCCGAGCTGCAAGCAAGAGGCGATCCCGCCGGCGGACAAGTACCGCGCCGGGATGTGGCGCGTCATCGCGTGTCCGAACTGCGGCGCCCGTTTGTGCGCCCAGCCGTGGCTGCTGATGCTCGCGTCCATGATCTATGTATGGGCCGCGGCGTGGTTCGGCTTCTGGGCCTGGTTCGAGCACAGCTTCCTGCCGTTGCTGTATCTGGTGCCGGTCTGGCTGCTGCTCGATTTCCTCAATATCCGTTATATGCCGCTTTCGGTGTTGCGCCCGAAGGGGCCGTGACGCGTCCGGGACGGCCCGCTCCGCCATGGCGCACATCCTGGGCATCGGCATCGCCACCCTGGACATCATCAACAGCGTCGACGGCTATCCCGCGGAGGACGCCAAGGTGCGCGCCGTCGCCCAGGCGATCCGGCGCGGCGGGAATACGGCCAACACGCTGACGGTGCTGTCCCAGCTCGGTCACCGCTGCGCGCTGGCCGGGGCGCTGTCCGACGATCCCGACAGCCGCCATATCCGCGACGATCTCGCCGCGCATGCCGTCGGCATCGCCCCCTGCCGGGTGTTCGCGGGCGCGCACACGCCGATCTCCTACATCGTGCATAATCTCCGCAACGGCTCGCGCACCATCGTGCATTATCGCGCCCTGCCGGAATACCCGTTCGAGGCGTTTCAGCGCATCGACCTGTCGCATTACGACTGGTGCCACTTCGAGGGGCGCAACGTCGGGGAGACCGCCGGGATGTTGCGGCGGGTCAGGGCGCATGGCCGCCTGCCGTGCTCGCTGGAGGTGGAGAAGCCGCGCGACGGGATCGAACGCCTGTTCGCCCAGGCCGACCTGATCCTGTTCGGGCGCGAGTACGCGCAGACGCGGGCCGATACGCCGCAGGCATTTCTGCGCGGGCTGCGGTGCGAACTGCCCGGCGTCGATCTGGTGTGCGCCTGGGGCGAACAGGGGGCCTGGGGCGTCGATCGCGCTGGCCTCGAACTGCACGCCCCGGCCTGTCCGCCCCCGGTGGTGGTGGATACGCTGGGCGCCGGCGATACCTTCAATGCCGGCGTAATCGATGCCCGCCTGCGCGGCCAGCCACTGGCCGCGGCGCTGGTGCACGCCTGCCGGCTCGCGGGCGAGAAATGCGGCGTCGAAGGCCTGCGCCTGCCGTCATTGACCAACGGCCCGGCCTGAAATCGGGGACAGATTTATTTTTTTAACTCTCTGACTTGGCAAGGAATCTGGAAAATAAATCTGTCCCCGATGAATTCATGATCGAGATCTATGACAAGAAGGGCTTCATCCGCCTGCTGCAGCTCGAGGGCGACACGCTCGCGGGTGCGGACCTCGCGGCGGCGGAGCTGCCGGAGGCCAACCTGGTGCAGTACGATCTGCGCGGGATCCGGCTCACGCGCGCCAACCTCGCGCACGCCGACCTGCGTCTCGCCCGGCTCACCGGCGCCGATCTCGCGCAGGCCAACCTCGCCGGCGCGGATCTTTCCGGCGCCGACCTCACCGACGCCGACCTGTCGCAGGCCGATCTCACCGGCGCGAAGCTGGACGGCGCCGTGCTCGCGGGGGCGCGGCTGCCGGCGGCGCATACCTCCACGGGCACGTTCGCGGGGCTGGGGATCAAGGTGGAGAAGACATAGGATAAGGGCTCAGGACTAAGGACTAAGGACTAAGGACTAAGGACTCAGTGAAAGGATAAAACCCGTCAGCATCGTAGCCCGGATAAAGTGCGGTGGAATCCGGGAATTGACGGGATATTTTCCCCGGATTTCGGCGCTCTGCGCCTACATCCGGGCTATTCACTTCATCACATCCACTCACCCTAGCTCGGCATTCGTTTTTACTTAGTCCTGAGCCCTTAGTCCTGTCTTTAATCGTCCCATAACCACGCCGCTCCCCTCACCCCCGACGAATCCCCCCAGCGGTTCTTGACGATGCGCCCCTTCCAGTCGGGATGGAACGCGTGGCGGCGCACCTGTTCCGATCCTTCGGTGTATAGCTCGTCGATATTGGACATCCCGCCGCCGAGTACGATGACGTCGGGGTCGAGGATATTGATCACCGTCGCGAGCGCGCGCCCGAAACGTTCCAGATAGCGCGTGAGGCAGGCCCGGGCCAGCGGCTCGTCCTGTCGCGCCGCGGCCACGATCTCGGCCGCAGCGAGCGCCGCGCCGCCCGCGCGGCGGAAGTCGGCCGCGAAGGCGGGGCCGGACAGGTACGTCTCGACGCAGCCGCGCCGGCCGCAGTAGCACTCCGGTCCCTGGAGATCGAGTGGATTGTGGCCCCATTCGCCGGCGATGCCGTGCGGACCGGATAATACCCGGCCATGGACCACGATGCCGCCGCCGACGCCGGTGCCGAGGATGACGCCGAACACGACTTCGGCCCCCGCCGCAGCGCCGTCGGTCGCTTCCGACAGCGCGAGACAGTTGGCGTCATTGACCATGCGTACCGGCCGGCCGAGCGCGGCCGCGATGTCGGCGCGCAGCGGACGTCCGTTGAAGCACACGGTGTTGCTGTTGTAGGTCAGGCCGGCGGCATTCACCGCGCCGGGCGCGCCGATGCCGACCGCGGCGTCCGGTGCCGTCTTCCACAGGGCGGCGACCAGCTCCGCCACCGCGCGCACGATGTCGGGGTAGTCCCGCGGCGTGGCGATACGCTCGCGCCGCAGGATCTCGCCCCCGCGCGACGTCACCACGCCCTCGATCTTGGTGCCGCCGAGGTCGATGCCGATACGCTGCGTCATGGTGGCCGCTCCCGAGTTTGCCCGCGACGAGTATAGACCTCCCGCCCGTGGCGCGGCGAGGCGCAGGCGGATTTCCGGGCCCGCCTCCGTCACGGGCGGACCGGATCCGGGGCCGCGCCTTCTTCCCGTATCGGCGGTCCCGGTCTGTTACAATGCCGTTTCATCATGAGATAGTCGGCGGCAGGCTCGAAACCCGGCTCCGGGGCGCCGCTCCGACATCCGCTCCATCGACGCATCGAGCGTAAACCGAAGGCACAGGCGAAGCCCATGGACGTGACCCGCATCCTCGATTCCCTCAACGACGCCCAGCGCGAGGCGGTGGCGATGCCGCCCGGGCACGCGCTGATCCTGGCCGGCGCCGGCAGCGGCAAGACGCGCGTGCTGGTGCACCGCATCGCCTGGCTGATCCGCGCCGAGGGCGTGTCGCCCTTCGGTATCCTGGCGGTGACCTTCACCAACAAGGCGGCGGCGGAGATGCGCGGCCGCATCGAGGGCATGCTGGGCATGCCGGCGGGCGGGATGTGGGTCGGCACCTTCCACGGGCTGGCGCATCGATTGCTGCGCGCGCATTACCGCGACGTCGATCTGCCGCAGACCTTCCAGATCCTGGACTCCGAGGATCAGTACCGGTTGATCCGGCGCATACTGAAGACCATGAACCTGGACGAGGCGCAGTGGGCGCCCAAGCAGGTGCAGTGGTTCATCAACGGACAGAAGGACGAGGGCCGGCGCCCGAAACACATCGACGATCGCGGCGACCCCTACCTCGGCCAGATGCTGCGCATCTACCAGTCCTACGAGGAGGCCTGCCACCGCGCCGGCGTGGTCGATTTCGCCGAGCTGCTGCTGCGCGCGCACGAGCTGTGGCGCGATCGTCCCGAGGTCCTCGCCCATTATCAGGGCCGCTTCGGTCAGGTACTGGTGGACGAGTTCCAGGATACCAACGCCATCCAGTACGCCTGGCTGCGCCTGCTGACCCAGGGCGGCAATAATCTGTTCGTGGTCGGCGACGACGACCAGTCGATCTACGGCTGGCGCGGCGCGCGCATCGAGAACATCCGGCGTTTCCAGCAGGACTATCCCGGTGCGCAGCTCATCCGGCTGGAGCAGAACTACCGCTCGACCGGCACCATCCTCAACGCCGCCAACGCGCTGATCGACCACAATACCGGGCGTCTCGGCAAGAAGCTGTGGACCGAGGGCGCCAAGGGCGAACCGATCTATCTCTACGGCGCCTTCAACGACCTCGACGAGGCGCGTTTCATCGTCGAGCGCATCCGGCGCTGGGTCGAGGAGGGAAACCGCCGCAGCGAGGTTGCGATACTCTACCGCTCCAACGCCCAGTCGCGCGTGATCGAGGAGGCGCTGATCAGCGCGGGGATCCCTTATAAGGTATACGGCGGGTTCCGCTTCTTCGAGCGGGCGGAGATCAAAGACGCACTGGCCTATCTGCGCCTGGTCGCCAACCGTCACGACGACCCGTCCTTCGAGCGCGTGGTCAACACGCCCACGCGTGGCATCGGCGAGCGCACCATCGAGCAGGTGCGCCTGCAGGCGCGCCAGCACGGGACCTCGCTGTGGGACGCCGCGCGCGCGGTATGCGGTACGGGCGAGCTGGGCGCGCGCAGCGGCGGCGCGCTGCGCGTCTTCCTGGATCTGATCGACATGCTCGCCGGGGAGGTCACGGACCTGCCGCTGTTCGAGCAGACCGATCACGTGATCCAGAAGAGCGGCCTCATCCCGCACTATCAGAAGGAGAAGGGCGAGAAGGGCCAGGCGCGCATCGAGAACCTGGAGGAACTGGTCAGCGCCGCGCGCCAGTTCGAGTACTCGCCGGAGGAACTCGACATGGCGCCGCTGCCCGCCTTCCTCGCCCACGCCGCCCTGGAGGCTGGCGAGGGCCAGGCCGAGGAAAACACGGACTGCGTGCAGCTCATGACGCTGCACTCAGCCAAGGGCCTGGAGTTCCCGCTGGTGTTCCTGGCCGGCCTGGAGGAGGGCATGTTCCCGCACAACCGCTCGGTGGAGGAGCCGGGCCGGCTGGAGGAGGAGCGCCGCTTGTGCTACGTCGGCATCACGCGCGCGAAGAAGCAGCTCTATATCACCCATGCCGAGACGCGCCGCCTGCACGGTTCCGATATGTACCAGTCGCCCTCGCGCTTCATCGCGGAGATCCCGAAGGAGCTGGTCGAGGAGGTACGCCCGCGCGCCAGCGTGTCGCGCCCGGTGATCGCGCCGCCGGTCGCGGCGTACAAGAAGCCCGCCGCGGCGGAGGAACCGGGTCCCGGCGGGCTCAGGCTCGGCCAGCGCGTGACGCACGCCAAGTTCGGCGAGGGCGTGGTGCTGAGCTACGAGGGCCGTGGCAGCCACGCGCGCGTGCAGGTGAACTTCAAGAACGCCGGCAGCAAATGGCTGGTGGTGCAGTACGCGAACCTGGAGGCGATATAACGCGCACGGGAGGCGGTTTGAAAACCAATTATGTATTGGTCGATTGCGAGAATGTCCAGCCCAAAAACGTGGATCTCCTGAAGGGAGGTCCGTTCAAGATCAAGGTTTTTCTCGGCGCCGGCCAAGCCAAGATTCCGCTCGAAATGGCGCGCGCACTTCAGGCCTTCGGTCATGAGGCGGAGTACATTCAAATTGATGGCAATGGCAACAACGCTCTCGATTTCCACATCGCCTATTACATCGGCCGTCTGGCTGCAGAAGGTTCCGATGCCTATTTTCATATAATATCCAAGGATTCTGGTTTTGATCCCCTGATCAGGTATCTGAAGAAGAAAAATATCTTCTGTCAGCGTTCTAAATCAATCGCTGATATCCCTTTGATCAAAGTTTCCGCATCCGCATCGATCACAGAAAAGGTCGATGCCGTTGTTGAAAATCTGACAAAACGCAAGGCGGGTAAGCCTAAGAAGTTAAAGACCTTGCGTAGTACCATCCAGGCGCTTTTCCTCAACAAGCTCGCCGATGACGATCTCGACAAAATCATTGCTCAGCTATCGAGTCGGGGTATAGTGAAGACGATTGACGGAGATAAGGTGCGCTACGAATTGCCTTCGTGAGAACGGCTTATGGCTGACGCCCCTGACATAAACGGCGGCGGAGTTCCCTCGCCCTGCGTGCGCAACTGCTGCCTCGATGAATTCGATGTCTGCATGGGTTGCTATCGAACCATGGCGGAGATCATGCGCTGGAGCGAGGCAGGCGCCGACGAGCGGAGGGAGATCCTGGCGCGCTGCGGGATGCGGCGGGAGCAGCGGCGCGATCGGCGCCCGGGCCCGTAGAGGGTATCCTCAATTCAGATCGCAGGCGTACTTGCGCAGCAGCTCCAGCGGCACGATCTCCAGCGCGCGCCGGTGTGTCCTCCGGAGATAGACCTTGGGCGCCATGCCGTGCTGATGGGCCTCGAGCCAGCGCGCCGCGCACAGGCACCAGGGATCGCCGGGTTGCAGACCGGGAAAACCGTATTGCGGCATCGGCGTGCTGAGGTCATTGCCGCGGAAGCGCGAGTATTCGAGGAATTCACGGGTGGCGACGACGCACACCGTGTGTGATCCGGTGTCCTGGGCGCCGGTGTTGCAGCAGCCGTCGCGGAAGAATCCGGTGACCGGATTCTCGCCGCAGGTCTCCAGCGGCTCGCCGAAGACATTGACGGACTCTTCCTTGGCCGGAGTGCCCATACCCATGAATGTTGCCTCTCGTGTCGCGGGCGCGGGGCCCGGCGTGGCGCTCATTATACGCGATGCCCGGGATGATACCGAGCCGCGCGCGAATGCCGGGACGTTCTCCCGCGCGCGCGCCGGTCTTTTCCGGTCCGGCGATCGGGGCGGTTCCGCTATACTCGGGCGGTAGGGGAAGACGTGTCTCCGCGAGCGCCCGGCGCTCCCCGGAGGCTGAGTGGACGACGGGACCTTCTTGCATGTGGCAGTTGTATATCATCCGGTGCCGGGACGATTCGCTCTATACCGGCGTGACGAACGATCTGGCGCGGCGCTGGCGGGAGCACGCGGCGGAAGGCGCGGCCTGCGCCAAATATCTGCGCGGCAAGGGCCCTTTCGCGCTCGTCTATACCTGCGCCGTGGGCGGCCGCTCGGAGGCCCTCCGGGTCGAGCGGCGCGTCAAGGCGTTGAGCAAGGAGGGCAAGGAACGGCTGGTCTCCGGTAAGACGGCGCTGGCCGATCTCGTCTGAGCGCCGCCCTGTCCGTCGTGCGTCCCGCTCGGCGGGGATGTCCCGTATCGCGTGGAGAGAATGACGGCGCGCTCAGCCGGCGCGGCTGTCGCGCCGGGAGCCTCCGCGCAGCAGCGTCGCGAATTCCTCCGCCGGGAGCGCCGGGCTGACGAGATACCCCTGGTAGCGGTCGCAGCCCTGGGTGCGCAGAAAGGCCAGTTGTTCCTGGGTCTCCACGCCCTCGGCGGTGACCTCGAAGCCGAGCGTGTGGGCCATGGCCACGATGGCGGAGGTGATCGCCTTGTCGTCCTCCTGATGCGGAATGTCGTCGATGAAGCTCTTGTCGATCTTGAGCACGTCGATGGGGAAGTGCTTGAGATAGGCGAGCGAGGAATAGCCGGTGCCGAAGTCGTCGATGGCCAGGCGTACGCCCAGTTCCCGCAGACATTCCAGTTTCGCCACCGCCTCGCCCTCGCGCGCCATCAGGGCGCTCTCCGTCAATTCGAGCTCGAGCCGTTCCGGCGGGAACCCGGACCCGGACAAGGCCTGTTTCACCGTGGACTGAATGTCGTTGAAGCGGAGCTGATGCGGCGACAGATTGACCGACAGCGTGAGCGGCGGCAGGCCCGCGTCGATCCATGCGCGCCCCTGCCGGCAGGTCTCCCGCAGCACCCAGGCCCCGATCTCCGAGATCAGGCCGGTCTCTTCCGCGACCGGGATGAATACGCTCGGCGGTATCATGCCGCGCTCGGGATCGCGCCAGCGCAGCAGGGCCTCGGCCCCGGAGATGCGGCCGTCGCTCATGTCGATCTGCGGTTGATAATGGATCTGCAGTTCGTTCCGCAGCAGGGCACGGCGCAGCTTGGATTCGATCTCCAGCCGGTTGCGCGCCGCTTCGGTCATGTCGTCGCTGAAGAAGCGGGCGCAGCCGCGTCCCTCCCCCTTGGCGCGGTACAACGAGGCGTCCGCCTGCTGCAGCAGGGCGTCGGCGCTCTGACCGTGCTCCGGATACAGGCTGATGCCGATGCTCACGCCGATGCGCACCTCGATGCCATTGGAGAGATGCCAGGGTTCGCTGAGCAGCGCGATGATGTCGTTGGCGACGCGCAGGGCGTCTTCCTGGTGAGACGGGTTATCGAGCAGGACGGCGAATTCATCGCCGCCCAGACGGGCCACCGTATCCACGCCGCGCAGGCGATCGCCCAGCCGTTTGCTGACCTGCTGCAGCAGTTCGTCTCCGGCGAGATGGCCGAAGCTGTCATTCACATCCTTGAACTGGTCCAGATCCAGCATCAGCAGGGCGAGCCGGCGGCCCTCGCGGCGGGAGACCTCGATGCTGTGTTCGAGGCGGGAATGCATCAGCAGGCGATTGGGCAACTGGGTCAGCGAATCGTGATGGGCCATGTATTCGAGCCTGGCCTCGGTCGATTTCTGCATGGAGATATCGGTGTACACGCCGACGGTATGCGTAATGCGCCCCTCGTTGTCGTATATATTGCTGACATTCACCAGCACGGGGGACAGTTCGCCGTTCCGATGGCGGTTCCAGGCCTCGCCCTGCCAGTGGCCGGTGGTCTCGAGGGTCTCCCGCATGGAGGCATAGAACTCGCCGTCGTGACGGCCGGAATGGAGTATTTCCGGCGTCTGGCCCAGCAGCTCCCGTTCATCGTAGCCCTTGAGCGCGCAGAAGGCCCGGTTCACCAGCACGATGCGCTGCCGCGCGTTCGTGACCATGACGCCCTCGTGGCTGTTGTCGAACACCGCGGCGGCCAGCCGCAGGCGTTCTTCGTTCTTCCGCCGCTCCGTGATGTCCTGAATGGTGCCGAGCATGCGGCGTGGGCTTCCGTCGGGGTTCAGTTCCAGACGCCCCAGGCCGTGCAGCCAGCGCTCGGCGCCGTCATCGGCG
>WBZO01003173.1_pt2 | contig 11723 bp, 14 predicted proteins | sample 5204261 | NCBI WGS metagenome assembly WBZO01 (sample SAMN12412400, study PRJNA552823) | activated sludge metagenome | isolation source: activated sludge from anammox sidestream of wastewater treatment plant... | place: USA: North Carolina | collected 2017-09 | reverse complement strand
GCGGGGCCGGGGCGAAACGCCGCACCGATCGAGCGCACCGGATCGCGCCTCCACGTACGACCGATCGGGGTTCCTTTGCAGAGTTCGCGGTGATTCGCAATGCCGCCGCGTGGGTCGTTGGTGGCGCGCATGCTTCGTCCGCTGCAGCGGCCGCGTGACCCGCCATACGGGCGATGGCCGAGACGTCTTCGAAATCGCGCGTCATCGTTTCCTCCGATCTGATCGGAAACCTGTGCGGGACAGCGCCCGCAGAGGCGTACTCGGTGGATCGCACATGGACAGCGGGTCCCGCGTCGATCGCGCCGTCGTCGGCGCGCGAGAGTGGGGCCCCGCCGCACGTGCGGCGTGACCGGAGGAGTGGGTTAGATCAGGAGCCGCGGTACCCGTCGCAGTATCGGCTCCGGCGGCGGCAGACTGGGGTGGTGCGGGAATCCGGACCGATTGTCGGCCCGCGCGTTCACGGAGGCGAGTACACGGATCGCAATCGGGGCGATGCGCGGAGAGAACAGGGCGTCCGCGCCGGCGACCGGCTTGACGCTCTCGACGATATGCGGCCCAACGGTTTCGCAGCACGGGTCGTGATGCGCAGTCTCGTCGTCGTGATCCACAACCACAGGCGCGTCCAAGACTGCCACGCGATGATGCGACGCTTCGTCGGGCGCGCAGGCCGCATTCACGACCGGCATCGCTACGACCAGCAAGGCCACCACGGCGGCCGCAAGCGCGCGTCGCCGCCGTCTCGACGAGACGATCGTGCGGACCGCGCGCGGAAGCAGAGCGAACATGACCGCTCACGGTAATGATTCGCATCTGCGAACGCTTGACCGAGATCAAATCGACGCGGCGCATCGCGGGTGGATGACCGCGTTCCAGATTGCATTGGCCGAGTGGGCGCACCAATTCCGGGCATGAATCGATCGCATCGTGCAGAAAGCGCCCAATGACGATGCGGGCGGGCCCGTCGAGCGACTGCACGGCTCGACGCACCCGCCCCCGGACGCATATCGTTCGACCCGAGCGCCCTACGGGTTGTGCTTGTCCTGCAGGTGCTGCGGACCGCGCAGCAGCTCCGCCTCGGCCTGCCCGGCGCGCGACTTCTCGTATCCCGGCTTGCTGGCCGCCTTGTCCCTGCTCGCCGTCATGCCGGCCGGCTTGGTCGAAGGGGTGCTCGCTTGCGGTTTCTTGTGCCAGTACGGGTCGTTGGCTTCGTCGACCGCCAGTGAAGCGGTACCGAGGCCGGCGAGCGCCGCACCTGCGATGAAGATGGTCAATTGCTTGCGTGTCAGCATGGCATGAGCTCCTTGGTGCGAGCGGATGCGGCGCCAGGCGAGGGCCCGGGCTTGTTCGAGCCGCCCCGTTCGTGCCCATGCAGTGTCGGCGGAAGATCTCGCGCACTTGTCGCGGGACCCTGGGGATTGTGTGCATCTCGCCCCCCCGCGCCGGGCGCATCACACCCCTCGAGTTCGGACAACGCCCCGCGTCGAGTGGCGGCCGAACGTCGTACCCATGCGTTTGGGCCGCCGACTCACGCATTACCGGTCGCGCAGGCAGCAGCGCCCGCGCTGCGCACACGCGCATCGCCTCGTCCGGCATGACGACGCCCCGCATGTGCAACAAGCCAACGGCGGCGCGCAGCATCACGGGAACGCGGCCGGTTCCGGGCTGGGCGCGCCTCGCGCCCGGTGTGCGTCGGTACCACCTCCGCTCGCCACCGCACCGGCCTTCGGCAGACTGAACGTGAAGATCGTCCCTTTGCCCGTGCCTGAGGCGAGCTCGAGGGTCGCACCGTGCAAGGCGAGGATCCGGTGGACGATGAGCAGGCCCAGCCCCCCTCCCAGCTCGCGAAGCCGTCGGAGCCCGCGACCGGCATCGGTCGCGCTCGCGAGGGCCTCGAGCTGATCCGCGGCGAGTCCGCGGCCGTTGTCATGGACCTCCACGCGATAGCGCTCGTCATTCTGATCGCGCAGCACGACACGAATGCGGTCGGCGCCCGCCGCATGCTCGATCGCGTTGCCGATCAGATTGTCCAGCACGCGCTCGATCAAGAGCGCGTCGATGTCGGTCATCGCGTGGGCGTCGAGCCCTTCGGTCTCAACCGAAATTCCCCGCGCCTGCGCAGGCGTCGCGAACTTCAGCGCTACATCCTGCAGCAGCTCGCTCAGCGACACCGGCTCGCGGCGCAGGGTGAACTCCGGGCTCTGCAGCTTAGCAAGATCGAACAGACGGCCGACGAGGTCGCCGAGCGCGCGTGTCTGGCTCACCGCTGCACCGAGGATCGCGTCGCGCTCCTCGCTGCTCAGGCGCAAGCCGTGAAGCTGCAGGGTTTCCAGGTTGCCGCGGATCACCGTGAGGGGTGTGCGCAGATCGTGCGAGATGCCCGCGAACATCTCCCTCATCCTGAGCTCGTCGCCCTTCAGGCGGGCGAGAAGATCGGTGATTCGCACGGCCATGTGGTCGAGATGCCTGCTCAGGCGGTCGATGTCGGTCGTCGCTGCGCCATCGGGAGCCGATCCGAGGGGGGTCCACCGGGTGAAGTCGCTACGCGAGAACGCTTCGACCCTGCGCGACATGTTGCGGAACGGCCGCAAGATGACGAAAACGATCAGAAGGGTCGACGCGAGCGCGACGAGGCTGACGCCGAGGGCGAGTGCGAGCGACCGTCGAAACACGGTGGCATTCCCGGCACCGAATACGAGTGCGGCCTCGTCGCCCCGCAAGATGACGTAGAGGTAGCCGGCGGGATCGGCCGGGTCTCCGACGCCCGCGACCGCGAACACCTTGGATCGCTCCGGATCGATCGGGTCAACGCCCAGCACCGGGAGGTCCGCGCGACCCGAGAGCATGCGCTCCAAGGGTTCCAGGTCGACAGACTTGGTTTTCAGTGCCGAGGTGACGACCGACGAACCGAGGATGTCGCCTTTCGGCGAGAGCCAGTAGAGATCGACTGCGTGATTGACCTCGGCGAGCTCGGCGAGCGCCTCGGCCACGCGCTCGGGGCGCGCGAGATCGGGGCCGAAGAGCTCGCGCTTCTCGCGCAGGAAGTGCTCGGCCAGTCGCAGGTTCTTCCGCTGCGCCTGCTCGCGGTGGTATTGCGTGTGGGAGAACTCGAGCGCCGCGATAAACCCGAGCGCCGCCAGCAAGGTAAAGAGCAGCTGCGCCGCGGCCAAGCGGCCGAAGAGCGTGCGCAATAAGCCCGACCGCAGCACTCAGGCGCCCCCGCCGAACCGGTATCCGACGCCCCAGACCGTCTGGATGTGGACCGGACGGGCGGGATCGCGCTCGACCTTCGCGCGCAGGCGATTGATGTGCGAGGTGACGTTCGCCTCATACACACCATCGCCGTACCCCCAGACGAGGTCGAGGAGCTGGGCGCGGGTGTAGACCCGTCCGGGATTCGCGGCGAAGACGTACAGCAGGTCGAACTCCTTGGCCGTGAGGGCGATCGGCTCGGACCCGCGCGTCAGGGTCCTCGCCCGCGGGTCGAGGACGAACTCGCCGAAATGGATCGGCTCCTCCGCCCGTGCGCCAACACGCGCCTGCGCGAGGTCGACCCGGCGGAAGATTGCCTTGACGCGGGCGAGCAGCTCCAGCACGCTAAATGGTTTGACCATATAGTCGTCGGCGCCGAACTCGAGGCCGACGATCCGGTCGAGCTCGGTCGACTTCGCCGTGAGCACGAGGATCGGCGTCGGGACATTCTCGGCGCGCAACGCGCGGCAGACCTCGAGCCCGTCCATGCCCGGCAGCATCAGGTCGAGGATGATCAAGTCGAAGGGCTCGCGTCGGGCGCGTTCGAACGCCGAGCGCCCGTCTCCGAGGATCGTCACGCGGTGTCCGAGCTCGACGAGGTGCCGCTCGACGAGCCGGGCTACCTCCGGCTCGTCCTCCACGACAAGGATGTGCCGTTTCGGTGTGGTGCCCGCTTCCGTCATCAGCGCCTCCCACTCGCGTGAGGCGGCGTGCGAAGCCTCGTGCCGCGCGTCCGGAACCCCGGCATCCGGGACGGCCGCCGCGGGCGGGGCGAGCGGCCGGTTATCAGGCATCGGCGCGCCCCGCCGCAATCGGATTGGATCGGAGCGTCCGGAATCCCCAGTACTGCCGGGGCCTTGCCGCGGGCGCGCCGGCGGCGGGCCGCACAGTGACCGAGGGCCTCGTGCACGACACGAGTGGATTCCTTCGAAGATCGATTCATTACAGTTTCGTTCGGAAAACTCACAAAACTCTCGCTTGCTGGAGACGATTCAATCTCGCCGCCCCGGCGCCCGCGCCACGCGACCGGGCCGTACCGAGAAGGGCGGCTCATCTCGTTGACCCTGAAGGGATCTGCACCCTCCCATCGCCATCCGAGGGGCCCTCCTTTGCCCGCCCGGCATCGCGCAGGGTGCCCGCGAGGAGCGCGACCAGCGGCAACCGGAGCGCCCAGATCGCGGCGAGCAGCTCGGACTCGCCCTCCTCCGCGCACGCGAGCAGGGCTCGATTCCCGTTCGCATCGAGCGTCAGCCGGACGACGGACGCCATCGCAGCGAGGCTCTCCAGCTGCTGCCGGCAGCGGTCGAGGCCGCCGTGACGGAAGATGAGCTCGAACTCCCGCATCGGGCGAGCGATCCCTGCCCGCTCAGGGTTTCTCGATGCGAGTGACCGTGAAAGCCCCTCCGGTCTTCTCGGCGACGAACTTGATCGACTCGCCCACCTTGACCTGATCGAGCATGGCCGGGTCCTGGACCTGGAACACCATGGTCATCGCCGGCATGTCGAGATTCGTGATCGGGCCGTGCTTGATCGTCAGCTTCTTCGCCTCCTTGTCGATCCGGCGCACTTCGCCGTCGATGAGGGGCACGGCGGTGCCGGCGGCGGCGCCGTGGTGAGACGAGTGCTCGTCCTTCTGCTGGGCATATCCCGCGGCCGGTACGGCGATGACTGCGGCGATCAGGAGGGCTTGCAGGGGGGTCATGATGGGGTTCCTTTCCGATGAGTTACTTGCCGTAGGAGGCGAAGACCGTGCGCTTGCCGTCGCGGCCGACGAGGAGGACGTCGTAGGGCTCGAACCGACCGCGGCGCTCCATGCCCGGGGAGCCCACGGGCATCTCGGGCACGGCGAGGCCGATCGCGTCGGGACGCTCGGCAAGGAGCCGCTTGATTTCGCGCGCGGGGACATGCCCCTCGATCGCGTAACCGCCCACGAACGCGGTATGGCAGCTGCCCACCGCGTCCGGCAGCCCCGCACGCCGGCGCATCTCGGCCGGCCGCGGAACGTCTATGACGTGCGTGTCGAATCCGTTCGTCCGCAGGTGCGATACCCACAGCGCGCAGCAACTGCAGGTCGCCGCTTTGTAGACCTCGATGCTGGGCGCGGCGGCGCGCGCGGGCATCGCCAGGGTTGCGAGGGAGACGACCAGGAACGCCCTGCGTTGCATGAGACACCTCACTTTCCGATGACATTAATCTTGCCCACCATTCCGGCCTCGAAGTGGCCGGGAATGAGGCAGCCGTACTGAAACTCGCCCGCCTTGGTGAACTGCCAGACGATGTCGGCGGTCTTGCCCGCCGCGACGTGCGCCATGTAGGGCTCGTCGTGCTCCATGCCCGGGTGCTTGCGCATCAGCTCGGCGTGATCTTTCAGCGCCTGCACAGTGCCGAGCACCATCTCGTGCATCGTCTTGCCCGAGTTCTTCACGATGAAGCGCACCGTCTCGCCCTGCTTCACCTCGATCACGCTCGGCGTAAAGCGCATCTTGTCGCTCATGTCGACCCGCACCGTGCGCACGACCCTCCCGGGATCGCCGGTGCGCCCGAAGTCGGTTTCCACCATCGGTTGCGCGGCCGACGCCTTGGAGGCGTGGCTGTCCCCGTGGGCGTACGCCGCGAGCGGCAACGCCGCAAACGCGGCGGCGACGAGCAAAGTCTTCTTCATTGTTCTCTCCTGGTCAGTGCTGGGAATGTCCGCCGCCCCGGCGGACCTTGAGGGTCTTTGCGTCGGCGGCCGGCGCGGGGGCGCGGGCGAGGGGCTGCGGCGCGCCGGTCCACTCGTAGGCGACGGTTCCGGGCGGGTGCTTGTACCAGCCCGGATCCTTGAAGTCGTTGCGCGCAAGGCCCTCGCGCACCTTCACTACGGTGAACATCCCGCCCATCTCGATCGGGCCGAATGGCCCGGTCCCGGTCATCATCGGCAGCGTGTTGTCCGGGAGCGGCATCTCCATCTCGCCCATGTCGGCCATGCCGCGCTCGCCCATGACCATGTAGTCGGGCACGAGCTTGATGATTCGGCCGGCGATTCCCCGGTGATCGACGCCGATCATCGTCGGCACGTCGTGCCCCATCGCGTTCATCGTGTGGTGCGACTTGTGGCAGTGGAACGCCCAGTCGCCGGGCGCATCCGCGACGAAGTCGAACGCGCGCATCGCGCCCACCGGCACGTCGATCGTCACCTCCGGCCATTGCGCCTCGGGCCGCACCCATCCTCCATCGGTGCAGCTCACCTTGAAGTCGTACCCGTGCATGTGGATCGGGTGATTCGTCATGGTGAGGTTGCCCATGCGGATGCGCACCTTGTCGCCCTTGCGCACCGCCAGGTGGTCGATGCCGGGGAAGACCCGGCTGTTCCAGCTCCACAGGTTGAAATCGAGCATGGTCGCGATCTTGGGCGTGGCCGCGCCCGGCTCGACGTCGTATGCGTTGATCAGGAACACGAAGTCCCGGTCGACGCGCATGAACGACGGGTCCTTCGGATGCACGACGAGGAACCCCATCATCCCCATCGCCATCTGGGTCATCTCGTCGGCGTGCGGGTGGTACATGAAGGTGCCCGACTTCTTCATCGCGAACTCGTACACGTACGTCTTGCCGGCCGGGATCTGCTTCTGGGTGAGCCCGCCGACTCCGTCCATGCCCGAAGGCAGCAAGATTCCATGCCAGTGAATCGTCGTGTGCTCCGGCAGGCGATTGGTGACGAAGATGCGCACGCGGTCGCCCTCGACGCACTCGATCGTCGGCCCGGGCGACTGGCCGTTGTAGCCCCACAGGTTCGCCTTCATCCCGGGTGCGAGCTCGCGCACGACCGGTTCGGCGACGAGATGGAACTCCTTCCATCCGTCTCGCATGCGCCAGGGCAACGTCCAGCCGTTCAGGGTCACCACCGGGTTGTAGGGCCGGCCGTTGGCCGGCGAGAGGGGCGGTTGCGTGGCGGCACTCGTCTGGGTCGGCGCTTCGGGCAGCGCGGCGAGCGCGGCCTTGGAGACCGCGGCGGCGCCCGCCACCGCGGCGCCCGCCAGAAAACTCCTGCGTGAAGTCATGTCTTGTTCTCCTCTGGATCAGTGCGGTGCCGCGCCCTGGCGCCCGACCGGGAGTGGCGAGACGCGACCGGCGATGCGCGGGCCGACACCGGCGCCGGTCAGTGCCGAGCGCAGGTCGGTCTCGGCCAGCCAGAACTCGCGCGACGCGTTGATCGACGCCGTCACGGCGGCAACCTGCTCGCGCGCGTCGGCGAGGAGCTCGAACACGCTGATCAGCATGCCGTTGTAGCGCAGCAGCTTTTCCTCCGAGATCTTCTTGCGCAGCGGCACGATCTCGCCGCGGTAGTGGCGCGCCGTGTCGTAGGCGGTGCGGTACGCCGCGTACGCCTCGCGCACCTCGGACTCGGCGTTCACGGCCGTCTCGGCCACTCGGCTCACCGCCTGCATGTAGAGCGCTTCGGCGCGCGCGACCCGCGCCGTCCCGAAGTCGAAGAGCGGGATCTCGATCGCGAACTCCCAGCCGTAGGCGAACGGCTCGTGGCCCTCCTTGGTGCGCGCGCGACCTACCTCCAGCGCGTTGATGAAGCGCGTCGTCTTCACGAGCCCCAGAGACTGCGCGAGACTGGCCGCATCCTGGCGCGCTGCGACGACATCGAGTCGCTCATCGAGCGCCGCTTTCTGAATCTCCGGGTAGGCGGATACCCCCGAAGGGAGATCGAGCAACCGATCGGGCAAGCGGTAGTTGGCCTCTGCGCCCGAGAGCCCCATGAGCCGGGTCAGGCCCTCACGGACCGTCACGCTCACCTGGCGCGCACGCGCGAGCTGCGCCGTCGCCTCGGCGTAGAACGCTTGTTCCTCCATCTGCTGGAGCCTGGAGAAGTTGCCCGCGCGGGCCATGCGGCGGGCGAGCTCGGCACTTGCCTCCGCCGACTCCTTGACCTGCTCCATGTACCGCTCGGTCTCGACGGCAGCGACCGCCTCGAGCCAAGCTCGGCGGGTCTCGTGCGCCACCGCCAGCGTCTGGCGTGCGACTTCGGCCTGCACGCGCTCGAAGCGCGTCGACTCGAGGCGATAGCGCAGCGGAAGGGTGAGGAGCGCGATGACGTTCATCCCGATTGCCTGCTCGACCTTCACCGTCTCGCCACCGTACTTGGTCTTGAGGCTTGCGATGTGGATCGACGGCAGACGGCCGGCGGCCACCACGTCGGATTCGGCGATGCCGAGCTCGGCGTAGGTGGCCTGCAGGCCCGGGTTGTTCATCAGGGCGATCTGGACGGCGTCGTCGGCGGTCAACGGCGCGGCGAGCTTCGCGCGGACGACCTTGGCGACCTCCTCGCGATCGGCGTCGGAGCGCTGCCATTTCGCGTCCTGGCCGAGGCGCGTCTTCGTGACCTGCTGGACCGCGCCGAAACCGCCGTCCTCCGAGAAGGTCGCGCAGCCGCCGAGCGCGAGTGCGACCGCGAGCGCGAGAAGCCTATTTGTGGTGCTGGCCATGGGCGTCTTTCATCGAGTGGGGCGCGGCCGACGGGGGTGCGGATGGGGTGGCACGCGGCTTGTCCGGCGCGGTGGCGGCCGCCTCTTCCGCCCGCAGCACGCCCATGTGACCGCCGACGCGGGCGACGGCGTCGTTGACCTCCCGCCACGACGCGAGGGGTTCTTCCGTGAAGGACTGGTATCCCTCGAACGCCGAGCGATACGAATTGGATGCGGCCGCGGGAGTCTCCTGGTCGGGCCCGGGGCGTGTCTGGGCGTGCGCGTGCGCGCCGAGCAGGAATGCTGCGGCGGCAAACGCGAGTCTTGCTTTCATGTCGCACCTCGTCTGCTGCGCGGACGCACGAGCGCCCGCAAACGAACACGCTTGCAGAGCGGATCGACGCGGCGCGCGCGGCGGATGCCGCGGCGGCTACCGTTCGATCGTCAGACGGGGAAAGTCAGCGGAGGGCGCTTGCCCGGTTCCGGGAAGAACCGGTAGTCGCGTACGAGGACGAACGCAGGCGCAAACCCGGGAAGGTCGGCGCGCTCGAACGCAAGCGACGAGGCGATCGCGGAAAAATGGTGGCAGCAGAAATGGCTACCGTGGCCGTGCTGGTCGTTCGAATCGTCGGTATCCGGGGCGATGGCCGCTTCCCCAGCGGCGTGGTCGTGCGCCGCCACGGCGTTGGTGTGGGCATGGATGGCACCCATGCCCGGTTCGGCGCATTTGATGGCGAGCAGCGGCACCGCGATTGCCTGAACCGGCAACCACAGCGCGATGAACAGCACCACAAACCTGACGAGGAATTGCTTCACAGCGCTTAACGGTACCACAACAAAGACGGATCGACCAATCCAAGAGTTCAACGCCAGGTCGCCACAAGTGCAAACAAATGCTCAACCCTATCCGAGCGCGTGCGGGTGACTCGCATGACACGACGATGCGGAAATACCACGGACGGGGATTGAATCCTCGCCTTCCGCCGATTGCCGCGTCGACGGGCGTCGCGGCGGATTGCCAGCAGCCGCGGCGGACCGTAAGCTGCGGGTCGTCGAGACGCAATCCGGATATCGTCGCACACGGACTGTGGGTTGCTGCGGGCGCCGAATGGCTGCGTCGCAGAAAGCGCCTGACCACCCGTGGGGTCGCGGGAGCGATCGCGTTGGGGGTCGCGCCCGACTTGATCCAGACCGTTCCAGTCGCGGTGTGGGCCGCATCGACCGGCGACGACGCCGCCCTTCTCGCGTACATCGTCGCCGTGCCGGGCGGGGAGCCGCCGATGCCCGCGGCGGTCGCAACGATCGCCCATCACCTGCGCTGCTTCATGCACAGCGCGATCATCGCCGGAGCGGTCACCGCTGTCGCACGGGTTGTGCTGAAGCGCTTTCCCTTCGTGCTGCTCGGCTGGTGGGCGCACATCGCACTCGATGTGCCCCCCCATTCGAGCGCGTACTACGCGGTTCCGATCTTCTACCCGATCACCTATTGCGGGTTCGGCGGCGTGGCCTGGACGACGCCCTGGCTTGCCGCGCTCAATTACATCCTGCTGGCCGTAGCGTTTGCATGGCTTGATCGGACTCGGGACCAACACCATGAGCCCCGGTCCTGGCCCTCTTAGCGTCTTCCCGCTGTGCCGAGCCCGCGCTCCGTGAGCACGCATATCCCGCCACTGCGTTTTCATGCCCTGACGCGGTTCTACGATCGGATCGTCGCGTTGACCTCCGCCGAGGCCCGATTCCGTCCGGCCCTACTCGAGTTGCTGCCATCGCGGCCCGGAGCGCTCATCGTCGAGGTCGGGTGCGGCACGGGGACGCTCACCTGGCTGCTGGCGCAGCGCTTCCCCGACGCGAAGGTGGTCGGTGTGGATCGCGACGAGCGCGCATTGCGCTTCGCGCGCGCAAAGGCAGGTACGTCCCCGCTCGCCCCGGCATTCGAAGCTGCGGATGGGCGTGCGCTTCCCTTCGGGAACGACTCCGTCGATGCCGTCGTGACGAGCCTGTTCTTCCATCACCTCCTGCCTGACGCAAAGATGCGTGTGCTCGAGGAGACCCGTCGCGTGCTCCGCCCTGGCGGCCAGTTCGTCGTGGCCGATTGGGGCCGGCCACACTCGCTCCTGGCCGCGGCCGGCTTCCTGTCCGTACGCCTGCTCGACGGCTTTGCGGTGACCAGAGACCACATGGACGAGACGTTTCCAGCACGCCTGCGCGCTGCCGGGTTTCGCGATGCCACCGAAAACGCCTGGTTTGGCGCAGCGGTCGGGACCATACGCCTATGGCAAGCAACCAAGACGTCCGAATTCTCCCCTGATCGGTAAGTTGCTCGCGGCCGTAAACGGCCCGCGCTCAGGACTCACCGCGAAGGATCTCCGTGCCTACGCGGCAAGCTGCGCGAAGGCGCAGAGATACACATTGGAACAACTCAAGGCCGGCCTTGCGCACACGACGATCACGACGACGGAAGGCTATGTGCAGCAGCACACCACGACGGTCAGCGAGGTCACGCTGACGCTACTGACCTGCCCAAGGATCCCCGGCCCGCACGTGACTTGAGAAACTTCGGTCTGTGAACCGCAACCCCGACGGGGCCGCCGAGACGATGATCGGCGAGATCAACGTCCCGGGTTACATACCACGATGCCCGCACGCATGACTTCGCCCGGGGCGAGTTTGACGCGATCCGCAGCGCGACTGCCGTCGCGTACCGGGGCATATCGGTTAACTTGGACGTCGTGGAATAGCGCATCTGCACACTTTGCAGGGCCTTGCAGGAACGCTTTCGTGGAAGATCAACGAAGTACAAGAGGAGAATTCGGGACAGTCAGGCGCGAGTTGAGACAGTCGGCTTTCTGCCCACTCCTAAGTCGCGGTTCACACCCATTACGAACAAGTACTTGCGCTTTTCCCCCGACCAGTTCGGGACACGCGATTTCGAGTTCCGAGCAGCCTCTTGACGGGGGCGGCGGCTTGGCCCGCTACGGTTGCCGATCCCCTTCGTCTCCAACAAGTCGGACGATGCCAGTC
>WBZO01006192.1_pt1 | contig 11726 bp, 22 predicted proteins | sample 5204261 | NCBI WGS metagenome assembly WBZO01 (sample SAMN12412400, study PRJNA552823) | activated sludge metagenome | isolation source: activated sludge from anammox sidestream of wastewater treatment plant... | place: USA: North Carolina | collected 2017-09 | reverse complement strand
GCGCTGCACGAGATCGCCGATGTAGTGGATGTTCTCCGCCTTCAGGCAGTTCGCGCTGCGCACCGTGAGCTCGAGCTCGTCGACGGGGCGCATCAGGATCGGGTCGAACTGCATCTCGGAGACCTTCGCGGCGGACTCCTCCTCGCCCTGCAGGTCGACGAACACCGACAGCTGGTCCTTCAGGATGCTGCCCGCGCGACGGATCGCCTCTTCGGCGTCGATCGTGCCGTTCGTCTCGATGTCGATGACCAGCTTGTCGAGGTCGGTGCGCTGCTCGACGCGCGCCGCGTCGACCGCGTAGGTCACGCGACGGATCGGGCTGAACGAGGCATCGAGCTGCAGGCGGCCGATCGGACGCGACTGTTCCTCGAACGCGGCGCGTTGCACCGCCGGGCGATAGCCGCGGCCACGCTCGACGCGCAATGTCATCGTCAGCTCGCCGGCCTTCGTCAGGTTCGCGATCACGAGTTCCGGGTTCACGACCTCGATGTCGTGGTCGGTCTGGATGTCACCCGCGGTGACCGGGCCCGGGCCCTTCTTCGACAGGCGCAGCTCGGCGCTGTCGCGCGTGTGCATGCGCAACGCCACCTGCTTCAGGTTCAGCAGGACGTCGACGACGTCTTCCTGCACGCCCTCGATGCTCGTGTACTCGTGCAGCACGCCGTCGATCTCGACTTCCGTGATCGCGGCGCCCGGCATCGACGACAGCAGCACGCGTCGCAGCGCGTTGCCGAGCGTATGGCCGAAGCCGCGCTCGAACGGCTCGATCACCACACGCGCCTGCCGCGGCGCGAGCGGCTGAACCTTGACGACGCGAGGCTTCAGAAATTCGCTGACCGATCCTTGCATGACTACCACCTTTACTTCGAGTAGAGCTCGACAACGAGGTTTTCGTTGATGTCAGGGAGCACGTCTTCGCGGCCGGGCACGGCCTTGAACACGCCCTTCATCTCCTTGTCGTTGACCTCGACCCATTCCGGCAGACCGACCTGTGCGGCGATCTGCATCGCATTCTGGATGCGCAGCTGCTTGCGCGCCTTCTCGCGCACCTGCACCACGTCTCCCGGCTTGACCTGGTACGAGGCGATCGTGACCGCCTCGCCGTTGACATCGAGCCCCTTGTGCGCGACGAGCTGGCGCGCCTCGGCGCGCGTCGTCGCGAAGCCCATGCGGTACACGACGTTGTCGAGCCGGCATTCGAGCAGCTTCAGCAGGTTCTCGCCGGTGGCGCCCTTGCGGCTCGCCGCGAGCGTGTAGTAGTTCGAGAACTGGCGCTCGAGCACCCCGTACATGCGGCGCAGCTTCTGCTTCTCGCGCAGCTGCGTGCCGTAGTCCGAGAGGCGCTGGCGGCGCTCGCTCTTCACGCCGCCCGGCGGCACCGTGAACTTGCACTTGTTCTCGAGCGGCTTGACGCCGCTTTTCAGGAAGAGGTCGGTGCCCTCGCGGCGGGCGAGCTTGCACTTCGGGCCTGTGTAACGTGCCATGTATCGTTGTCCTCTGTCCGTCAGACGCGCCGCTTCTTCGGCGGGCGGCAGCCGTTGTGCGGGATGGGCGTGACGTCCGCGATGCTCGTGATCTTGAGGCCGCAGGCATTGAGCGCCCGCACGGCCGATTCGCGTCCCGGGCCGGGGCCGCCCACGCGCACTTCGACGTTCTTCAGGCCGTGCTCCTGCGCCGCGACGCCCGCCTTCTCGGCGGCCACCTGGGCCGCAAATGGCGTGCTCTTGCGCGAGCCGCGAAAGCCGCAGCCGCCCGAAGTCGCCCACGAGAGCGTGTTGCCCTGGCGATCGGTGATCGTGATGATCGTGTTGTTGAACGACGCATGGATGTGCGCGATGCCGTCCAGCACGTTCTTGCGTGCCTTCTTCGGCTTCTTTGCGCCAGCCGCCGCCGTCTGCTGCTTCGTTTCAGCCATGTCTTATGCCTTGCCCGGAGGTGCGTTCAGCTTGACTGCCTGCTTGCGCGGGCCCTTGCGCGTGCGCGCGTTCGTGCGCGTGCGCTGGCCGCGGACCGGCAGGCCCTTGCGGTGACGGAGCCCGCGGTAGGCACCGAGGTCCATCAGTCGCTTGATGTTCATCGAAACCTCGCGACGCAGGTCGCCCTCGACCGGCGACTTCGCGATCGCCGAGCGGATCGCGTTGATTTCCGCCTCGGTCAGGTCCTTGACGCGCGTGCCCGGATCGACGCCTGCGGCCTCGCAGACCGCGCGCGAACGCGAGCGGCCCATGCCGTAGATGTGCGTGAGCCCGATCCACACGTGCTTGTTCATCGGGATGTTGATGCCCGCTATACGTGCCATGTGCTTACCCTTGCCGCTGCTTGTGGCGGACGTCCGAGCAGATGATGTACACCACGCCGCGACGCCGTACGACTTTGCAGTTCTTGCAGATTTTCCTGACCGAAGGTCTGACTTTCATGACTCAACCCTGCGGCGCGCCGCCGCGCCCGTAGCCCAGGAGGTTCGCCTTCTTCAGAAGGCCCGGATAGTGGTGGGACATCATGTGAGCCTGCAGCTGCGCGATGAAGTCCATGACCACGACCACGACGATCAGCAGCGACGTGCCGCCGAACTGGAATGGCACGCCCTGCGAGGAGATCAGGATCTCGGGCAGCAGGCACACGCCGGTGACGTACAGCGCGCCCCACAGCGTGAGCCGCGTGAGCACCTTGTCGATGTACTCGCCGGTCTGCTGGCCCGGGCGGATGCCGGGAATGAACGCGCCCTGCTTCTTCAGGTTGTCGGCGGTGTCGCGTGCGTTGAACACGAGTGCCGTGTAGAAGAAGCAGAAGAAGAAAATCAGCCCGGCGTACAGCACGAGGTGCAGCGGCTGGCCGTAGCCGAGCGCGGCCGCCACCTGCTGCAGCGCCGAGGCGGCCGTCGAGGTGCCCGTGCCCGCGAAGCTCGCGACCGTCGCCGGGAACAGCAGCAGGCTCGAGGCGAAAATTGGCGGGATGACGCCCGACATGTTCAGCTTGAACGGCAGGTGCGTGCTCTGGCCCGCGTACATGCGCCGCCCGACCTGGCGCTTGGCGTAGTTCACGGCGATGCGCCGCTGCGCACGCTCGACATAGACGCAGAACGCGGTGACGCCGACGATCAGGATCACGAGCAGCAGCGCGAACGGACCCGACATCTCGCCGGTGTTGACCGCCTCGACCGTGCGGCCGACCGCGCCGGGGAGCCCCGCGACGATACCGGCGAGGATCAGCATCGAGATGCCGTTGCCGACCCCGCGCTCGGTCATCTGCTCGCCGAGCCACATCAGGAACATCGTGCCGGTCGTCATCGTCACGGTCGCGGTGAACAGGAACTGCCAGCCGCCGCCGCCGAGCGCCATGCCGCCGTTCTGCAGCGCCATCGCGGCGGCGAACGACTGCACCACGCCGAGCGCGAGCGTGCCGTAGCGCGTGATCTGCGACAGGCGGCGCCGCCCCGACTCGCCTTCCTTCCTGATCTCGATGAACGAGGGCAATACCATCGACATCATCTGCACGATGATCGAGGCCGAGATGTACGGCATCACGCCCATCGCGAAGATCGACAGGCGCTCGAGCGCGCCGCCGGAGAACATGTTGACGATGCCGAGGATCGTGCTCGACTGGTCGTCGAAGAAGCGCGCGACCGCCCCCGGGTCGATGCCGGGAACGGGAATGAAGGTCCCGATGCGATACACGATCAGTGCGCCGATCAGGAACAGCACGCGGCTGCGGATCTCGCCTACGCGAGCCGCATCGCCGAGCATTGCCGTCGGATTGCTGGTCGTGGTCGCCACGCTTACGCCTCGAGCCTGCCGCCCGCGGCCTCGATCGCCGCCCTGGCACCCTTCGTGGCCGCGACGCCCTTCAGCGTCACCGCCTTCGTGATGGCGCCCGACAGCACGACCTTCGCCTGTTCGGCGAACACCGGCACGACATTCGCCTTCTTCAGCGCATCGAGATCGATCACTGCCGCGTCGACCTTCGCGAGTTCGGAGAGGCGCACTTCGGCGCGCGTCGCCCTGATCTTCGAGCGGAAGCCGACTTTCGGCAGCCGGCGCTGCAGCGGCATCTGCCCGCCTTCGAAGCCGACCTTGTGGTAGCCGCCCTTGCGCGCGCGCTGGCCCTTGACGCCACGACCGCAGGTCTTGCCCTGACCGGCCGATGCGCCGCGGCCGACGCGCAGGCGCGCACGCCTGGCACCCGGGGCGGGCTTGAGGGTATTGAGTCGCATCAGGCGTTCTCCACTTTCACGAGGTGGCGCGCCGCCCGGATCATGCCGCGGTTCTCCGCGGTATCGGCGACGGTCACGGTCTGGTGCCGGCGGCGCAGGCCGAGGCCCCGCACCGACGCGGCGATCGATTGCAGCTGTCCGGCAACGCTCTTTTCGAGCGTCACGCGCACGCGGGCTTTGCTGGTTCCGGTCATGCTCAGGCTCCGATCAGCTCGTCGACGCTCTTGCCGCGCTTGGCCGCGAATTCCTCCGGCGAACGCACCGCACCGAGCGCCTCGACCGTCGCGCGCACCACATTGATCGGGTTGCGCGAGCCGTAGCTCTTCGCGAGCACGTTGCGCACGCCCGCGCACTCGAGCACGGCACGCATGCCGCCGCCCGCGATGACACCGGTTCCGTCGGCGGCCGGCTGCATCAGCACCCGGGTCGCACCGTGCGCGCCCTTCACCGCGTAATGCAGCGTGTCGCCGCGCAGGCTCACGTTGACCATGTTCTTGCGCGCCTGCGCCATCGCCTTCGAGATGGCGACCGGCACTTCGCGCGCCTTGCCGAACCCGAAGCCGACGCGACCGGCGCCGTCGCCGACCACCGTCAACGCGGTGAAGCCGAACTGCCGGCCGCCCTTGACGACCTTGGCCGTGCGGTTGACCGCGACCAGCTTCTCGAGGAACTCGTCGGCCGGCTGCTGCTTGTCTCGTCCGCCCATGCGTGATCTTTCCACGTCAGAACTCCAGGCCCGCTTCGCGCGCGGCGTCGGCCAGCGCCTTCACGCGGCCGTGATACTGAAAACCGGACCGGTCGAATGCGACGCGCGTGATGCCGGCGGCCTTCGCGCGCTCGGCGATCGCGCGGCCGACGGCCTTCGCCGCCTCGACGTTGCCCGTGCCCTCGAGACCCTTCGCGACCGCTTCCTGCACGGTCGAGGCGGCGGCGATCACCTTGCCACCCGACGCGTCGAACAGTTGCGCGTACATGTGGCGCGGCGTGCGATGCACCGTGAGCCGGGCGACGCCCAGCTCGCGGATCTTCGCGCGGGTCTTCACTGCGCGGCGCTGGCGCCGCTCCTTCTTGGTAATCTTCATCGCCGCACCTGCTACTTCTTCTTGCCTTCCTTCAGCACGATGCGCTCGTCCGTGTAGCGCACGCCCTTGCCCTTGTAGGGCTCGGGAGGACGGACGCGGCGGATGTTGGCGGCCACCTGGCCCACCTGCTGCCGGTCCGTGCCCTTCACCACGATCTCGGTCTGGCTCGGCGCCTCGATCGTGATGCCTTCCGGGATCGGGAAGTTCACCGCGTGCGAGAACCCGAGCGTCAGGTTCAGTGTCTTGCCCTGCACTGCCGCACGAAAGCCGACGCCGACGAGCTCGAGCTTCTTCTCGTAGCCCTTCGACACGCCCTGCACCATGTTGGCGAGGTGGGCACGGGTCGAGCCTGCGTGCACGCGTGCGACCGCGTCGGCGAACCTGACCGCCAGCGCCTTGTCCTGCTGCTCCACCGTGACGCCGCGCGCGAGCGGCAGCGTCAGCGCGCCCTTGGCGCCCTTCACCGTGACGGCCTCCGCGCCGATCTGGGCCGTCACGCCCTGCGGCAGCGGCACGTTACGTTTGGCAACTCTCGACATGATCTTCTCTCCGTCAGGCGACGATGCAGAGCACTTCGCCGCCCTGCCCGGTGGCACGCGCCTCGCGATCGGTCATCACGCCCTTCGGCGTCGAGACGATCACGGTACCGAGACCGCCGAGCACTTTCGGCAGCTCGTTCTTGCCGCGATAGACGCGCAGGCCCGGCCGGCTCACCCGCTCGAGTCGGTCGATCACCGGCCGGCCCTCGTAGTACTTCAGCTCGATCGTCAGCGTCGCCTTGCCGGCGCCTTCGGCGACGCGGTAGTCGCTGACGAAGCCCTCGTCCTTCAACACCTTGACGATCGCCGTCTTGACGCGCGAGTTCGCGAGCGAGACTTCCGTCTTGCGCGCGGACTGCGCATTCCTGATACGCGTCAGCAGATCGGCGATGGGGTCGGTCATGCTCATGCCGTGCGCTCCTTACCAGCTCGCCTTGCCGAGGCCCGGGATCTCGCCGCGACTCGCAACCTCGCGGATCTTCACGCGCGCGAGCCCGAACTTGCGGTACACACCGCGCGAGCGGCCCGTGATCGCACAGCGCTTGCGTCCGCGCGACGCGCTCGCGTCACGCGGCTGAGCCTGCAGCTTCGCCTGCGCCTCGGCCCGCGCCTCGGGCGAGGATTTCGGGCTGCGGATGATTTCCTTCAGCGCCGCACGCTTCGCCGCGTACTTCTGCACGGTCTTGGCGCGTCGCTTCTCGCGTTCCACCATGTTGGTCTTGGCCATGCCGGTCTCTCTCGTTTACTTGCGGAACGGGAAGTTGAAGGCGTCGAGCAATGCCTTGCCCGCCTTGTTGTCCTTCGCCGTCGTCGTGATGGTGATGTCCATGCCCCGCAGCTGGTCGATCTGGTCGTACTGGATCTCGGGGAAGATGATCTGTTCCTTGACGCCGAGCGTGTAATTGCCGCGGCCGTCGAACGACCGCGACGGCATGCCGCGAAAGTCGCGGATGCGCGGCATCGCGATGCTGATCAGGCGATCGAGGAACTCGTACATGCGCTCGCCGCGCAGCGTCACCTTGCAGCCGATCGCGAGGTTCTCGCGCACCTTGAACGACGCGACCGACTTCTTCGCGTTGCAGAGCACCGGCTTCTGGCCGGTGATCTTCGTCAGGTCGGCGATCGCCGCGTCCATGACCTTGCGGTCGGCGACGGCTTCGCCGACGCCCATGTTGACCGTGATCTTGGTGATCTTCGGCACCTGCATCGGGTTCGCGACACCGAGCTCGCGCTGCAGCTGCGGCACGATCGTCTTGCGGTAAATTTCCTGTAGCCTGGCCATGTGCCCTACCGTTGCCGACGCCTCAGGCGTCGATCTGTTCGCCGTTCGATTTGAAGACGCGCACCTTGCGGCCGTCCGCGAGCCGCTTGTAGCCGACCCGGTCGCCCTTCTTCGCGGCCGGGTTCCAGATCGCGACCTTCGAGGCAGGCAGCGGCGCCTCGCGCTCGACGATGCCGCCCGGTTGCGGGCCCGCCGCGGAATTGCGCGGCTTCTGGTGCTTCTTCACCATGTTGACACCCTCGACGACGACCTTGCCGTCGTCGAGCACCTTGACGATCGCGCCGCGCCGGCCCTTGTCCTTGCCGGACAGCACCACGACGTGATCCTTGAGTCGAATCTTGCTCACCGCGCCTACTCCTCAGATCACTTCCGGGGCGAGGGAGATGATCTTCATGAACTGCTGCGTACGCAGCTCGCGCGTGACGGGCCCGAAGATGCGGGTGCCGATCGGCTCGAGCTTGTTCGTCAGCAGCACCGCCGCATTGCCGTCGAAGCGGATCAGCGAACCGTCGCCGCGCCGCACGCCCTTCCGGGTGCGCACGACCACCGCGTCATAGACCTCGCCCTTCTTGACCTTGCCGCGCGGAATCGCGTCCTTGACGCTCACCTTGATGACGTCGCCGACCGTCGCATAGCGCCGGCGCGTGCCGCCGAGCACCTTGATGCACATCAGGGTGCGCGCGCCGCTGTTGTCGGCCGCATTCAGCATCGTGCGAAGCTGGATCATGGGTTGCGGCCTCCGGAGCGTTCGAGCACTTCGACCAGCCGCCACGACTTGCGACGTGACATCGGCCGGCACGGCGCGATCGACACCCGGTCGCCCTCGCGCGAATCGCCGTTCTCGTCGTGCGCGAGCAGCTTCGTCGTGCGGCGGATGTACTTGCCGTATGTCGGGTGCTTCACGAGCCGCTCGATCTCGACGGCGATCGTCTTCTGCATCTTGTTGCTGACGACCCGGCCCGTCAGGATCCGGGTGCCCTTCTCGCTGCCTGCTGCTTCGCTCATTTCCTGCCTCCAGCGACCGCGGTCTCGCGCATCACCGTCTTCAGGCGCGCGATCGACTTGCGCACCTTGCCGAACTGGTCGGGCTTGACGCCCTGGCCCGTGGCGCGCTGCATGCGCAGCGCGAACTGCTCGCGGCGCAGCTTCAGCAGCTCGTCCCGCAACTCCGAAGCGGACTTCGACCGCAACTGCTTCGCGTCCATCACCGCACCTGCCGTTTCACGAACGAGGTCGGCACCGAGAGCTTCGCACCGGCGAGCCGAAATGCCTCGCGTGCGGTCTTCTCGTCGACGCCTTCCATCTCGAAAAGCACCTTGCCGGGCAGCACCTTCGCGACCCAGTACTCGACGTTGCCCTTGCCGCTGCCCATGCGGACCTCGAGCGGCTTCTTGCTGATCGGCACGTCGGGGAACACGCGCACCCAGATCTGGCCGCCACGCTTGACGTGCCGCGCCATCGCACGGCGCGCCGCCTCGATCTCGCGCGCGGTCATGCGCGCGCGTCCGGTCGCCTTGAGGCCATATTCGCCGAAGGCCACACCGGCACCGCGATGCGCGAGGCCGGTATTGCGGCCCTTGAACATCTTGCGGTACTTGGTTCTCTTTGGTTGCAGCATAGGTTTCTCAGCCCGTCGTCTGCGACTCGGCCGGCGCAGCCGTGGCAGGTGCAGCCGCGGCCGGCGCCTGCGTGGCGGCCGGCGCTTCTTCCTGCGGCGCAGCCTCGAGCTCGCCCTTGTCGAAGATCTCGCCCTTGAAGATCCACACCTTCACGCCGATCACGCCGTAGGTCGTGTGGGCCTCACCGAAGCCGTAGTCGATGTCGGCCCGGAAGGTGTGCAGCGGAATGCGGCCCTCGCGGCTCCATTCCGTGCGCGCGATCTCGCCACCGTTCAGGCGGCCCGAGACGCGCACCTTCACGCCGAGCGCGCCGCTTCTCATCGTGCTCATCACGGCGCGCTTCATCGCGCGGCGGAACATCACGCGCTTTTCGATCTGCTGCGCGATGCCGTCGGCGACGAGCTGCGCATCGAGCTCGGGCTTCCTGATTTCCGCGATGTTCAGTCGCACGTCGACGGTCGGCAGGCCGAGCAGCTTCGCGGTTTCCTGGCGCAGCTTCTCGATGTCCTCGCCCTTCTTGCCGATCACGATGCCCGGACGCGCGGTCTGGATCGTGATGTTGACACGCCGTGCCGCACGCTCGATCTGGATGCGGCTGACCGAGGCCTCCGCGAGCTTCTCGCGCAGGAATTCGCGCACGCGGAAATCCGTGTGGATGTGCTGCGGGAACTGCTTCTTGCCCGCATACCACTTCGACGACCAGTCGCGCGTGATGCCGAGGCGGATGCCGACCGGATTGACTTTCTGACCCATGCGCTCAGTCCTTCTTCCCGTCGCTGACCGCGATCGTGATGTGGCTGTTTCTCTTCACGATGCGCGTGCCGCGCCCCTTGGCGCGGGCCGCGAAACGCTTGAGCACCGGCGCGGTGTCGATCTCGATGCGCGCCACCTTCAGCTCGTCGACGTCGGCGCCGTGGTTGTGTTCCGCGTTCGCGATCGCCGACTCGAGCACCTTCCTGACGAGTCCTGCGCCCTTTTTCGGCATGAACTTCAGCTGTGCGATCGCGCTGCCGACCGGCTGGCCCCGCACCACGTCGGCGACGAGGCGGCACTTCTGCGGCGAGATGCGCGCGTAGCGCAGTTTGGCGGTGACCTGCATCGTTATGCTCCTGCCTCGGCCTTGCGCGAGCCGCCGTGCGCCTTGAACACGCGCGTCGGGGCGAATTCGCCGAGCTTGTGCCCGACCATGTTTTCCGTGACGAGCACGGGAATGTGCTGGCGGCCGTTGTGGACCGCGATCGTGAGCCCGACCATGTCGGGGGTCACCATCGAGCGGCGCGACCAGGTCTTGATCGGCTTGCGATCGTTCTTCGCGACCGCGGTCGCGACCTTCCTCGCGAGGTGCAGGTCGACGAACGGACCCTTCTTCAGTGAGCGTGGCATTCTCTTCTGGCCTCTCAGCGAACCTTGTTCGTACGGCGCTGCACGATCATGTGGCTCGTGCGCTTGTTGGTGCGGGTCTTCTTGCCCTTGGTCTGCCAGCCCCACGGCGACACCGGGTGCGGGTTGCCCTGGCCGGGCTTGCCCTCGCCGCCGCCGTGCGGGTGGTCGACCGGGTTCATGACGACGCCGCGCACGGTCGGGCGCACACCGCGCCAGCGCTTCGCACCGGCCTTGCCGTACTTGCGCAGGTTGTGCTCGTCGTTGCTGACCTCGCCGATGGTCGCCCGGCAGTCGATGTGCACCTTGCGGGTCTCCGTCGACTTCATGCGGATATAGGCGTGCAGGCCCTCGCGCGCGGTGAACTGCACCGAGCCGCCGGCGCTCCTCGCGAGCTGGCCACCCTTGCCGGGCTTCAGTTCCACGTTGTGCACGGTCGTGCCGACCGGAATGTGGCGCAGCGGCAGCGCGTTGCCGGGCTTGATCGGCGAATCGAGGCCCGAGCGCACCTCGTCGCCCGCGGCGAGCCCCTTCGGCGCGAGGATGTAGCGGCGCTCGCCGTCCGCATATTTCACGAGCGCGATGTGACCGGTACGGTTCGGGTCGTACTCGATGCGCTCGACGACGCCCTGGATGCCGTCCTTGTCGCGCTTCCAGTCGATCAGGCGGTACTTCTGCCGCGAACCGCCGCCCTGGTGGCGGGTCGTGATGCGGCCCTGGTTGTTGCGGCCCGCACGCTTCTTCTGCTTCGTGGTGAGCGGCTCGTGCGGCCCGCCCTTCCACAGCTGCGACTTGTCGATCTTGACGACGAAACGCGTGCCAGGCGACGTCGGCTTCATCTTGATGAGCGCCATGATTCCTGTCCTTACGCCTTCGGCTTCGCTTCGAGGTCGATCGTCTGGCCGGCGGCGAGGCTCACGTAGGCCTTCTTCCAGTCCTGCGTGCGGCCCGGCGTCTTGCCGAACCGCCGCGCCTTGCCGGTCTCGTTGACGACCTGCACGCCCGCGACCGCGACGCCGAACATCAGCTCGACGGCGGCGCGGATCTGCGGCTTGGTCGCCGAGCGGCGCACGCGAAACGCGTACTGGTTGTGGTTCTGCATGACGAGCGACGTCTTCTCCGTGACGTGCGGCGCCAGCAGGATGTTCATCAGTTGTTCCTTGCCGCTCACTGCAGGCGCTCCTCGATCAGCTTCACGGCGCCGACCGTCATCAGCACCTTGTCATGGTTCGCGAGCGAGACCGGGTTGAGCGCCGCTGCGTGCAGCACTTCGACGTTCGGCAGGTTGCGCGCCGCGAGGTACAGCTTCTCGTCGATCGCCTCGACGACGATCAGCACGTCGGCGAGCGCGAGGCTCTTCAGTTCGTTGACCAGCAGCTTCGTCTTCGGCGCCTCGAGCGCGAGAGCCTGCGTCACGACGAGCCGGTCCTGGCGCACGAGTTCCGAGAGCATCGAGCGCATCGCGCCGCGATACATCTTGCGATTGACCTTCTGCTCGAAGCTGCGCGGCTTGGCCGCGAAGGTCACGCCGCCACCGACCCAGATCGGGCTCCGGCTCGAGCCCGCGCGCGCCTGGCCGGTGCCCTTCTGCGAGTGCGGCTTCTTGCCGCCGCC
>WBZO01006191.1_pt1 | contig 11727 bp, 14 predicted proteins | sample 5204261 | NCBI WGS metagenome assembly WBZO01 (sample SAMN12412400, study PRJNA552823) | activated sludge metagenome | isolation source: activated sludge from anammox sidestream of wastewater treatment plant... | place: USA: North Carolina | collected 2017-09 | reverse complement strand
CGAGCCGAGATGCTCGTTGCCCGTCCTGTCGCTCGAGCACGAGAGCGCCGCGACCATCAGCGCGGCAGCACACGCGCTCCAGCGCCGCCTACCCCCCCCCTACACCGTACCCACCTCGCTGGCTCACGCTCATGACGACCCCTTGCGCGCGGACGGCTCCTTCGCGCGGGAGGGAGTCAACGCGCTCCGCAGGCTCGCCACAAGATGAACACGTGCCCTCGGCGTCAGCCCTGAGAATAAGTGCATTCTACATTCTTCGACGGCCAGCCAGCTCTCCGCGCAGGAGCGCCTCCACGAGCGCGCCCATGTCCCGGAACACGTGACCCGCGATCGCCGCCTTCGCCAGGATCGCCCTCACGCGCGTCTGGTAGGTCGACGGGGCGATCCCGAGCTCGGCACACGCCTCCGCCTCTCGCTTGCCCGCGACACGCAACGTGAGCACGCGGCCCTCCGCGGGGGTGAGCTTCCACAGTACCGACAGCGCCCTGACGACCTCGGACACGTCGCGGCCGACCACCATCCTCGCCTGCATGCGCGAGACCACGTGCCGGAGCGACGCGAGCTCGAACGGCTTCGCGAGGACCTCGGCGTCGTGCATCAACGCGGTGTTGACGTACGCGGGCTCCAGCGAGGCGGAGACGATCGCACGCGGGACGAGCGGGCGATGCGCGACGGCCTCGAGCAGGAGATCGATGCCGTTCTTCGAGCCGGGCATGGCGATGTCGAAGAAGAACATGTCGATCTCCTCCGTCCCGCGCACGGCGAGCGAGCCTGCGTCGCCGTCGGCCGCGTGCAGGACGTCGATCTCCGCGCGAAGGGCGCGCGCGATGGCGTTCCGCACCGCCGCGTCGTCGTCGACGACCAGCGCTCTGGGTCTCCTCGTCATGCCGCCTTCCCCGGCTGTCGAGGATTCTCGCAGGCGCCGCGCCGGGGGCAACCGCCCCAGGGAGTACGGAGGCCTCAGCCGAGGATGACGAGATCGAAGGCGTCGTAGATGGCGATCTCGTCGCCCTCGATCTTCGTCGTGTACGCCCGTTGATCGCTGCAGAGGCCGCGCGGCCGGAGGAGCTTGCCGTTCGTGAGGTCGAAGACGTAGCCGTGCATCGGGCAGACGACGCACTTGTCCTCGGTCCAGCCCTCCGCGAGGCTCGCGCCCGCGTGGTTGCACGAGTCCTCGACGGCGAAGACCTCGCCGTCGACCCACGCCACGCAGATGTCGAACGGCGGATGCGGGACGCGGACGAGGCCCTTCTCCTTCACCTCGGCGAGGCTGACGCGCGCGACGAGCTTGCCTCCGCTCAATTCAGCACCTTGCCCGGAACGTCGCGGAGCATCGCGCCGTGCTGGAGGGCGAGCAGGCTCGTGACGCGCTCCACGCGCGATCGCGGATCGAGGTCCTCGAGGACCGCCTGGCGCGCGGCCGGATCGACCACGAGCTGGAACGCGCACACGTCGGCGAGCTCGGCGGCCGACAGCGTGCTCGGCACGTCGAAGCCGAACGACGCGTCGTGCTTCTTCACCACGGCGGCGAACATCGTCGCGGCGGCCACGAGCGCGGACCTGTCCTGCGCCGGCACCACGACGTCGCGATCGTGGAGGATGGTCGCGCGCGCGCGGCGGTACGGGTAGCGCGGGAGGTCCTCGGGCTCGACCTGCTCGAGGCGCAGGCGCGCCTCGCCGACGACGAGGATGTTCGAGCGGCCGTCGGGCAGCGGCGTGTGCTCGACGACGAGGCCGCCGCCGACGATGGCGCCGTCCTCCGCGCTCGTGCCGATGGCGAGCGCGCGGTGGGTCGCGAGGCAGTCCTTCAGCATGACGCGATAGCGCGGCTCGAAGACGTGGAGCGGCAGCGCCGCGCCGGGGAACAGCACCACGTTCGGCAGCGGGAAGAGCGGGATCGAGCCGAGCGCCTCCTCGAAGCGGCTCATGGACCGAACACCTCGACGTTGCTGCCGTTCATCGCGTCCGGCGCGTCGAGGGCGAGGAAGGAGACGGTGGTGGCGACGTGCTCGGGCTTCATCACCGGAGGGAAGGGACCGCTCTTACCCATATCGGTTTCCACGGTCCCTGGCAGCACGCTCATCGCCTGGAGGCCGGTGCCGCGGAGCTCTTCCGCGAGCGACTTGACGAAGCCGACGGTGCCCCACTTCGAGGCGCAGTACGCCGACTGCTTCGGCGTGCCGAGGGTGGCGGAGATGCTCGCGATCGCGATGAAACGGCCGAGCTTCAGGTCGAGCATGCGGGGGAGGAACGCGCGCGCGGTGAGGAACGTGCCCTTGAGGTTGACGTCGAGGACGTCGTCCCACTCCTCCTCGCTCATCGTCACGACCGGGGCGCGCCGCACGACGCCCGCGTTCGCCACCACGATGCGCGGCACGCCGAGGTCGCGCATCACGCGCTCGGCCGCGGCGGTCATCTGGTCCGACTTCGACACGTCGCAAGGGACGGCGACCGCGCGCATCTCGAGCGCGACGATCTCCTCGGCGGTGGCGGCGAGGTTCTCGATCGACCTGCCGAGGAGCGCGACGTTGCAGCCGCGACGCGCGAGCTCGATGGCGATCGCCCGCCCGATGCCGCGCCCGGCGCCGGTGACGACGGCGATCACGAGGCCCCCTCGGGCGCGCGCGCGCCGAGCACGGCGATCGCCGTCGCGGGATCGACGTTGCGGAGGGCGATGGTCTCGACCTTCGTGCCGATCGGGCGGCTGCCTCGCGCGATCATGCAGCCGTGCGAGAGCAGGATGCGGCACGCGACCCACGAGGGCGCGAGCGCGGCATCGAGATCGTCGACCACGCGCTCGCCGATGTGCTCCTGGAGCGTGAGCCGGCGCGCGTGCGCGTCGACGAGCTCGCCGATCGCGCCGATGCCGATGATGCGCGAGCTCGCCTGCACCGCGACGTCGGCGGTCCCGACCGCGGGCAGGAGGTGATGCGGGCACGTCGTGACGACCGGGATGTCGCGCACGACGACGAGCGAGGACGCCGATGCGGCGATCGCATGCGCCGCGAGCAGCGCGCGCGTGTCGACGCGGTATCCCGCGCAGAGCTCGTCGATGAAGGCGTCCGCGACGCGCGCCCCGGTGCCCTGGAGCTCGGGCTCCGTCGCCGCATCGCGGCCCAGCGCGCGGAACACGGCGCCGAGGAACGTCTCGATCGCCTGGGCGGCGGCGTTTCGGTCGGAGGTGGACATGCTCGGAGGACGGGAGGTTACCCCGCGCCGCGGCGCAGCGGGAGGAGGCCCGGGGGACGACCACGCAAGTCCCGGACCGCCGGCCCCACCGGGTGCATCTGCTGACGCCCACGTCGTTTTCTGCCTCCTTGCATCGCGTCAATCTGCGCACGGCGCGCGGGGAGGCGGAAGAAGAGCGCGGATCCCGGCGGGTTGCGCGGGCTGCCGAAAGGCACGACGATTGCTCTAGCGTGCGGGTGGTGCGTGCTCTTCGCCTCGTCGTCGGCCTCGGGGCCGCGCTGCTGCCGGCGACGGCGGCCGCCGGAGGGGTCTCGGTCGCGCACCCGCTGCACGATCTCGTCGAGCGCGAGCGCGGACCGCAGCGCTTCCTCGATCGCGCGAACATGGTCCCGAAGACCCTGTTCACGAAGGACGAGGCGAGCGCGCTCGACTGCGAGCACGCGACGCACGACATCCGCCTCGATCCGATGAGCGGCGAGACGACCGCGACCCTGGAGCTGCGCGTGCGCGCGGACGGCCGGGCGCTCTCGTCGATCGGCTTCACCGTCGACGAGGGGCTCTCCGTCGCGATGGTGACCGCGGACGGCCGCACGGCGACGGTCACCGAACAGATGTACACGCCGTCACGCATCGTGCGCATCGATCTCTCGCCGGCGCTCCCCGCCGGACAGACGACGACGGTGCGCATCGCCTACGGCGGGACGCTCTCGTGCGGCGCGTACCCCGAGAACGGCGGCGTCGCCTGCACGAAGGGGAAGAACTTCTCCTATTTCGCGCACCAGTCGGTCTTCCCGTACCTGTTCGATCCCGACTCGCCCTACGGAGGGACGCTCGACGCGCTCACGCGCGACATCGTCCTCCGCGTGCCCGCGGGGACGGACGTCGTCGCCACGGGCGAGCGCGTCGCCGATTCGTTCGAGGCCGACGGCTCGCGCGTGTCGACGTGGTCGATCGACAAGCCGCTGTCGCGCACCCTCGGCCTCTACGCCTTCGCCGGCAAGCTCGGGCTCAAGAGCGTGCCCGGACGCGCCGTGCCCACCACGCTCGTCTTCCCCGCGCCGGAGCAGGACGTCGATCAGCGCCTCGCGAGCTGGTCGTCGCCGGTGCTCGACTTCGTCGAGCGGTCGGCCGGCGGTCCCCTGCCCTTCCAGCGCGGCCTCTCGCTCGTGCGGCTGCCCTCCGACGTCGGAGACCCCGGCACCGCCACGTTCGGGATGACGCTGCTGTCGGAGTCGTACACGCGCGTCGGCGACCTCATGCACGAGGAGACGTGGGCGCACGAGAACTCGCACCTGTTCTGGGGCATCGTCGTGCCCGAGACCGACTCGAACGAGAGCCGCCTGATGAGCGAGGGCATGGCCACGCTCACCGAGATCGACTACTCGTTTTCGCGCCACTTCTCCGGCGAGGATCGCGACCTGTACCTCGCGCGGCGCTTCGTCCCGATCGGGCTCGATCTGCGCACGGTCGGCGGGTCGCTCCCGGCGATCCAGATCGCGCCCGGCATGACGCTGCCGGACGGGTTCCGCACGCAGCTCTACACGCTGTGGGCCTACTACAAGACGTCGGCCACCCTCGATCACCTGCGCGCGACGATCGGCGACGACGTCTTCACGAAAGGGCTCGAGGAGTACATCGCGCGCTGCAGCTTCGTCGGCTGCCGCCCGGACGATCTGCGCGAGGTGCTCGAGCACGTCTCGGGCAGGGACCTCGGCCCGTTCTTCGCGCGCTGGGTCACCGGGACGTCGCGGCCCGAGGTGAAGGTCGCCTTCGAGCCGATCGGCGACACCGGCGCGGAGGTCGTGCTCACCAAGCAGGACGACCTGCCGATGACGCTCGAGCTCTGGCTCCGCCTCGAGGACGGCACGCTCGTGAAGCGTCGCGTCGACCTCGGACCGAAGACCACGCGCGTGCACCTCGACGCGCCGGGCCGCGTGCGCAGCGTCGCGACGAGCCCGCGGCACGACGTGCTCGTCGACGCGAGGTCGGCTCTCGCCGGCGACCTCGACTTCGACGGCGAGACGGACGGGTTCGACGTCCTCCGCTGCACGCGCCTCGTCGGGAAGAAGTACGAGAGCAAGGGCGCCGTCGGCCTGTGGAACGCCGAGGAGACGTTCGATCCGCGGTGCGATCTCGACGGCGACTTCGACATCGACGACGACGACATCGAGCGGCTCGCCGAGACCTTCGGCACGCTGAGGAGCGAGAAATGAAGCTCGGGCTGATCTTCGCCTCGGCGATCGCCCTCGCCGCGACGCTCTCCGCGTGCGGAGGCTCGAAGGCCGGCGATCCTCCGCCGGGCCCGGTGTCGTTCGCGGCCGAGCCGGAGTCGGACGGGGCGGTCGTGTTCCTCCGCGGGCGCGCCGAAGGCGATCGCGTGTTCGCCGACGTCGTCGCGCGCGGCATGACCGACGTCCACGGCGCCGCGTTCCGCGTCACGTGGGATCCGGATGCGCTCGCGTTCGTCGAGGCGCAGCGCGCGCCGGTGTGGTCGAGCAAGGCGGTGCTCCTCGCGAAGGAGGCCGCGCCGGGGACGCTCGCCGTCGCGTGGAGCGAGAAGGGCGAGACCGCGGGGCACGACGCGTCGACCCCGGTGATCCTCGGCACGCTCGTCTTCGACGCCAAGAGCCGCAAGGGCACGCGCCTCGCGTTCCGGACGGAGCGGTCCACCGTGGTGAACCACGAAGGGAAGCCGCAGACGGTCGCGTGGCGCGCGGGCCGCATCGCCGCCCGTTGACATGGCCCGGCACGGGAGTAGACCTCCGCGCATGAAGACGCGGGGACCTTCTCTCTTCCTCATCACCCTTCCACTTCTGGCAGCGTGCGGCGCCTCGACGCCCGCGCAGCCGCCGGCGAGCGCGCCGCCGTCCTCGGCGACGACGATGACCTCCGCCGAGCCGAAGCAGGTCGAGCCCGCTGCGCAGGAGACGCCGAAGGCCGAGGCGGCACCGGCGCCCGAGACGACGCCGGCGGCCGCGCCCGCCGCCGAGGCCGCGCCGGAGCCGTGCCCGCAGGACTGGGTCTGCCTGCGCGTGCCGCTCGACGGGAAGGGCAAGATCGAGAAGCGCGCGACGCGCCTCGTCGGCGATCCGAAGATCGACACGACGTGGTCGGCGAACGTCGACAGCACGCGTTCGGGCAAGTTCGACAGCGCGAGCAAGCCGGTCGAGATCGTCCTCCGCCATCCGCCGAGCAAGCCGGGGCAGCACCTCGCGCAGATCGTGCTCAAGGCGAGCGGCCGCGAGATCGTCCTCGACAAGCACGAGGGCGAGGAGTTCACGTACGTGGGCGTGATCGCCGCCGAGAAGGAGGGCGAGGACGCCTTCCTCGTCGATCTCCGCTACATGAAGTGACGCGCTAGTTCAGAAGGCGCTGACGGATGCTGTGCGCGAGCGGCTTGCGTCCGGAGAAGCCCTCCTCGAGCGCGTGGTACCAGCACACCTCGGTCTCGCCGTACTTCCAGCAGAGCCACACGAGCTTGCCGTCGACGTTGCCGTAGAAGTCGAGCAGTCCGATGCGCGGATCCTTGAGCACCGCGCCCGTCTCCTCGACCTCGCGCCAGCCCGCGCGGTACTCGTCGATGCAGCGCATGAGCTCGCGCTTCAGCTCGCGGACGTCCTGCGGATCGGCGGGGTCGAGGACGATGCGCTCGGGCACGTCGCCGAGCGCGCGGCCGAGGCGCGCGAGCAGCTGCTCGATCTCGGAGCGGCGCGAGAGCTGCCTCCGCACCATCTCCTGGAGCCGAGGCACGAGCTCGTTGACCGCCTCGAGCGTGAAGACGCGGCGCTCCATGCTCGAGAGCGTACCAGGTCACCCGCGCATCGTCTCGACCGGATCGGCGGAGGCCGCGCGCCACGCGGGGACGATGCTGAGCAGCGCGAACGGACCGAGGACCGCGAGCACGATGCCGACGAGCTGAGCCACGTCCACCGCGGGCGTGAGCGCGGTCTTCGGGTAGAGCACGCTCCAGCCGACGAGCGCGGGCCGGAGCCCGGGCGCGCCCAGCCAGAAGACCCATGCGTAGGCGAGGAGCAGGCCGAGCGCGGTGGCGGCGGCGCCCACGAGGAGCGACTCGAAGAGCTTCGCCCAGAGGACGTCCCCGGTGGACCAGCCGATGGCCTTGAGGATCGCGATCTCGCGGCGCTCGTCGGGTCCGACGCCGCTCGCGCGATCCCACGCGAGCACGAACAGGGCGAGCAGCGCGGGGATGGTCGCGCCGAGCACGAGCCCTGCGCGCCGGCCGTAGGCCAGGTGGTAGACGCGCGCGAGGAGATCGCGCTCGATGACGCGCGCGCCCGGGAGGCGCTCGACGATCGTGCGGGCGACGACCCGCGACTCGGCGGGGTTCGAGAGCGTGATCGCGAGATCGACCGCGTCGCCGTCGGGGATGCCGAGCAGCGCGCGCGCGTCGTCCTCGTCGCAGAGGACGACGTCGGCCGTCCAGAGATCCAGCTTCGAGTCGAACGTGCCGACCAGCTTCATCGCGTGCGCGCGCGGATCGGCCGACGGCAGGCCGAGCTCGTCGCCCGGCCGCATGCCGAGGAAGCGTGCGAGCTCGACGCCCGCGATCATCTCGTGCGCGCCAGGCGCGAGATCGCGCCCCTCGGCGAGCGTGCCGTTCGCCACCGAGAGCGCGGGCGCGCCCTTCGGCGTGCCCACGATCGTGACGTTGCCCTGGAGCGACGGCAGAAAGACGTAGCCCCACACGCGCGGAACGACGGTCTTCACCGAGGGGATGTCGGTGAGCTTCTCGCGCGAGGCGGCGTCGATCGTCGTCGGCCTGCCGCCGACGAGGCGCTGCACGACGACGTCCGGCTGCGCGTCGTGGGCGCGCGCGGCCTCGGCCCGGAGCGCCTCGGTGAGGAAGATCACCGCCGCGACCAGCGCGACGCCGAACGCGAGGCCTCCGCCGAGGGCGAACGACCGAGCCTTGCGCCGCGCGAGCGCGGCCAGGGCGAACGCGAGGATCGAGACCTTCATCGCGCGGCCCCCTTCCAGGCCTCGATCGGAGGCGCCATCGACCCGCCGGCCGGATCGGGATCGGGCGACGCCGGCGCGTCGGCGAACGCCGCGCCCGGCTCCTCGAGCGAGGGCGCGCGCAGCCACCGCGCTCCGCCGGAGAGGGCGAGGTCGCTCGTGGGCAGGCGCGCCGCGAGCACGTGGACCGCCGGCGCCTCCTCGGCCTTCGCGGCCCGCCGCGAGCGCGCGTCGATCGCGATCGTCGCCACGACGAGCACGGGGCTCACGAGGAGCACGAGGCCGAGACCCTTCGCCGCGGCTTCCTTCATGAGCTCTGGAACAAGATGAGGATCTTCGTGAGGAGGAGGTCGGCCACGAGGATCGCGATGGAGACGGCAACGACGGTGCGCGTGGTCGACGATCCGACGCCCTCGGTGCCGCCGGTGGTGCGGAGCCCGAAGTGACAGCCGATGATCGCGATGAGGTAGCCGAAGAACGGCGTCTTGGCGAGGCCGCTCCAGAAGTCGCCGAAGCGCACCGCCTGGAGCGACGAGCTGATGAACAGCGCCGGCCGGATGTCGAACTGCACCGCGCAGATGAAGATCGCGCCCGCGGTCCCGAGCGCGAGGGCGTAGACGCTGAGCAGCGGCATCACGATGATCGCGGCGAGCGTGCGGGGGAGGACGAGCTTCTTGGCCGGATCGGCGCCGAGCGCGCGGATGGCGTCGACCTGCTCGGTGACGTTCATCGCACCGACCTCCGCCGCCATGCCGCTGCCGATGCGGCCTCCGACGATGACCGCGGTGAGCGTCGGGGCGAGCTCGCGACAGAACGAGAGGACGACGACGGCCGGGATGTAGTCGATGCCGCCGAAGCGCTTGATGCCGAACGCGAACTGGATGGTCATGACCATCCCGATGAAGACCGAGGTCACCGCGACGATGCCCATCGACTTCACGCCGAGCGACTCGAGCTGGTAGAGCGTCGACGACAGCTCGGTCGGCCGGCGGAAGAACGCGCGGAACGTGCGCACCGTCAGGAGGACGATGTCGCCGAGGTGCTCGACGAAGCGCGCGAGGCGGCCGCGCCAGAACTCGACGAAGCCCTCCTCGCGCGGCGGGGGCGGCAGCGAGAAGCGGCGCGAGGACGGGGGCCCGCTCTCCATCGTCATTCGACCACCCCCGAGCCCCTGAGCGTGCGGAACCCGCGGACGTAGCGCTCGAAGATCGCCGAGCCCGACGGGGAGTGCTGCGGAGCGCCGACGTAGACGAAGTCGTAGACGCAGCCGTCCTTCGACAGCACGAACAGGTCGAGGGCCATCGGGACGCCGTCCCACTTCGCCTCGAGCTTGGTGTGCAGCGCCTCGCGGCCGTCGAACGGCTCGACCTCCTGGCTGAGGTACTTGCGCTCCGTCGCGCCGATGAGCAAATGGTTGGTCAGCGCGACGAGCGGCGTCCGGTCGTCGGCGGAGAGGCACCGTGCGTTCAAGAGGACCGAAGCGTCGTGCGTGTCGTCCCGGAACGCGACGTTCGCGTCGCTGACCTCGACGCGGCGCCACTCCTTCGGTGCCTCGGGCACCCTGAACGCGACGTTCCCCTCGCGGTAGACCGTCCCGTCGAACGCCCCGCGGCCGCGCGAGCCGCCGCACGCGCCCGCGCTGCTCGCCAGAAGCAGGACGGAGGCGATCGCGACGAGCCGGCGCATCTTGCCGCGATCGATAGCACAGACCGCGCTAATCTCTCTCGCCACTCACCATGCCCGTTCGCCTCTACAACACGCTCATGCAGAAGGTCGAAGACTTCGTTCCGCTCACGCCGGGCAAGGTGAACCTCTACGTCTGCGGCATCACGACCTACGACCTCCCGCACGCCGGCCACGCCCGCACCTACACCACGTTCGACGTCCTCGTTCGCTTCCTCAAGGCGCGGGGCTTCGACGTCCACCACTGCCGGAACGTCACCGACGTCGACGACAAGATCGTCAACCGGGCGAAGGAGCGCGGCGAGGACCCGCTCGCGCTCTCGAAGCGGATGAGCGATGTCGCCGACGAGCACCTCGCCGCCCTCGGCATCCTTCGTCCGGACGTGAGCCCGCGCGTCTCGACGTCGATGCAGGACATCATCTCGTTCATCGAGAAGCTCATCGCGCGCGGCGCCGCGTACGTCGCGGAGAGCGGGTCTCATGGCAGCGGCAAGGACGTCTACTACTCGGTCCGGAGCTTCCCACCCTACGGCAAGCTCTCGCGCCGGAACCTCGAGGACCTGCGCGCCGGCGCGAGCGAGCGCCTGGCCGAAGGCGCCGCGGACGTGAAGAAGGATCCGCTCGACTTCGCGCTCTGGAAGTCCGCCGCCGCCGATGCCTTCGGCTTCGACAGCCCGTGGGGCCGCGGCCGTCCGGGCTGGCACATCGAGTGCTCCGCGATGGCGCTGAAGGAGCTCGGCCCGCACCTCGACATCCACGGCGGCGGCATGGACCTGATCTTCCCGCACCACGAGAACGAGGTCGCGCAGAGCGAGGCCGTCCTCGGCCCGGAGCTGTCGAAGTGCTGGATGCACGGCGGCTTCCTCGAGGTCGACAACGACAAGATGAGCAAGTCGCTCGGCAACTTCGTCACGATCAAGGACGTCCTCGATCGCAACGACCCCGAGGCGTTCCGCTACTTCGTCCTCGGCACGCACTACCGCGGTCCGCTGTCGTTCGACGTCGAGAAGAAGGCCGACGGACGCGTGACGTTCCCGGGCCTCGACGAGGCCGAGCGCCGCGTCGAGTACCTCTACACGACGCGCGACGCGCTCGATGCGCTCGCCGCGGGGATCGAGCCGCGCATCGGCAACGTGCTCCAGGGCCAGGCTCAGATCGCGCTTGGCGCGAAGGAGCGCGTGCTCGACGCGCTCGATCGCGACCTCAACACCTCCGCCGCGCTCAGCGTCCTCGCCGAGCTCGGCAAGGCCTCGAACGAGATCGTGATGCAGGCGCCGAAGCACAAGAAGGATCCCGCGGCGTACGAGGCGGTCCGCCAGCTCGCCGCGGCCGCGCGCGACGCGCTGCGTGACGCGTGCGCGCCGCTCGGGCTGATGCAGGCGTCGTCGGCCGACTTCTGGTCGCGCACCAAGGCGCGGCGCCTCCGGCTGCGCGGCCTCGACGAGGCGATGATCGACGCGAAGGTGAAGGACCGCTCGGAGGCGCGCAAGGCGAAGGACTTCGCGCGCGCCGACGCGCTCCGCAAGGAGCTCGGCGAGCTCGGCGTCGAGGTGTTCGACGCGGGCGACGCGAGCACCTGGAAGATCGCGCTCTGACGCGTCCGCCGGCCGGACCGGTGCCCCGTCGCGCGGCACTTTCACAGGTAACTTGCCTGTGAAAATGCCCGCGGACGGACCGACGGCGGTCCGCGCCGGCGTCGGCCGTGCCCAAACGCGCCGCACGCCGAGCGCATGACGCTTGCAGGTCGGAGCGGCCATGAGAACGGTCGCTCTCGCCACGGTGCGCGTCGCCACGGTCGCGCTCGCGCTGATCGCGTGCGGAAAGCAGGACTCGCCGGGGAGCACGCAGAAGGTGCTCGAGAAGGGCGCCGCGATCACG
>WBZO01006189.1_pt1 | contig 11728 bp, 10 predicted proteins | sample 5204261 | NCBI WGS metagenome assembly WBZO01 (sample SAMN12412400, study PRJNA552823) | activated sludge metagenome | isolation source: activated sludge from anammox sidestream of wastewater treatment plant... | place: USA: North Carolina | collected 2017-09 | reverse complement strand
ATAACCTCGAAATAGTATTTAATTAATGTTTAATATTTATTCCACGTTTCAACATTTGTACCCCAATTAGATTAATAATCAAAGCAAATACAAATACAAAAATCGCACCATTCAATATTGAAAAACTGGCATGTCCAATAAAGCCAAAACGAAACCCATCAACAATATACAAAAATGGATCAAGCATTGCCAAGCTACGCCAGAAAGGACTTAAATTCTGAATATTATAAAAAATACCCGACAGATAAATTAATGGCACCATAATAAATGATTGAAATCCAGCTAATTGGTCAAACTTCTCACTCCAGATACCAACAATCATGCCAAGCCCACCAGTAATCAGCGACCCAAAGATCGCAAAATAAAGAATAGCCCAAACATGCTCAAAATAAAAACTACCAAACCAGACGATTCCTAAAAGGACAGCCGCACCGACCATTAGTCCACGAATAACACTGGCAACAAGATAAGCAGCATACATATTCAATGCGGTAACTGGAGCCATAAGCACAAAAATAATGTTACCAGTATATTTAGATTGAATTAGACTACTTGAGCTATTTCCAAATGCATTTAATAAAACCTGCATCATCACAAGCCCCGGAATTAGAAACATTGAATAGGTTACATGCTCAAGTCCGGTATTAATTACTGCGAACTGACTCCCAAAAATAAGCTGATAAAGTAATGCCGTTGACAATGGTCCCAATATAGTTTGCACCCAAATTGAAGAAAACCGATATACTTCTTTTTTTATTAACGCAAAAAATGGCATCTTAACGACCTAAATATTTTAAAAAAATGTCTTCTAGCTTGGGCTTATTGATATTCATATTTTCAACTTTGATTCCAGCCTTACTAAGCTCGGTTAATATCATAAGAATATCATCATTATTTCTGACGCTCAGTATAGATTTATTTGCTTCCTTGGCAATAACTAACTGAGTAAGACTATCTGCGATTTGCCCTTCATTTGTTTCAAGCTCAAAGGTAACCGGAAGATCGCTTGATTGGGCAATTAGTTCATTTTTAGAACTTTTAGCAATAATTTTGCCTTTATCAATCATTACTATCTGGTTACATAACTTCTCTACTTCTTCGAGATAGTGTGTTGTAAGTAGAATAGTGTGCCCTTCTTGATGAAGCTTACTGATAAACTCCCATAAGTTTTTCCTGATTTCGACATCCACACCAGCAGTTGGCTCATCAAGAATTATTACCGGAGGTTTATGCACCAATGCCTGCGCCACCATTAATCGACGCTTCATCCCACCAGAAAGGCTTCGGGTATTTGCATGAGCCTTATCATCAAGATGCATTCCAGTTAATATTTCATCTAGCCAACGCTTATTATTCTTTACGCCGTATAAACCGGATTGAAACTGTAACGTCTGATAAACCGTTAAAAATGGATCAAAGGCTATTTCCTGTGGTACTACTCCCAATTTCGATTTAGCAGCCACCACATCACTAAGCACATCATGCCCCATGACTTTTATCTCGCCATCAAAACGATTAATTCCAGCAATAGATGAAATCAATGTTGTTTTACCAGCACCGTTTACACCAAGTAGTCCAATAAAATCACCCTCATTTACCTGAAAATCCACCTCATGAAGTGCCTGAAATTTATTCTTATAAATCTTACTTACTTTATTTATTTCTAGTGCGTACAATTTATTTTTTCCCGGATATAGGAGCGGATGCGTTATCTGGTAAAACAACCAGCATCTCATTTGGTTTAATCAGATTTAATTCTTTCCTTGCCCTAGCTTCCATTAGATCAGCTGAACCTTTTAATTCCTGTAAATGCTCAACAATCAAATCATTACGATCCTGTAATTTTTGATTAGTCTTTTCCTGCTGAGAAATTGAATTTTCCAAGGCTTTACTATCATAGATGCCACCACGACCATACCATAGCTCGTATTGGAAAATTGCTATAATCGCACAAAGAACAAGAAATAATATTTTTTGCATATTTAATGTGGCGCAGTAAAATTATCTAAAATAATAAACCTAGCATTTTAACATAATTCATCTAGCATGTAATGTAGCATTACAACAACTACTCTAGTTAGTGTTTAAGTAAAGTTGTGAATTTCATTGCAAAATCAGCCATAATGTACTTCACGCCTTGTTTATTTTTCTAAAATTATTAGATTATCAATGACCTAGTCACATTTATAATTATGCCAATTAGATTAAGTCAGATATCAGGATTAAAAATAGCCATGATGCTATATCATGGCTAAATAAAAAAAACCAAAAATTGACAAGTTGGCGCAATAAATCTACCTAACAATAGCTTTACATTTTGAAATAGCCCAAGCTACGAATAAAATAGAAACAAGCAGCACTAACACAGGAATAAAATAGATCATCCCGGTTTTTTCAATCATACTGGTAACAACTATAGGTGTAACACCACCAAACAGTACGAAGCTTATATTATATGATAATGCCACGCCAGTTAACCTGACTTCTATTGGGAATAAATGGCTTAGGAATATTGGGGGAATAGTTACCAAAAACCCTTGAAAAACAGCAAAAATAGCTAAGGCAATAATTAAATTTAGATTCATTGCTATCATTGAATAACAAATCACAGCAGAAAGCAAAAGACCAACCAAAGAGATATAACTTAACTTAAACAAATTTTGGGTATTTAGCAGTTTACCCATAATATAAATGCTAGCCACACTGATAAAAGTAGCAATAAGTACTGCCTGACTAACAGCGGAGGGGTCAGCCTTAACAATCTTCGTAAGGTAGGTAGGCATAAAAATAATCGCCAAAATTATTGGTGTTGCCATAATTGAAACTAGCCCAGCACCAATCAATACCTTCCCAAGATGATGTTGTAACAACTCGGCAAAAGGAAGGCTCTCATGCTTATGAACTTTTTTGAAGGCTATTGACTCATGTAGCTCACGTCTTACCCGGTATGCGATAAAACACAATAAACCCCCAACAAGAAATGGAATACGCCAACCATAGCTATTAATAGCTTCGGGAGTAAGAAATTTCACTATCGCTAGGTTAATCAACATCCCAGGAATAAGCCCAGCAACAGTCCCGCTAAAAATCCCGCCCATTCCCTGCGCACGTTTATCTGGCATTGATTCAGAAACATAAACTATCATACTTGGTAATTCACCACCAATAGCAAGTCCCTGTATCAACCGAAAAAGAAGCATTAAAGCTGGGGCGTAGATACCAATTTGTTCATAAGTTGGCAATAAAGCAATCCCAACTGAAGCTACTCCCATTAAAACCATAGTCATTATCAAGACAGTTTTGCGCCCAATGGCATCACCAATATGGCTAAATATGATACCGCCAACTGGTCTTACAACATAACCAACGACAAAAACTGAGTAGCTGGCAATAATAGAGATAAATTCATCGTGCGCGGGGAAAAATTGGTGGGCAAAATAGCCTGCAAATAAGCCATAGATTGTGAAATCATAAAACTCAAGCAGTCCACCCATCGAAGAAAGAAGAACAACTTTACGCTGTTCAGAGTCCAAGTTATAACTTAACCATTTAAACATTCATCGCCTCAAATTAAATACATCAATGAGCAATTATATATTAATCACAATAATATTTTCTCCGCTTATGATTTAATTACCGTCAATATCACAATAATTTGTTAAAATGATGGGTTATTTATAAACAATTTTAACCCTCCGGTAAGTACGATTAATGAAAAAAACCCTTTTTAGTTTATTTATTTGTGCAACTATGATAAATAGTAGCATGGTATATGCTACCGATAGCGTAAGCCCAACTTCAATAATAAAATCACACCTAGCATCCGGCAAAGCAATGTGTGGTGATAAGTCACGTTGCAACTCACAACTAACTAGCCAATTTTATAAAAAAAATAGTTATCAAGCAGTATGGCTAAAGGATAATAAACCAACTGACAATGCCATTAAAATGGTTGAAATAATTAATCAATCCTATCTAGATGGACTTGATCCACGTAGTTATCACAATACCGAGATCAATAAATTACTTGCGAAAATCAAGAATACTGATAACGATAGTCCTCAATTGGCAAAATTATTGGCAAATTTCGATACTACCTTAACAGACGCATTTTTTCTATATGCTAATAACCTTCACTATGGACTACAACCAGCACATAAAGTATTTCAATACTGGACGGTTGCTCCAAAAGCAATAAATTTAACAGCTTTGTTAAAAACTGCTGCTGAAGGAGATAGCATTGAAAGTACAATTGCATCAATAGCTCCAGAATATCCCGGCTACGCCAAACTCAAAACCAAAATGAATGAATATCAGCACGTTGCGATGAATACCGGTGGATGGGAGTCAATCCCTGAAGGTGAACCAATGCAACTTGGCGATAAAAGTTCAAGGGTCTATCTATTGCAGCAACGACTGGTAATGAGTGGCGAACTAGAAGAGATAGACAAAAAAGGTAAATTTACTGAAGATGTTCAAAAAGCTGTTATTACATATCAACAAAATAATGGATTATATGATGATGGTATAGTTGATGATGATACCCTGGCATCACTTAATATTCCGATTACAAAAAAAATTCAGCAGATGGAAATGAATCTGGATAAAATGCGCTGGTTACCAAATAATATGGGTAGTCAGTATATAATGGTGAATCTTCCAGAATATTCTCTAAAAGCAGTAAAAGACAACCAAGTTCAATTAAGCATGGACGTTGCTGTCGGCGGCTCTGAGCACCCAAGTTGCGTTCTTGCCAGTAAGATTAACACTGTCGTCTTAAATCCATACTGGAATCTACCAACCAGCATTGCAGGTGCTGAATTATGGCCAAGACTCAAAACCGATAAAAACTTTCTCGCTAAAAAACACTATAATGTATTACAGGCAGATAGTTCAGGTAATTTCACTGTAGTTCCAAATCCAGAAACAATTAATTGGAAAAACATGAGTGAAAAAGAATTTAACCGTTACCGCTTCCGTCAGGACCCAGGAAAAGACAACTCTTTGGGGAAAGTAAAATTCTTATTCCCAAATCCATGCCAAATTTACTTGCATGACACAAATGAATCAGAGGTATTTGATGTTTATAAACGTGATTTCAGTCATGGCTGCATTCGCGTAGGTGAACCAAGAAAACTTAGCTATTATATTTTAACCCAGCAAGAAGGTTGGAATAAACGTCGGATTAATAGTTTCTACAAAGATGGTAAGAGCCAATCGGTAGGACTAAGTACGCCAATAAACCTTTATATTACCTACTTTACTTCTTGGGTTAGCGACGATGACTGGGCGCAATTCCGTCCAGATATTTACAAGCTAGATAAAACAGCTAAATATAAGGTTTATCTGCCAGAAAAGCAAAATAAGGAGAATGAAGCAAGTTCAGACGATGATGGTGAAGAGAAATCAGAATAATCTTGAATACTCCAACTTTCAAATAAAAATAAGGAACCTATTTTAGGGTTCCTTATTTTTATATTGCAGATACTTTAAGCCCTAATGAAATAGTATCCCTTAGCCTGATCAAGTGTTTCAAATTTGCCAATTACTTTAATCTCTAACTCATCAATAATGTGATACTTTTGATTCTCTTCACGATTAACAATCACGAAGCGACCACAATGACTACGCCATTCATTTTCTTTAATCTGATTCCAGTTTATTTGATTCATAAAATTTACCTCACTGATAGTTTTCCCTCACTTTGTCAGGCATTATTATCTTATAACAAAATAATTTTGTCAAATAAGCGTCTCAATAAAACAAAAACCACCAAATGGCGGTTTTTTATACAAAAGATTTCCCATAATCAAGCTTGGGTAATCGCAGATGACTAGCTATCGTTTGCCCAATATCTGCAAAGGTATCACGAATCCCAATATCAATTTCCTTACCCGCATAATAGCCAATAACCGGAATATGCTCACGAGTATGGTCCGTACCAGTCCAGGTTGGATCGCAGCCATGATCAGCAGTAAAGATAAGAATGTCATCCGGATTGAGGCTCTCAATAATCGCTGGGATACGGGTATCAAAATACTCCAATGCTTCCTTATAACCTTTGACATCGCGGCGATGACCAAAATTCATATCAAAATCTACCAGATTAGTCATAATATAGACAGGTTTACCGTTAGCCGGATATTCTTTTATTGCATTTATGGTTTTATCCGTAAGCTCAGGTAAGCCACTAGCTTTGATTTCAACCGTAGTTCCCTGATGTGCATAAATGTCGCCAATTTTACCAATCGCGACAACTTCACCACCATGTTCTTTACAAACATCAAGAATAGTTGGTGCGGAAGGCAATAATGAATAGTCTTTACGATTTTTGGTACGCGCAAAATTTGCTGGGCTATCACCATCAAAAGGTCGCGCTATTACCCTAGCGATATTATATGGCTCAAGCTCTTCGCGGGTAATTTCACATAAGCGATATAGATTATCAAGCCCAAAACTCTCTTCATGGCAGGCAATCTGGAAGACTGAATCGGCAGAAGTATAAAATATCGGCTTACCTGTTTTCAAATGCTCTTCACCTAATTCAGCAATAATTGTCGTACCGGAAGCATGGCAATTGCCAAGGTAGCCGGGAATACCAGCACGTTTGACAATTTTATCCAATAATTCAGAAGGAAAACTATTATCATGAGAGGTAAAATACCCCCAGTCAAACATTACTGGACAACCACCGATCTCCCAATGCCCACTAGTAGTATCTTTACCGGAACTAAGCTCACGAGCTGCACCATAAAAACCATGCACCGGATAATCGCCATTATCAGCATGAAGCGATTTACCATTAACAGTTTGATATGCCCTACCCAAGCCAAGCTTTAGCAAGTTGGGAATCTTAAACTGAAGTCCGTTATCACGACAGTATTGGTCAATATGTCCAAGAGTATTACTACCTGTATCACCAAATTTTTCTGCATCTGGTAGATCGCCAATACCAAATGAATCAAGGACCATAACAATTACACGATTTGTCATATCTATCTCCAATTAACTTAAAATATCTCGACCACTCTCTATGTTAAAAAACAAAATTTAATATAACTGTACCGGAAAAACCTCTGTTATTTCTGAAGAAGTTTGATTCTCACTATTCCATAATATCTTAATATTGTTGAAAGCTTTAGGATAATACTTCACTGTGGCAGTATAATCAGCTCCAGCAATGCCTAATAAATGAGGAATATCAACCACTACTAGATAACTTCTTTTTTTATCGTTATAAAGTATATAACAATAATTTGTGGAATCACATTTTATATTCTTAAGATTTACCGATTGTGGTATATTTTTTGAGAAAAACAATGGATATGCCGTTAAAGAATAATCTTGCTCGCCAATATTTAGAACAGTACCCGGTTGTTTTTTGCCAAGTATTTTATTTTCAGGTACTATAATATATTGCTTAAATCTAGTATAAATTTTGCCTTTTAAGTTACAACTATCATCAAGGTTACATTTATTAGCTACTAATTCTGACTCATGACTAGGACTAGCGAAAACAGCAGTAGCACTAAATGTAAAGAAAAGGATTAATTGAAGAATGATCTTAAACATAATTTTTCTTTTTAATAATAACTAAACTAAATTTATATGATGCCCATCATAACTTCTATGGCTCATAACATAATTAATCACTCATTTTCTGTATCTGCCAGATTCTGAATAGCCAATCAATATGCACTATTATCAGTGCTACTTTGCCTATCATTTAGAACATCAAGCACATCTCCAAGCAAGCTTGAAGCCCCAAAACGGAATTTACTTGAATTAATCCAATCTTCTCCCATAATGTCTATAGTCAATTTTAAATATTCAGTAGCTTCGGATACCCGACGAATCCCACCCGCCGCTTTAAAGCCACATTCAGAATTTAACTCTTTAATTGCTTTTAACATAATCTCAGTTGCTTCCAGTGTTGCATTTACTGGAACTTTACCAGTTGAGGTCTTAATAAAATCAGCACCATTCTCTATCGAAATAATACTTGCCTCGCGGATAAGTTCTGGCTTAACCAATTCACCGCTTTCGATGATTACTTTCAGAATTTTATCTCCACATACTTCTTTGGCTTTTTTCACAATTTCCGCACCAATTTCAGAATCACCTGCCATAAGTGCCCGATATGGAAATACAATATCTACTTCATCAGCACCGAGCTTGATTGCTTCCTCAGTCTCTTTAAGGGCAAGATATTTATCAGTACCACCATGCGGAAAATTGGTAACCGTAGCAATATTGATATTCAGTTTATTGGCAATAAAATAATCTTTAGCCACCGGAATAAATTGTCGATAAATACATACAGCTGGCACATGTCCAAAAGGAGTTTTTGCCTGTTTGCACAGATTAAGAATAACCCCTGGAGTGTCGTTATCGTTAAGGCTAGTCAAGTCAATCAGTTTTAAAGTCGTTAATGCAGTTCTCTTTAAATCCATATTACCCCCATTAATCTAAATACTTACCATAATATTGTACCATAATTCTGGGTAGCTTGAGTAATGCACCCAAAAGGTCTTCTTCATTCCCAACAAAACCAGCGTGTCCACCATAGTTTAAACCAATGAACCTCACTACTTCCGGCAACTTTTCGCGATCTGGCCACGAATCAAATGGAATCATGGGATCATTAGCAGACTGAATTATCATGGTTGGCTGTTGTATTTTATCAATAAAAAATTTTGAACTGGATTTTTGATAATACTCAATTGCACTTTTAAATCGATACATTTGGGTAATGTACTTATCATTAAATTCATCCAAACTATCTACTTTCTGCCATTTCAAATCAGGGTATCTCTCGGCATACTGCTTCATTTTTGGCATTAGTGTTTTTAGGAAATACGGAACGTAAAGCCGACGATTTAAGCCACTATCGATCTGAAGCGATGCCGCCATTAAGTCAAATGGTACCGAAATTGCAATTGCGGCATTAAGAAAATTCGCAGCAGGATTATTTTCGCCCAACAGTTTTAAAAGCATATTCCCGCTTAATGAAACACCTGTAACAAAAAGCTGTGCGGGCGTTACTTTCTTTACGGTTTCAATCACAAATGCCAGATCAGTAGTAAAACCGCCATGATAAAAATTAAAAGTAAGATTCAATTCACCACTACAGCCACGTGCATGAGCTACGACACCACGCCAGCCAATCTGTTTTAAATAATACATTACCCGTTTGGCATAATGGCTATCAGAGCTACCTTCCATCCCAGGAAATAAAATCACGGTTGGTTTATCAACCACATCCGGATTCACCCAGTCAAGATCAATAAAGTCATTATCTGGAGTATAAATCCGCTGCCGCAAATATTCAATCTTTATTAACTGATTAGTCAAGATTAAAGGGATAATTGTCTGCCAGTGTCCATTATCAAGAATACGTTTAATCTTGGTACTATCCAGTATTTTTTTTAACATTTATTTTCCTTTGGTTTTGGGTTTCAAATATTGCGCCAGATATTTACCAGTATAACCTTTATTTTGTTTTACAATCTGTTCTGGTGTTCCAGTTGCAATTATTTGTCCTCCACCTTCACCCCCTTCAGGTCCAAGGTCAATTATCCAGTCTGCTGTTTTTATTACATCAAGATTATGTTCAATTACTACTACTGTATTACCATGATCAGCAAATTTATGTAGTACCTTTAAAAGCAAATCAATATCATGAAAATGTAAACCAGTTGTTGGCTCATCAAGAATATACATGGTGCGACCAGTATCACGCTTAGATAATTCTAATGCCAATTTAACTCGCTGAGCTTCCCCTCCCGATAAAGTTGTTGCTGATTGCCCAAGCCGTATATAACCCAAACCAACATCCATTAATGTTTGCAATTTTTTAGCAATTGATGGCACAGCTGCAAAAAACGCTAGGCCCTCCTCAACCGTCATTTCTAGTACTTCATGGATGTTTTTACCTTTATACTGTATCTCTAAAGTTTCACGATTATAGCGTTTGCCTTTACATATATCACATAAAACATAAATATCTGGCAAAAAGTGCATTTCAACCTTAATCAGCCCATCGCCCTGACAAGTTTCACAACGTCCACCTTTCACATTAAATGAAAATCGTCCTGGTCCATAGCCACGCTCACGGGCAATTGGCACCTGAGTGAAAAGCTCACGAATTGGCGTAAAAAGACCGGTATAAGTGGCAGGATTAGAACGAGGTGTCCGCCCAATTGGACTTTGATCAACATTAATGACTTTATCGAAATTTTCAAGCCCAGTTATTTCATTATGATGCTCAGGATTTTCATTACTATTATAGAGGTATTGTGCCACCGCTCGATAAAGCGTATCATTAATTAGCGTTGATTTACCCGAGCCAGATACTCCAGTTATACATACCAGATTAGCAATCGGGATCTCCAGATTGACATTTTTCAGATTATTTCCTGTTGCACCAGTTAATGACAATGTGCCTTTATCCTGGGAGCGGCGTTTCTTTGGAACACTGATTTCTTTTTTACCCGATAGATACTGTCCAGTAACCGAATCTTTGCATTTTTTTATCTCTTCGGGAGTTCCCGCAAAAATTACTTTGCCACCATGTTCACCAGCTCCAGGACCTATATCAACCAAAAAATCCGAGCTAATAATTGCATCTTCATCATGTTCAACAACAATTACGGTGTTACCCAAATCACGCAATTTATTTAAAGTAGCAATTAGTCTATCGTTATCACGTTGATGTAAGCCAATCGATGGCTCATCAAGCACATACATCACACCTGTTAATCCCGAACCGATCTGGCTAGCCAGACGAATCCGCTGCGCTTCACCACCTGAGAGTGTATCGGCCGAGCGATTTAGCATTAGGTAATCCAAACCAACATCAATTAAAAATCCGACCCGACTGGTTATCTCCTTCATGATCTTACTGGCAATTTCTTGTTTGTGCCCTTCAAGTTCAAGGCTATTAAAATAATCAAAACATTTTCTTAGCTGCCAGCGACTAATTTCAGCAATATTATATTTGCCAACTGTAACGCATTGCGCTTCCATGCGTAACCGTGAACCATTACAACTTGGGCACTCTTTATTATTCTGGTATTTAGTAAGCTCTTCCTTAACATGAATACTCTCAGTTTCGTAATAACGACGTTCAAGATTATTAACAATTCCCTCGAAAGACTGCTTAATACTCCGGTAACCACCTTTTTCATTTAAAATATTAAAACTGATTGCTTCATTACCAGAACCAAAAAGTAAAACCTTCCTGATTTTTTCTGGTAACTCATTCCAAGGTGTATCAATGTTAAAATCATAATGGCTGGCAACAGCCATAAGCATCTGAAAAGTATATTGGTTACGTTTATCCCAACCTTTTATCGCCCCATCGGCAATTGAAATCTCTGGATTAGCCACCACTTTATCAGGATCAAAAAAAGTAATATGTCCAATTCCATCACACTTGGGACAGGCACCAATTGGATTATTAAACGAAAATATCCGTGGCTCCAATTCTGGCATTGAATAATCACATTCGGGGCAGGCAAATTTACTGGAAAACCATTTTTCGCTATTGTCTTCAAGGTTTACCAGTTTGATTTTACCTTCACCATGGTTTAAACCAGTCTCAACCGAATCTGTTAAACGTGATTTCTGATCTGACTTAATTTTTAATCTATCAACAACAATCTCTATAGTATGTTTTTTGTTTTTATCTAGTAGCGGGGTTTCACCAAGATTATAAATTTCATTA
>WBZO01006188.1_pt1 | contig 11729 bp, 13 predicted proteins | sample 5204261 | NCBI WGS metagenome assembly WBZO01 (sample SAMN12412400, study PRJNA552823) | activated sludge metagenome | isolation source: activated sludge from anammox sidestream of wastewater treatment plant... | place: USA: North Carolina | collected 2017-09 | reverse complement strand
GGCTCAAGCAGACGTACGATAGGCCACCGGTGCTCTACCTGCGCGGTGAGCTATCGGCCGCAGATGCCTGGTCGGTCGCCATCGTCGGTACGCGCCGGGCCAGCAGCTACGGTAAGCAGGCGACGGAGCATCTCGTCGAGGGCCTGGTCGCTGCCGGGGTGACCATCGTCAGCGGGCTGGCGCGCGGTATCGACACCATTGCCCACTCGTCAGCCTTGCGGGCAGGCGGGCGGACCATCGGCGTGCTGCCCTGCCCAGTGGACCAGGTGTACCCAGTCCAGAATGCGCGCTTGGCCGAACAGATGATTACCCACGGAGCGCTGGTGAGCGACTATCCACTTGATGCGCGAATGGCCAAGGAACACTTCTGGCGGCGCAACCGCATTGTGGCCGGGATGACATTGGGCACCGTGGTGGTTGAAGCGGGAGAGGAGAGCGGCGCCCTGATCACCGCCCGCCAGGCGCTGGATGAGAACCGCGAGGTATTCGCGGTGCCCGGAAGCGTCTTTGCCCCCTTTAGCCGGGGAACCAACACCCTCATCGCCCGTAGCGGCGCCAAGCTGGTGACCTCTGTGGAGGATATTCTCACCGAGCTTAATTTGCGGGTGACACCGCAACAACTGGAGTTCCGCGCGGCAGTCACTACCTCCGAAACGGAGAACGCGCTGCTCTCACGGCTGATCAGCGAGCCAAAACACATCGATGAACTATCGCGAGAGGCCGGGATGGCAGTTGCAGTGGCGTCGGGAGCGCTTGCTATGCTGGAACTCAAGGGGCTTGTCCGCCAGGTAGCGGCCATGACCTATGTCCGGGCCCGCTGAGGACACCTATCACAGAGCGCGCGAGGCGCCGACCCATGGCTGAGAAGAAGAACGCACCCACAACATCCGCGCCACGCGCCCGCGCCACCGGCACCCGCACGCCAGCGCGCGGCACGGCGCCGAAGCCTGCCGCCCGCGGCCGCACCAGTGCCACCGGAAAGACCAAGGCGGCAGGCATAAACGGAGCACGGCCGGCGGCGCGCACCGGCGCGGCGAAGGCTGCTGCCTCCACCGGCCGGCCAACGTCCACCAGGGGCAGGAACCTGGTGATCGTCGAATCCCCGACCAAGGCGCGGACGCTCTCTGGTTTCTTGGGCCGGGACTACGACGTGCGAGCATCGGTCGGTCACGTGCGCGACCTGCCGAAGTCGAAGCTGGGCGTCGATGTGGAGCACGACTTCTCGCCACAGTATGTCGTGCCCAAAGAGAAGTCCGACATCATCAAGCAGCTGAAGACTGCGGCCAAAGGCGCCAAGGTCGTCTACCTCGCCACCGACCCTGATCGAGAGGGCGAGGCCATCTCCTGGCACCTGATCGAGGCCATGGGGCTGCGTGGACAACCGCTGCGTCGGGTCGAGTTCCACGAGATCACGCGCGACGCCATCCGCGAGGCGTTCGACCATCCGCGTGATCTGAACTACCAACTGGTAGATGCACAGCAGGCCCGGCGCGTGCTCGACCGGCTGGTCGGCTACAAGATCTCGCCGCTGCTATGGCGCAAGGTACGGCGTGGTCTATCTGCCGGGCGTGTCCAGTCGGTTGCGCTGCGGATGGTGGTCGAGCGCGAGCGCGAGATCCAGGCCTTCCAGGCACGCGAATACTGGACCATCGATGCCGGCCTGCTCAAGGACGTGGCCCCCGATCAGCCGTTCCGCGCCCGCCTCCATGGGTATGCCGGGGATCGGAAACGCGAACTGGAGATCGCCTCTGCCGATGCCGCCGAGGCCGTGCGCGCCCAGCTGGAGACGGCCCGCTACCAGGTGAACGACGTCCGCCAGCGCTCACAGAACGGCGGACGTCCCCGCCGTTCACCACCAGCACGCTGCAGCAGGAGGCCTCGCGCAGGCTCGGCTTTGCCGCCAAGCGTACGATGGCGGTGGCTCAACAGCTTTACGAGGGCCGCGATATTGGCGCCGAGGGATCGGTTGGCCTGATCACCTACATGCGCACCGACTCCACCAATGTGGCAGCTCCGGCCGTGCAGGCGGCCAGGGCACTGGTCGCGCGCCGCTTTGGGCATGAATTCGTTCCGGAGCAGCCACGGGTCTACAGCAAGAAGGCGAAGGGCGCACAGGAGGCGCATGAGGCGATCCGGCCAACCGATGTCGAACGCGCGCCCGAGGCGCTGCGCCGCTACCTGACACCGGATCAGCTCAAGCTGTACACCCTCATCTGGCAACGGATGGTGGCCAGCCAGATGGCAGACGCGGTGATTGACACGACGTCGGTTGATATCACGGCCCAGCCGCTATCCGCACCCGACACCTATCTGTTCCGTGCGACTGCCAGCCACATCCGGATTCCCGGTTTCCGCGCCGTCTACTTTGAATCGCGTGATGATGGGCTCGATGAGGATGCGGACACCCGTGCGCTCCCCGAGCTGGCCACGGGCGACCCGCTGACGTTGATCGACCTTACGCCCGAGCAGCACTTCACCGAGCCGCCGCCGCGCTACACCGAAGCCAGCCTGGTGAAGGCGCTGGAGGAAAATGGCATCGGCCGGCCGAGTACCTACGCGCCGACCATCTCCACACTGCAGGATCGCGAGTATGTCGAGCGGGTAGGGAGGCAACTTCGCCCGCTCGAGCTGGGCTTTCTGGTGACAGACATCCTCACCGAGCACTTCGCCGATTTCGTCGACATCGGCTTCACTGCCGGAATGGAAGAGGAGCTGGACGAGATCGCCTCAGGTGAGCGGGAATGGCGGCCGGTGGTACAGCAGTACTACGGCCCGCTGGCGGAAGCGGTGGCCAAAGCCGGCGATGCCCCTGCACAGGTCCAGATGACCGATGAGATCTGCCATGAGTGCGGTGCACAGATGGTGGAGCGCTGGGGGCGGTTCGGCAAATTCCTCGCTTGCTCCCGCTATCCAGAGTGCAAAGGGTCCCGGCCGCTGGGCGAAGCGGAACCGGAGATTGTGACCGACGAGCTGTGCCCCGAGTGCAGCGCACCGATGCGTATCCGCCAGGGTCGGTTCGGCCGGTTCCTGGCCTGCACACGCTATCCGGAGTGCAAGGGATCGAAGCCACTGCTCAACAAGATCGGTGTCAACTGCCCAGAGTGTGGCGGTGCCCTGGTCGAACGCAAGATGCGTGGCAGGGGCCGGCGCGTCTTCTATGGCTGCGCCAACTTCCCTACCTGCGCGTTCACCACCTGGGTCCGCCCCCTGCCCGATCCGTGCCCGTCCTGTGGCTTCCTCACCGTCGCCGATGGCCCAACGGCGGCCAAGTGTGTGCGCTGCTCCTGGAGCGAGCAGCGTGACGCCGTCAGCGTTCCCGCCTGACCCGCCGCCCGCTGGGGTGACGCAACCCGCTGGCGCCATGCGCCGCCCGTGGCGTACTTCTGGCAGTGATGGAGCATACTGACGACGCCGGTCACGTGATCGAGGCGTATCTGCTGCGATTGCAGGCGGAGCGCAACCCGTCGCCACTGACGCTGCGCAACTACGGCGCCGACCTGCGCCACTTCGCTGCCTGGCTGACGGCCGAGGGGCTGGCACTGACCACCGTGGACCGGCGCAGTTTTCGCCGGTATCTGGCTGCGCTCGACAGCGCCGGCACCGCCCGCGCCAGCATCGCCCGTAAGGTGAGCACCATTCACACCTTCTACCGCCGCCTGCGTGAGCGCGGACTGATCGACGGCGACCCCTTGCACGGTGTCCGGCCGCCGAAACAAGAACGTCGCCTGCCGAAGATCCTCGCTGAGCCTGCCGTCGAAGCGTTGCTGGAGGTGCCCGATGCAGAGAAGCCCTTGGGCTTGCGAGACCGCGCCATCGCGGAGCTGCTCTACGCCTCTGGCTTGCGGGTGAGCGAGCTGGTGGGGCTGAATATCCGCGATGCGGACCAGGACACTGGGTTGCTGCGCGTGACGGGCAAGGGCAACAAACAGCGTGTCGTGCTGTTCGGCGCCCCGGCTGCACGGGCGCTGCGTGCCTACCTCCGGAACGGCCGTCCCGCGCTGGCTTCCGGCCGTGCTGAGGCAGCACTGTTTCTCAACCGCGACGGCGGACGGCTGTCGGCCCGTGCCGTGCAGCGGATGGTGCAGCAACTTGGCCAGGCCGCCGGGGTCAACGGCGTCGTCTACCCGCACCTTTTGCGCCACAGCTTCGCCACCCATATGCTGGACGGCGGCGCCGATGTGCGTGTGGTCCAGGAACTGCTTGGCCATGCTAAGGCCAGCACCACGCAGATCTACACCCACGTCACTGAGGCGCGTCAACGCGCGGTGTACGACCGAGCCTTCTTCGACGCCTGGCGGCCGCGCGGCGCCGGCTTCGGAGTTACCGACCAGGAGGATGGGGAGGGGACGGGCCGGGACAGGCACGGGCCTGCGTCCGGCTAGGCGATCCCCGGGCCCCAAGCCGCCATGCGCCTGCTGCTGATCAACGGCCCCAATCTGAATATGCTCGGTACGCGCCAGCCGGAGATCTACGGCCGCACCACGCTGGCCGGCATTGAACAGGCCGTATGCGCCCGTGGGAGCGAGCTGGGCGTCGAGGTCCGTTGCTTCCAGTCCAACCATGAAGGCGCGCTGATTGACTGGATCCAGAACGAGCAGGCAGCAGCAGCGGCGATCCTAATCAACGCCGGTGGGTTCACCCACACCAGTGTTGCTCTGCGCGACGCCCTGGCCGGGAGCGGGCTACCGGTGTTCGAGATTCACATCTCCAACATCCACGCCCGCGAGGAGTTCCGCCATCGCTCGCTCATCGCGGCGGTCGCCCGGGCGCAGGTCAGCGGGTTGGGCTGGCGCGGCTATGTGGCGACGCTTGATGCCGCCGTTGCCCTGTTGCGGGAGGAGTCCGGTGGCACCGCCTAGCACCGCACGAGGAGATGACTATGTCTCACCGGCTGGACCGCGTGCGGGCAGCGCTCGCCGAGCAGCGGCTCGATGGCCTGCTCGTGTCCGATGGCTTCAACCGGCGCTACCTCTCCGGCTTCACCGGCTCGGCGGGGATGCTCGCCATTGCCCCGGCGGCCGCGCGGCTGGCCACGGACTTCCGCTATTGGGAGCAGGCGGAGAGCCAGGCTGCCGGTTTCGAGGTGATCCACGCCCCGCGCGATCCGGGCGAATGGTTCCGGGTGTTGGTAGCGCCTTTTGGGGGCCGGCGGCTAGGCTTTGAGGCGGAGCATGTCTCCGTCGCCCAGCTTGGTCGCTGGCGCGAGTACCTGGAGGCAGCTCCTTCCGGCCAGCGCCCAGAGCTGGTTCCGGTCTCCGGCCTGGTTGAGGCGCTGCGGGCAATCAAATCGCCCGATGAACTAGCGTCCCTGACCCAGGCAGTCGCGCTTGGCGACGCCGCCTTTGCCGATGTGGCGGCGCGAATCCGCCCCGGCTGGAGCGAGCGTCAGGTAGCGTGGGAGGTCGAGCGACACATCCGCGAACACGGTGGTGACGGGATCAGCTTCTCCACCATCGTGGCCGGCGGCGCATGGGGTGCGATGGCGCATGCGCGCCCGCGCGACGTGCCATTGCGCGATGGCGAGGGCGTCGTTATCGACATGGGCGCGCTCGCCGCCGGTTACTGTTCCGACATGACCCGAACGATCTATCTGGGTGAGCCGGACCCCAAATTCCGGGAGATCTACGACATTGTGCTCACCGCGCAGCTGGCCGCCGAGGAGATCATCGAGACCGGCATGGGCGAGGACACCGCCCACGAGATCGCGCACCGTGTGATCCGTGAGGCAGGCTACGGCGATGCCTTTGGCCACGGACTCGGGCACGGCATCGGCTTGCAGGTACATGAAGCGCCGTGGCTGCGCCCGACCTCGAGCGCGCCGCTGCGCGAAGGTATGGTGTTCTCGATTGAGCCGGGGATCTACATCCCCGGCTGGGGCGGGGTGCGCATCGAGGATCTGGTCGTGCTGGAAGACGGGCACTGCCGGGTGCTCACCCGCTCGCCCAAGCTTCTGGCCGGGTAGCGGCACGGTGCTGGTCCATCTGGCAGAAACGCCGGTATACACTACGCGCATAGGGCCGGGGCGCAGCCTGCGCCGCCGGGTGAGGAGCACAACATGATCGGCGTAACCGAGGCCCGTAAGGGCGTCACCATCGAGCTAGATGGCATTCTGTACACCGTGCTGAACTACGAGCACATCAAGATGGGCCGCGGCAGCGCCCAGATCCGCCTGCGGCTCAAGGATGTGCGTGCCGGCCACACCGTCGAGCGCACCTTCAACGCCGGAGAGAAGCTGCCCCGCGCGCGACTCGATCGCCACCCTATGCAGTTCATGTACTCGGATGGCGAGTTCTTCCACTTCATGAACACCGAGACGTACGAGCAGATGCAGCTCAGCCCCGATCAGGTGGGAGACGCCGCCGATTACCTGATCGAGAACGGGAACTGCGAGATCCTCACCTACGGAGACGCGCCTATCGGCGTCGAGCTGCCGACATCGGTCGTGCTGGCCGTTACCCGCACCGACCCCGGTTTCAAGGGGGACACTGCCACCGGCGGCACCAAGCCGGCAACGATGGAAACGGGTCTGGTCGTCAACGTGCCCTTGTTCGTTAACGAGGGCGACAAGCTGCAAATCGACACCCGTACCGGCGCCTACATCGCCCGCGCGTGACTGCCCTTCTGGTAGGAGCACGATGAACGTCGTCCCCGTCTCAGACCTGTGCTTCATGCTGCGCGAAACCCTGGAAGGTGATCCGCGCTTCTCAGACGTATGGGTAGCGGGTGAGATCTCCAACCTCTCGCGGCCCTCCTCCGGCCATATCTACTTCACCCTCAAGGACAGCAACGGGCAGATCCGCGCCGCCTTCTTCCGGCGAGAGAACGCCCGCTCCCGCGCGGTGCTGGAAAACGGTGGACAAATCGTCGCCCATGGCCGGGTCTCGTTCTACGAAGCGCGGGGAGATATTCAGCTTTACGTTGACTTCGTGCACGAGCAGGGCGCTGGGTTGCTAAACCTCGAATTCGAGCGCCTCAAGGAGCGGCTGGCAGAGGAGGGCTTATTCGACGAGTCCCGCAAACGGCCACTGCCGCCGTTCCCGCGCCGGGTAGGGCTGGTGACCTCGCCGGACGGAGCGGTATTTCACGACATCTGCTCCATCCTGCGCCGACGCTGGCCACTGGTGGAGGTGATCCTAGCCCCGACGCAGGTCCAGGGCGACGGCGCCGCTACCGGGGTCTGTGGGGCGATTGCCGGCCTGTGCGCCATCCCCGAGGTAGACGTGATCATTCTCGCCCGCGGCGGCGGCTCATTGGAGGATCTGTGGACCTTCAACGATGAACAGGTTGCCCGCGCCATCTTCGGGGCCAAGGTACCGGTCATCTCCGCCATCGGCCACGAGACTGACTACACCATTGCGGATTATGTCGCGGACCTGCGCGCTCCCACCCCATCGGCAGCCGCCGAACTGCTGACGCCGGACCAGGCCGAGATGAACGCACTAGTCCGTGGCCTGACCCAATCACTGGCCGTGCTACTGGCAGACCAGCTGCGCGAGACCCGCAGCGGGTTAGAGCGGGCCCGTGAGACACTGCAACGCGGCTGCCCGGATGTGACGGCGCACCGGCGACGGGTAGATGAACAGGCCCGCTGGGCGGCCGAGTTTGCGCGCCGGGCTGTGCGCGGCCGGCTGGCGCTGCTGGGTGGCCGCTACGGCCAGCTGCACGCCCTCAGCCCGCTCAGCACGCTGGCGCGCGGCTACGCGGTCATACGGCTCGCGCCTGATGGGCCCGTAGTCACCAGCACGGGCATGGTGCGGGCGGGCGAGCTGCTCCGCGTCTCGGTGGCTGATGGCGAGTTCCAGGCCACCGTGATAGAGTAGCCGTCGTGGCGCTGCCGCTGATCCCGCCCGGCTGGATGGCCCCAATGGACTCCTTCGAGCGCGTCTACGGTGAGCTAGAGGAAACGGTGCGCCTGCTTGATGCCGGTGGGCAGACCCTTGATGAGGCAATTGCCCTCTACGAGAAAGGCATGTCCTTGGCAAAGCGCTGCCAGGACCTGCTAGACGCGGCGGAACTACGCATCATCACACTGCAGCAGGCTGCTACCGGATCTGCCGGATGACCGCCCGCTCTACATCGGCGCCAACCGCCGGCACCGGAGCGCCGCCGCGCGCGCGAACGCTACGTGCCGACCTTCACGCTCACACCCATTTCTCCCGGGACGGGTTCACCTCACCCGAGCGCTTCGTCAAAACATACGTCAAGCGCGGCATCGACTGCGTCGCGGTCTCGGACCATAACAACATGGACGGCGCCTTCGCGGTCGCCACGCTTGCGCCATTCCGTGTGATCTTGTCAGAGGAAGTGAAATCCTCCGAAGGGGAGATCATCGGCTGGTTTCTGCGAGAGCCCATCGCCAAAGGTATGACGCCCGAGGACACGGTGCGTGCCATCAGGGCACAGGGCGGGCTCGTGTGCGTTCCCCATCCGTTCGACCGGCTGCGGCGATCGCCTCTGGCCACCAGCGCGTTGTTGCGCATCCTCCCCGAGGTTGACGCCGTAGAGGCATTCAACGCCCGCACGACGCTGCGTAGCGACATCCGCCGCTCGGCCGCGTTCGTGCGGGAGCATGGCAAGATCCCGAGCGCGGGCAGCGATGCCCACTGGCATCCGGAAATCGGCGGCGCCTGGGTGGAGATGCCGCCGTTCGAAGGTGCGGCGGATTTCCTCGATGCCCTGCGCGCCGGCCGGATTCACGGCGAGATCGCAAGCCCGCTGGTGCACATCATCAGCACGCTCGCCAAGATACGATATCGCCTGGGGATGGGGCCGGCCCGCGCGCGCCGCGCCTGAGCGGAGCGACGCATGGACGAACTGACGTTGGTCCCTCGGCTGGTGGCCGCGTTCGCGATCGGCACCGCCCTTGGTCTGGAGCGGGAACGGCGCGGCAAGCCGGCAGGCCTGCGCACCCACGTCTTAGTTGCCGTCGCATCCGCACTGCTGATGTCGCTGTCTGAGCTGATGCGCGCCGGCCTGCCAGACGCGGCGGGAGATCCGGTGCGCATGGCTCAGGGTGTACTGGCTGGTATCGGCTTCATCGGCGCCGGCACGATTCTCCGGCAGGAAGAGCACATCACTGGCATCACAACAGCGGGCACGATCTGGATGGCGGCGTCGCTGGGACTGGTAGCCGGTGCAGGATTCTACATTCTCGCAGTGGCCGGCACCGTGTTATCGGTGCTCGCCATCGTCGCGCTGGGATGGCTTGACCGATGGCTGAACCTGTGACGGCGCTCCGCATCGGCTGGTACTCCACCGGAAGGGGGCCAGGATCTCGCGCACTGCTGTCGGCGGCGTTGGCTGCCATCCGCGACGGCAGCCTGCCGGCCGAGATCACCTACGTGTTCTGCAACCGTGATCGCGGCCAGGACCCCAACACCGACGCGTTCCTCGACCTGGTCAAAGCCGCCGGTCTGCCGGCCATCACGCTGTCAGACCGTGCCTTTCGCCGGGCACGCGGCGCGCCGCCGGCCCGCCTGGGGGAGCCGCTACCCGCCTGGCGCGCCGCCTACGACCAAGAGATGCTCTCGCTGACCGCCGGTTACCCGGTGGATGTGTGCATGCTGGCCGGCTACATGCTGATCTTGTGGCCGGAGACGACCACCGTGCGACCGTTTCTCAATCTTCATCCAGCAGCGCCCGGCGGTCCCAAGGGCATGTGGCAGGATGTCATCTGGCAGTTGATTGCTGAACAGGCGGAAGAAACGGGCGCGATGGTTCAGGTTGCCACACCGGATCTGGACGAGGGCCCGGTGGTGGCCTACTGCCGCTTTCCCATCCGTGGCGCCGCATTTGACTCGCTTTGGCCGGCAGCATCCGGCCGCCTTGTAGAGGGGCTGCGCGAGGTCGAGGGTGAAAACCTGCCGCTGTTCCGGGCGATCCGCATGCACGGCGCCGCCCGCGAGCAACCGTTGGTGATTCGCACCCTGGCGGCCATCGCCACCGGCCGGGTGCGCGTCCGCCCGGGTGAAGTGACCGACGCGGCGGGCAAGCCGGCCGTCGGGCTCGACCTCAGCACCGAGGTCGATGCCATCGCCGGCATGCCTGGTTAACCCGCGACTGATGGTGGTACGGCCGCACCAGCGATCCTCTGCTATACTGCGACCTGCACCCCGTCGGGGGAGGGACCGCCTGATGCGTTGCCACGCTTGTGACATCGCGCTGGACACCGGCGACAACTACTGCCGCCGGTGCGGGGCACCCGTTCGGGTGGTGGAACTGGTAACGACGACCGGCCACCGTGACGTTGTTACCGTCGGTCCCAGTGCGCCGGCGCTCTTGGCGGTCGCCGCTCGCCCAATCGCCGCCGGCGCAGTCACAGTCGCGGCCGGGGCGCTGGTGCGCTATGCGCTGCGCCGGGCAGTGCGCGGCCGCAACGCAGCGCCGGCGCGCGCCCTCTCCCGGTCAACCCCGCCGCCATCCACGACCACCGTCACTGAGGTGTTCTGGTACCGGCGTGTTAGCCGCGGGTAGTCTGCCCTGGGGCGCAGCAGATGCCTGCTAGCGACCCCACCGGTCGCGGCGGTCGCGGCTCGGAGAGTTCCACACCGCAACACACGGGCAGGAGGCAATCGGTGAGCGAGCGCCTGCAGAAGCTGCTGGCCGGCGCCGGTATCGCCTCGCGCCGTGCCGCCGAGCAACTCATCCTAGCGGGACGCGTCACCGTCAACGGCAGGCTCGTGCGCGAACTCGGCGTGCGCGCCGATCCTGAGCGCGACGACATCCGCCTGGACGGGCGGCCGGTACAGCGCCCCGCGACGCACACCTACCTGATGATGCACAAGCCGGCGGGCTTCACCTCGACCGCTGCCGACCCACACGCCTCCCGCACGGTTATGCACCTGCTGCCGAAGGGCACCCCACGGGTCTACCCGGTCGGCCGGCTGGATCGGGATAGCGAAGGGCTGCTGCTGTTCACTGACGACGGCGCACTCGCGCAACGGCTAACACATCCTCGGTATCACCTCCCACGCGAGTACGGCGTCCTGGTTCGCGGGGAGGTCGACGGCCGTGTCCTCCAGCGACTGCGCGCAGGTGTGGTGATCGATGGACGCCGCGCCGTCCCCGTTGAAGTTGATCCAGCAGAACCGCCGCCCGGCTTTGGCAGCGGACCGGCGGAGCCGGACGCACCGGTCGCCCGCCGTGCCCGAGCGCTACAGGCAGACGTACCAGAGCTGTGGTTGCGGTTCGTGCTGCATGAGGGCCGTAAGCGGCAGATCCGGATCACCTGTGAGCAGGCGGGCCTGGAGGTGCAGCGGCTGGTGCGCATCAGCATGGGACCGGTGTCGTTGGGCTCCCTCGCCGCCGGGCTGGTGCGGCCACTGCGCAAACCCGAGCTGGCGGCGCTGCGGCGGGTAACTGGCCTGCCCGACCCTCCGGCCGGCGAGGGGGAGCGCCCACCGGCGGCACGGCAGCCAGTTCTGCCGGCGGCCGCCCCGGCTCAGCGTAGACCCACGCATCAGCCACCACCGCCGGCCACCGCCGGTCGTACCACCGCGCGCCGCGGGCCTGCCCAAGGAGCGGGCACTACGCCCAGCCAAACGCAGATCGAGCGGGGTCGCGTGCCATCCCGTTCCAGCGCCGGCCGTCAACGTACCGCCTCGTCACCGCCGGCAGCCGCCCGGCCCGCGTCCCGACGTCGCGCACGGGGCAAGGGCACGTAGCCGGGGCCGCCTGCCGCTATACTGGAAGCCGAAGCACCAGACTGGGGCAGCCTGCGCCGGCCCGTG
>WBZO01006187.1_pt1 | contig 11731 bp, 10 predicted proteins | sample 5204261 | NCBI WGS metagenome assembly WBZO01 (sample SAMN12412400, study PRJNA552823) | activated sludge metagenome | isolation source: activated sludge from anammox sidestream of wastewater treatment plant... | place: USA: North Carolina | collected 2017-09 | reverse complement strand
AGTCCAGCGGCTTCGTCAGGAACAGCGCCACCATCAGCATCAGCACCGAAGCGGTGATCGACAGCGCCAGCCCGGCATCCAGCAAGGCGGTCGGCAGCGGCAGGATCAGCACCGACAGCAGCGCGACGACGCCCAGCGCCAGGCCGATGTCGCTGCCGGGCGCAAAGCGCCTGATCCGGGCGCTGAGCGTCGGCCAATGGGCGGCGATGTCCAGCGGGCCGGCCATGGCGCGTCAGGCGGCCATGCCGGTGGTGGGCGGCGGCACGTGCACGCCCTGCGCCGCATAGTCGCGCAGCTTGTTGCGCAGTGCGCGGATCGAGATGCCCAGGATGGTCGCCGCATGCGTGCGGTTGCCCAGCGTATGCCCCAGCGTTTCCAGGATCAGGTCGCGCTCCACGTCCTCCATCCGCCGCCCGACCAGCCCGGCCACGCCGCCGGCGGCGGCCGGCTCGTTGCCGAGCGGTGGTGTGACCGAGCGGTGCACCGCGGGTTCGGCCGGACCGCTCTCGATCGTTTCGGGGCCGATCTCGGGCCCCTCGGCCAGGATCACCGCGCGGTGGATGGCGTTTTCCAGCTCGCGCACATTGCCGCGCCAGTCGCGGCCCAGCAGGCGCTGCACCGCCGGCGGCGCCAGCGGGCGATAGGGCAGCCCGTTCACCTCGGCATATTTGCGGGCGAAATGATCGGCCAGAGCGGCGATGTCGCCGGGCCGGTCGCGCAGGGGCGGGATCCGCAGCGCCACCACGTTCAGGCGGAAATACAGATCCTCCCGGAACGCGCCGCGTGCCACCTCGGCCCGCAGGTCGCGATTGGTTGCCGCCAGGATGCGCACATCGACCCTGACCGGCGCGGTGCCGCCAAGCCGGTCGATCTCCCGCTCCTGCACCGCGCGCAACAGTTTCGCCTGCACGCGGATATCCATCTCACCGATTTCGTCCAGCAGCAGCGTGCCGCCGTCCGCGGCCTCGAACCGGCCGATGCGACGGGCGAGCGCGCCCGAGAACGCGCCCTTTTCGTGGCCGAACAGTTCCGATTCCAGCAGGTTCTCGGGGATGGCGGCGCAGTTCACCGCGACGAACGGGCCGTTGGCGCGCCGCGACCGGCGGTGGATATGGCGCGCCAGCACCTCCTTCCCGGTGCCGGATTCCCCGCAGATCAAAATCGACGCCTCCGACCGCGCCACCTGCTCCGCTCGGCGGATGGTGTCGACCATCGCGGGATCGCGTGCCACCACCGCGTGGCTTTCGCCCGACGCGGCTTCCAGGATCGCGGCGATCAGGTCAGCATCCGGCGGCAGCGGCAGGAACTCCCGCGCGCCCGCCCGGATGGCAGCGACCGCCGCATCCGGATCGTCGCCGGTGCCGCACGCGACCACCGGCACCGCCATGCGTTCGGCCACCAGCGCGCGAATCAGCGCGGCGATGTCATGCGCGATGTCACACAGCACCAGGTCGATCCCGGCATCGAGACGCAAGCGGACCAGGGCGCGTTCGGGATCGTCCGCCTGGTCGAGGCGGGCACCGCGATCGCGGGCGATCCGCGCCGCCTGGCCCAGATCGCCGCCGAGGGAGCCAATGATCAGCACCTTCATGACGTGGCCCGGTCGGCCTTGACGATCTCGGTCATGGTCACGCCCAGGCGGGTGTCGTCGACCATCACCACCTCCCCCCGGGCAACGAGGCGGTTGTTGACATAGATGTCGATCGCCTCACCCAGCTTGCGGTCCAGCTCCACCACAGCGCCGCGGCCCAGCTTCAGCAACTGGCTGACCTGCATCGTCGTCTTGCCCAGCACCGCGCTGACGGTGACCGGAATGTCGTAGACCGCTTCGAGCTCCCGCGCCGAACGGGGACCGGTTGCATCGGGGCTTTCGGTCAACTCGGTCAGTTCCATGTCATTGGACATCGTTGGTCTCCTGCGCCGCGATCCTGTCGACGGGCAATCCGGCCTGACCCAGGATCGCCGCGATCTCCCGCCACATCGCCCGCCCGTCCCGTTCGGCCGACCCTTTGCGCCAGGACACGCGGATGTCGCCCGGCGCCATCGTGTCGTCGGCAATGATCCGCACCTGCGTCGGCAGGCCGGGCTCCAGCCGTTCGATTTCTCCGGTCACCGCCTCGGCCAGGGCGGGGGCGACGCGGATCGTCGGATGAGGGTCCTGTCGCAGCGCCGGCAGAACCGTGGCGATGACGGCGCGGACCTCGTTCTCGCCCAGGCGGGCGGTGAGCGTCGGGAACAGCACGGCAAGCGCGTCGAACAGCAGGCGTGTCGTGGCGATCGCGGCGTCTTCCGCGGCGCGCGCGGCCTCCGCGCGTGTTTCGGCCAGCATGGCCGCGATCGCCGCCAGGCTTCTGCGCGCCGCCGCGGCGGCGGTGGCTTCGGCGGCGGCGGCGCCCGATTGCTCGCCTGCCCGCCAGGCTTCCTGCCGGCAGGCCTCCATCTCGGCCACGGTGAAGGTAGGCTCGATGATTTCCGGCTCCGGCGCCGGTTCCTCGATGGGCGGGCGGTCGAAATCCTCGGCGAACAGGATCGACGGACCCAGCCGCGGGTCGGTGTCCAGGATCGTCACGGACATGACGGGCCCGCCATGGAATCGATCGGGATCAATAGACGAGCTCCTCATCCTTGCCGGTGCTGATTTCGATCTGGCCCTGCGCCGCGAGTTCCTTGGCCAGCAGGACGATGCCACCCTGCGCCTCATCGACGTCGCGCAGCTTGACGGGGCCCAGCGCTTCCATGTCCTCACGCAGCATCTTGGCAGCGCGCTCGGACAGGTTGGACAGGAACAGTTCCCGGATCCGGTCGGATGCGCCCTTCAGCGCGATCGGCAGCTTGTCCTTCTCGATCGAGCGCAGCAGGGTCTGGATCGCCTGGCCCGACAGCCGCTGCAGGTCGTCGAAGGTGAACATCAGCGACTTGATCCGTTCGGCCGCCTCGCGGTTGCGTTCCTCCAGCCCGGCCAGGAAGCGTGTCTCGGCCTGGCGGTCCAGGTTGTTGAAGATTTCGGCCATCAGCTCATGCGCGTCGCGGCGGGTGCTGCGTGCAAGGTTCGACATGAACTCCGAGCGCAGAGTGCGCTCGACGCCGTCCAGCACGTCCTTCTGCACCGTTTCCATCCGCAGCATGCGCATCACGACCTCCATCGCGAACGGATCGGGCAGCAGGGCGAGCACGCGCGCCGCGTGTTCCGACCGCACCTTCGACAGCACGACGGCGACGGTCTGCGGGTATTCGTTCTTCAGGTAGTTCGCCAGCACGTCCTCGCTGACATTGCCCAGCTTGTCCCACATGGTGCGGCCGGCGGGGCCGCGAATCTCCTCCATGATCTGCGCCACGCGATCGCGGGGCAGGGCCTTCAGCAGCAGATGCTCGGTGTTCTCATAGGTGCCGATCAGGCTTTGCGCCGAACCCAGCGTGTCGATGAAATCGCTGCACAGGCGTTCGACGATGTCGGCTCGCACCGGCCCCAACTGCGCCATGGCCGAGGAGATTTCCTTGATCTCGTCCTCGTGCATCATCGAGAACAGGCGGGCGCAGTGCTCCTCCCCCAGGGCCAGCATCAGGACGGCCGCCTTCTGCGAGCCCTTCATCGACCGGAAGTCTTCTACCCTCGGCAGATTAGCCATGTTCCTGCGCCATCCAGCCGCGCATGATCGTCAGCGTCTCGTTCGGATGCTTGTCGACCAGGTCGGCAAGCTTTCGCAGCGATGCGATGCGCATCTGGCCTTCGATCTGCGCCACGTGCACCGTATTCTCGTCTTCCAGCAGGCCGGCGATGTGGGCGCCGTTTCCGGTCAGGGCGAGCTGGGCGGGACCAGCCAGCGCCGCCGCCGGGCCGGCCAGCGCGCCGGCCGATCCGCTGCCGGCTTCCAGCGTCGTGCCGGCCGCGGCGGGTGACAGCGCGGTCAAGCGGAACACCATCGGCCGCAGCACCAGCAGCAGGGCGAGCAGGCCAATGATCCCGAACAGTGCCGTCTGTGCCAGACGGATCAGGTCCGTCCTGTCCAGCCGGATACCCAGCAGACCGCCGGCCTCGGGCGCCGGCGCGTCCTCTCCGGCAAAGCGCATACTCACGACCTCGACCACGTCACCGCGCTTGTCATCGAAGCCGATCGCGCTTTTCACCAGGGCGGTGATGCGCGCCATCTCCTCCTGCGAACGCGGCTGCCAGGCGGGGTTGCCGCCGGCATCGGGGGCGACGACGCCATCCACCATCACCGCGATGCTGACCCGATCGATCTGCGGCTGCTCACGGATCAGCGTGCGGACGGTCTTGCTGATCTCATAGTTCGTCGTTTCTTCCTGCCGAGCTTCCTGGGAGCCGGCGGCCTGGGCGCCGGCGTCGGCATTGGGGAGATTGTTCTGCACCGAAACGGTGCCGCTGGGCTCGGTCGACTTGCTGTTCGACGTCACGCTCTGCGTGCTGCGGGTCACCTGCCCGTCGGGATCGAAACGTTCCTGGGTTTCGTTCACCCGGTCGAAATTCATGCGCACCGTCGCCTCGGCGCGCACGCGGCCGGGGCCCAGGCTGCGTTCCAGCATCTCCTCGACCGCGCGCGACAGGCGCAGCTCGGTGGTCCGCCGCACCTCGTCGGCCGAGGCCGCCGCCGTCGCCTGGTTCACCGGCTGCCCCGCCCGCGCCAGCACGTCGCCGCGTGAATCCACCACCGCGACGTTCTGCGGCCGCAGCCCGGGCACCGCGGCCGAGACCAGGTTCAGGATCGCCTGCACGCCTTCCTGGTCCAGCCGCTGCTGCCCCGACATCGTCAGCAGCACGCTCGCCTGCGCGTCCTGCCGTTCGCGCGCGAACGGCTCCCGCCGCGGCAGCACCAGGTGCACCCGCGCCTGCCGCACCCCGCGGATGGCGCGGATCGTGCGGGCCAGCTCACCCTCCAGCGCCCGGGTCTCGTTGATCTTCTGCTGGAACTCGGTGAACGCCAGGCCGTCGCCGCGATCGAACAACTCGTATCCGATGGAACCACCCGACGGCAGCCGGTCCCGTGCCAGCATCAGGCGGGTGTCCGGAATCTGGTCGGCGGGCACCAGGATCTGTGTCCCGCCGGCGGCGAGCCGATAGCGGATGTGCCGGCGGTTCAACTGCTCCACCACCTGGGCGGACTCGCGCAGGTCGAGATCGCCGTACAGCAGCGCCATCTGATCGTTGCCGCTGCCGCGGGCGACCAGCATCGCCAACATGGCCAGCACGCCGACGGCCACCGCGCCCATCGCGGCCAGCCGGGCGGGACCCAGTGCCTTCAGGCCGTCCAACAAGGCCTTCATCGTCGGCCCGCCCCGCCGGTTTCGGACGAACAACGTGGCATCTGAGCGTCTTGCCCCTGGGGAGTGAACTTCGTCGCCGCCAGACTGCCGGACGAGTGTTACCCATCGGTTAACCGGCCGGCAGTTTTTGCCGTCCGCCGCTGTGGCGGGCGCGCCGCCAGAGCTGCGCTTGCAGCCGGAAGCCGGGACTGATAGCGATCCGGCCGCATGCGTATTCGTTGTTCATGGCTTCTGCCGCTGTTTCTTCTGGCACTTCCCGCGCCTGCTCCGGCCGCCGTCAACGCGCCCGCTGCCCAGACCTGCCCCGGCGCCGGCGAACTGGCCCATCCCGCCCACCCGCTGGAGCAATTGACGGAAGCGCTGGCGGACGGGAAGCCGCTGACCATCCTTGCCGTCGGTTCTGCCACCACCGCCGGGAAGCAGGCGGACGGCACCAGGGTCGTGGCATTTCCGCAGCGTATGGCCGAGGCGCTGCACGCGCTCCTGCCGGGCACCGAGGTGGAGCTGACCGTCCAGGGGCGACGCGGGCTGACCGCGCAGGAGATGCTGGCGCTGATCAAGGACGCGCTGGCGAAGCGCCGCTACACGCTCGTCCTGTGGCAGACCGGCACGGTCGAGGCGGTGCGCCGCCTGCCGCCCGCCAACCTGCGCGCCGCACTCGACGAAGGCACCAGCCTGATCCGCTCGGCGGGCGGAGACGTGGTGCTGATCGATCCGCCGTTCAGCCGCTTCCTGCGTGCCAACACGAATCTCGATCCTTACGAGAATGCGCTGATCCAGGTCGCAGCAAATCCCGGCGTCGTGCTGTTCCATCGTTTCGATCTGATGCGCACCTGGGTGTTCGACGGCCACATCGACCTGGAACGGGCGCGGAAAGACGAGCGGGAGTCGGCGCTGGCGCAGTTGAACGAATGCCTGGGACAGGCGCTGGCGCAGTTCATCGTCAACGGCGCACGCTGACCGTTGCGCCGACTCCGGGGCGGCGCCCGACCCGCCCGACGGCCTGTCAGCATTGCCGGCCACCATTGCCCATTGCCGGCCACCATTGCCCATTGCCGGTCACCATTGCCGGTCACCATTGCCCTGGCGCCCGCACGCCGTAAACTCCGTTCAACCAGAATGACGGAGGAACCCCCATGCACCGATCGGCCATCCGGCAGGGAGCGCGGCCATGAGCCGCAACGTCAGCGTGGCGGGCGTGACGCTGGAGGTGGAGGAGGCCGGATCGGGCCGTCCGCTGCTGTTCCTGCATCCGGGGGAAGGTCTGCAGCCGGATCGCCCATGGATCGCGCCACTGGCGAAATCGTTTCGCGTGATCGCGCCGCACCATCCCGGCTTCGGTGGCTCCGCCCTGCCCGACTGGATCGGCACGGTCGATGACCTCGCCTATCTGTATCTCGACCTGGCGGCGGAGCTGAAGCTGGAGAACGCCGTCCTGGCGGGTGCCTGTTTCGGCGGCTGGGTGGCGGCAGAGATGGCGGTGCGCGACACCAGGCGCTTTTCCGGCCTGGTACTGTCGGCGCCGTTGGGCATCAAGGTCGGCGGCGTGCTGGATCGTGACATCGCCGACATGCATGGCATGGCGCGGTCGGACTTCCTGAAGCTGGCGTGGGTGGACCCGGGCAAGGGCGAGGTCGACTATGCCAGCCTGCCGGACACCGAGCTTGCCGCCATCGCCCGCGGGCGGGAAGCATTGGCCGTATTCGGCTGGAAGCCCTACATGCACAATCCCAGACTGAAGCGCTGGCTGCACCGGATCGACATCCCCACCCGGCTGATCTGGGGGGAGCAGGACGGGATCGTTTCCCTGTCCTACGCCGCCGGCTGGCAGGCCGAGATCAAGGGGGCCACACTGGCGACGATCGCCGCGACCGGCCACTACCCGCACTGGGAACAGCCCGACGCCTTCGCAGACCGCGTCGCGGCCTTTGCCGCGACACTCTGACAGACAGGAGCCGTCATCATGCGCACCTGGTATTTTTCCGAGATGGCCTACCATCCGGCCTGGGAGAAGGGTCTGGCCCGCGGCTCGCTGCGGGTGAACTTCCCGAACGAGAACCTCGATCCCGTCGAGGCCGGCAAGCTGTTGAACCGCTACCTGGATGAGTTCGCGCTGTGCGACGAGACCGGGATCGACATCATGGTGAACGAGCATCACAGCACGGCCACCTGCATGACCGTGTCAGTGCCGATGGCGCTGGCAGTGATTGCGCGTGAAACTAAACGCGCCCGCCTGCTGTCGCTGGGCAACCCGATCGCCAACCGCCCAGACCCGGTGCGTGTGGCCGAGGAGATGGCGTGGCTGGACTGCCTGTCGGGCGGGCGCCTGGAGATGGGGCTGGTGAAGGGGGCGCCCTATGAGATCGCGCCGGCGAACTCCAACCCCGGGCGGCTGATGCGCCGCTACTGGGAAGCGCACGACCTGATCCTGAAGGCGCTGTCGACCACTGACGGGCCGTTCAACTGGGAAGGCGAGTTCTTCCATTATCGCAACGTCAACATCTGGCCGCGGCCGATCCAGCAACCGACGCCGCCGGTCTGGATGACGGGCATGAGCGTCGATACGGGCACCATGGCAGCCGAACGCGGGCACGTCGTCGGGACACTGCTGTCGGGCGGGCTGGCGAAGCCGATGTACGACGCCTATCGCAAGCGGGCGCGCGAGCTTGGCTGGGAGGCCGGTCCCGACCGCTTCGCCTATGCCGCCATCGTCGGTGTCGGCCACACGCGGGAGGAAGGATTGCGCCGAGCGGACCAGATCGCAGACTATGTGCGCACGGCGCCGGTGGTGTTCGAGCCGTTCACCAACCCGCCGGGCTACAACTCGATCGGTGCCAACGTGGCGATCCTGAAGGCGGGTCATCGGGCGAACCGGATCGTGACCGACCGCAACGGAGAGCCGATCAATCACCGCACCGCCACGGTGCAGCAGTTCATGGACACCGAGACGGTGTTCGCCGGCACGCCGGACGATGTGTTCAACCAGCTCAAGGCGTTCAACGCGCGCATGGGCGGGGTGGGGCACCTGCTGTTCTTCGGCCAGGGCGGCTACCTGTCGCACCAGGACGCGGCGGAGAACATCAGGCTGTTCGGCAAGGAGGTCGCGCCCCGCCTGCTGGAGCTCGGCGCACCGGAGACCGCCGCCGCCGAGTAGCAGGCCGGCGCGGGCGGAGCGGCGGTATTCACGGCGTCCACATCACGGGCGGACGCCGCTATACTGCGGCCGGCATCACTCACCGGCGGCGCCCCCATGACACGTTCTCCGACCCCTGCCACCAAGCCTGTCGACGACCTGACCGACGCCGAGGCGGCGGCGGAGCTGGAGCGCCTGGCCAGGGAGATCGCGCGTCACGACCGCCTGTATCACGCGCAGGACGCGCCCGAGATCAGCGACGCCGCCTATGACGCGCTGCGCCGCCGCAACACGGCGATCGAGGCACGGTTTCCCGCCCTGGTGCGGGCGGATTCGCCCAGCCGCCGCATCGGTCCGGCGCCGGAAACCGGCTTTGCCAAGCTGCGCCACCGCGTGCCGATGCTGTCGCTCGACAACGTGTTCGACGCCGATGAGTTCGCGGAGTTCTGCGACCGCGCCCGCCGGTTCCTGGGTCTGACGACCCCGCTGACATTCGTGGGTGAGCCGAAGATCGACGGGCTGTCGATCAACCTGACCTATGACCATGGCCGCTTCGTGCATGGCGCGACGCGCGGCGACGGCACCGAGGGTGAGGATGTCACCGCCAATCTGCGCACGATGCCGTCGGTGCCGACGCGGCTGAAAGGGCATGCGCCGGCGCTGATCGAAATCCGCGGCGAGGTGTTCATGACCAAGGCCGATTTCCTGGCATTGAACCAGGCGCAGGCGGATGCCGGGGGCAAGGTGTTCGCCAATCCGCGCAACGCCGCCGCCGGCAGCCTGCGGCAGCTCGATCCGCGGATCACCGCATCGCGCCCGCTGTCGCTGCTGGCCTATGCGATGGGCGAGGTCAGCGAGCCCGTCGCCGACACCCATTGGGACTATCTGAACCGGCTGCGGGATTGGGGTTTCACGGTCAATCCGCTGTCGCGCCGGCTGGCCACCGAGGCGGATGCCCAGGCGTTCCAGAACGAGATGGCCCTGCGGCGTGCCTCTCTCGCTTATGACATCGATGGCGTCGTCTACAAGATCGACGATCTGTCGCTGCAGCGGCGGCTGGGCTTCGTCGGCCGTGCGCCGCGCTGGGCCACGGCGTGGAAGTTCCCCGCCGAACAGGCGACGACCATCCTGCGCGACATCCGGATCCAGGTCGGGCGCACCGGCGCGCTGACACCGGTGGCGGACCTGGAGCCGGTGAATGTCGGCGGCGTGCTGGTTTCGCGCGCCACCCTGCACAACGAGGACGAGATCGCCCGCAAGGATATCCGCATCGGCGACACGCTGGTGATCCAGCGCGCCGGCGATGTCATCCCGCAAATTCTCTCCGTCGTCGAGGAACAGCGGCCGGCGGACGCCAGGCCCTATGTCTTTCCCGACCGCTGCCCCGCCTGCGGCAGCCATGCGGTGCGCGCCGAAGGCGAAGCCGTGCGCCGCTGCACCGGCGGTCTCACCTGTCCGGCGCAGCGGGTGGAGCGGCTGATTCATTTCGTCTCCCGCGCCGCGTTCGACATCGACGGTCTGGGCGAGAAGACGATCCAGGAATTCTATGCCGAGGGCTGGCTGAACGGGCCCGCGGACCTGTTCCGCCTGCCGGAGCGGGAGGCGGAGATCGCGCAGCGCGAGGGATGGGGACAGGTTTCCGCCCGCAACCTGTCACGCGCCATCGAAGCCCGCCGCCGCATCCCTCTCGACCGTTTCATCTATGCGCTCGGCATTCGCCACATCGGCGAATCGAACGCAAAGCTGCTGGCCCGCCACTACGGCAGTTATGACAATTGGCGCAGCCAGATGCTGGCCGCGCGCGTCGTGGGATCCGACGAGCGCCTGGCGCTGGGCAGTATCGTCGGCATCGGACCGGCGATCGCCCAGGAGCTGGTGGATTTCTTCGATGAGCCGCGCAACCTGGCGACGCTCGACCGGCTGACCGAGGAGCTGACGATCGAGGATGTGGCGCGGGCCGAAGGCGGTGACAGCGAGATCGCCGGCAAGACGATCGTGTTTACGGGCACGCTGGAAACCATGACGCGGCCCGAGGCGAAGGCGCGGGCCGAAGCGCTGGGCGCGAAGGTCACCGGGTCGGTGTCGGCCAAGACCGACCTTGTGGTCGTCGGTGCCGACGCCGGATCGAAGGCGCGCAAGGCGACGGAACTCGGTGTCAGGATGATCACCGAGCAGGAGTGGCGGGAGCTGGCCGGTTTCGCATGAGACGGACCGGCGGGCACCGGTGCACCCGCCTGTGGTAGGCTGCTGATACCACATCGGGGAACGCATCAATGGCGCACGGTATCATCGCCTGGCTCGTCATCGGCGGGATCGCCGGGTGGCTTGCCGGCTTGCTGGTCAAGGGCTCGGGATTCGGGCTGATTGCCAATATCCTGATCGGCATCGTCGGGGCCGTGATCGGCGGCTGGCTGACGACGGTGGTCGGCGTCGGCGTGGGGTATGGCTTCGTCAGCACGCTCGCCGTCTCGGTTGTCGGGGCTGTCGTATTGCTGCTTGCCATCAACTTGCTCCGACGCTTCTGACGGCTTGTGCCGGCCGCCGCTGCGTCGGCGGCCGCGGCGCCCGGCATCAACGCCGCCTTGCCCCGAACCGGCCGGCGTGCTTGGGTTGCCTGCCATGGTAGCGTGAACATCACATAGAAGTACGAACGGGGGGACGCATGAAGATCACCGCGGTCGAGACGCTGCAGGCCGACGCCGGCTGGCGGATGTTCTCCTTCCTCAAGGTCACCACCGATGCCGGCATCATCGGCTGGTCCGAGTTCAACGAAAGCTTCGGCTCCGCCGGCCTGTCGGACGTGATCCGGCTGCTATCACCGGCGCTGATCGGCCGCGACCCTCGGATGTTCGAGCAGGTGACGCAGCATCTGCATGTGTTGACCCGGCAGTCGCGCGGCGGGCTCAATCAGCAGGCAATCGCGGCGATCGAGAACGCGCTGCTGGACGTCACCGGCAAGGCCTATGGCGTGCCGGTCTATGCCCTGTTCGGTGGGCCGATCCGCGACCGCATCCCGGTCTACTGGTCGCATTTCGGCACCTATCGCGTGCGCAGCGCCGAGCTGATGGGTGTGAAACCGTTGCGGTCGTACGACGACCTGGCGCGCCATGCGCAGGAGGTGAAGGCGCTGGGCTTCCGCGCCCTGAAGACCAACATCATGCCGGAGGTCAACGGCACCCTGACGAGCTATGTGCCGGGCTTCGGCCGCACGCCAGGCTGGCCGGAGCTGAACTGGGACAACCGGCTGACCGCGGGGGTGGCGCGGCAGCTTCTGGCGATCCGCGACGCGGTCGGCCCCGAGATGGGCATCCATCTCGA
>WBZO01006186.1_pt1 | contig 11732 bp, 11 predicted proteins | sample 5204261 | NCBI WGS metagenome assembly WBZO01 (sample SAMN12412400, study PRJNA552823) | activated sludge metagenome | isolation source: activated sludge from anammox sidestream of wastewater treatment plant... | place: USA: North Carolina | collected 2017-09 | reverse complement strand
CCGAAATGCTCACGATCCGTGCCGCCCGCGACAGCCGCACCGCACAGCACGAGTCCCATCACCACACTGACGATTGTGTTACGCATGCTCTTGCCTCCCGTTGCTCATGCGATGCCGAGTTCCCGCCGCAGCGCCGCCGCAAGCGGCGCGCTCGCCGCCGCGTCGAAGGGCGCGGCGCTCGCCCAATCGTACGCCCAGGGCTGGGCGGTGCGCAGCGCCTCGGGCTCGTCCGCGTAGCGCGGGATCACGTGCGCGTGCAGCGCCGGCTCGACGTTGCCGTAGATTGCATAGTTGATGCGCACCGCCACCGTCGCGCGGAGCAGCGCGTCGCCGAGGCGCGCCATGTCGGCGAGGAACTGCGCACGTGCCGGTTCCGTGAGGGCGTTGAGCTGCGGCACGACCGGGTCCGGCAGCAGCAGCAGGTAGCCGCGCACGAACTGCCGGGTGCCGAACACCGCCCAGCCCGAAGCGAGACGCGCGAGGCAGCGCGGCTCGCGGCCCGCGCGCAGCGCCTCGACGTCGCGGTGGATCGCGGTGTCGTCGTTCACGCGCGCTGCGCTCAGACGCCGCCCGCGTCGCCCGGGCGGCGGTTCACCGCCACGACCGTCGCGCGGGGAAAGAAGTTGAACTCCGAGGCGCTCGCCCAGGTATAGGCGCCCATCGAGCGGCCGACGATCAGGTCGCCCACCTTCAGGCGCGGCAGCATCAGGTTCTCGGCGATGACGTCGATGCTGTCGCAGGTCGGGCCGGCGAGGACCGACGGCAGCCGCTCCTCCCCGTCGCGCAGCGCTTCGACAGGATAGCGCGCGTGGTCGTACAGCTGGCCGCTGTAGGAGCCGTACAACCCGTCGTCGAGGTAGTACCACCAGTGTCCCTCGCGCTCGGCGCGCCCCATCACGCTCGCGACCCCGATGGCGGCCGGACCCGCGATGTAGCGGCCGGGTTCGGCGATCACGCGCACGCGGCGCGGCAGCTTTGCGAGCGCCGCGCGCAGCGGCGCGCAGAAGCGGCCGATTTCGGGCGCGCGCTCGCCATAGCCGATCGGGAAGCCGCCACCGATGTCGAGCGTGTCGAATGGTCCGAGCCGCTCGCGGCGTGCCTGACCGAGCAGGCGCAGGCAGGTTTCGATGGCCTCGAGGTGCTTCAGCGCATTGGGTGCCTGCGAGCCGACATGGAACGACAGCCCGCGCACTACGAGACCGAGGCCGCGCGCGCGGCGCGCTAGCGTGGGCAGCGCCTCCGGATCGCAGCCGAACTTGCGCGACAGGTCGCAGACGGCGCCCGGGGCACGGAACGACACGCGCAGCAGCAGCTCGGCATCGCCCCGCCAGGGAATGAACTTCTCGAGTTCGTCGATGTTGTCGGCCACGAACACGCGCACGCCCGCGTGCACGGCGTTGCGGATGTCCGCGTCACGCTTGATCGGATGGGTGTGGATGCAGCGCGCGGGATCGATGCCGAGCCGCGAGACGAGCTGCACCTCCCCGGTGGTCGCGAGGTCGAACCAGCCGCCCTCGTCGCGGATCGCCTCGATGACCGCTGCGTGCGGCAAGGGTTTGAGCGCGTAGTGCAGGTCGACACCGGGCAGCGCGCGCGCAAGGTTGCGGTACTGGGCGCGCACCCGCGCGCAGTCGACGATCAGCAGCGGCGAGCCGAACTCCGCGACGAGCCGGCGGATTTGCTCGGGCGTGAACGGGTCGATCCAGCGGGGGGCGGAGCGCCGGCGGCGCGTCGTCTGCATTTGTGACGCATTGTCGGGAATGCGCGCCGGTGCCGCAAGCGCGTGCCCGGCTTTTGCTACATTGCCCCTCCATGCAGACGCCCCCTGCCGCCGACCCGCACGCCGAGCTGCAGACGCTCCTGTCCTCCCGCATCGCGCTGATCGCCTTCGAGAGCCGCGACGAGCAGCGCTCGCTCGCCCTGCTGCGCGACGCGGCAGCGCGCGCGCGGCGCCCGGGCGGCTCGGGCGTGTTCGTCTGGAGCGCCACCGAGGGGCTGCGGCGCATCGACCGCGACATGGGCGCGCCACAGCGCCATCTGACGGAGCCGGCCGTGCTGCTGCGCCACCTCAAGTCGACGCCAATGCCGGGCGTGTACATCCTGCTCGACTTCCATCCGTACCTCGCCGATCCCGTCAACGTGCGCATGCTGAAGGACGCAGTGCAGGGCGCGCCGGACGGCGCGCGCACGATCGTCCTGATGAGCCACGAGATCACGCTGCCGGCGGAACTCGCGACCCTGGCCGCCCACTTTCGCCCGGCGCTGCCCGAGTTGAATGAACGGCGGATGATCGTCACGCGCCTCGTCGACGAATGGCAACGCCAGCACCGGGGGCGCGCGCCGAAGGTCGACCGCGCGGCGCTCGCGCGGATCGTCGACAACCTCGCCGGCCTCACGGCGGCCGACGCCGAGCGGCTCGTGCGACGCGTGCTCTATGACGACGGCGCCATCACCACTGACGATCTCGCCGCCGTGCAGGCCGGCAAGTACGAGCTGCTGAACCGCCACGGCACGCTCGACTTCGAGCCCGACACCGCGCGTTTCGCCGACATCGGCGGGCTGGCGAACCTGCGCCGCTGGGTGGAGTCCCGCAAGGCCGCCTTCGACGGCAGCGCCCCGGGACTCGAGGCGCCGCGCGGCGTGCTGCTGCTCGGTGTACAGGGCTGCGGCAAGAGCCTCGCGGCGCGGGCCGTGGCGGGCCTGTTCGGCGTGCCGCTGCTGCGCTTCGACTTCGCGGCGCTCTACAGCAAGTGGCAGGGGGAGTCGGAGCGCAACCTGCGCGACACCCTCGCCTCGGCCGATGCGCTCGCGCCATGCGTCCTCTGGATCGACGAGATCGAGAAGGCGCTCGCAGCCGGCGATGGCGACACAGGCTCGGGCCGGCGCATTCTCGGCGCATTCCTCACATGGATGGCCGAGCGGCGTTCGGCCGTGTTCATCGTCGCGACCGCGAACGACGTGACGGTGCTGCCGCCGGAACTGTTGCGCAAGGGCCGCTTCGACGAGGTGTTCTTCGTCGACCTGCCCGACACCGCAACGCGCGCGGCGATCCTCGCGATCCATGCCCGCAAGCGCGACATTCCGCTGACGCCTGCGCAGGCGCTGCAGCTCGCGCGTGCATCCGCCGAGTTCTCCGGGGCCGAGCTCGAACAGGCGATCGTCGCCGCCCGCTACACGGCGCATGCCGAGGATGCGCGGCCCGATGCCGCCGCGATCGCACGCGAAATCGAAGGAACGCGACCCCTTGCCGTGTTGATGGCCGAACAGGTGTCGGCCCTGCGGGCCTGGGCGCGGGACCGCACGGTGCCCGCGGATTGAGCGGCAGGCGCAATATCCGTTGGTCGGCTGCGCCCGGCATGCTGGCGCTCGCCGCGCTGGGGATCGTTGCGCCGGGGGTCGTCGCGCTGGCTGTTGCGTGCGCGGCGAACACGGCGGCAAACCCGACGGCGAGCCCGGCGGCGAGACCGCCCGCACCGCCCCGCGCGCAGGATGCCGCCGCTGCCGGTGCGCGCGTGCTGACCCTCGTGAATCGTGCACGCGCCGCGCCACGCCGCTGCGGTTCGAAGGCGATACCCGCGACATCGCCGCTCACGCGCAACGGCGAGCTCGATGCGGTGGCGCTCGCTTATGCAGAGGAACTCGTCCGACTCGGCCGCTTCGACCACCGGGGCGCGGACGGCAGCCTCGCCGTCGATCGCGTGGCACGCAGCGGCTACCGCGCGCGCATCGTCGGCGAGAACCTCGCGGCCGGCCCGACCACGGCCGACGAGGTCGTCGCAGGCTGGCTCGCAAGTCCCGGCCACTGCGAGAACGTGATGGAAGCGCGCTTCACGCAGATGGGCATCGCGTACGTGGACAAACCTGCCAGTCGCTACGGCATCATCTGGGTGCAGCTGTTCGCTACTCCCCGCTAGCGCTGCGCGACGAACTCGCGCGCTTCTTCGAGCGCTCCCTGCCGTGTGCCGTGTGCGGCGACCTCGAGCAATTGCGCGTAGTGGTCCCGCGCCTGCGTGACATCGCCCAGCGCTCGCGCGGCCCGCGCCGCACCCAGCAGGCTGTTGAAACGCCGCGGATAGAGCTCCATGGCGCGCCGGTAGGCCGACAGCGCGTCGGACGGCCGCCCCATATCGAGATACAGATCGCCGAGCAGTTCGTGGGCGGGCAACGTGGGCCCGGGCGTCACGGCGTGCTTCGGTGTCGACGCCTCGAGTTCTGCGGCCTCGCGCATGAGCGCGATGCCGGAGGCCGGTTGCCCCGCCGCGTACGCCGTCCACGCGTTCAGTTCGAGCACGAGGACGTGAATGCCTTGCGCGAACAGTTCCTCGCCCGACTCTCGCGTCGTGCGCTCGAGTTGCGCCAGGCGTTCGCCGGCGCGCCTCGCCTCGTCGAACTGCCGAAGGTGCGCCGCGCCGAGTCCGCGCGCGAACTGCGTGATCGCTTCGGGCCAAGGGTAGCGCTCCCACTCGAGCGTGGCAGGCACGCGGGGAACGAGGGCGGCGGCCTCGCTCCACGCATGCCGCTCGAGCGCGACGCGGGCCGGAATCGACGACAGGTGAAAGGCCGTCTTGAACGTCGGTTCGAGGTGCGCGGTCGCGCTCAGGCGCTGCCATTGCCGGGCCGCCTCGTCATCCGCGCCCTGCTGCAGATACGCATAGACGAGATACTCGATGGCGTGCGGAAACTCGTCCCAGACGAACTCGCCGTGTTCGCCGGCAGGGTGTTCGAGCGCCGCATCCGCGGCCCGGAGATTGCCGCCGATCACGCCGTCCCAGTCGCCGAGCCGCGTGAAGATATGCGTCGGCATGTGCAGCGCGTGCGGATTGCGCGGCGCCAGGCGCGCGTACCGGCGCGTCACGTCGAGCAACTCGTGCTCGCGCCCCGGCATGTCGTTCGCGTGCACGAGGTAGTGCATCGCACCCGGGTGATCGGGATTTCTCTCGTAGATGCGCAGCAGGATGGCGGCCGCCCGATCCGCATTCGCGCGCGACACCTTGTCGGCCGGCGCAGTGGCGAGCAGCGCGAGCGCATAGAAAGCGCCCGCTTCGGGATCCTGCGGCGCGGACTCGTAGAGCCGCCGTGACGCTTCGGCCCAGCGTCGGATTCGAAGCCAGTAATCGGCCGACGCCGGATCGCGGAAGAACGCCTCTGCGGTTGAAATGAACAGCCGTTCCCGTTCCGTCGGTGCATCGAGGGCCTCGGCCCGCTGCACGGCAGCCCAGCCGCGCGCGAGATCGGCAGGCCCCGGACGCGTGGGCCAGAGTGGGTAGAACAGCGACGCCGCAATCCCCCACTGCGCCATCGCGCAATGCGGGTCGGTGGCCGCCACCGCCTCGAAGACGGCGCGCGCCTGCGGATAGGTCATGTGATGCAGCAGCGCGACGGCGTGGTTGAACTGCACCTGTGCCGGTTGCGAGCAGCTGACCGGGAAGTCGACGCGACCGAGGGCATGATCGGCGTGGCCCACCGGTTGCGCGGCACGCACCGCGGCTCCGTCCGCCAGCGAGGCGGCGGCCAGGATGAGGGCCGCGCAACGGCCGGACGCACTCATCGGCGCCTTCCCATGGCGTGCCCTCACACGCGCTCGATCCACCCCCGGGTATCCGGTGACTGGCCCGTCTGGACCGCGACCAGGGCGGCACGCAGCCGCTGTGTCACCGGGCCGATCTCCCCGCTGCCCACGCGGTGCTCGCCCTTGCGCGTGACGAGCGTGCCGACACCCGCGAGCACGGCGGCAGTGCCGGAGAGCGCGGCTTCGCCCGACTTGACCCACTCGAGCATCTCGGCGACGTCGAAGGGGCGCTCCTCGATGCGAAACCCCATGTCGCGCGCCATCGTCAGCAGCGAATCGCGGGTCACGCCGTGCAGGAACGAACTGTCGAGGCTGCGCGTGAGCACATGCCCTTCGCGCAGCAGCAGGAAATTGGCGGCGCCCGTCTCCTGCACCGAACCGCCGGGGCAGAACAGCACCTGGTCGACCGCGAATTCCTTGCGTGCTTCGAGGGTGGGGCCCAGCGCGGCCGCATAGTTGCCGCCCGTCTTCACCACACCGAGATGCGAGGCCGTGCGCGTCTTCTGATCCTCGACGAAGATGCGCAGCGCCTTCGCGCCGCCGGAGAAATAGTCCCACACAGGGCTCGCGAGCACGACGAGCAGTGCGCTCGTGCTGGGGGTGGCGGCCGCGCCGATGTTCGGCGTCGTGCCGATGAGGAGCGGTCGCAGGTACAGTGCGCCCGGCGACTCGGGTACCTGCTCCCGGCATGCGCGGATGACCTCGCGCACCATGTCCGCGAGCTTTGCGGCATCGGGCTCGGGCAGCACGAGCTGGCGCGCGCTCTGGCGCATGCGCTCGATGTGCCGGTCCATCCGGAAGACGCCGACACTGCCGTCGGGGCGCCGATACGCCTTGAAGCCCTCGAAGCACTCGCTGCCATAGTGCAGCACATGCGCGGCGGGATGCAGCGGCAGGGGCGCCACCGGCTTCAGTTCGTGCGCCTGCCAGCGGCCGTCGCGAAATTCCGCCACCGCCATCTTGTCCGTGAGTACCGTGCCGAAGGCCGGCCGTGCCGCGTCTTTCATCGTGTCAGTCCTCTGCCCGCATGAAAATCGTCGCCGGGTGCTCGAGCAACGACTTGAGCGCCTGGATCATGGAAGCGGCATCGAAGCCGTCCACGAACCGATGATCGAACGACGAAGAGAGATTCATCATACGCCGGATCGCGATCGCGCCGCCGTGCACGACCGGGCGATCCACCGCCTTGTTCACGCCGACGATCGCCACCTCGGGCGCATTGATGACCGGCGTCGAGGCGATGCCGCCGAGCCGGCCGAGGCTCGTCACCGTGATCGTCGAGCCCGAGAGTTCCTCGCGCGGCGACTTGTTGCGGCGCGCGCGATCGGACACCTCGCGGATGGCGGCGGCGAGTTCCCGCAGGGACATCGCCTCGGCGTGACGCACCACGGGCACCTTGAGGCCGTCCGGCGTCTGCGTGGCGATGCCGAGATGCAGCGCCGCATGCTGGACGACGACGTTGCGCTCGGCGTCGTGCAGCGCATTGCACTGGGGAAAGCCCGGCAGGACGCGCGCGAGCGCGAGGCCGAGGAACGGCAGCAGCGTCAGCGAAGGTGTGCCCTGCGGTGCCGACGCGTTCAGGTGCTCGCGCAGCGCCTCGAGCTCTGTGACATCGACTTCCTCGACATAGGCGAAGTGCGGGATGTTGCGCTTCGCCTCGCTCATGCGCTGGGCGATCACGCGGCGCAGGCCGATGATCTTCACCTCCGTCGTGCCTTCCCGCCGCGCACGAGCAGGCGCTGGCGCAGGCTGCCCGCGCGAAACGACGCCCGTCGCGCTGCCGGCCACCGCAGATTCAAAGTCCGCGCGCGTGATGCGCCCGCCCGGGCCGCTGCCCGCGATGGTACGCAGGTCGATGCCGGCTTCCTGCGCGCGACGCCGCGTGGCCGGCGAAGCCATGACGCGCGCCGATGTCGGCGCCTTCGCGGCGGCCTGTGCGGGCGCCGCCGCCGGCGCCGCGGTAACGGCAGCGAGTGCGGCTGTCGGTGCAGGCGCAGGGGCGGATTTGGCGGCGCTCGCGGCAGAGACGGTGGCGACACCATCGGCCGCGGCTTCGCTCCCGGTGTCGAACACGATCAGCTCGGAGCCCACGGCGACCATCTCGCCCGGTTCCCCGCGCGTGCGCACGACCTTTCCCGAGACGGGCGCCGGCACCTCGATCGCGGCTTTCTCGGTCATGACGTCCGCGATGATCTGGTCTTCCGCAACCGTGTCTCCCGGCTTGACGTGCCAGGCCAGGATCTCGGCGGACACCGTGCCCTCACCGAGGTCGGGCATCTTGAATACGTAGTTCGCCATGGCGCCCCCGCGCGCTCAGCTCGCCGACATGAGGGCCTCGAGCGCGCTCGCGACGCGCTTCTGGCCCGGAAAGTATTCCCATTCGAAGGCGTGCGGATACGGTGTGTCCCAGCCGCCGACACGCCCGATCGGCGCTTCGAGCTGCCAGAAACACTCCTCCTGCACGGTCGCCGCGATCTCGGCGCCGAAGCCGCCGAAACGCGTCGCCTCGTGCACGATGAGGCAGCGGCCGGTGCGCTTCACCGATTCGCACAAAGTCTCGGCATCGAGCGGCACGATCGTGCGCACGTCGATGATTTCCGCATCGAGGCCGAGCGCGTTCGCCGCCGCCTCGGCGACATGCACCATCGTGCCGTACGCGATGATGGTCGCGTCCCTGCCCGCGCGCACGATCTCGGCCTTGCTGATCGGCACGGTGTAGTGCCCCTCGGGCACTTCGCCGCGCGCGTGCGCGCTCCACGGCACGGCAGGCTTGTCCGGATCGCCGTCGAACGGCCCGTTGTAGAGCCGCTTCGGCTCGAGGAAGATCACCGGATCGTCGTCCTCGATCGCCGATATCAGCAGGCCCTTGGCGTCGTACGGGTTCGACGGCATAACCACCTTGATGCCGCAGATGTGCGCGAAGATCGCCTCGGGGCTCTGCGAGTGGGTCTGGCCGCCACGAATGCCGCCGCCGCAAGGCGTGCGGATCGTCACCGGCGCATAGAATTCCCCGGCGCTGCGATAGCGCAGGCGCGCGAGCTCGCTGACGATCTGGTCGTAGCCCGGATAGATGTAGTCCGCGAACTGGATCTCGGCGACCGGGCGCAGTCCGTTCACCGCCATGCCGATCGCGCTCGCCACGATGCCGAGCTCGGAGATCGGCGTATCGAGCACGCGATGTTCGCCGTACTTGCGCTGCAGGCCGTCGGTCGTGCGGAACACGCCGCCGAAGTATCCGACGTCCTCGCCGAGCACCACGACGCCCGGGTCGCGGTCGAGCATGACGTCCATCGCCGAGTTCAGCGCCTGGATCATGTTCATCTTGGCCACGGCTCAGCCCCTCTCCGCGCGCAGCTGGTCGCGCTGGCGCGCGAGATGCGCCGGCATGTCCTTGAACACGTCCTCGAACATGAGGTCCGGATCGAGCCGCGGCCCCTCGTTCAACGTGCCGTATTGCGTGGCCGCTTTCCACGACGCGCCCACTTCGTCCTCGAGCTCCTTCGTGAGCGCTGCGTGGCGTTCTTCGGTCCAGGCGCCCTGGCCAATGAGATGCCCCTTCAGGCGATCGACCGGATCGCCGAGCGGCCACGACAGGTACTCGTCCTTCGGCCGGTAGCGCGACGGATCGTCGCTCGTGGAATGCGCCGCGGCCCGATAGGTGACATGTTCGATCAGCGTCGGCCCGCCGCCCTTGCGCGCCCGGTCGGCGGCCCATTGGGTGACGGCATACACCGCGAGGAAATCGTTGCCGTCGACGCGGATGCCCGGCACGCCGTAGCCCGGGCCGCGCGCCGCGAACGTGGATTTCTCGCCACCCGCGAAACCCTGGAACGTCGAGATCGCCCACTGGTTGTTGACGATATTGAGCAGCACGGGCGCCTGGTACACCTCGGCGAACACCATGCCCGCGTGGAAGTCGCCCTCGGCGCTCGAGCCCTCGCCGATCCAGGTGGACGCCACGTGGTCCTCGCCCTTGATCGCCGCTGCCATCGCCCAGCCGACGGCCTGCGGGAACTGGGTCGTGAGGTTGCCCGAAATCGAGAAAATGTTGCCCTGGCGCCAGTGATACATGACGGGCAACTGGCGCCCCTTGCACATGTCGCGCGTGTTCGACAGCAACTGGCACATGAGCTCGACGAGCGGCCGCCCGCGCACCATGTAGAGACCCTGGTTGCGGTAGGACGGGAACAGCATGTCCCCCGGCCGCAGCGCCATCGCCTGCGCGACCGAGACCGCCTCCTCGCCGTAGGAACGCATGTAGAAGGAGATGCGGCCCTGGCGCTGGGTGCGCTGCATGCGCTCGTCGAAAACGCGCGTGAGCAGCATGTGGCGCAAACCGGCCTGCAGCACTTCCGGCTCGAGGTGCGGGTCCCACGCGCCGACGGCGCTGTGATTGTCGTCCAGCACGCGCACGAGGCCGGTGGCGAGCGGCAGCGTGGCCTGCGCGGAAATGCGCACATCCGGCTTTGGCTGGGCGCCGGCCGGTTGCAGCTTGAGATAGCTGAAATCCGACTTGTTGCCCGGCCGTGCCGGCGGTTTTGGAACGTGCAGCCTCGAACGCAGTCGACTCGGCATGTCGCGACTCCCGGGACCCCACCGCCCACTATGCGCCAGTCACCCGCCCACTGCATTGCAAAGATGACCGGAAAAGACGAGGATTTGGAACGTACATTCCGATTTTCGCATGTTCGAGGCAAGAATGGACCACCCCGGGCTCGACCGCATCGACCTGCGAATTCTCGACGTCCTGCAGAGGGAAGGCGCCCTGTCCGCCGCCGAACTCGCCGAGCGCGTGGATCTCGCCGTCACCACATGCTGGCGGCGCGTGAAACGCCTCGAGGGGGACGGCGTGATCCGCGAGCGGGTCGCCCTGCTCGATCGCGAGAAGGTGGGCCTCGGGGTCACGGTCTTCGCCCACGTGAAGCTCGTCGCCCACGGCCGGGACAATCTCGGGCGTTTCGACCAGGCGATCCGCCGCCATCCCGAAGTGCTCGAGTGCTACACGCTGATGGGCGATTGGGACTTCCTGCTGCGCATCGTCGCGCGCGACATCAAGGCCTACGAGGCGTTCTTCCTCGACCACCTGTCAAAGATTCCCGGCATCCAGTCGTTCAGCTCCTCGATCGCGATGACGGTCGTGAAGGAGACGACGCAGCTGCCGATCCTGCGGCGCTGAAACGGCTGCGCGCCCGGCAGGGAAGCCGGCGCACCATGATTTCTCGCGATGCAGTTCCCTGCTTGCAGGAGGTGTCCGGACAGAAAGTCGAATGGCGTGCGGACGTCACAGCGAACGGCTGCCACGCATTGGTCATTGCGCGGCTGCCAGGCCGAGCAGAACCCCATCGAGCTGACCAAACGTCTCGTGCATCGCCTCCTGCGCCCCGGTCCCGGCTGCATCCAGTGCTTCCTTCGACGGATAAAGCTCGTGCACCACGAGCACCGTCACCCCGTTCCTTTCTTCGAACGTCACCGTCGTCACCGAACCCGCATCGCCACTTTCCTCGTTCGTCCACACGATCTTCCGGTCCGGCACGACCTCGAGATACTGGCCGTAAAAGTCCATCCCGTCGCCGAAGTTCAGGCGATACCGGCCGCCGACGCGCACGTCCATGTCGCAGGAATGCAAGGTCATCCCCATCGACCTCGGCACCCACCACTGCCTGAACAACTCCGGTTGCGTCCAGGCCTTGAACACGAGACGCGCCGGCGCGGCGAAAGCCCGCGTCACCACCACTTCACGATCGGCAGTCCGCTCGACGGTAGTGGGCTTCACGCTACTATTTTCCTTTGCGGCGGCCATGTCGTCTCTCCTTCGACTGGAGTTCTGCGATTACGCGATCCAGCGCGTCGAACCTTGCTGACCAGAGTTGGTGGATCAGAGTACGAATAAAAACCGGCCGCTGAAACCGTTTGTCACGTGACGGCGATTCATGTCCGCAATTGAGACAGCCTGCACTTCACCATTGAGACGATCAGGGCCTCCGGGATTGGCCTGTTCAATGGAAACTGAATTGATCCCTTGGCGAACTTGTACTCCACGAGCCGCCCGCTGAATGCGGCTATGACGGCCGGGCCGGGATAGCAGCCCACATGCCGCGGGTAGCCCGCGATCATGATCTGCGTGTCGCGCTTGCCGCCAGCGATCAGGGCAAACGCGGGGATG
>WBZO01006183.1_pt1 | contig 11735 bp, 7 predicted proteins | sample 5204261 | NCBI WGS metagenome assembly WBZO01 (sample SAMN12412400, study PRJNA552823) | activated sludge metagenome | isolation source: activated sludge from anammox sidestream of wastewater treatment plant... | place: USA: North Carolina | collected 2017-09 | reverse complement strand
TGCCCTCGCCGTTGTACGCCAAAATGGAAATACTCAATCCCGGCGGCTCGATCAAAGACCGTGTGGGGTTGAATATCATCGAGCAAGCTGAGAAGCGCGGGGAATTGAAGGCGGGCGGGACGGTCGTCGAGGCAACATCCGGGAATACGGGAGTCGGCCTTGCCATTGCCGCGGCGTTGAAAGGCTATAAGACCATTTTCGTCATGCCCGATAAAATGTCGAACGAGAAGATTCAACTGCTGAGATCGTACGGGGCGAAAGTCGTCATTACGCCCACTGCGGTCGGTCCGACGGATCCGCGTTCGTATTATGAGGTGGCGAAACGCCTGGCGCGCGAAATGCCGAACGCCATTCTCGCCAATCAATATCACAACCCCGATAATCCGCGCACGCATGAGATGACGACCGGGCCCGAGATCTGGGACCAGACCGAGGGGCGCGTGACCGACGTCGTCATCGGCATGGGGACCGGCGGAACAATCTCCGGCATCGGACATTATCTCAAATCCAAGAATCCCAAGATTCAAATTGTGGGCGTGGATATCGAAGGCTCGATTCTCATGGACATTTGGAAGAACAATGGAAAGATTCCCGAAGGCTCTTTTCCGAAAACCTATAAAGTGGAGGGGATCGGCGAGGACTTCCTGCCGTCCACGACCGATTTGGAAGTGGTGGACGAGATCGTGCGCGTGAACGACCGCGAGTCGTTCCTGTGGGCGCGTCAATTGGTGAAGCAGGAGGGGATTTTCGCGGGCGGCTCCTCGGGATCGGCCATTGCGGGCGCGGTCAAATACGGGCGCGGGCTTGGTTCGGAGCGGTTGATGGTCGTCATCCTTCCGGATTCAGGTTCGCGTTATCTCTCCAAGTTTTACGACAATAAATGGATGCGCGAAAACGGATTCCTCGAGATGGAGTTCGGCGAAGTGACGCTGAACGATTTGTTGTTGGCGAAGTCGAATAAGCAGTTGTACACCGCCGCTTTGGGCGACTCGATGCGCAAGGTTATGGCCTCCATGCGGCAGTACGCGGTTTCGCAGATGCCGGTGATCGGCGCGGACGGCACGCTGGCCGGCACAATCGAAGAAGTGGACCTGCTGAATCATTTGCTGGAAAGCCATCAACATTTGCAGGACGAGCCCATCGATGCGTTGATTCAAAACGCGCAGGCGGTTTATCCGCCGGATACGACTTTGGACGAGGCCATGCCCATGCTCACCCAGGGCTTCGCGTTGATCGTGGTGGACGCGGGCAAGCCGACCGGCATCCTGACCAAGATCGATGTGCTCGATTACGTGGCTGGGAAGATCTAAGCCGCGCCTAAAAATGAAATTCGTTTAACGGTATGCGTCCCACTTATCTTAAAATCAACCTTTCACAACTCAAGCGCAATCTCGATGCAATTCGCGCGCGCACTGCGCCCGCCAAAGTTTTGGTGAATTTAAAAGCCAATGCTTATGGTCACGGCGTGGACGGCGTCGCGCCGTTCATCGCGCCCTTCGCGGATTATCTCGGCGTGGCGCTGGCGGAGGAGGGGATTCATCTGCGCGAACTGCGCGTCGATAAACCGATTCTGGTGATGGGCGGGACATTGCCGGAGCAGTTACCTTTATTCGTAGAATATGACTTAACGCTTACCGCTTCTTCTCCAGACCTGTTGACTGCCGCCGAACAAATCGCGGCTTCTTCCCGAAAGCGGCTCAAAGTTCACCTGAAGATAGACACAGGCATGGAACGTGTCGGTGTGCGCGACACGGAAGCGGAATCGTTTCTCGAGCAATCGCTGAAATGCAAGCACCTCGAAGTCGAAGGAATCTACACCCACCTCGCCAACTCCGAATCTGTCGATCTGACCCACGCGCGCTTACAAATCGAAAGATTTATGGGTGTTTTACGTTTTTACGCAGAACACAGCCTGCCGCCTCCGCCGATTCGACATATGGCGAATTCGGGCGGGGTCTTGCAACTGTCGGAGAGTCATTTGGATATGGTACGCCCGGGCATTATGTTCTACGGCATCTATCCGGGCGCGGAGACACAGCGCACTGTGGAGATTCATCCCGCCGCGGTCTGGGTTTCGCATGTGGCCTACTCGAAGGTTGTTCCACCGGGGCGGCCGGTCAGCTATGGGTCGTTGTGGCAGGCCGAAGTCCTGACAAGAATCGTTACCGTCCCGTGCGGTTATGGTGATGGATATTTTCGTCGCATGACGAATCAAGCGCAGGTCGTCATTCGGGGACGAAAGTTCCCGCAAGTGGGCCGCATTTGCATGGATCAATTCATGGCGAACGTGGGCGATGAGGACGTGCGCGTGGGCGAGGAAGTTTTTCTGCTTGGCGAGGGCATCGCGCCCGAAGATTTGGCGCGCTGGACCGGCACGAACGAGTACGAAGTGATGACGAATATCAGCGCGCGCGTGCCGCGCGTCTTCGTGACCGATGAACGATGAAGGCTTTCTGGTACAATGCCTTGCCAACTTTTCTTCGAGGTGACTTTTTGAAGACCTTGCGAATGTATCTTACTTTACTGATTCCCGCCGGTTTGATCATCGCGCTCGATCAATGGACCAAGTGGCTGGTGCGCACGAACCTGCCGCCGAGCGCCGCCTGGTTACCGGATTGGTTGAGCTGGCTGAGTCCTTACGCGCGCATCGTGAACTGGCATAACAGCGGCGCGGCTTTCGGCATGTTTCAGGAAGGCAATCTCATATTCACCGTTTTGGCGATTATCGTAGCCGGTGCAATCATCTATTATTATCCCCGCGTGGATGCCGACGATTGGCCTTTGCGTCTTGCCATGGGGTTACAGTTGGCGGGCGCGGTAGGGAATTTAATTGACCGGCTTTTGCGCGGCCGCGTCACCGATTTTATTTCGGTGGGCACGTTTCCGGTCTTCAATATAGCGGATTCGAGCATCAGCATCGGCGTGGTGATTCTATTGCTCGGCGTCTGGTGGAAGGAAAGAATGGAAAAGAAAAAGCCGGCCGCCGCGGAAACTTCCGAGAGCGGCGAGAAGTGAGTGAGCGAATTGAAACGCTTCATTATCAAGATTCGAACCCGACGCGCCTGGATAAATTTTTAGCCGCGCGTTTGCCGGAGTTTTCACGGGCGCGCCTGCAAAGCCTGATCGAAGAAGGCTTTGTGTTGGTGAACGGACAGCCTGCCAAAAAAACGGGGCAGATGATCGAAGCCGGAACGGAGATCGCGGTGCGCATTCCGCCCGCCGCGCCGAGCGGCCTGACTGCTGAGAAAATCCCGCTTGACATTATTTTCGAAAACGAGGACTTGCTGGTCGTAAATAAACCCGCAGGGATGGTCGTTCATCCCGCGGCCGGGCATGCTTCCGGGACGCTGGTCAACGCGGCGCTGGGATATGATCCCCGCATCGGCGAGATCGGCGGGCAGGAACGGCCGGGAGTCGTTCATCGCCTCGATAAAGAGACCTCGGGGCTGATTCTGCTGGCGAAGAATGACGCGGCTCACCGCTGGCTTCAAGACCAATTTCGTGCGCGCCGCGTCGAGAAGATTTATCTCGCCCTCGTGGAGGGCCACCCGCCGACGCCTACGGGCCGCGTGGAGGCGCCGATTGGGCGAGATCCGAGTCACCGCAAGAAGATGGCGATTGTCCCTGCCGGTAAAGGGCGGGAAGCGATCAGCGAATATAAGACCGTCAAGAATTTTAAGCAACATGCTTTGCTGGAATTTCATCCGCTGACGGGGCGCACGCATCAAATCCGCTTACATTGCGCGTTTATTGGATGCCCGATTGTGGGCGATAAAATCTATGGCTTGAAGAAGCAAACGATTCACTTGGACCGGCATTTCCTCCACGCGGCGCAATTGAAAATTACTTTACCGGGCGAGGAACAAGCGCGTTCATTCAAAACGGATTTGCCGGAAGAATTGCAAAGAATTCTCGATCAATTGGAGTGAACATGGAATTTGTGGACTTGCGTTCCGATACTGTCACGCATCCCACACCTGAGATGCGCGAGGCAATGGCGAAGGCCAAGGTCGGCGACGATGTATTCGGTGACGATCCAACCGTGAATCAATTGCAGGAGATGGCCGCGGAAAAAGTGGGCAAGGAGGCGGGACTTTTTGTCCCTTCGGGGACGATGGGGAATCTGGCCGCGATCATAACTCACTGCCAGCGCGGTGACGAAGCGATTCTGGGCGCGCGCTCACATACCGTGCTTTTCGAGGGCGGCGGGATTTCATATTTAGGCGGCGTGCATTCGCGGCAGGTCAAGGAGCAGGCCGATGGATCGCTCGACTTGAAAGACATCGAGCAAATTCTTCGGCCAGACGACGTTCACGAACCGGTTTCGCGGTTGATCGGGATCGAGAATACGCACAATCGCTGTGGCGGCGTGTATCAATCGCCGGAATATATTCGTTCGCTGGCAGAGTTCGCCCATGCGCGCGGGATGGTTGTCCACATGGACGGCGCGCGCGTGTTCAACGCGGCCGCGGCGCAAAAGGTGGACGTCAAGCAGTTGACCTCGCCGGTGGATTCTGTGACGTTTTGTCTGAGCAAAGGATTGTGCGCGCCGGTCGGGTCTGTGCTTTGCGGCTCGAAGAAGTTCATCGAAAGAGCGCGGCACATCCGCAAACATTTGGGCGGGGGAATGCGTCAGGCTGGGATTCTGGCCGCGGCGGGGATTGTGGCGCTGGAGAAGATGACGGCGCGGTTAAACGAGGATCACGCGCGGGCGAGGCATCTGGCTGAAGGGTTGAGCGAGATTCCCGGCGTCGTTCTTGACGCGGGCTCTCCATCCACGAATATGGTTTATTTTACTTTGGCGGATTCGGTTGAATTAAGCGCGGGAGAGATCGAAAAGAAAATGAAGACGCTGGGAGTGTTGGTCGAGGCGTCTGGGCCGCGCAGGTTTCGTGTGGTGACCCATTATTGGATTGACGATGCCGGGATGGAAAAGACTGTGAAAGCCTTTGGCGAAACGCTGACTCGCTGATGGTCGCTAATCCCAATGAGACGCGGCCGGTTCGATCTGGTTGCGGCCGCGTTCCTTGGCAATGTAAAGCCGCTGGTCGGCTAGGTCGATGAGTTTGATGATGTCATTCGCTTCATCGGGAAATTGAGCGATTCCCTGACTGAGCGTCGCGGCCGGTATCTCGCGCTGGCCGCGGCCTTTGATCTTCAAGGTATTCATGCTTCGATGAATCCGTTCGGCTACCTGATTGGCTTGCTTCCCCGAAGCTCCCGGCAGCGCGATGACGAATTCCTCGCCTCCCCAGCGGCCGACCGCATCGGTTTGCTTGATGTGTTTGCGTATCGTATCGCATAACAAGGTCAAGATATCGTCGCCCGCCAAATGTCCGTAGGTGTCGTTATAATTTTTGAAATAGTCAACGTCCAGCATGATCAAGCTGAGGGGGTTCTGGGTAAGCAAGGAGTCTTTAGCCAGCTCAGCCAATAGCTTCAAGAAATAACCGTGGTTGTAGACTCCCGTCAAACTATCCAACCGGGAACGTTTCTCGACCTCGCCGTGTTGAATGGCGTTATCGAGCGCAAATACGGCGTGACGCGCCATGTTGTTCAATAGCTCCAGGTCGGTTCGATCGAACGCGTTCGGATGATAGGAAGCGATGGCGATCAGGCCGTTGATGCTTGTGCCGCGCAGGGGAACGCCCATCCACGAGAGACTGGTCTTTTCTTTGCCGATGATCACGTTTTCCACGCCATCCAAATGCAGGTCGTGGCGCAGATCGGGCAGGAACAATTCCTTTTGATTCTTGACTACCCATCCCGAAAGGGTGCCTTTGGTACTGGTCGAAATATCGGTGAAATATTCGCCATCGTCGTAGAATTCCACCAGGTTGATCTTGTCGCCGTCCAGGATGCCCACGAAGTAGCTGTCCGCTTCGAGGGCGTTTTGAATTGTGGCGCTCAGCAGGGTAAATACTTGCCGGGTGTTGAGCGAGGAAGTGATTTGGCGGCTGAATTCATTGATGATTTCCAGGCGGTTGATATTCCTACGCGTCACGTTCCTAAGCTGTAAAATAGTTTCAACCGAGACGACCGCGATAAAGACCGTGCTGATCAAAGCCAGGAATTCGTCCGGCTTGCCCATCTGTGAAATTTTCAATACGAGAAAGGAAAGGGCCATGCCTATGATGATGAAGTAAGCGACTTTGCGCTGATAGATGATGGAGATTGTGATCGTCAACAGGACCATCAAACCACTTAGAAAGTTGTCTATTCGGTTGGGGAGCAGCGCCGAGACCACGGTGAACGCGATGACTTGAAGAATTGCAAAAGTCCAAATATGGACAGGCCGCAATTTGGGCGAGGGAATAAGAATGAAATGGAAATAGGCGAGATAAGAACTGTTGAGAATGCAGTACGCGATAAGGACGGTTTCCTGAAACGGATCTGTAGCGCGATTCAGAATACTGCTGAGAACCATTGCCAGCAATAGCAGAATACTGGCCGCGCCTGCCGGTAAAACGGAAACCTGTTTTTCCTGCGGTTTGAAATCGGAAGAGCCGGGACGACTTTTCATTCGATCATTCCGACGTCAAAATATCCGCCGCGCCTTCCGCGATCAAACGGTCGAGAATGGGGACGATCTCGGGGTCGAAGTGAACTCCGGCCTTTTCCCGTAAATAGGCGGCGGCCTCCTCGAACGAAATCTTTTGGCGGTAAGGACGGTCGCTGGTCAGCGCGTCGAAGGCGTCCACTACGGAAAAGATCCTTGCCAATAAGGGAATGTCCTTGCCGCTGAGACCGATCGGATAGCCGCTTCCGTCCCAGCGTTCCTGATGATAACGAATGACCGGCAGGGTATCCTGAAGAAACGGAATCCCTTCCACGATTCTCGCTCCAATATCTGGATGTAAGCGCATGCTTGCCCACTCTTTTTCGTTCAACGGACCCGGCTTATGCAGGATCGTATCGCTGACGCCGATCTTTCCGATATCGTGCAAAAGAGAGCCTCGTTCCAACGCCTTGAGTTGCTGTGCCTGCAGTCCCAGGGCTTCCCCCAATTTGACCGATAGCTGACTGACGCGCGAACTATGCCCTTCGGTCTCGCGGTCGCGCGCGTCCAACGCGGACATCAACGCGGACAAGGTTCGGTCGTACGCGAGTTCCAATTCGCGATAGGCCGTTTCGATCTCGTTGGCCTGTCGGCGGGATTCAACCAGCAGAATGGCGCGTTCCAACGCGAGGGCGGCTTGATTCGTGAGGGTTTGTAAATCCGCCGGACTGCCCGATTTGTATCCGCGCGCTTCCGGCACGGTCAGCCACAGCACGCCGTATTTTCGCATCGGGGTTTGCAGAGGCAGATAAACGCGCGAGAAATTTTGATCGATGGATTGATAGATCACGCGCCCGGTCTTCATCACTTTATCCACCATTTCCATTGGATGAGCGACGCCGTTGCGAACTCCCTCCGCGTCCACTTGAAGCTCGGCCTCGATCTTATGATCCGATGTGAATAAAACGATTCCGGTGATCGCGGCGTTGCCAAGACGGTGGGCCGTATCCGCGATGTGGCGCGCCGCGTCGCTCAGCTTTTCTGCCTGAATGATGTGATAACTCAGCTCGTAGAGCAGGCGCGTGGTTTGCAGGGTCGTTCGCAGTTCCTGTTGTAGCCAAACGCCCTCGATGGACGCGGCCGCCTGTGAAGCCAGCAGATTGGCGAGCGATTCGTCGTTCTCGGTAAAAAAGGTCTCGCCCAGCTTGCCGAACGCCATAATGAACCCGATGTTCAATCGGTGAAGGCGAATGGGAATGACAAGCATACTGCGCAGGCCGTTGTGATCCAATTTGATCTGGGCCGAAAGGTATTTGCGGATGTCGCGCACGCGGAACGGTTGTACTGCGTTTTGTGAAGCCTTCAATAACGTTTCTCTCGAAAGGTCTTTTTCCAGAGATTGTAGAAGGCGCGGAGCCTGACCCGACGTGGCTTTTTGCGCCAGCCCTTCCTCGCGGTCGAGCATCAAGGTTACGTAAGTGAAACGCGCTTCGAGGGTCTGCCGCGTGATGGTGGCGATCTCCTGAACCGTCGTTTCCGGGTTGATCATCGTCGAGAGCGAGATGCCGGCCTGAATCAATTCCATCAAACGCGTGTGATAGTTGGAACGTTCCCAGGCGCGCATCAGCTCTTCGGCCACGGACTCGGCCAGGGAAACATCCGCGCTGTTGAACGCGTTGAGTTTTTCGCTGTTAATCTCCACGATGCCTTTGATGTGCCCCGCATAGATCAAAGGTACGATGATGGTCGAAAGGGACGTGTCGTTTTCGGCCTCAAGAAAATCCGGATCGCCATGTGTGTCGAGGACGATCTGCGTTTTTCGCAAGCGCGTGGCGCGGCCAATGATGCCGCGCGTAACATTCTGCCGGTAGCCGGGCGGAATAATGTTTGCCATGATGCCGGCCGAAGCCAGAACTACGTATTCGCGCCGTTCCGGTTCGTGCAAATATAGGCAGACGAAACTACAATCGATGGCCTGTTCGATTGTATTGACGGCCAGTTGCGCGGAAACAGGCTGGTCTAATTGCGTTTCGAGTTGTTGATTGAGTTCGACGAGCAGTTTGAGTTGCTCCGCGCGTTGTTTTTCGGAGGCTAGTTGATGATCGAGCGCGGTGATCTGATCGGATTGAGTATCGAGGCGGGCGCGCAATCCCTCGCGGGTGAGGGAGAACGGGCGAAGGTAGCGGGCGATCCGTTCGTTCCACGGAATCAGGCCCTTCGTCTCGGATGAAGCGGGTCTTTCCTCCACTTCCATCATTAAACCGTTGATCGTCATGGTAATCGTGGACAGCCCGTATGCGATCATGATCGAAAAGACGGTGAAGAGGCCAAAGATGATTTCACGAACGGACTGTTGAATGGCGGCCGCGCCGGACTGCGCTAAAGATTGGTCGAGCAGATTCAAGAGGATGGCCAGCATCCCAATAGCCAGGACAAGCCCGCTGTTGACGATGAAGACCAGCCGCCTGCCGAGCATATCTCCCTCCGGGAGGATAAATCTTTCCCAGGGGAGCGAGTCTTTGAATAAAATCGCGATGGACACGACGAGGGGTACGAGGATATTCGTTAGACTGGAGGCGAGGGCGAAGATCGCAGCCCAAACGATCCACGGCGCCGCCAGAAAGATATTCAGAAAGCGCTTGAGATTTTTAAAGGGACGAAGAGGGGCGATGAGCGAAAGAACAAAAGAGAGAATGAAAATAACCGCGAGTATATTTTCGACCGGACCGAGAGGGGCATAGATCAAATAATTCAAAAACGCCGGATGCAAAAAAAGAATTCCCCCGCTGATTCCGTTGACGACAGCTAATGCCCAAAGCAGAATTTCTTTGTCTGGCCCCGGCTCGAGATCGGCAGGCGCGGCAAAAAAGAAGTTGACTCCCAGCACGCCCAGTAACAAGAGCGCTTCAAGATAAGTTCCGGCTTGAATGTAGAGAACAAGCAAACCGCATACGATTAGATTGGTCGCGGTCAGCAAAATATTTTGCTGACGCTGACCGGCGGAGATCAGAATCAACATGGCGAGGACAAGCGCCGAAAAAATAAAAATCGTCCCCAGGCCCGAAACGGAAAATTTCGACAATCCGGCCGTGATAGCCCCGAATTTTGTGGGGATGAGTAGAAAGCCTTCCCCGGTCAACCACAAGACCCCGGCTAGAATGAAATTTTGAAGATAAAAAGAACGCTTTCTCATGATTAAATTCAGCAATAGCATAGCATAAGAGACATTTTTTTTCTACCTTTTCCAAGCCCAAAAACCTATCAATTTGATTTCTGATATAATTTCCGCGCTTACTCGACCAAGTGCGGACGAAAATCTTTAAGCGCAATTGACAGGAACCATGCCGGCTTATCTCACTTTAGAACAGATCGACGAAACCGCGGACGCGATTCGCAAAAAGACTTCCCATCGCCCGCGTGTGGGAATTATCCTCGGTTCGGGCTTGAACGGGCTGGCTGAATCCGTTCAAAAGGCCGAGCACATCCCTTTTGGCGATCTGCCCCATTTTCCCGTTTCGACGGTTCCCGGCCACGTTGGCCGGCTTGTGATCGGCGAATTGGAAGGGCAGATTGTTTTTGTAATGCAGGGACGTATTCACTTCTATGAAGGATACAGCCTGGCTCAAGTGACTCTGCCGGTGCGCGTGATGCAACGGCTGGGAATCGAGGCCATGATCGTTACCAACGCGGCGGGAGGCGTGAATCCCGAATTCAGCCCCGGCGAAGTGATGTTGATCACCGATAATCTCAACCTGATGGGCATGACGGGGAACAACCCGTTGATGGGACCAAACCTGGATGAAATCGGCCCGCGCTTTCCGGATATGAGCCGCGCCTACGATCCCGATCTTTGCGCTTTGGCCCGCCGCGTGGGCAAAGAAAATAAGATCGTTCTACGCGAAGGCGTTTACGCCGGGTTAAGCGGTCCGTCGTTCGAATCTCCTGCGGATTTGCGCTTCCTGCGCCTGGCCGGCGCGGACGCGGTGGGAATGTCCACCGTGCCGGAAGTGATCGTGGCGCGTCACGGCGGGATGCGCGTGCTGGGATTTTCCGGCATCAGCAACAAAGCTAATTTGGATGGATCAACGGTCACCACGCACGAGGAAGTTATCGAGGCGGGAAAGGTGATCACGCCCAAGATCGAAGCGATCATCCGCGGCGTTCTGCGCGGAATGTAAATCGTTGTAAGAAATGGCAGGCCTGTACCGATTTCTCGCCTCCTATGAGGTGCTGATTTATATTGTTCTGGCGATTGGCGCGCTTTTTTCCTTTCGCTGGTTATTTCGTTACTGGCGGGAATGGCAACAATCCGTCTATAAACTGGAGCGCGAGTTTGCGCTCCGTCGAATCGGGCGCTCCGCGGCCATCAGCGTTTTGATCGTCATTTTGTTTTGCGCCGAGTTTTCCGTGGCGACTTTTATCATACCCAACCTGCCTGCCAATGTGTTCATCCCAACCGCCACGCTGGATATATTATTAACGCCCTCGGGAACGCTTTCGCCGGAGATGATGACGCAGATCGCGGCCGCGCCTGCCGCAAGCCTGCCTGCCAATTCGACCGGCTGTGTTGCCGGGCAGGTCATGATCACCTCACCGAAACCGGGCGATGAGGTGCAAGGTAAGATCACCATCACAGGCACGGCGAATATTCCCGATTTTGGATTCTATAAATATGAGGTCGCGCCGCGCGATAGCAACACCTGGGCGACGATTGCCGCGGGCACGGAGGTCAAGCAGAACGCGGAGTTGGGAGCGTGGGATACTACCGCTTTGACGCCCGGCGATTATCAATTGCGCGTGGTTGTGACCGATACGCAAGGACGCGAAAAGACTCCCTGCGTTATTCCCATTCGAGTGGCGGCTCCGTGAACTATGTCTGATTTACAGCTTCGTCTCACCATCCCTTCCGATCTTGCGCGCTTGATGGCGCTCGATCACACCATCAGCAGTGAATCCGTCTGGCAGTTGGAATTGCGCCGCGATACGGGTCAGATGTTTGCCACGTTTCGGGAGGTGCGTCTCCCGCGCCCGATCCCACTGGCTTACCCTCACGATAAATTTGCTTTGGCCGATGAGTGGTCGCGCAAATCCCTGATGTTGACCGCCGTTATCGAACCGGATTTGGCGGGCTACATTGCCGTCGTCGAGCGCAGTGCGGCCTCGATTGCCTGGGTTACGGATTTGGTGGTGGGCGCGCGGACGCGCCGCCGGGGGGTAGCCAGCGCTTTATTGGCGG
>WBZO01006182.1_pt1 | contig 11738 bp, 11 predicted proteins | sample 5204261 | NCBI WGS metagenome assembly WBZO01 (sample SAMN12412400, study PRJNA552823) | activated sludge metagenome | isolation source: activated sludge from anammox sidestream of wastewater treatment plant... | place: USA: North Carolina | collected 2017-09 | reverse complement strand
AGCCAGGTGATGTGTCCGTACTGCTCGCGCCTCTATGTCCTGAACCCGGGAGCGGGCCACGGCGCCGGACACTAACGTCGCGGACCGGCCGGCCGGCAGCGCCGCCGGCAGCCGCACGCCGCACCTGGTCCTGATCGACGGATCGGGCTTCATCTTCCGCGCCTTCCACGCGCTGCCGCCGATGAACCGGCCGGACGGCACGCCGGTGAACGCCGTCTTCGGCTTCACCAACATGCTGGCCAAGCTGCTGCGGGAGCATGTCGGCACCCACATCGCGGTGATCTTCGACGCCGGGCGGCAGACATTCCGCAACCGGATCTATGACGCCTACAAGGCCCACCGCCCGCCGCCGCCCGAGGAGCTGATCCCGCAATTCGCCCTGGTGCGCGAGGCGACCGAGGCGTTCAACGTTCCGGCGATCGAGCTGCCCGACTGGGAAGCCGACGACCTGATCGCCGCCTATGCCGATGCGGTGGCAAAGGTCGGCGGGCAGGTCACCATCGTCTCCTCGGACAAGGACCTGATGCAGTTGATCCGTCCGGGCATCGAGATGCTGGACCCGATCAAGCAGAAGCCCATCGGTCCGGCCGAGGTGCATGAGAAGTTCGGCGTCACCCCCGACAAGATGGTGGAGGTGCAGGCGCTGATCGGCGACCCGACCGACAACGTGCCCGGCGTGCCGGGCATCGGTCCCAAGGGCGCGGCACAGTTGGTGAACGAGTACGGCGACCTGGAGGGCGTGCTGGCGGCCGCCCCCGGAATGAAGGCATCGAAGCGGCGCGACGCTTTGATCGAGCATGCCGACCGCGCCCGTATGTCCCGCCAGCTCGTGCTGCTGCGGACCGACACGCCCTTGCCGCAGCCGATCGAGAGCCTTGTGGTCCGCGAAGCCGACCGCGCCGTGCTGGCGGCCTGGCTGACGCGGCAAGGGTTCCGCAGCACGCTGGCACGCCTGGGGCTGGAAGCCGGCACCGCGCCGACGCCCGCACCTGCCGGGAAGGCCGACACGCCACCGGCGGATCCCCCGCCGCCACCCGCCGCCGCATCCGAAAGCGCGCCGTTCGGCGGCTATGAGACCGTCACCACCGAGGCCGACCTGCGCCGCTGGGTCGACCAGGCCGTCGCCGCCGGCGCCTTTGCGCTGGATACCGAAACCGACGGCCTGGACGCGATGCGCGCCGGCCTGGTCGGGATTTCGCTGGCCATTGCACCGGGCCGCGCCTGCTATGTCCCGATCGCGCACACGCTGCTGGCCGAGCAGGTCAGGCTGGACAAGGTCATCGAGATCCTCGGCCCCGCGCTGGCCGATCCGGCGGTGCTGAAGATTTACCAGAACGCCAAGTTCGACCTGTTGGTCATGCTCCGTGCCGGCTTCCCGATGGCGGCGCCGATCGACGATTCGATGCTGATCTCCTATTGCCAGGAGGCCGGGCTGCACGGCCACGGCATGGATGAGCTGTCGCGGCTGCATCTGGGCCATACCCCGATCCCGTATGACGACGTCACCGGCACCGGCCGCAACCGGGTCAGCTTCGCGCAGGTGCCACTGGACAAGGCCACCGCCTATGCCGCCGAGGACGCCGATGTCACCTGGCGGCTGTGGGACATCCTGCGCCCCCGCCTGCGGCAGAACCGGGCACTCGCGCTGTATGAGCAGGTGGAGCGCCGCCTGATTCCCGTGCTGCTGGAGATGGAGCGGGCCGGGGTCAAGGTGGACGCCGACGACCTGCGGCACATGTCGGCGGATTTCGAAGCCCGCATGGCGGTGATGGAGCGGGAATGTCATCGCCTCGCCGGTCACGCCTTCAATGTCGGCTCTCCCAAGCAGTTGGGGGAGGTGCTGTTCGACGAGATGGGCCTGCCCGGCGGCAAGCGCATGAAGACCGGGGCGTGGGGCACGGACTCCTCGGTGCTGCAGACCCTGGCCGATCAGGGGCACGACCTGCCGGCGCGCATCCTGGAATGGCGGCAGTTGCAGAAGCTGAAATCGACCTATGCAGACGCGCTGGTCGACCAGATCAATCCGGAAACCGGGCGGGTCCATACCAGCTTCGCGATGGCCACCGCGTCGACGGGGCGGCTGTCCTCAACCGACCCGAACCTGCAGAACATCCCGATCCGTACCGAGGAAGGCAGCCGCATCCGCCACGCCTTCATTGCCGAACCGGGCCATGTGCTGGTCAGCGCCGACTACTCGCAGATCGAGCTGCGCCTGCTGGCGCACGTCGCCGATATCCCGCAGTTGAAGGAAAGCTTCGCCCGCGGCGAGGATATCCACGCCCGCACGGCCTCGGAGGTGTTCGGCGTGCCGATGGAAGGCATGGACCCGATGACGCGGCGGCGGGCCAAGGCGATCAATTTCGGCATCATCTACGGCATCAGCGGCTTTGGCCTCGCCCGCCAGCTCGGCATCGCGCCGGGCGAGGCCCGCACCTATATCGACCGCTACTTCGAGCGCTATCCCGGCATCCGCGCCTATATGGAGCAGGCGAAGGAGGCGGCGCGGAAGAACGGCTATGTCACCAGCCCGTTCGGCCGCCGCTGCTGGGTGCCCGGCATCGCCGACAAGAACGCTGCGCGCCGGGCCTACGCCGAGCGGCAGGCGATCAACGCGCCGCTGCAGGGCGGCGCGGCGGACATCATCAAGCGCGCCATGGTGAAGCTTCCGGCGGCGCTGCGGGCGGCCGGGCTGTCATCACGCCTGTTGCTGCAGGTGCATGACGAGCTGCTGTTCGAGGCGCCGGAGTCCGAGGCCGGACCGCTGGCGAAGCTGGCGCGGGGGGTGATGGAGACGGCGGCGACGCTCTCGGTCCCCCTGGTGGTCGAAACCGGCCAGGGCCGCACCTGGGCCGACGCACACTGACCCTGCCGCATCCGGTGCCGTAACGCGCCGTACGATATCATTCCATTCCACATCCGACCGCCGTCGTCCGCCGTCCGCGGGCGGCGGCAATCATTCGCGGAATCCACGGGAATATTCCGCTGCCACGGCTTGACGTTATAAGATGCATATTATATGCATCTTATCGGTGCCGATGTCCCAAGGGGAACAGCACGGCGCCGGGGACAAATGTCGGAGGGTCCGTCGCTGATGAAAACACCGATGACTTCCCTGCGTCTGAGCCGAAGAGCCCTGGGGGCCGGCGCGGTGCTGTCGGCCCTCGGCACATCCGGGCAGGCCGGCGCGGCGCCGAACAAGGAGCCGGACAAGGAGCCGGACAAGGAAACGGCCGAAAGCGGCCAGACACGTCGTTTCGCCCTGACCATCGAGGACACTATCCTGACACTTGTCGGGACGCAGACCTATCACACCTTCTCGTTCAACGGGCAGACACCGGGTCCCTTGATCCATGTTCGGGAGGGCGACCAGGTCGAGGTCGAGGTCGAGAACCAGACGACGCTGCCGCACACCATCCATTGGCATGGCCTGCTGCAGAAGAACAACTGGACGCAGGACGGCGTGCCCAACGTCACCCAGGTAGCGATCGCGCCCGGCGAGACCTATACCTATCGCTTCGTTGCCGAACCGTCCGGCACGATGTGGTACCATTGTCATGTCAACGTCAACGAACATGTCGGACTGCGCGGCATGTGGGGGCCGCTGATCATCGTTCCCAGGGACCCGCCGGCGATCGAACGCGAGGTCACCAAGGACTATGTGCTGATGTTCTCGGGCTGGGTGTCGAAATGGGCCGACAAGCCCGGTGAGGGCGGCGTGCCCGGCGACGAGGTCGACTATTTCACGATCAACGGCAAGGCCTATCCGGACACGCAGCCGATCCGGCTGCAAACCGGCGATGTCGTGCGCCTTCGCCTGATTGGCGCAGGGGGTGAGACGCATTCGGTGCACATCCATGGCCGCGTCTTCGAAGTCTATGCCAAGGATGGGCATCCGCTGCCGGCGCCGTACAAGGCGGACACGATCCTGTTCGGCCCCGGCGAACGCTACGACCTTATTCTGCGCGCCGACACGCCCGGGCTGTGGATGATGCACGACCATGTCGACCGCCACACGCTGAACGGCAAGTCGCCGATGGGCGGCATCATGACCACGATCGAATATGCCGAGGTCGATGCTGCCTCCCAGCCTTTCTACGAATGGCGGAACAAATCCTTCGTTCCCGATTTCTACTACGAGGAATCGTTGAAGAAGCCCCTCGGCTTGCACGAAAGCGCGGCACTCAAGGGCAAACCCGCCGCCTAGGAGCGGGATGACATTGCTTTCGCTCAGCCATCCCGTTCCAGCTCATTGTTTCGTCGCGTGATTCAGACCTCCGGCGATTCCGCCTCCGGTCATCGCGCTCTAGGAGGGATCCATGAAGGGCCTGCTTTGGGCGGCCGGGGCCATGGCGCTGGTCGCGACGGGAAACGTGCGTGCCGCGGACGCGCCGTACGATCTGGCGAAGAACTGCGGCGCCTGCCACGCCTTGGCCAGGCCGGCGGAGGCGTCCTTCGAACGTATGGTCGCGCGTCGGGCGCCCGGTCTGTGGTACGCCGGCGACAAGTTCAATGCGGAATGGCTGGCGTCCTGGCTGCAGAATCCCAAGCCGATCCGCCCGGCCGGCTATCCGTATTTCAAGACCGTCCGGCAGGGTGCCGACCATGACGAGCCCGATCCGGCCCGACTGGGCGAGCACCCGAAGCTGACACCGGCCGAAGCGGCGGCTGCGACTGCGGCTCTGACGGCGCTGCATGGCCCGCCCGACCTGGTGCCCGCCGGAAGTTTCGCGGGCGATGCGGCCGGTGCCCGCATGGGCGCGCTCGCGTTCAACAAGCTGCGCGGCTGTTCGGCCTGCCATCAGGGAGAGGACGGCAAGGGAGGCCTGTCCGGCCCAAGCCTCACCGAGGCGGGTGCTCGGCTGCGGCCGGATTTCGTGGCGGCCTATGTGAGGAATCCACAGCGTTTCGACCCGTTCGTCTGGATGCCCACGCTGAACCTCAGTGACAAGGATCTGCAGCGGGTCACGGCGTATGTCGCCGGCCTCGGCACGGGAGACAGGAAATGACGCGGCGTCTTCTCTGTCTGGCCCTGGCCGGCGCGTGCCTGGCCACCCCGTGCATCGGCCGCGCGGAGCCGGCCATCGAGCAGGTCTATCAGGTCTATTGCGTGCAGTGCCATGGTCTCAAGCGCAACGGCACCGGCATCAATCTGCCCGCGCTGTCGGTCCGGCCGCGCGACCATACGGATGCCCAGGCCATGGGTGCCACACCGGATGAGGAGCTGTTCAAGGCCATCCGGAACGGTGGCCTCGCCGTCAACAAATCGATCCTCATGCCGGCATGGGCCGGTGTCCTGACCGACCAGCAGATCACCGCGATGGTGAAGTATCTGCGCGAGGTCTGCCATTGCGGTACCAGAACTGACTGATTCCTCCCAGGATGATCGGAGAATGGAAATGAGCGGAAAGGAAACGTCCAGGAATCGGCTTGCGCGCAACCTTGGCGCGACGCTGCTGGCCATCGGCACCTGCATCGGCTCGGCCCACGCGGCGACGGTGCATGTGTCGATGACGGCCAGGGAGGTCGAGGTCCCGATCGACAACGAAGGCAACAAGAAGCTCGCCTGGACCTTCGACGGGCACGTGCCGGGTCCGCTCGTGCGGGCGACCGAGGGTGATACGATCGTATTTACGCTTAAGAACGATCCGGCCAACAAGAACTCCCATTCGGTGGATTTCCACGCGGCGCGCACCGATGTCCTGTCCTCCTTCGGGCCGATCAAGCCGGGCGAGACCAAGAACTTTTCGTTCACTGCCGACCATCCCGGTATCTTTTTCTATCATTGCGGATCGGACCCGATGATCCAGCATATCGCCCGCGGCATGTACGGTGCGATCATCATCGATCCGAAGGACCCGAACGCGATGCCCAAGGCGGATCGGGAATATGTGCTGATCGAAGCCGAGATGTTCGACAATCCCGAGGATGTGCAGGCGATGATGGCGGGCAACTGGCATCGTATCGCGCATAACGGCATTCCGTTCCGCTATGACCCGGTGCACGACGTGCACGCCACGCAGACACTGGAAGCGAAGCCGGGCGAGCGGGTGCGAATCTATCTCGTGAACGCCGGGCCCAACAATTTCAGCGGATTCCATCCGATCGCCGGCATCTGGGACAAGGTCTACCCGTCGGGCAATCCGCAGAACGCCCTCAGCGGCATGCAGAACTACACGGTGGCGCCCGGTGATGCCGCGACGTTCGACATCATCTCGCCGGTCGAGGGCGCGAACGCGCTGGTGAACCACTCGTTGCGATCGGCTCTGTCCGGCGCCATCGCGATCCTGATGTTCAGCAAGACAGCCGATCCCACGATGGGACGCGGCGACAAGATCCTGCCTCGCTGAGCGGCGTCCGCATCGCGATCGCATCGCTTCGGACCCGCCGGCGCGACCGGCGGGCCGATCATCGGCAACCGGGACAGGGTCCGATCATGATGGCATCGTTCCGATGGCGGTTCTGGATCAGGCTGGTCGTCATGACGGTCGTGGCGACGCTGTCCGGCGCCGCGTTCGTGATCTGGCATGTGTCACCGCTGACGACCCATGTCCTGCGGGAACCGCCCAACAGCTCCGCCGCCGTGGCGCCGATCCCGCTGCCGGGCCTGGCGATGATGCCCGCCCTGCTCGACGCCCGCTCGGCCGGGCATCGCTGGGAAATCGTCGGCGGCAGCCTGCTGCAGATCGGGCTCAGCCGAGCGGGTGTGGTGGCGCTGGAGCGGGCGGTGGCGGAGAGGCCGGGGGAGCCGCGGCTGCGTCTGGCACTGGGGGAGGCGCTGGTCCTGGCGCGCGGCGGGGAGGTCACGCCGGAGGCCAAGGCGCATTTCGACGCTGTCCTGGCCGCTGATCCCAACGACCTGATCGCGCGCTACTACATGGCGCATTGGCTGCTGCAGAACGGCAAGGCGAAGCCGGCGCTGGTGAAATGGGTGGGGCTGATGCGCGCTGTCGGCACCGATACGGTCTGGTACGGCCGGCTGTGGGATGCGATGCCGCAAGCGGCGGAGCAGGCCGGTGTCAGCCCGCTGGCGTTGCAGGCGCTGTGCGTCGCCGGGATGTAGGCGGGATCACGGCGCGGCACCGTCGGGCACGCCCGATGTCAGGACGGTTTCATAGACATCCAGCGTCGCCTCCTGCATCGCCCGCACGGTCGGCACCGAGGCGCGGGCCCGTGCCCCGATCGCCTGCCGTTCCGCCGGCGTCATGTCCAGCACGCGCCGGATCGCTGCGGCCAGAGCCGCCGGATCGCCGGGCTTGACGCGCCAGCCGGTCACACCGTCTTCCACCGTCTCAACCGGGCCGCCGAGGTCGGCGGCGATGACGGGGCGCGCCATCGCCTGCGCCTCGATGACCACGCGGCCGAACGCCTCGGCCTGCGTCGAGGCGTGGATCACCACGTCCGACAGCATGAAGGCCGCCGGCATATCATCACACTGCCCCACCATCCGCACCCGCTCGGCGATGCCCAGCCGTGCCGCCTGCGCCTGCAACGCGGCGGCGTAGCGGTGCCGCCCCTGGTCCGAGCCGACCAGCACGCAGCACAGGTCGCGCCGGTCGAGGCGCGCCATCGCATCCAACAGGACGCCCTGGCCTTTCCAGGCGGTCAGCCGTCCGGGCAGCACGATCGTGGTGGCGCCGTCGGGCAGGCGCCAGTCCTTCGCCAGCCGCGCGATCCGGTCGTCCGAGACCTTGCGCGGATCGAACACCGCCGGGTCGACGCCGCGGGGGATGATGCGGATACGGCCGTCGGGCACGCCGTGCCGCTGTTTCACCAGATCGGCGATGAAGCGGCTGGCGACGATGACGATCTCGCCTTTCGCCATCACCGCGTTGTAGAGCCGCTTGAGCGGCAGATCCTCGCCGTAGGTGCCGTGATGGGTTGTGACGAAATGCGTCCCCGTCCGTTGGCAGGCGAGCCAGGCGGACCAGGCCGGCGCCCGCGACCGGGCATGCACGATCGAGACATGATGGGTGCGGATGATCGCCTCCAGCCGCGCGGCGTTGCGCCAGATCGTCAGCGGGTTCTTGGTGTTCAGCGGCAGGGTGAGATGCGTGCCGCCAGCCCGCTCGACGGTGCGCACCATGCGCCCGCCGGCACTGGCGACCAGGGCTACGCCCGCGGCGTCGATGATGGCCTGCACGATCTCGACGGTGCTGCGTTCGACCCCTCCGGTCTCGAGGGCCGGCAGCACCTGCAGGATCACGGGCGAATCGGAACGGGAGGGCATCGGACCAGGATATCACGCCGCGCCACACCCGTCCGAGCGGGGTTTGGCGGCGCTGTGTGTCGTGGTCGGCGAAGGCCCGCGGGGGAGGCCCCCGTGCCATGGTCGACGCAGGCCGACCACGACGGTGGGAAGGCCGGCCGCCCGATTGCCCCGGCTTCGACCCACGCCTAGGGTCCGGCGAGCGACAGCAACCGCGGGGAATGCCACCATGGCCACCGACACCACAGGACGCCTCGATCGTGGCGATGGTATCGAGCTGGCGTGGGCCCGCACCCAGGGTGCTGACGACCAGCCCACCATCGTCTTCCTGCCCGGGTTCCGCAGCGACATGGCCGGCAGCAAGGCCACCGCGCTCGCCACCTTCGCCAGGGAACGCGGGGTGTCCATGCTGCGCTTCGACTATTCCGGCCACGGCGTCAGCGGCGGCCGGTTCGAGGACGGGACGATCGGCGAATGGTTGCGCGACACGCTGACCGTGATCGACCGGCTGACCAGCGGCCGGCTGATCCTGGTCGGCTCCTCGATGGGCGGGTGGATCGGGCTGCTGACGGCGCTCGCCCGCCCCGACCGCATCGCCGCCCTGGTCGGCATCGCCGCCGCACCCGACTTCACCCAGCGCCTGATGTGGGACGCCATGGCACCGCAGGAGCGGGAGACGCTGCTGCGCGACGGCGTCCTGCACGTGCCCAGCCAGTATGGCGATCCGACCCCGATCACGCTGAAGCTGATCCAGGATGGCGCGAACCACCATGTTCTGACCGGCCGGATCGCGCTGACCTGCCCGATCCGCCTGCTGCACGGCCAGGCGGACCCGGACGTGCCGTGGGAGCTCGCGTTGACCATCGCCGCCCAGGCCGAATCGACCGACGTCGAGGTGATCCTGGTCAAGGACGGCGACCACCGGCTGTCGCGACCGCGCGACCTCGCGCTGCTACAGCGGACGGTCGCAGCGCTCCTCGGCCAGGATGGCGCGTAGCCCCTCGCGATAGGTCGGGTATCGCCATGCCAGTCCCAGCGCGGCCTTGGTCGCAGCGGCCGAGACTTTCCGGTTCTCGACCCAGAAGCTGCGGGCCATCGGGCTCATGCTGGCCCAGGCGGTATCGAAATCGATTTCCGGTGGCGGAGCGACGCCCAGCAGGGCGGCGGCCTCGGTGACGACGGCGGCGCTTTCGGCCGGCTCGTCGTCGGCCAGGTTCAGCACGCGGGCACCGGGGGGACGGTCCTGCCGCATCGCGGCCAGAACGGCGCGCGCGATGTCGTCGCGATGGATACGGCCGAACCGGTGGCCGGGCCTGACCATCCGGCGCGCGCGCCCGGCGCGCAGCTCGTCGAACGCCGACCGCCCGGGGCCGTAGATGCCGGCGAGGCGGAAAATGTCCAATGCAGCCCGGTCCGCCAGGCCTCGCCATGCGTTTTCCGCGGCCAGGCGCCGATGGCCGCGCGCCTGCGACGGGGCGGGCGGCGTGTCCTCGGTGACCCAGCCGCCGTCGCGGTTGCCATACACCACCGTGCTCGACAGATAGCCGATCCAGCGCAGCCGCGGCGCGGCGCGGATGGCGGCGGCATGACGTGCCAGCACCGGGTCGCCGCCGGCATCGGGCGCGGCGGTGACCAGCAGATGGGTCGCGCGGGCGATGGCAGGTTCGGCGGCGTCGAATGGAACCAGGCGGATCGCTTCCGGCGCGTCGTTGCGCCCGTCCGCAGCGGGCGGGGACCCGGCCTGCGCGGCGGATCGGACGGTGCCTCGGACCTCGAACCCCGCCGACGCGGCCAGGGCCGCCACCGCCCGGCCGACATAGCCGACGCCGCAGATCAGCAGCACCGGTGCGCTCATGCATCCCCCCGCCAACGCAGGACCAGCCTGCCGAAAGTGGCGAGGCCGCTGTTGATGGCAATGCCCGCCAGCGACAACAGCACCAGCGCCGCGAACATGCGCGGCACCTGCAGGCGGTATCCGGCCTCCAGGATCCGGTAGGCGAGGCCCGAGGCGAATCCGCCCGACCCGGCCACGAACTCGGCGACGACCGCGCCCACCAGCGCTAGCCCGCCGGAAATCCGCAGGCCGGTCAGGAAGAAAGGCAGTGCCGCCGGCAGCCGCAGCAGGAGCAGCGTTCTGGTCCGGCCGGCACCATACAGCCGGAACAGATCCGCCAGCTCCGGTGGCGGCGAGGCCAGGCCGGCCGCGGTGTTGGCGAAGACCGGAAAGAACGCCACCACCACGGCGCAGACGACCAGCGAGACGAACGGGTCGCCGACCCAGATGATGATCAGCGGCGCGATGGCCGGCAGCGGCGTCACCTGCAGCACCACGGCCCAGGGCTGGATCGCCGCCTCCGCCCAACGGCTGGCCGCCATCGCCAGCGCCATGGCCACCCCCACAGCCGAGGCGACGGCCAGCGCGGCAAAGGTGACCGCCAAGGTGGACAGCAGCGCGCGCAGCAGGCCGCCGGGATCGGCCAGGAATGCCGCCACGATGGCCACCGGTCCCGGCAGCAGATAGTCCGGCACATCCGCCAGGCGGACCGCGGCCTCCCACACACCCAGGGCCAGCAGGCCGAACAGGACGGGCAGGGCGCGGTTCATGCCGTGGCCGGGGCCTGTTCCATCGCCTGTTCCATCGCCCGCGTCACCTCGGCCACCAGCGCGGCATAGGCGGGATCGAGCCGTGTGCCCGCGTGATGCGTCAGGGTCGAGGCGATCTCGCGCTCGATCCGCCCCGGGCGCGGCGTCATCAGGACGATGCGGCGCGCCAGGAACGCTGCCTCGTAGATCGAATGGGTGACGAACACGATCAGGCAGCCGACCTCCTGCCACAGCCGCAGCAGATCGAGCTGCAGCCGGTGGCGGGTGAACTCGTCCAGTGCGGCGAAGGGCTCGTCCATCAGCAGCACCTTGGGGCGGGTGACCACGGCGCGGGCGATGGAGACGCGCATGCGCATGCCGCCGGAGAGCGCGCGCGGACGGGCGCCCCCGAACCCGGCCAGCCCGACCTGCGCTAGCGCCTGTGCGATCAGCGGCTCCGCCCGGTTTCGCGGTATACCGCGCAGACGCAGCGGCAGATAGATGTTGTCGGCGGCGGTGGCCCAGGGGATCAGCGTGGCGTCCTGGAACACATAGCCGATCTCGCCCGGGGCGGGCGGCTGGCCGGCATCCCAGCGCAGCGTGCCGCTGTCCGGCTGGTCTAGCCCGGCGATCAGGCGCAGCAGCGTGGACTTGCCACAGCCGGACGGGCCGATGAAGGCCGTGACCTGGTTCTCGTAGAGCGGCACCGTGATGTCGCGCAGCGCCAGGCTGTCGCCGTAGTAGAAGCGGAGATTACGGATCGACACCTTCTCGCGCAGTTCGGAGAGCGGCGTCTCGTCGGCCGCCGCTTCGGCGACCTTGATGTCGATGGCGTTCATGAGGATCTCCTCGCCGCGGCCAGGGCGCGGGCGACGGTGCTGAGCCCGAGAATCGCCAGGGCGATGATCAGCGCGCCGCTCCAGGCGAGCTGTTGCCACTCCTTGTATGG
>WBZO01006181.1_pt1 | contig 11739 bp, 9 predicted proteins | sample 5204261 | NCBI WGS metagenome assembly WBZO01 (sample SAMN12412400, study PRJNA552823) | activated sludge metagenome | isolation source: activated sludge from anammox sidestream of wastewater treatment plant... | place: USA: North Carolina | collected 2017-09 | reverse complement strand
CGGTTTGTAACTTTTATACTCGCAGCTATCCAGGCAGCTTCTTGTATACTTCTAGGCCCTTCATAGTCATGTGGGCGAATTGGGTGTGAATTTTCTCCACCCAATCTGAAAAATGGTAAAAATCCGCCATCTAACCAATTTTGAAACTGAATATCGCTTTCTGCAAAATGATAATAGTTTGTATCATTCGGGTTGCAATCCCATTTGGGATATTGCGGAGTGAAGGAGTTAATCGGGTATGTGCCGCAAAAAAACATTCTCTCCATATCAAGGCGATCATCAAAATAATCATTGTTTCTAATAGTGGTTACGCCAATATTCTGATACCTCGAAGTTAAATCGGGAGCATTTGAATTATAATTAGGCAGCGGACCCGCAATTACACCAAGCATGTGTGGTTTGATGATGGAATCGAATACGTTTACCGCACCTATGTCAATGGTAATGGTTTCAGTTGTTTGTGCATTTATTTGAGCACAAGCTCCAGCCATGAGCAATAAAAGTAGAAGTTTCTGTTTCATATCATAAAGCATTTTAATTCTGTTTGACACTTAAAATGAACAAAAGTTTAATATGTACCTTTTGTTAAGTTTTGCACTGTCGTCTTTTAGCATTGCGGCTAACGGTTTAGGTATTGCCGAAGTGATGGATTTAGAAGCACGGCACTTTCACTAAACACAAATGTATGAAAGAAGCACAACCCTTCAAGTTTGCACAGCCTGTCCGCCTCTGGCGGATCATCCCGCCTGACGCAAAACCCGTGTTAGGCAACGTTTTTAATTCAATTTGTTTTTCATTTTTTTATACTGGTCTTCCAAAATGTCTAAAATTGGAATTATAGTCTTAAAACACTTTTCATTTGTTGAATGGCATTCCTTTTTTTTGTCGGCTAAAAATTTTGTCAAAACCCCTTTTCTTATTTCTTTGAACCTACTACCATCTTCACTGTCGAAAAGCATTTTTTTTGCTAACTCCTTGTGATAGAAAATTTGAATGCGCTTTAGCTGTTTGTCCAAAAATGAATGTCTGTGGACAATTGTATTTCGGTCGCCTGTGTATTCTTTTAATGATTTTCTGAATTCATTATAAAATTTGGGCAGGTCAGTCCTTGATACTTTTAAGTTATTTAGAATTACTCGCTCATTTACATCTTTCTCGTCAATACACAAATGAAAAACAGCGTTAATTGTCTGAAGAATTCTATCGGAAATAGATGTAAGTCTAATTATGTAATTTTCTAGGTTGTATGTTAGATGGTCGGCTCTGCTAATTTTAGAATTGCTGTCGTACCGAAAATTGGATAATAATTCTGGCGCATTCTCAAGCTGTTTACATAACTCAAGAAAATGAACATAATAGAAGCCAGTATTATGAATATAAAATTCGTATTCGGAGAAATCAGCGTTTTCTAGTTCAATGTCACTTGCTTTAAACGTCCGTCCTTTAGAAATAACGTCACTGTCACCAAGAAGATTTTGGGTGAAATTGTGTCCAATTATTTTGTCAAGAGTTGTCATTTTAAAATGTTGCCTAACGGTTTGCAGCTACCCGAAGGGCGGGACTTTTACCACAAAACTTGATTTGAAAAACTAATTTTTGATTAACCACTAAACTGTCTTTGAAACACGAAACCCCGCCTTTTGGGTAGGTGCTGTTAGCGGTTCGGCTTTTTGCTTTCATAATTATCTTTGTCAATTTTATACCAATTACACATTATGTCTTCATAGTAGAAAGTCTCAATGAAGCTCATACCAACTTTTTGGAGAATTTTGTTTGAAGCTAAATTCTCACAACTTGCGGCTGCATAAACTTCGTCTATTTTTAGTTTATTAAAAGCATAATCTAATGATATTAAAGCAGTTTCGGTTGCAATTCCTTTTCCCCAATATTTTCTTATTAGTCTGTAGCCCAAGTCATAATAGTTCTTGCGACCATTTGTTAATTCAGTTACAAACTTCAATCCTGTCCAACCGATAAAAGCGTTAGTTCTTTTATCAATAACTGCCCACCGTCCAATTCCATTATCAATGTACTGTTGACGGACGAAGTCTATCACTTTTGCAATTTGATTTTTGTCCGATACTATTTTGTTACCTAAATATTTATGAACTTCAGGATCAGAGTCAAGTTCAAACATTCCGTCCAAGTCTGATTGGAGAATTTCTCTTAAAATTAGTCTTTCCGTTTCAGCAAATATTTTCATTTAGATTTTTTCCCTTTTTTGTCGTCTTTTAAGCTGACCGCTAACGTTTTGGCGCTTGGCGCAGTGGCGGATTTCGAAGCACAAAACTGTCAATACACCACAAAAGTTGATGCGAGGTAGAATGTTCAATTAACCACTGAACCCGGCATTGAGCCAAACGCCTGTTATAGCCAGTGCTTTTACTTTTCAAGGTTGTCAATTATTATTTTCTTTATTAAGTCCAAATAGTCCCTGTCAGGAGTGTGATATGTTTGAACGAAATATACTTTATTGTCGTGAATCCACAATTCTGTTTTGGGTTTCATTTGAATTACTTTCTTGTATGCGCTATTATCGTATACATCAAACCAATTGTTCGCTTCCTTAATGTCTTTGAAAGATAATTGAATAATGTTGGCTGAAGGTCTTGCACCATTTTTACCGTCAATTAGTTTAACGTGATACTTTCTTACCTTGTCCACAGTCTTATAATTAACTAGTCCAGTGTCAGTCTTATCGAATGGACTATAGAAGGCACTTTTAGTCGTGTTAAGCTCAATTAATTCTGTTGGGTCTTTTGTTACAACAATGCTGTCTTGCCCCATTACAAAGAAATTTATGTCCTCAAGTTTTGAAACTGTTGTCAGGAATTTAAGACTGTCTTGGTCAATAGTTGTCTGTTGAAAAGTTGAGTTTGTTACAACAGAAGTGTCTGTCTTTAAAGTTTCTGTATTGTTCTTAGAAGCTTGTTCGGAACAACCCCAAAGTGTTAGAAAAATTAATGTAAAAACAAGGTGTCTCATGTCTTTCAGTAGCATTGGCTATAACTTATTTATTGACGAAGTTAATCATTCTTTAATTAAAATACAAGAACCTCTGATTAATCAATAAAATACAGTGTTTTCGGTGAATTTTAGTTACGCATTTGTAATTGTAAAAAATTAACAGTTCTTTCGTATTAGATGACAACTATTGATTTATCTTGTTCAAATGAAACCGCTATGCGATTCTCCATTGGTGTTTTATTAAATGTGTATGATACTTTATTTGTATAATGATAATCTCAAATTTAATAAAATATATCACGCATGTTTAAATAGATAATTTCAAACTTTCTTAAATCCTAAACAAACAGTGGAATTTGCATGAACTTTGAATTTCAATAATATCTGGTGATTCCATAAAGTTTTATGATACAATAATGGCGATAGTATCATGTCAAAAAATAAAATCGCGGAAACGCTTGAAATAGAAGTAATTTAAAGAGGTAGTAAAATTCTAATATCTAATTTGGGTTTAACCCCTAATTAATTATTTCTCAAAATAATTTGCAGAGATACCATAAAAGCGGTATTTTTGTACACCTTTTAGAATTAATCTAAATAAGAATAATACACAAAATACTGATTATCAATAGTATAATAATAAATACAGCTTACTAATACTTTATAAAAATGGCAAACGAACTCTTAGAAGAACATATACAAAATGAGTATAAATGGGGCTTTGTAACAAATATAGAGGCTGATGAGGCGCCAAAGGGCTTAAATGAAGAAATTATCCGTTTTATTTCGGCTAAAAAAAATGAACCAGAATGGCTTTTGGAGTTCCGTTTAAAAGCCTTACGCAATTGGCAAAATATGGTGGAGCCCAATTGGGCACATGTATCCTATCCTAAGCCCAATTTTCAGGATATTAAATATTACTCGGCTCCAAAACCAAAAAAAGAATTGGCCAGTTTAGATGAGGTAGATCCCGAACTTTTAAAAACTTTTAATAAATTAGGTATCTCACTCGAAGAACAGAAACGCTTATCGGGTGTGCAAAATAATGTGGCGGTTGATGTAGTGTTTGATAGCGTATCGGTTAAAACAACCTTTAAGGAAACCTTAGCGGAAAAAGGCATTATCTTTTGCTCATTTAGCGAGGCTGTTCAAGAACATCCTGAATTAGTTAAAAAATACATGGGCATGGCTGTGCCACCAACCGATAATTTTTATGCAGCACTTAATTCGGCAGTATTTACAGATGGTTCGTTTTGTTATATTCCAAAGGGTGTTCGTTCGCCTATGGAGTTATCTACTTATTTTCGAATTAATGCCAGTGGTACAGGTCAGTTTGAGCGCACATTAATTATTGCCGATGAGGACTCGTATGTATCATACTTAGAAGGATGTACGGCTCCACAACGCGACGAAAATCAATTACATGCTGCAGTAGTAGAAATTATTACACACAAAAACGCTGAGGTTAAATACAGCACCGTTCAAAACTGGTACCCAGGCGATAAAGAGGGAAAAGGAGGGGTATTTAATTTTGTAACCAAAAGAGGCTTGTGCCTAGAAGAGAATTCTAAAATAAGTTGGACACAAGTAGAAACAGGTTCTGCGGTTACATGGAAATATCCTTCGGTCATTTTAAAAGGAAACAACTCGGTAGGAGAATTTTACTCGGTAGCAGTTACCAATAATTTTCAGCAAGCTGATACAGGAACCAAAATGATACATATTGGTAAAAACACCCGTTCTACAATAATTTCAAAAGGAATATCTGCCGGAAAAAGTAATAATAGTTACCGTGGTTTGGTTCAAATAAAAAAAGGAGCAAGCAATGCTCGAAATTTTTCGCAATGCGATAGTTTATTAATGGGCGATAAATGTGGCGCACACACCTTTCCTTATATCGAAATCAAAGATAAATCGGCAGTGGTAGAACATGAAGCCACTACCAGTAAAATAGGTGAAGATCAATTATTTTATTGCAAACAAAGAGGCATAGATACCGAAAAAGCTATTGGCTTAATTGTAAACGGTTATTGCAAAGAGGTGTTAAATAAATTACCAATGGAGTTTGCGGTAGAAGCACAAAAACTATTAGCCATTAGCCTAGAGGGAAGTGTTGGATAATTTGAAAATAAATTAAGACCTATGAAAAATTTTGGTATTATCATCGCGCTCTTGTTATGTAGCTTGCAATTTAAGGCGCAACGCTATCTTACCAATCAGTTTACACAAGTAGATAGTATTGTCAATATAGTTTATGGAAATGCTAATAACTACTTGGGGGTTCCTGAACAATTAAAGTTAGATTTTTTTCAACCTAATGGAGATGCGTTAACCAAACGACCACTTATTATTTATGTACATGGTGGTGGTTTTACTTCGGGTACTCGAAAATATTTACATATAAAAAATATTTTAAGCCGCTTAGTCTTAAAAGGCTACGTAGCTGCTAGTATTGATTATAGATTAGATCCTAATTTTAATTTATACAACTCCAACTCTGATAGAAGAGCCATGACCGATGCCATGCACGACACAAAGGCTGCCATTCGTTTTTTTAAAGCAAATGCAACTACGTATGGCATTGATACAAACCAAATAGTTATTGGTGGTGAAAGTGCAGGCGCTATTACATCTATGATGGCAGCATACATTGATAAACAATCCGAAATGGCTATTTATCCAATGGCTAATCCTAATAACCCAATTGGTAATAGCGGAAACCCGGGTTATTCTAATACAACCAAAGCAACGTTATGTTTGTGTGGGTTGATATTAGACACCACAGCTATTGAAAATAACGACAAGCCTGTTTTGGTAGTTCATGGCACTTCTGATACGTTTATTCCACTCGTATTTGCACAAAACATAGTGGATAGAGCACAGCACACAGCAACAAATTATACTAAATATTTTTTTAATGGCGCTACTCATTGCCCATGGATAACAACATTACCAAACTATACCATGTATGAAGATAGTACCGTTACGCTAATTACTGATTTTTTATATCCAAAAATTTCAACTGGGCTAAATCAAGAGCTTAACTTAAAACAAGTAGTTAATGTTTTTCCTAATCCAAGTTATGGCACTTTTACTGTAGAAAACACATCATTAATAAATGACATAAAATTAAAAATGCTAGATGTACTTGGAAATACTGTATATACAGCTAGATTATCGGTTCAAGAAGCCAAACAATTTAACTTCCAGCATTTGGCAAAAGGCATTTACTTTATAAATCTTAAAACGAACAACTACTCTGATACACAAAAAATAATAATTAACTAGTTATGATTACAATAAAAAATTTACACGCTTCAATAGGCGATAAACAAATATTAAAAGGCATTAATTTAGAAGTAAAAGCAGGCGAAGTACATGCCATTATGGGACCAAATGGTTCGGGAAAATCTACTTTATCTAGTGTGCTTGCGGGCAGAGAAGATTACGAAGTAACCGAAGGAGAAGTGATGTTTAATGGTAAAAATTTGTTAGATCTTTCTCCCGAAGATAGAGCAAGAGAAGGATTGTTTCTTGCGTTTCAATATCCAGTAGAAATTCCGGGTGTAAGCAATATTAATTTCTTACGTACCGCACTAAACGAAATAAGAGCTTACCATCAGCAAGAAGAACTGTCGGCAAAGGATTTTTTGGCTTTGGTAAAAGACAAACAAAAGTTAGTAGAACTCGACTCTAAATTAGCCAATAGAAGTGTAAACGAAGGATTTAGCGGCGGCGAAAAAAAGAGAAATGAAATTTTTCAAATGGCCATGTTACAACCTAAGTTAGCCATATTAGACGAAACCGATAGTGGATTAGATATTGATGCGTTACGTATTGTTGCTAATGGTGTAAATAAATTAAAATCAAAAGATAATGCTACCATTGTTATTACGCATTATCAACGATTATTAGACTACATCGTACCCGATTTTGTACATATTTTATACAAAGGACGTATAGTAAAAAGTGGCGGTAAAGAATTGGCCTTAGAATTAGAAGCAAAAGGCTATGATGAGGTAAAAGCACAATACGAAGAAGCAGAATAAAAATTATAAACGACTTATAACGATACGAAATAATGTTGGTTGAAAACAAAAGTACAGTTACGCCATTGTTACTAGAGCAATTACAAAAATCAGCTTCAAAAGTAGATTTTATGCCCGACACAGAAATTATGTCGGCTATTCGAATACTAGAAGAGCAAGGAATTCCAAACAATAAAAACGAAGACTACAAATACTGTAACATTGAAGCAGTAATTCGCAAAGAGTTTAAAAATGTAGAACAAAGCTTTCAAAAAATTACAGAAGCAACAGTTGCAATCTATAAATTACCCGAAGCCTATAACTTGGTAGTTGCAAATGGTGTTTTTGAAAAACAATTAAGCGATGCTGTTTCAGAAAAGGGCATTATTATTAAAAACCTTTCTGAACTTACAGCTCAAGAAAAACAACTCCTTGCTTCGCAAGCAAAATCAGAAAGTGATGCTTTAATTGCTTTAAACACCGCATTTTGTCAAAACGGGTTGTTTTTACAAATTGAAAAAAATAACACGCTATCAAAACCTATTCATATTATTTATATAAATAATAACCAAACAATAGCGGTAGTCAACACTCGTAATTTTATCTACGCACAAGCCAATGCTCAAGCTCAAATTATCGAAAGCTTTGTAAACAAGGGCACTCAAAAAATCTTTAGCAATTTTGTAAGTGAAAAGTTAATTGAAGAAAATGCTCACCTAAAGTGTGTAACTTTTCAGAATGAAGGTAAGCTATCATATTCAGTTAATGCCAATCAAGTAAAAGTACATCGTTATGCTAATTATCAAAATCACACGTTTACCTTAAGTGGTGAGTTGGTAAGAAATAATCATCAAGTTGTTTTAGCTGATGAAAATTGCGAAGCACACATCAATGGTTTATTTGTTACAAACGGTACTCAGTTAGTTGATAATCACACGTTAATTGATCATCAAAAACCAAATTGTGAAAGTAATGAACTTTATAAAGGCATTGCTAATGATAAAAGTATTGGTGTTTTTAATGGGAAAATATTTGTAAGACAAGATGCTCAGAAAACAAATGCGTATCAAAGTAGTAAAAATATTTTGATGAGCGATGACGCAACTATTAATACAAAACCTCAACTCGAAATTTATGCCGATGATGTAAAATGTTCCCATGGTACATCAACAGGTAAGGTAGATGAAGAGGCCTTGTTTTATTTAAAAGCACGTGGCATTGGTGATAATAGTGCTCGAAAGCTTTTATTACAAGCGTTTGCTCAAGAGTTGATTGATAATGTAGCGATAGAGAGCCTAAGTGAGCGAATTATCGACTTATTTAAGAAAGCCATTTAATCTAATTTTATTTAAAATTCTGTTATCTTTTAAGCGTTATTTTTGGTAATTTTAGCCCAACTAAAACCACAAGAATATGGAATACAGAATTGAAAAAGACACTATGGGCGAGGTAAAAGTGCCAGCTCATGTTTATTGGGGTGCTCAAACAGAACGCTCTCGTAATAATTTTAAAATTGGACCCGAGGCAAGTATGCCCAAGGAAATTATATATGCATTTGGATACTTAAAGAAGGCAGCTGCCTTAGCAAATTGTGAATTAGGTGTATTATCAAAAGATAAGTGCGATTTAATTGCTAAAGCTTGTGATGAGATTTTAGCTAAGAAATTAGATGACCAGTTTCCATTAGTGATTTGGCAAACAGGTTCGGGTACTCAAAGCAACATGAATGCTAACGAAGTGATAGCTTACCGCGCACATGTAATGAATGGCGGTTCTTTAAACGACGAGAAAAAAGTATTACATCCCAATGATGATGTTAACAAGTCTCAATCATCAAACGATACCTACCCAACAGCAATGCATATTGCGGCGTATAAGCAAGTAGTAGAAATTACCATACCTGGAATGGAAAAGCTTCGCGACTCGTTAGCTAAAAAAGCAAAAGCATTTGAGAACATTATAAAAACTGGCCGTACCCATTTTATGGATGCTACTCCATTATCTTTAGGACAAGAATTTAGTGGATATGTGCAACAAATTAACATGAGTATTCGCGCATTAAAAAATGCATTAGAGGCAGTAAAAGAATTAGCCCTAGGCGGTACAGCTGTTGGAACTGGTTTAAATACACCTAAAGGGTATGATGTGTTAGTAGCTAAAAAAATTGCTGAACTCACCGGACTACCATTTGTAACTGCACCAAATAAATTTGAAGCATTAGCTGCACACGATGCTATGGTAGAACTAAGTGGAGCCTTAAAACGTAGTGCTGTAGCATTATTTAAAATTGCCAATGATATTCGTATGTTATCTTCTGGTCCGCGTTGTGGTATTGGTGAAATAATCATTCCGGATAATGAGCCAGGTTCATCAATTATGCCAGGTAAAGTAAATCCTACTCAACCCGAAGCTTTAACTATGGTATGTGCGCAAGTAATAGGAAATGATGTGGCCGCTACTGTTGGTGGAACCATGGGGCATTTTGAATTAAATGTATTTAAACCTTTAATTGCTGCTAATGTATTGCAATCTGCGCGTTTAATAGGCGATGCTTGTGTATCGTTTACCGAAAAATGTTCTGATGGTATTGAAGCTAATTTACCAGAAATTAAAAAACATTTAGAAAACTCATTAATGTTAGTTACAGCATTAAATACACATATTGGTTATGAGAATGCTGCTAAAATTGCTAAAACTGCACATAAAGGCAACAAAACCTTACGTGAGGCTTCAATAGAGTTGGGCTTACTAACCACGGAACAATTTAGTGAGTGGGTAAAACCAGAAGATATGATTGGAAGTTTGAAATAATGAATTGTAAATCGATACAAAAAAGCTCGAAGATTTCTTCGAGCTTTTTTAGTTAGTATCATTATGATTATCCTTTCATGTCTTGAATATCAAGCATTCCAACAGGCTTACCACCATCAGTAACTACAATGGTATCTACATTGGTTTTCTTAAACAAAGCATTTGCATCGTTTAATAAAACATTACCGTCAATAGTAATAGGTTCTTTATATTCTAGATCAGCTAATTTTTTATTTAAGCAATCTCTTCCACTTTCACCTATTAATCTTCTTAAGCCTCCATCTGTAAATACGCCTTTAATACTTCCATCGGCTTTAGTAACTGTTACAGCACCATAGCCAAATTCTGTCATTTTAATAATGGCATCGGTAATAGTAGTGTTTTCAGGCACAATAGGATTTATGCCTTTAATGGCTTCTTTTACTTTTACCATCATTAATCGGGTATCCATAATAAATTGATCGGTACCTAATGTTGTAAAATTATTTTCAGTTAGTTGTTTCATTACCTTTAGAGGTACTGTAATGGTGTGTACACCTACATTTATCGCATTACGCACATGTTCGGCATGACGTACTGAAGAGAACATGATTTTTGTGTCATAACCATATAAATCTACTGCATTTACACATTGTTCAACAAGTGCTAAAGCGTCATGTCCTTGGTCTTGTAATCGGCCAACTAGTGGGCAAACATAAGTTGCACCAGCGTGCATAGCCATATATGCTTGTTGTAAGGTATATACTAAATGTACATTTACTAAATATCCTTTATCTCTTAATAATTTACAAGCGCGAACACCCTCTAAAGAAACTGGAATTTTAAAAACAGTTTTTTTAGGATCTAATCCTAAAGCTAATTGGCGCTCAGCTTCAGCTAACACCTCTTCAGCAGTATTACCCAAAGCTTCAATTTGGAGCACGGGCACCATTTTACTTAACTTTACAATCGTACCATCAATATCGGTAATGCCTTCCTTTTGCATAAAGGTAGGTGTAGTGGTTAGTCCGTTTAAGAATCCTAATTTAAAACCTTCTTCAATTTCTTTAAGGTTTGCTGAATCTAAATATAATTCCATTGTTTAGTGTTTATAAGGTTCAAATATACGATTTTAATTAAGAAATAAGTTTTGTGAATTAAGAATTGAAAAAAGACACAAAATCTTAAATATGATTAACTTTTAATTAACTATCCTTCAATGGCACGCACACCTGGAAGGCTTCCTTGCTCAATATATTCTAATAATGCGCCGCCACCAGTGCTTACATAGCTTACTTGGTTAGCTAAGTTGTATTTATTAATAGCAGCTACGCTATCGCCACCACCTATTAACGTATAAGCCCCCTTTTTGGTTGCCTCGGCAATAGCTAAAGCAACTTGTTTAGTTCCATTCTCAAAACTACTCATTTCAAAAACACCCATTGGTCCATTCCATAAAATGGTTTTTGAATTTTTAATAACATCGCTATAAGTGCCAATGGTTTCTTCAGAAATATCTAAGCCCAACCAACCATCTTCAATTGTAGAAATTTTACTTTCTTTTTTATTCGCATCATTAGCAAAGTTATCTGCAATTACCGCATCGGTAGGTATGTAAAGGTTAACACCTTTTGCTTTTGCTTTGGATAACAATTCTTTTGCTAATTCTAATTTATCATCTTCACATAATGATTTGCCTATGTTTCCACCCATTGCTTTTACAAATGTAAAAGCCATGCCACCACCAATTAAAATATTATTGGCTTTATTCATTAGTTGTTCAATAATTAAAATTTTGTCGCTTACTTTTGCTCCTCCAACAATGGCTGTAAATGGCGCTTCAGCACCGTTAATTACTTTATTGATACTCGCAACTTCTCCAGCCATTACGTATCCAAAACATTTGGCATCATCTTCAAAAAACTGAGCTATAACAGCGGTAGAAGCATGAGCG
>WBZO01002341.1_pt2 | contig 11739 bp, 13 predicted proteins | sample 5204261 | NCBI WGS metagenome assembly WBZO01 (sample SAMN12412400, study PRJNA552823) | activated sludge metagenome | isolation source: activated sludge from anammox sidestream of wastewater treatment plant... | place: USA: North Carolina | collected 2017-09 | reverse complement strand
GGGGCGTCGCGACGTTGGAGAGACGGACCGGATCGTCAGCCTCTTCTCTCGGGAAGCCGGTAAGTTGTCGGTGATCGCCAAGGGCTCGCGGAAGCCAACGGCGCGTTCGGGACCGGCAGTCGAGTACTTCGCCCGCAGCCGGTTCATGCTGGCGCGTGGCCGGGATCTCGATGTGGTGACGTCCGCGGAGTTGCTCGATCGACCCGTCAATCTGGAAAGCAACCTGACTCGGCTCGCGCATGCGTCGCACATGGCCGAACTGACCAGCAAACTGGTGCAGGAGGGAGAGGTCTATCCCGCCGTCTACGATCTGCTGCACCTGTCACTGAAGCATCTCGGCGAAGGCGACGATGACTTGCCGCTCGTGCGATGGTTCGAAGTCAATCTGCTGACCGCTGTTGGCTATCAGCTCGATTTCTGGACATGCGCCAGTTGTCATCGCGAACTCGGACCGGAGCGGAATTTTCTGGGCATGCATTCAGGGGGAATGCTCTGCCCCGAATGTCGCTCAGCGGACGGCAACGCCTTTCCGGTGTCGATCAACGCCCAGAAGTACCTGCGTTTTCTGCACAAGGAAGGGATTCGCGCTGCATCCTCGATTCGCATTACACCGGATGTGGCGTCTGAGGTCGAGAGAGTCATGGCCGCCTACATATCGTCGGTGCTGGAGCGAGACCTGACCAGTTTGCGGGTACTGAGGGAAATTCGCGAACGTTCCGGCGGTTACTCAGTCTGATCGGCGCGGCCCCTTGATTCGCGCTGCTCTCGCTCAGCGAGCGCAGCCTCAGCCATGCTCGCCCGCCACTCCCGAATATGTTGATGATGTCCGCTGAGCAGAATCTCAGGGACCGATTCCCCCCGGTAGGTGACTGGTCGGGTGTAATGGGGATACTCGACTCCTTCGCCCTCGTGCGACTCCTCTTCAGTCGATTCACGCCGAATCACACCTGGGAGGAGCCGGACAATGGCATCCGTGATGACCATCGCCGGCAGCTCGCCTCCGGTCAGCACGTAATCGCCGATCGAGACAGTCTCCGCTCCGAGAATCTTTTCGACTCGGGCATCGATCCCCTCATAGTGGCCGCAGATCATGGCCACACGGGACGACGACGCCAGTTCGCGGGCCATCGCCTGATCGAAACGAACACCGGCCGGAGACAGAAGGAGAATCCTGGTCTCCGTTTGCTGGTCGCCAAGGGTTGCTTCGACGGCTTCGACGACCGGTGGAGCCATCATGACCATCCCGGCGCCGCCGCCATAGGGTCGGTCATCGACCGTGCGGTGACGATCGTGTGTCCAGTTCCGAATGTCGTGTATCGCAATAGTGACCTGCCCGGCGTCGACCGCCCGGTTGATGATGCTCTCCGCAAATGGTCCGTCGAACATGGCCGGGAACAGGGTGAAGATATCAATCTGCATCGCGACGCCTGCGGGATCGCTCATCGTCGTGAAACAAGGTGTTCAACAATGTCATCGCGACCCGATTGCAGACTGGGGACGATCAGGGCCGGGCGGAACTGGGTGTCACCATTCATCCCCAGTCCCTGACGGTCGAACCAGATGGCGCCCAGTCCGGCCATCTGCGCTCCTCCCACGTCGAACCGCAACGAATCGCCCAGGTGCGTAGTCACGCTGGCGGGTCGATCGAGTGCGGAGAGCGCAGACCAGTAGATTTCAGGTCGAGACTTGGAAAACCCCGCCGATGCCGAGGTGACGATGACCTGTACAAACTGACTCATCCCGAATTGATCGAGCGCCCACTCCAGGAAGCGATGATGAATGGCAATCGAGACGATGGCGATCGGAATCCCCTGCTCATGCACCGCCCGCAAAAGCTCCTGTGCGCCCGGCACCGGAGTCGCAGAGGCGAACACATCGCGCATCAGTGCTTCGATGGCTTCGTTGACGATTTCTATGGGCAGATCGATGCCGAGTCGTTCCAGAACCAGCATCGTCGACCGTGTGGCGTCAAGTTCATGACCATGATGGCGAATCGCCTGGCGGAGATTCCGGTAAGCGGCGTCGGCCCGCGCTGGTTCGACCTTCCGGCGCGGTAGTCCATAGTTGGCGTCCGACCAGGTCAGCACGGAAGTAATGAGCGTCTTCACTTCCAGGTCGAACCAGGCGTCGCATTCGACCAGCGTGTTGTGGAAATCGATGGTCAGTGCCGTCATTCGCTCTCCAGGGTTCCGGTTGCGCGAACCGCGTCAGACAGTCTAAGTGTTTCCATCAACGACCTCCGGTTGCGCTGGATGTGGCAAGGACGACGCCTACACGAGGCACCAGGGCGGGATCAAACTGGCTTCCTGACCCTCGTTCGAGTTCCCGGCGCGCTGCTTCGACGGACATCGCTTTTCGATACGGGCGGTCGGAGATCATCGCGTCAAACGCGTCGGCAATCGCAATGATCCGGGCCAACAGAGGGATGGCGTCGCCGGAGAGTCGGTCTGGATATCCATTGCCGTCCCACCACTCATGATGATGCCTGATCGCCAGGCAAACCTCCGGGTCGACACCGGTCGAACGTGCCACGGCGTCGCTGATCGCTGAATGGCGTTGCACGATCGCATACTCGGTCGCGGTCAATGCGGCCGGTTTGCTGAGAATGGCGGTCGGAATGGCCAGTTTGCCGAGATCGTGGATCCTGGCGGCGAGCAGAATCTGCTCTCGTCGTCTCATCGAGTTCTCCGGGAGTTGTCCGAGCAGACCGACGGCCAGGCTCGCCACGCGATCAGTGTGATCGCCCAGCTCTGGCAGCGCCGCGACGCTGGCGATCAGATCCTTCGTTCCCAACCTCGGCATCGCAGATCTCCGCAACCAGATGACCGCCTGCGATCATCGCCCCACCTCTACAATTGTCCGCTATTGCGGCGTTGTTGTTGGCCGTCGAGCGGTGTGGAGGGTCATCATGGGACTGGCCATCGATCTGGCCACGGCGAAAACGAACAAATACGCCAGCCGGGAAAGTGGTGACACCGTGGAGTTCGTGGAACGGCCGACGGGTGGTTTCTCTGCTGTTCTTGTCGATGGGCAGGGGACCGGCGCCGCGGCAAAGTCTCTCAGCCTGCAATTGACATCCCGGGCCGTCGGACTGCTGAAGGAAGGCGTCAGAGACGGTGTTGTGGCCAGAGCCGTGCATGACACGCTCTTTGCCTTCCGAAACGGCAAGGTGTCGGCCACTCTGGAGATTCTGTCCGCCGACTTGAAAACACACGATATCGTGGCCACCCGCAATGCGGTCAATCCGCTTGTCGTCCTCGACGGCGACGACGTCACCACGATCGAATCGGATGCCGGTCCAGTGGGGCTCTATCACTTCACCCGTCCGAGCGTGGTGCGCATACCGCTCAAGGCCGGTTTGGTTGTCATCAGCTACTCCGACGGCATTCACGGTTCGGGCAACCGCGCTCGCTCCGGTGCGTTCGACGTGGCAGCCTGGTTGCGCGACGTCCGGCCAGCCACCGCGACGTCGCTCTCCGTGGCCCAGGCAATTCTCGATGAAGCGGTTGCCCGTGATAGCGGGCGCCCCGCGGACGACATGGCGGTCGTCGTGCTGACCGTCACCGAACAAGCGGAGTCTCCTTTGGTGCGTACGATCAGCATGAGGATTCCCTTGCCCTGATTCTTCTGGAGGTGCCCGAATGTGCACCGAGTCTGCTGACCGCTCTCCATCGCCACTGCGAGTGACTGTCGTTGGTCCCTGCGCCTCCGGCAAAACGACGCTGGTCGAGCGGTTGAAGGAGGCCGGTTACGACGCCTGGGTGACCAGCCAGGAACACAGCGTGATCCCCGAACTCTGGAATCATCAGGCGCCCGATGCGCTGATTGCCCTGAAAACTGATCTGGAGACGATTCGGCAGCGGCGGGGGGCCGGATGGTCTCACTCCATATTCGATGCGCAAATGGAGCGCCTGCGAAACGCGTTTACTGCCGCCGGGCTCATTGTCGATACCACACTCTGTTCGGAAGAGGAAACGGCGTCCAGGGCCCTGTCGTATCTGCGCTCGCTGGAGGACAAGCGATCCGGACGATGATATGGCCAGTGCGCGACAACCCCACTACAATCCGGGTCATGGTTTCGCAGCGTTCTCTTCGTCTCTCAGCAATCTCAATTCTGATCCTCATCGCAGTCACGTTGGCGGGCGGTGGTCTGGCTGCACCGGCCGCGCCGGGTTCGGCAGATCTCATTGATTCGCGGCGAGCCGAACAGGATGGCACCGGCGGTGGTCAGGTGCAGTTCTCGTCAGATGCCGACGGAGTGTTGCGCCTGGCTGGTCCACTGCAGCTGACCACGCTCGATCCCGCCCTTGTTCGTGATCTCAACCAGATGTTTCTTGTTCGCCAGATTTTCGCGGGACTGATGCGATTCGACGACGATCTGCAACCCGTACCGGCAATTGCCGAGTCATACGACGTGTCAGAGGACGGACTGGTCTACACGTTTCATCTCGATCCCAGAGCCCGCTTTTATGACGGGCGACAAATCGTGGCCGCGGATGTCGTCTACTCGTTCGATCGAGCGTTCGATCCTGCCATTGCCGGCGGCAATGCGGCAGCGCTCGGTGCGCCGACCTTTCTGGCCGATATCGAAGGGGCAGCTGATCGCCTGAACGGCGGCGCTGATCTCCTGACCGGTGTTGTGGCGCTGGACGAGCAGACCGTGCGCATCACGCTGAGTCAACCCAGATCGACCTTTCTCATGCGGTTGGCGTCGCCCCCGGCTTCGATTGTGGACAAGGCGGATATGTCACTCGGCGAGCGGTGGTGGGAATCGCCGAATGCCTCAGGTCCGTTCGGGATTGCCAGTTTTTCCGACGCGCGTCTCTCGCTGACACCGAACGAGCACTTTGTCCTCGGCCGCCCCCTTTTAGCGGGTGTCGATATTCGGATCGGCGATGCGGCGTACGGCGCACTCAATCTCTATGAAACTGGGGAGATTGACGTCGCCGGTGTTGACTGGCAAAGCATCGAGCGAATCGCCGATCCGGCGAATCCCATGCAGGCCCAGCTTTCGATCACACCCCTCTTCGCCACCGAGTACATCGCATTTCGCACCGACGTGGCACCCTTCGACGATCCGAGAATTAGAGAAGCGATGCGTCTCGCGTTTCCTGCTGACCGGGTGGCGAATGTCTCGCTGAACGGGAGAGTTGAAGTCGCCGGCGGTCTTATTCCGGACGGAATGCTGGGTATTGAGGCATGGGCGCCGGCACCGGTGTCCGATCTGGAGCAAGCGAGAGCGTTGATCGCGGCATCAGGTTATGGATCGGTGGAGAATGTCCCGCCGATCACTATCTATGCCGCGTCCCCGGCCCGCGCCGCTTCCTTCCGGGACTATCTGCGGGAGAACCTTGGCCTGCGGATCGATGTCGTGGCGGTTGACTGGTCGAGCTACCTGACGGGACTGCAGAATCGCGAATATCCGGCATACCTTCTCTACTGGGGGGCGGACTTCCCTGATCCGGAAAGTTTCCTGCTCTCCCTCTTCGGCACGGGTGCGTCGGACAACTATGTCGATTACTCCAATCCTGGGTTCGATGCCCTGCTCCACCAGGCTGCGATGGAAATCGATCCGGAAGCGAGGGTCGAACTCTACCGACAGGCGAACCAGCTACTACTGGACGACTCGGTGGTCGTGCCCATGTTCCACGATGTTGCCTACACGTTGATCCAGCCCTATGTACACGATCTGCAAATGAGCCCGCTGGGAATCCTCTATCTTGACCGGGTCACGGTTGCAGGATCGTCCTAACATGCGACCGACTTCGGGAGCATGGTCTTCGGCGGTGGAACCTGCGGTGCTGGATCTGCATGGCTTTGACCGGCAGGCCGGCGTCTGGTCCCAGTCGTTCGATCTGGACCAGGCACGCAACCTCGTGCGCAGATACCCGGGCCGGTCGGTCTGGCTGGAACACGCTCGCGAGTGCGTCATCGTTGGTGACTGGCGGCGTCGCCCGGAGGTGGCCGCGATTGCGGGCATTCATGCCGTCCGTTATCGACCGGAATTGATGGCCGCCGCGGCTGATCGGGCAGCAGAGCTGGAGCTGGAAGGCATCGTGGTGATCGAGTGGACCGAGACGATCAGCCCGGCAGTCTATGACGCAGCCGGTTTCGACCTGCTGGATTCGGTGGTGCCTTTTGAGATCGATCGCCGGAATTATCCGCGCACTGCTGATCCTTCTTCGCCGATTCAGCGTCTCGACACCGGCGACGTAACGATTTTCGATCAGTTGATGTCCCTCGATCATGCATCGTTTGGCTGGTTGTGGATCAATGGTCCTGCGGAGTTCGCGCATTACGGAAGAGCGTCCGAAGTCGAACTGTGGGGTCAGGTCATCGATGGGCGGTTGCGAAGTTATCTTGGCATCACGATCTACGGACACTGGGGACACATCGATCGTCTGGCCGTGCATCCCGATTGGCAGGGTAGAGGATTGGGAGAAGATTTGACCCGATTTGGCATCGCTCGTCTGAGCGAGCATGGATGCGCGACCGTCGGACTGAGCACGCAGACCGGCAACTGGCGTTCACAGCGGTTGTACAGCAAACTCGGGTTCCGCCGGTCCGATGCCAACACGTACCGAATCTATGGCCGGAATTTTGGTAACCGATAGACTTACGCCATGTGAGTTCACGCGCCTGGCGCCGATCAGAAAGACACAGACGACATGGGAAGTTCATTTGGCGGCATTTTTCGCTTCACCACCTGGGGCGAATCGCACGGACCGGCCCTGGGCGTGGTCGTCGAGGGCTGCCCGGCCGGGATTCCTCTTTGTGTAGAGGATATTCAGTTGCAGCTCGATCGCCGTCGTGTTGGCCAGAGTAAGGTCACCACCCCCAGAGGCGAAAAGGACAAAGCCGAAATCCTGTCCGGGGTGTTCGAAGGAATCACGACCGGCGCGCCGATCTCCATGATTACCTATAACGCTGACGCCGATTCCACGAAGTACGACATCATTCGCCATCTCTTCCGTCCGGGTCACGCCGACTACACCTACTGGGCGAAATACGGCCACCGTGATCATCGCGGCGGGGGACGATCCTCGGCCAGGGAAACATGGGGCCGGGTGGCCGCCGGGGCCATTGCCCGCAAGATTTTGGCCACTCAGGGATGCGAGGTCTTTGGTTTTGTCCGCGAACTGGGCGGTATCGCCATGCAAACGTTCGATCGTGACCAGATCGAGCAAAACATCGTGCGCTGTCCTGACCCGGTTGCCGCCGAGCAGATGATCGAAGCGATCGGTGTGGCCAAAGCCGCAAAGGACTCACTGGGCGGCATCATCGAAATTCGTTCGACTGGGACGCCGGTTGGTCTCGGCGAACCGATCTATGACAAAGTCGAAGCGCTGATCGGACAGGCCATGTTGAGCATCCCGGCAGTCAAGGCCGTGGAAATCGGGGCTGGTTTCGCAGTGACCAAGAAACGTGGGTCGGAATCGAATGATGGCTTCACGGTCGAAAACGGACGTGTGCGCACGCTCACCAACAACGCCGGCGGCACGCTTGGTGGACTGACCACGGGCGAGGAAATCATCGTACGGATCGCGGTGAAACCGACGTCGTCAGTCGAGCGAGAGCAGCAGACCGTGGATATCGATCTGAACCCGGCCACGATCATCGTCGAGGGGCGCCACGATCCATCCGTCTGTCCCCGCGCCGTGCCGGTTGCCGAAGCCATGCTGGCCAATGTGCTGGCCGATCTGATGCTGCGCAATCGAGCGGCGCGCATCGAGTGGCCATAGGGGGATCATGTCTTCGTCGCTTCGGCGACGACGATCATCCGCTCGGCGCTGTCGTCGAACGGCTCCAGTCCGTAACCGCCGTAAAATAGAGCGTCCTGAAATCCGGCCGCATCGAGCATCAGACGGAGTTCTCCAGCTCCCAGATAGCGCTGAGTCAGGCGCATGGCGTGCCGCGTTACGGAACCTGATTGGGTCGTGCGGTCGTACCAGATCTGCGTTTCGATCGTCTGCGAGGCAGGAAAGACAACGTGATGGGAGAAGCGCTGCACGGTGGTCCCGTCTGCAGTTATCCAGGTGCCGTCGAGCGCGTGCGATCCATCCAGTGCCATCAATCGGTGCGGCGCCGCGTGCATGACGTCGATGAGGAGTGCGCCGCGGGGATCGAGTGCGCGCCTGGCTGAGGAGAGCGCCTGAACCTGCTCCTCCAGCGTCGTCAGGTGGCTCAGAGCGCCGAGTGCCATGATCACCACACCGTATGGACCACCCGGCACGTTATGCGCACTTGCCATGTCCGCGTTGATCAGCGACACCCTGACCTCGGCGTTGGCAGCCCTCTCCCGGGCTCGATCGAGCATCGGCGTCGAGATGTCGGCCCCGGTCACCCGGTACCCCATCTCGGCGATGGGAACCGCGATTCGTCCACTGCCGCAAGCCAGTTCCAGTACCGGATCGCCGATTGACTCGACATATTGCTGGTAGAACTCCACATCGTCGGTCAGTTCGTCATGTTCGAGGTCGTAGAATTCCGCGATTGGTGCGTAATGATCTCGCACGTTATCCACCTGTCATCCATCTGAAAATCACCGTTGTGTTCACATTCGCTTGCATTGTATAGGTCAATAGACGATGTCCAAATCGAAAGACAAAACAGAGAACCGCGACGAGAGAGTGGTGGCTACCAACCGAAGGGCGTTTCACGATTACTTCATCCAGGAGACACTGGAAACCGGTATCGTGCTCTCTGGTTCAGAGATCAAATCGATCAGAGCGGGCAAGATTTCACTGACTGAGGCATATGCCCGGATCGACAATGGCGAGCTCTGGCTGATCGGCGCACACATAGCACCGTATTCGCACGGCGCATACGCCAACCACGAGCCTCTTCGCCCTCGCAAACTGCTGGCGCATACCGACGAGATCGCTGAACTGCGGCGAACCGTCGACCAAAAGGGGATGACCCTTGTGCCGCTGCGAGTGGCCCTGCGGAAAGGAAAGGCGAAAGTCGACATCGGGGTGGCTCGTGCCAAGAAACTCTACGACAAACGTGATGCCGAAGCCGAGCGGGAGTCGAAGCGCGACATCCAGCGGACGCTCCGAGAGCGAGGATGAGTGGGCGCGTTCATCAGACATCTCCGCATCCACGCCTGTGGCAGAGCAAACGCCCGTTCTTGAAATCTTGAAACCATGCCTTGCAAAGGCGATCAAATGTGCTATAGTGAGAACGTGCGCGCTGTGCGTCACACATTGGGGATGTCTGGTTTCGACAGGGTCGGAGGTTAGTTTACTGCGTGCCGAAGCGCCCAGGCCTTCGTAAAAATGGGCAAAAAAAGAACTGGCACCTCTGAGATGCCTCTCGCTGCCTAAGTTACACAACCTCTAGTCAGCGCGTCCGTCCGGACCTTTCCCTGCCGGGACCGGGTACGGGCGTCACCCAGGCAAGGGCGCGATGGTGAAGTCCGCTGGAGCGAAACCATCTAAGGCAGTCCGGCTCACTGATCGATATCCTGTCGGTGGGAAGATCGATCAGCACATGAATCACCGACTACGCACGTAGGATGTATTCGACCGAGGGTTCTGGACGGGGGTTCGATTCCCCCCATCTCCACCACCCCTAGCGCCGTTAGGCGTTTTCCGCAAATCACGGACAACGCCACGGACAGGCCCGCAAAATCAGCTTCCAATCAGCCGCTCCAGCGTGTCGCTGGCGGTCGCAAGCATCTCCCGGTTGACATGCCCATAGACGTCAAGCGTCGTCGCAATCGAGGCGTGACCGAGCATGTCGGCGACGATACGAGGAGACACACCGGCGCCCATCAGGAGCGTCGCCGCTGTGTGCCTCAGTCCGTGCAGCGAGATCGCCGTCACCTTTGTGGCCGCGAGAATTGCATGGTGTTTGCGCTGCCAGACAGTCAAGGCGAGAGGCGAGCCGGTTTTGGTCGTGAACATGTAGTCGTGTGAGTGGCGCTTGCCGGTCGAGAGCAACTCGGCAACCTGCACGGTGCGCCAGTGGTTGAGGGCATCGAGCGTTGATGCCGGCAGCGTGACGGTTCGTGATTTGCCGGTTTTCGTCGTCTCCCCGACCACAATCTCCCCGCTGGCTGACCGGCTCATCGTGCGCTGGATTCGCAGCGTCCCGCTTGAGCGATCCAGGTCGCCCCAGCGCAGCGATCGGCACTCGCCCGGTCGCATCCCCGTCGTAAGCATCAATCGGTACACAGCGGCCCACAGGGCGTCTCCCGCGACGTGCTGCAGGACGGTTGCCGCTTCCGCGCCGCTCCAGACCGTGACCGGCTTGCGCCGCAATTTTGGCGGCTGCACGGCGGATGCCGGGTTGTGCGCGACGATGCCGATGCGGACCGCCTCACGGTAGGCTGCTCGCAAGCATTGCAGCGCCGCTTCGACTAGCGCCGGAGAGTAGGAGCGGGCCAGGTGGTCAATGTGCTGCTGGATACGGGGCGTGTCCAGGTTGATCGCGATCTGCGATCCCAACGCCGGGATGATGTGCTGATCGGTCCGCTGCCGGTAGGTGTGATACGTGGACGGCGACCAACGATACCGGCCACGCTCCAGCCACCCGGCGATGAGCTGGTTGACTGTCATGTCAGACGGCGGGATGTACTTGCCATCACGGCGCTTGCGGCCACGATCCCGCAAGTAATCCTCAGCTTCGTCTTTCGTGGCAAACGTCCGCGCCGCGTGCTTCGTCGTGCCGTCGTCGCGATCTTCTCGCCACCGAGCTTGCCACCGGCCAGACGGCGTGCGTTCGACGGAGCCGTAGCCACGGGCGAGGTCGCGCTGTTCGTTGGGCATCGGCTACTCCCCTTGACGAGAACAAATGATCTAGTTTAGAGTATCCGCCATCAGACCCGAAGGTCAACAGAGCGCAGAGGCGCCGTCCCCTTTTCGTTGGGTGCATAGGTAATTCTCGTACGAGAATTACATAGTCGGAGGGCAGAGAACGGTGAGCACGTACGACCTTGACGGTGTGTTCGTTGGCAGCGGCGACGGCATGGAGGTCAACGCCGGTCTGCGGTTGCAGCGGGAAGCGGTGCAGGTGACGACGTTCACCGAGCATGGGGAGACCGTGAAGGCGATCCCGGCAACAACGATTGCCGCGCAGAAACACATCGACAAGGTCGCGCGTGAGCTGATGCGGGCGGCGAAACTCCAACAGTGGCGGCAAGAGCAGGAAGCGAAACGGAGAGCTGCGCGGGAGACTGCGCCGCGTCCTGTGCCGAAGCCGTGATCATCGGTCACTCCGGTCGAGCTCGATGTATCCATTCAACGCGCGAGCGATTGTGTACTCGCGTTCGTGGTTCCAATTCACCCGGCGAACGAGCGCCGAGATTCTGGCGCGAGGATCATCGAAGGGGATGTCTGGTTCCTCGGGGCGATGGCCAGCCAGGGCCAGTACGTAATCGCGGTCAACGCCAAGCACGTCGGCGATGATGTCACAGTAGGCGGGGTCGGGATTCCTGTGATTGTTTGCCCACTCACCGACCGCCGACTTTGATACCCCGGCTCGTTCCGCGAATTCCCGATAGGATCGGAAACCCGCCTTGCGTATTGCTGGTTTGAACCATTCTCCAAAGGTTGGCTTGTCCACGCCGTCAATTGTGCTTGACGCCGTCCACGGACAAGGTGTAGAATGTCCACATGCAAACACTGATGGATGCTCGATACCGGGCAAAGACGCTTCAAGAATCACTGAACAACTCCGGCCTTCGACGCGATTGGGTTGCTTCTAACGCGGGCATTTCGCCGTCGCTGCTGACAC
>WBZO01006180.1_pt1 | contig 11740 bp, 11 predicted proteins | sample 5204261 | NCBI WGS metagenome assembly WBZO01 (sample SAMN12412400, study PRJNA552823) | activated sludge metagenome | isolation source: activated sludge from anammox sidestream of wastewater treatment plant... | place: USA: North Carolina | collected 2017-09 | reverse complement strand
GGCGAGCGGCTGCCGGCCGACGACGGGCGGGATCATATCGAGCTGGAATTAGGAATTAACCCAAGTTGCCACCTTGATTAGCAAAAAAGAGTCCATGAATTATCCTACTGGTTGTGGACACACCATTATCCTAAACCAGCCAGGAGTAATTCATGGACAGCGAGATCGTAGCCATTTATTGTCTTTGTGACGACCTTTTGAAAGCAATGCATCATATTGAAGACGGCCAGTGTCAAATGAGCGACGCCGAAGTCATGACAACGGCTGTTATAGCGGCGCGCTACTTCGGCGGCAATATTGAAAAGGCGAGGGCTTTACTCAAACAACGGATTTACATCCCCACCATGCTGAGTCGTAGTCGGCTGAATCGACGATTACATCGAGTCAAAGGGTTCTTCTTAACACTGTTCGCGATACTGGGCGAACACTGGAAAGAGATGAATCCGGCATCTTTGTACGTCATCGACTCGTTTCCCGTGGCTGCTTGTGACCAATATCGAGTTTTACGAGCCCGACTCTACCAAGGAGAGGCCTATCGAGGGTATGCAGCAAGCAAAAGGCGCTATTTTTATGGTCTGAAGCTCAATTTGATGGTCACCGTCCACGGTCAGCCGGTCGAGTTCTTTCTGACGCCTGGTCGTTATGCTGATGTTGTGAATCTGAGGTGGTACAACTTTGATTTGCCCACTGGCTCTCAGATCTTTGCAGACAAGGCATACAACGACTATCGATTCGAGGCTATGCTAGCCGAACACGGGCTGCGCCTCTTACCGATCCGCAAGAAGAATTCTCTACGGCCCCATTCGGTGGAGCTGGCAAAGCAGATTAGTAGTTATCGCAAGGTCGTCGAGACTACCGGTAGCTTGTTCACTCAACTCTTGCCCAAAAGCATCCACGCCGTTACTTCTGCTGGCTTCGAGATGAAGATTGCCTTGTTTGTTCTCGCTCTCAGCCTGCAATTCTTGTTAAGGTAGCAACTTGGGTGAATTAAGAATTAGGAGTATGGTTCGTCGCTCATCGCTCGCCATCACGGTTATCCTGGCCGTCTTCCTCGTGTTGGGGTTCGCCTATAGCGCCATCAACCCGCTGCACGAGGCGACGGACGAGCTGCGGCATTATCGCTTTGTGCAATACCTGATCCAGTATCACGCGCTGCCGGTTCAGGGCGAGGCGGGCGGGCTGACCTGCACCGTTCAGGGCCACCACCCGCCGCTCTATTACGCCGCCGCCGCGCTGGCCACTTTCTGGATCGACACCGGCCGCGACGTCTGCCACGAGCCGCCGGGCAATCCGTTCTGGGATTATCGCTATTGGGAAGTCGGCCGGGACAACAAGAACCAGTATCTCCACGGCCCGGACGAGGCGTTCCCCTGGCGCGGCGAGGCGCTGGCCGCCCATCTGGCGCGGGTGGTGAACCTGCTCTTCGGCGCGCTGGCCGTGTGGCTGGCGTGGGCCACGGCGCGGGTCATCTGGCCGCGTCGCCCGGCGCTGGCCGCGGGATCGGCCGCGTTTGTGGCGTTCAACCCCATGTTTCTGTACATGGCGGGGGCGATCAACAACGACGTCGTGGCGGCGGCGGCCGGGGCGGCCGTCGTCTACGGCTGCGTGCGGCTGTTGCACGACGAGCGCGGGCTGACGCCGCGCGCGGGGGCGGGGCTGGGGCTGCTCTACGGGCTGGCCCTGATGAGCAAGTTCAATCTGGCGGCCATCGTCGTCGTCATCGAGGCGGCGATGCTGTGGGTGGCCTGGCGCAAGCGGCAATGGCGGGCGTGGCTGGCGGCCAACGCGCTGCTGGTCGTCGTGGCCGGGGCGCTGGCGGGCTGGTGGTTCGCCCGCAACCAGATGCTCTACGGCGAGCCGACCGGCTTCGAGCGGCTGACCGAGCTGTGGGGCGTGCGTGACCCGCGCACCAGCTTCATGCTGGCCGTGTCGGAGCTGCCCTACGCCTGGACGAGTTTGTGGGGGCGCTTCGGCTATGGGCAGATCCCGCTGCCGTCGTGGGTCTATGCCGCGCTGTTTGGCGCGCTGCTGCTGGCCGTCGCCGGCTATGGCCGGGCGCTGGTCGGGGCGGTCCGGCAAGGGGGCGCGCTCCGGTTGCGGGTCGCCGCCGCGCTGCAGCGGCCGCATGTGGCCGCGTTGCTGCTGCTGGCGCTCAACGTCGCCGTCTTCTTCGCCGTCCTGTTCAACTATCTGCTGGTTAGTCCGGCCGGGCCGATGGGGCGGTTCTTCTTCCCGGCGCTGTCGTCGCTGGCCATCCTGATGTTCCACGGGCTGAGCCTGCTGGCGGGGGCGCGCGGGGCGAGGTCGGGGGCATGGACGGCGGCGGCGGCCAACCTGTCCATGGCCGGGCTGTCGCTGCTGGCCCTGTTCGGCTATCTGGCGCCGGCCTACGCGCGGCCGCCGTCGTTCGTCGCCGGCGCCCGGTTGCCCAACCCGACCGACATCCGCTTCGACACGCTGGCGGTTCTGCGCGGCTATGCCGTCGACCGGCAGAGTGTCCGGCCGGGCGAGCCGGTGGGCATCACGCTGTATTGGGACGTGACCGGCCGGCCGCCGGGCGACTATTTGCTGTTCGTCCACCTGACCGACGACGTGACCGGGGCGATCATCGCCCAGCGCGACACGCATCCGGGGCTGGGCAATTTCCCCAGCAGCCAATGGCGGCCGGGCGACCGTTTCGTGGAGCGGCTGAGCGTCTATCTGCCGGAGACGGCCTACGCGCCCTCGGCGGGGGAGCTGACGATCGGCCTGTACGCGCCGGGGGGCTACCGGCTGGGCATCCGCGACGGCGCCGACGGCCGGTCGCTGGGCGACGCTCTGGCCATCGGCCGCGTGGCGGTGGAGCCGGCGCCGTCGTCCGGCCCGGAGCCGTTGCCCAACGCGGGCGACTATAACTTCGAGAACCGCCTCCATCTGCGGGGGTATGCGTATGCCGAGCGCGTTCTGGCGCCGGGGCAGCCGGCGGAGCTGACCTTGTTCTGGGAGGCGGCGCGGCCGTCGCCGGGCGACTATGAGGTGCAGGTCCGGGTGCTGGACGCCGGCGGCGGGGTGGTCTCGTCGCAGAAGGGGCGGCCGGGCGGCGGCGAGGATCCCACGACCGGCTGGCGGCCGGGCGTCGTCGTGGCCGATCACTACCGCATCGACATCGACCCGGCGGCGGGGACGAATCCGGTCATCCAGGTCGCCGTGAAGGACGTCGACGACGGCGGCCGGCGACTCAACCTGATCCACGCCGACGGCCGCTGGATCGACGACGTGGTGCGGCTGGCGCCGTTGCGCGTCGCGCCGGGGCCATAGGGCCGGGGGCCGTAGCGCCGGGGCCGTAGCGCCGGGGGACCGGCGGGCCGGGGGCCGTAGCGACGCGGCCCAAATTGCCCTGAAAATGCCACCCGGAGCGTAGGGGAATCGTCGCCTGAGGCCGTTGACCCTGGCCGGGGAGTCCGGTATACTATGTTTATGGTGCTGAAAATAATTACAGCAGCCCACAATCGAATAGCCTTCTGATCGCACGCCTGGCCGCGTGCGTTTTTGTTTTATCGGCAGCGAGGGTCCATCAACAACGAATGAGGAGATAAACGAAATGGATTATGGTATGATCGGCAAGATTGAAAAGGCGAAGATCTATGCAGAAGAGCGAGACGCTCGCATCCAGTTTCAATCTCTGCGTGTGAGCATCATGGGCGACCACGGCGTCGCCCACCAGGTCGGCTATGACAACGGCCGCTGGAGTTGCGATTGCAACTATTTCAGCTCACACCAGGTGTGCAGCCATACCATGGCGATGGAACGCGTTCTCGGCAGCATGGTCGAGATAGGCATTCCCGACTAGCAGACACCCCGGACAACTGAATCCCTGACGCGCCCTGTTTTCACACAGAAACAGGGCGCGTTGCGTTATAATCGACCTCGACAGAGGTATTGCTATGGATTATGTGACTCGACCGGCCGACCACGCGGGGGCGCGACCGGATAAATTCTTCAAGGCGACGCTGTTCCGGGGCGACGCGCTGATGCTGGGCGTGAATTGCCTGGAGCCGGGGCAGGCCCAGGCGGCCCACGACCACGCCGATCAGGACAAGTTCTATTACGTCATCGAGGGCGAGGGGCGCTTCCAGGTGGGCGAGGCGTTCGTCGTGGCGGGCGAGGGGCAGGTGGTCTGGGCGCCGGCGGGCGTCGTCCACGGCGTGACCAACGAGGGCCAGGGCCGCCTGACACTGCTGGTCGGCATCGCGCCCGCGCCATGAGAGACGGCCGCGTCACCCTCGGGGGCGTCGAGTTCGACGTTCGGCTGTCGCTGCTGATCGTCTATTGCACCGTCGTGCCGATGCTGGATTTCTATAACCACAGCCCGACGGGCGTGAAGGCGTGGGACCGGTTCATCTTCTATTTCATCGGCTCGGCGCTGTTTATCTGGATCGTCTATCGGGAGCCGCTGGCGAATTTCGGCTTCGGGCTGGGCGACCGGCGGCGGGGGGCGGTCTATACGCTGGTTTCGTGCGCGGCGATGGCGGCCGTGTTGTGGTTTGCGGCGCGCACGCCGGCGATGCAGAGCTATTACAAGACCGACGCGCTGGGCCGGGCGATTTGGCTCAATGGGGTGGAGCTGTTCGCCTGGGAGTTCGTCTGGCGGGGGCTGGCGCTGTTCGCCTTCGCGCGGGCTTTTGGGCCGGGGGCGGCGATCTTTCTGCAGGCGGTGCCGTTCGCCTTTATGCACCTGAGCAAGCCGGAGCTGGAGGCGCTGAGTACGATCTTCGGCGGCGCGGCTTTCGGGTTCATCGCCTGGCGGACGCGATCGTTCGTCTATCCGTGGCTGATCCACTGGTTTGTGACGGCGTTTACGCTGCTGGTGGCGGCGGGAGTGATGTAAGGGAGAAACCCCTGCCCTCACCTTAATCCCCCCATAGATCTTCCCCCTGCCGCACTGGATTCATGTACGATCGGCCGTGAATGGGCGGGGTTGAAACCCGCAGCCGCTTTGTCCGTATAGATGGTGAGAGCACAGGAGATTGGCATTGAATGAGGAGCAGGTTTGGCTGGATCAGGCCAGACGGGGCGACAAGAACGCGTTCGGGCAGCTAGTCCAGGCCTACATGGGGCCGGTCTACAACCTCGCCTACCGGATGCTGGGTAATTCGGGCGAAGCCGAGGAAGCCGCCCAGGAAGCCTTCATCCGGGCGTATACGCGGCTGTCGAGCTACGACCCGGAGCACAAGTTCAGCACCTGGCTGCTGTCGATCACGTCGAATTACTGCATCGACCAGATTCGCAAGCGGCGGGCGGTGCTGCTGTCGATCGACGAGCCGTTGCCGCCCCATCCCGCTCTGCACAGCGACAACAGCAAGGGGCCGGAAGCCGAATATCTGGCCCAGGAACGCGAGGCGCTGGTGCAGGGGCTGCTCAATACGCTGCCGGAAGAGTACCGTCATGCGGTCGTCTTGCGCTACTGGTATGACATGTCTTATGAGGAGATCGCCGAGGTGCAGGCGACGACGGTCAGCGCGGTGAAGTCACGGCTGTTTCGCGCGCGGCGGCTGCTGGCCAACGCGGGGCTGGAGCGGGGCGTCGCGCCGCCGGTCGAGACCGAGGTTGCCCTGGCCGTTTAGCAGGCGAGCCGCTTAGCAAGCGAGCCGCCCGGCGAGGATGAGAGAAGAAGGATTGAAGAAGAAGAATTTTTGGCGGAGCAAATGCCATGGAGCATGATGAACGATATTTTATGATGATGATGGAGGCCCTCGACGGCAAATCGACCGCCGGCGAGCACGCCGAGCTGCAAGCCCACCTGCGCGAGTGCGCCGACTGCGCGCGGGAATGGCAAGCGCTGCTGGCCATCGACGCGCTGTTCCGGCAAACGCCGATCCTGATGCCGGCCGTCGACTTTGCCGAGCGCACGCTGGCCCGTCTGCCCGACGCCCGCACGCGCCGCCTGGCGCTGGGGGCGATGTATGTCGGGACGCTGATGGGCGGCCTGTTCCCGCTGCTCGTCGCCGCCTTCCTGGTCGTTCGCTATGCGCCGCTGCTGAGCCAGCCGGCGTTGCTGGGCAGCGTCTGGGCCACGGTGGCCGGCGCAAGCCGGATCGTCGCCACGGTCATCGAGGCGCTGTTCGCCGGCGCGGGCCATTTGCTGGCCGAGCAACCGGCCCTGATCGGCTGGTATATCATCCTGGCGGGGCTGGTGTTCCTGTCCGGGAGCGTTTTCCAATGGCTTCTTAAGCAACCTTTTGAGGCTTCTTCTCGTAATTAGTACATAGGACGCAGGAGTACGGAAACATTATCTGCAAGGAGCAGTGAAATGAGCAAACGTGTCCTACTATCGTCGATCACGGCCCTGCTGTTGGCCGCGGTGTTGATTCCCGCGGCGATGGCCGCGCCGGCGACCGACACAATTATCGGCGAGGGCGAAACCGTCACCAATTCCATCACGGTTTTCGACGGCGATCTGATCATCCATGAAGGCGCCACCGTCCTCGGCGATGTGGCGGTGTTCAACGGCGACGTTTTCATCGACGGCCAGATCCTGGGCAATATCATCCTGTTCAATGGCGACCTGGAAGGGGGCGAAGACGCTTACATCTCCGGGGATTGCGTGCTGCTGAACGGGTCGGTGACGAGCGACGGGGAGAATTCGAGCCTGGCCGCCTGTAACATCGTCAAGGGGTCGAACCTGTCGGCCCTGGGCAGCCTCGCCCCGGGGCTATTCCAGAAGTTTGAGAACGCGCCCGAAGCCATGGCGCCGGAGTTGCAGGACGTGCCGGAGCTGCAGGACGTGCCGGAGCTTCCCGACATGCCGGAGTTCCCGGAGGTATTGCCCACGCCCTATTGGGACGATGATTTCCATGGAGACCATGATCAGCGCGTGCCGTATATCCCGGAGTCGCGCAGCCGGGGCTTCGATATGTTTGCGCGGGCCTCGGGCGTCGTCGCCAGCAGCGTGCTGTTCGGCATTCTGGGGCTGCTGGCGGGGCTGATCATGCCTGAGAATCTGCGGCGGATCACCGGGGCAGCCCGCGAGGCGACCGCCTTCAGCGGCATGGCGGGCGTGCTGACGGCCATCGCCGTGCCCTCGCTGATCGTGCTGCTGATTCCGCTGTCGATCGTCCTGACGCTGGTGTGCGTCGGACTGCTGGGCTTCCCCATCATGTTCCTGCTGGCGCTGGGGCTGGTGGCGGGGGTCGTCCTGGGCTGGATCGCCGTGGGGACGTGGCTGGGGCTGCGTCTGTTCGGTCGCGGCAAGGACGCCGGCATCGCGCGGGCGGCGGCGCTGGGCACGGGGCTGCTGACGTTCATCACCGGCGCGGTCGGGCTGGTCACGCTGGGTTGCGGCAGCTGGGCGCTGGGGATCGTCTTCTCGGCCATTGGCCTGGGGGCGGTGGCCCTGACGCAGTTTGGCATGAAGCCGTATCCGCGTCGTCCCGGCGGACCTGTTCGGCCGGACGCGCCCGTTCCGCCCGGCGCGCCCGATCCCGACAAGCTGGATACGGTGTTGGGGACGTTGCCGCCCGACGAGATTACGATCCCATAGGCGCGAGAAAATCGGCCGTAGCGAACGGGCGAGACGGAGCGTTAATCCGTCTCGCCCGTTTTGTTTGTGGGGCGGGCTTGGGCCGGATCGATCAGATCCATTCCTTGTAACTCCGCTTCGAGGGCGTCATAGAGGTGGCGATAGGCGGCCAGCCGGGCCTGGGCGGCGCGCCGGGCGGGTTCGGTGTGCATGGAGGCCACGGTTTTGGCTTGCCAGTCGGCCTTGCGGCCGCGGGCGATGAGGTCGTCGAGCGCGCGCATCTGGTCGCCGGCGAGCCAGCCGCCGGCCCAGTGGAAGACGGCTGTGAGGCCGATCTTGGCCAGCTTGTCGGCGTCCCACAGGACCTGGGATTCGAGCACGACCAGCGGCTCGTCGCGCCAGAGGCCCATGTGGTCGGCGATGGCCCGGGCGACGGCGTCGATCTTGTGGGGCGGGAAGTCGGTCTGTGGCAGCAGCTGGCGGGCGAAGGCGGCCCCGGCGATGGGGTGGCGCTCGCCGTCGCTGAACTTGCGGCTGTCGTGGAGCCAGGCGGCGGCTTCGACGATCTCGACGTCGGCGCCGGTCAGCTCGGCCAGCCGCAGGGCGAGGGTGACGACGGCCGTCACGTGCTCCCAGCGATAGTTGAAGGAGACGTGCTCGGTGCCGTAGCGGTGGGATAGTTCGGCCAAGGTGGCGTCGTACATGGCGGCGCGGACGATCTGGCGCCAGCCGGGGTTGGGGGATGAGGTGTCGGGAGTCATGGCGCGAACAGAAACCCATTTTGGAAACGCGTCATTGTGCGTCATCCGCGTTCTGTTTTCTTCCCCACCTCCATCAATGCCAGCGGTATTCCCGGGGTACACGCAGCACGCCGTCCCAGACGACATGGCGGAAGTAGTCGGGGTCGGTGTTGCCCTCGGTGTTGATCAGCAGAACCTGGGAGCTTGGGTTTAGCTGCAGCGCTTCGCGGATGTCGGCCGCGCCGGCGTAGCGCGTGATGAACGACACCGCCCCCATGGTGACCGCGCCGGATTCGCCGGAGACGACGAACGGGTCGCCTTCCAGGGGCACGCCGTACATACGCATCCCCTTGGCGGCCACGTAGTCGGGCACGGTGACGATGAAGTCGGCGCAATCCTTGATGATCTGCCAGGCCAGCGGGCTAGGCTCGCCGCAGGCGAGGCCGGCCATGACGGTGTCCAGCTCGCCGGAGACGGCGTGGGGCTGGCCGTCGTCGATCTTCAGCGACTGGTAGAGGCAGTCGGCCTTGCGCGGCTCGACGACGATGAAGGTGGGCGCGTCGGGGCCGAATCGTTTCTTGTAGAAGGCGATCACCGTGGCGGCGAAGGCGCCGACGCCGGCTTGCAGGAAGACATGGGTCGGCTTGACGATGCCCTGGGCGGCGAGCTGCTCTTGCGCCTCGGCCAGCAGGGTGGTGTAGCCTTGCATCACCCAGGTGGGCACATCTTCGTAGCCGGGCCAGGAGGTGTCGGAGATGACTTGCCAGTCGTTGGCTTCGGCGTCGCGCTCGCACTGGCGCACGGCGTCGTCGTAATTGCCGTCGACGACGCGCACCTCGGCGCCGTATTCGGCGATGGCGTCGATGCGCGCCTGGCGGGTCTTGCGATGTACGTAGATGACGCAGGGGAAGTTCAACTTGCGCGTGGCCCAGGCGAGTCCTTTGCCGTGGTTGCCGTCGGTGGCGCTGGTGAAGGTGATGTCGCCAAGGGCGGCGCGAACTTCGTCGGACATCATCTCAGCGAAGGTCATGCTGGTGCGGTCGAGCTTGCGGCAGATGAAGCGGTAGATGGCGAAGGAGCTGCCGAGCGCTTTGAAGGCGTTGAGGCCCATGCGCGCCGATTCGTCCTTGACCCACGTGCTACCCAACCCCTGGCGCGTGGCCAGCTTGGTCAGGCGCTTGAGGGGCGTCATCTGATAGCCCGGCAGTTGCATGTGAAACGCGCGGGCCTCCTCGGTGATTCCGTCGGGTAACAGGCGGTCGACGGCCGCCACCCTTGCGTAGGGGTCTGCATGCCGGTTTTTCAACCAGATTATGGGTATTTCATCAATGGTGTCCATGAGGGTGGATTATAGCTAATTCATGGGGGATTGGGCTATGGGTCGTTGTGACCTCGCCTGATTTTCAAAGAACTATTCGTTTTCAACGACCAGCGACGGGACAGCGGCCGTGTCCCCGCCAGTGACCACCGGCAGACGCGCCTCCGACGCGGGATCGTAGAGGCCGACGACGGCTAGATAGTTGCCCGGCACGACCGAGTCGGGCACGGCCATCGGGTGAATCTGCACGACCCAATCGCCCGCGCGCCAGGCCCAGGACGGCGCGTCCAGCCGGTCGCTCTGGGCCAGGATATCGCCTGTGCCGTCGAGCACGTGGGCGAACATCGCCGCGACAGTGGTGAAGCTGGGCGGCACAACCGGCCCGGCTCGCGCCGGATCGAGCACGCGCCAGACGGTCAGCAGTTCGGCCGTCTGGCCGGGGTGTGTGGCGGGTTGCAGCCAGCGGGCAGCGATGAGCTGGATCGCGCCGTTGAATTCGACCGGGGCGCCGAGCGCGCTCCCGGCTATCAAAGTCGTGGCGGCCGCCTCGCCGTCAAGCCGATAGAGGGTGAAGCGCGGGTCGAGGTCGTCGGGGCGCATTTCGACCGTCTCCAGCGTCTCCAGCAGCGGGATGAAAGCCGGGTGTGGCGGAGTGGAATAGGGGACGGCGGCCAGCGTCGTTGCCGGGGGCAAGACCAGGGCGTAGCGCGCGTCAACCCAGCGGGCCGTCCGACCGACAGGCGGGTGGCCGGCAGCCAGCACGAGGGCGATGGACGAATCGTGAGCCGGGCCGGGGTAGACGGTGGAGAAGAGCACGGGGTCGGCCGTGGGGTAGTCCGCCGTAATGTGGTCGATGGTTCGTGTCAAGGTGTGCTGATAGGCGCCGCGTACCTCGGGTGAATCGCTCCAGCGGATGAAATAGTCGCGGATGGAGACGAAGCCAACCAGAAGGATGAGGAGCGCGACGAGCGACATACAGCGGGCGGCAAGCAACGAGCGGCGGGCGGCGGACGGGCAGCGCAGCGGACGGCCGGCCAGCGTAATGAATCCGACGGCTACGATCAGATAAACGGCGGGCATGGCGGCCATGTTGCGGGTGGTGTTGGCCGTGGCGCCGGTGACAAGCGACGGGATGATGCCGGTGGCGAACCACAGCAGCAGGAAGGCATAGATCGGTCGCCGCCAATGCCATAGGCAGACGAGCAACCCGATGATGAAGAAGACAGCCGAAATGACATCCAGCGTCGCCCGGCCGGGAATGTTGTAGGCCAGGAACTGGTCGCCGGAGCCGGGCCAGATGAACGCCAGCAGTGCACTGGAAGCGTTATGTAAAACAGGGCCGAAATTACCGGCGGCGAGGCCTTGCAGCGGCTTGTCGAGCATATCCAGCCGCGTCTGCATCTCCGGGTGGGCGCGCAGGTAGAGGGCCATCGGCACGGCCAGCAGCCCGGCCAGCATTAACCCGACCAGCGCCGGCCGCCAGCCGCGACGGAAGATGTCTCGGTGAAATAGCGCTAGATAGCCCAGGAACACCGGGAACAGCAGCCAACTGACCCGCGCGGCCAGGTAGATGTGTAGCGTCAAGGCGATGGCCAACCCAAACAACACGGCGTACGACCAGCGACGCGCGACAGGCGACAGTTGTTTTGAATTTGTCACGCGTAATTCGTCATGCGTCGCTTTCCAGAAAAAATAGACCGCCAGCGTCATGAAGAACGGCAACATGCCCACCCGCAGCGCCTCGCGGCTGGAAGCCAGTGGCCAGAAGGAGACGGCCATTAGCGCGGCGGCCGTCAGCGCCGTCATTCGGCCAAGTCGCGACGCGGCCCAGGCATAGGCGGTGGCGATGGTCAGCGTGCCGAAGACGGCGTTGACCAATCGCAAGGCGAACAGCCCCCGGCCGAGCAAGGCCATGAACAGGGCCACGGTATAGCTGTAGAGCGGCTCGCTGCCGTAGTTGAGCGGAAAAAAGAAGAGCAGGACGCCGTCGAGGATGCCGATGGCCTCGCGGCCGTGGTTGGCTTCGTCGTGGGTCAGGCCGGGGGGCAGGCTCGTAAGGCCCCAGACGCGTAAGCCAAAGGCGAGAAGGAGGATGAGCAGCAGGGGCACGAGGAGGCGGAAGCGCGACAGAGGCTCGCACGTTCTCCGGCTCTCCATGCTTCTCAGCTCCCCATCCGTCATTTC
>WBZO01006179.1_pt1 | contig 11742 bp, 9 predicted proteins | sample 5204261 | NCBI WGS metagenome assembly WBZO01 (sample SAMN12412400, study PRJNA552823) | activated sludge metagenome | isolation source: activated sludge from anammox sidestream of wastewater treatment plant... | place: USA: North Carolina | collected 2017-09 | reverse complement strand
TCCACCAACCCATACTCCACGGCGGATTTCGCGTCCAGGTAGAAGTCGCGGTCGGTATCGCGCTCGATCACTTCCAGCGGCTGGCCGGTGTGGCCGGCGAGGATGCCGTTCAGGATCTCCTTCTGGCGCATGATCTGCTTCGCGGCGATGGCGATGTCGGTGGCCTGTCCCTGCGCGCCGCCGAGCGGCTGGTGCATGTGGATCGTCGCGTGCGGCAGGGCGTAGCGGCGTCCCTTCGTCCCCGCGGCCAGCAGCACGGTCCCGAACGAGGCGGTCACGCCCACGGCGGTGGTGCTGATCGGGTTCGAGATGATCCGCATCGTGTCGTAGATCGCCATCCCCGCGTAGATCATCCCGCCGGGCGAGTTGATGTACATGCGGATTTCCTTTTCGGGGTCTTCGTGGTTCAGGAAGAGCAGCTGCGCCACAATCACGTTGGCGACCTGGTCGTCAATCGGCGTGCCGAGGAAGATGATGCGTTCCTTCAGCAGCAGCGAGTAAATGTCGTACGCCCGTTCCCCCCGCCCGGACGATTCGATCACCATGGGAATTACGTTTTTGAATTCGGGAATCATTGTGCCTCCAATGCGTCCATGATAAACGGACAGTGTTGGATTTTTGTTAATCTCGCGTCATGGATTTGTGGATGTTTCCGCGTCCGACTCTTCGCCCGACGCCTGTACCGTCTCTTCCCTGACCTCGGAGGCGGGCGCGGCCTCCCCGGGCCCGGTCTCCGCTTCGGCGGCCTTCGGCTCGTCGTCCTCGGGCTTCCACTCGCCGAGCGCGATGGACTTGATCTTCTCCAGCGTGCGGCGCGTGATCAGGCGGTTGGCAGACTGGGTCGCGACCGCGCTCGAGAAGCGCGCCTGGTTCTCCTTGCCGCTTTTGTTCAGCCGTTCGAAATCCACCGCGCCCTGATACGCCAGCTCGTTGAGGGTCTGGTGGAACTCCTCGGTCAGCGCGGCCTCGTCGAAGTTGACCTTGTGTATGCGGGCGATCTCGTCGAGGATGAGTCCGCGCGCGAGGCGATTCGCCGCCGCCGGTTTCACTTCGTCTTCCATGAACTTCTCGCGCGTGGTATTGCGGACTTTGAAATACGTCTCCAGGTCCATGCCCTGCGATGCGAGTCTCTGGCTCAATTCGCCAAGCACATGCTCGCCCTCGTGATCCAGAACCTGCGGCGGATATTTAATGGCCGCGCCTTCTCGAATCTGCTCAAGGACTTTGTTGAAGTACTCGTCGTCGTACCCCGCGCGCGCGTGGGCTTCGAGGTCCGCGCGCATGAAGTCTTTCAACTGGTCGAGCGTCTCGTATTGCTCGCTGACGGTCTTGGCGAACTCGTCGTTCAGCTCGGGCAAAGTCACCGCGCGCACGCTCTTAACCGTGGCGTTGAACACGACCGTCGCGCCTTTCAGCGCCGCGTCTTCTTCGTCTTCGGGATACTCGTGCGTGACGGTTTTCGATTCTCCCGGCTTCATCCCGATCAGGCCGCGTGCGAATCCCTTGAACGGCCATTCGTCGTCGCTTTGCTTGTCTTCGGGACGCACCACTACTGCTGTGTTCTCGCGCGACAACTCGGATTGGTCTTCGCCTTCAGTCGCGCCCTGTTTTTCGCCGACGACCGAGATGAGCGCGTAGTCGCCTTCCTGCATCTCGCGCTCCACCGTCTTGGTGGAGGCGTACATCTGGCGGAGGTTATCCAGCGCCTCGTCCAACTCTTTTTCGCCGGGCGGAGTCCACTCGTAGGGGACGCGGATGGAGAGATAGTCGCCCAGGTCCACGGTGGGGGCGAGCGGGACGCGGAAGACGAACTTCGGCGGGTCGAAGCTTTCGACTTTTTCCAGCGAGCCGGGCGCGGCCGGATCCACTTCGGCCTGTTTCAATATTTCGGGATAAAGATCGTCCACCAGCAGGTCAATGGCGGCTTCCACGATGGCTTCGTCTCCGTAGTGGCGGCGGATCATATCGTAGGGCGCCTTGCCCGGGCGGAAGCCGGGGATCTTGCCGCGCTGCGCCAGTCTGCGCGCCGCTTTTCGCTTGGCGGCTTCCATCTGTTCCGGGTCAATTTCGACGGTCAGTTCGGCCTGGTGGTCGTCACGGATGTTCTTTTCGATGTTCAAGTTTGCTTTCCTTCATCATGTTGAAATTCTCCCCGCTCCGGTTGGGAGAGGGGCAGGGGGGCCAGGCAGTGGGGACGGAGGGACTTGAACCCTCACGCCTTGCGGCACATGATCCTAAGTCATGCCTGTCTGCCAGTTCCAGCACGTCCCCGTAAAAAACCTGTCCGGGTTTTTCAATGAGCGGCGGAATTATAAGCGAGAGGGGAGGAGGCGTCAACGAAATTTATTGCCAGCCTTAATTTCTTGACACATTTACCTCCCACTTGTAAAATCTGCCTGTTTCAACGGGCGACAACGCCTGAATTTTGTTTCCGGGAGGAAAACCCTTTTATGTTTACCATGGGATTGAGCACGTTCGAGACCTGGGCCATCTGGGGTGTGTTCGTTATCGCCCTGCTTGGTCTCGGCTATGCGGTCTTTTTGCGCTCCCAGATCCTGCGCGAAGATAAAGGCACAGAGAAAATGCAGGAAGTCTGGGGCGCGATCCGCGATGGCGCGAACGCCTACCTGGTGCGGCAATTGAGATCCATCCTGCCGCTCATCGGCGTTCTAACCATCGCGCTTTTCTTTTCCGTGTACATTGTCCCCCCTTCGCCCGAAGCGCTGGAGCGATTTAAGAACCTGCCCCCAGACCAGGTGCGTTTGATCATCGGGCTGGCGCGGGCGGTGGCGTTCATCATGGGCGCCTCGTTCTCGCTGATGGTCGGCCAGATCGGGATGCGGATGGCGGTGGAAGGCAACGTGCGCGTGGCCTCGGCCTCCCGTCGTTCGTTCGGCGACGCGCTGCGCATTGCCTACCGCGCCGGGACGATCACCGGTATGCTCACCGACGGCCTCGGCTTGCTCGGCGGCACCGTCATCTTCATCATCCTCGGCATCGCCGCGCCAGACGCCCTGCTGGGCTTCGGCTTTGGCGGCACGCTCCTGGCGTTGTTCATGCGCGTCGGCGGCGGCATCTTCACCAAGGCTGCGGACGTGGGCGCGGACCTGGTTGGCAAGGTGGAAGCCGGCATCCCGGAGGACGATCCGAGGAATCCCGCTGTGGTCGCGGACCTCGTGGGCGATAACGTCGGCGACTGCGCCGGCATGGCCGCGGACATCTTCGAATCCTATGAAGTGACCATCGTCTCCGGCTTGATCCTGGGCCTGGCGCTGTATCACTTCACCGGCCGCCTCGAGTGGATCGTCTTCCCGCTCATCGTGCGCGGCGTAGGCGTGCTGGCCTCCATTATCGGAACGTACCTGGTGCGGGGCGGCCCGGGCAAGAGCGGCGACGCCATGGCTTCCATCTTCCGCGGCTTCCTGACCTCCGCGGGCGTTTCGACCGCCCTGTTCTTCATCGCCGGCTATTTCTATTTGAACAACCCGGCCATGGCCGAGTGGGGCGGCTGGTGGCGCATCCCGCTGGTGGTGTCGGTGGGCGTTTTGCTGGCGATTCTGATCGACCGCCTGACCGAATACTTTACCGGCACGCACAACAAACCCGTCAAGGAGATCAAGAAGGCGGCGGATACCGGCCCGGCCACCCTGATCTTGCAGGGCATCGCGGCAGGTTTTGAATCCTCGGTCTGGTCCGTTATCGTGATCGCCCTGACGATTGTGGCTTCCATCTTCATCATGGGTTCCGTCCCCAATTTGAACCCTGTCGAGCGGGTCAACTTCATTCTTTACGGCGTGGCGATGATCGGCATCGGCATGTTGACCCTGACCGGCAACAATGTGGCGATGGACTCTTTCGGCCCGATCGCCGATAACGCCAATGGTATCGGCGAAATGTCCTGGCATGGGCTGGAAGACAAGGAGACGAAAGACGCTCAGCAGATCATGGCCGACCTCGACGCGGTGGGCAACACGACGAAGGCTATCACCAAGGGCATCGCCATCGGTTCGGCGGTGATCGCGGCGGTCTCGCTGTTCGGCTCCTTCCTCGTGGACGTGAGCCGCGCCCAACAAACCCTCGGCGTGCCGCTGGCGGAGCAGATCCAGTCCATCGGCATTCGCGTGGACATTCCGCAGGTGTTCGTGGGTATGCTGATCGGCGGCGCGCTGCCCTGGTTGTTCTCCTCCTTTGCCATTCAAGCCGTCTCCCGCGCCGCGTCGCTGATCGTGCTGGAAGTCCGCCGCCAGTTCAAGCTGGGCGTGCTGGAAGGCAAGATCCCGCCCGATTACAAGCAGGCGGTGGCAATCTCCACGACTGCGGCGCAGAAGGAACTCGTCTCGCTGGCGCTGCTCGGCATTGTGACGCCGATCGTGGTCGGTTTGACGCTGCAAGTGGAGGCGTTGGGCGGCTTCCTGGCGGGCATCATCGTTTCGGGGCAGCTGCTGGCGGTCTTCCTCAACAACTCGGGCGGCGCGTGGGATAACGCCAAGAAGTTGATCGAAGACGAGCCGAAGAATCCCGCCGAGAACAGCGGCAAGGGTTCGGACCGCCACAAGGCGGCGGTGGTGGGCGACACGGTTGGCGATCCGTTCAAGGATACGGCCGGCCCGGCGCTGAATCCGATGATCAAGGTGGTGAACCTGGTCTCGGTCATCATCGCGCCGATCGTGGTGCAGTACGCCAAGGCTACCGGCGCGACGCAGAGCGTCATCTGGGCGGTGGCTTTGCTCCTGCTTGCCCTGCTCGGCTGGGCGGTGCTGCGCTCCAAGGCGCCCGCGCCGGAGATGAAGTAGGTTTTTCCCGGAAATTGAACTGCTCCCGGCGGCTGGAAGCCGGGAGCAGTTTTGTGTTTTTTGGGCGGTCAGCGTTCGCCTTTTGGCTGATTCCGCTTCCGAAGCAGCGACCCGGCCCAAAGTCCGGCGAGGGCGCCGAGGTTGTCGAAGAGCAGGACGTCCCAGACGGAGGGGCCGCGTCCCGGCACGAAGGATTGGTGGAATTCGTCCAGCGCGGCGTAGGCCAGAGCCATGCTCCACGCCAGCCACGGGCGTTTTCCGCCCAGCCCGCGCAGGTACGCGCGCGCGAGCAGGCCGTATCCCAGCGCGTGGCCGAATTTTTTGATCGAGAAATCCAGCCCGCCGAATTCGGGCATCGCGGTCGAGGGGATGGACGAGAAGCCGAAGATGAGCGCCATCATCAGCAGGGCCGGGAGCCAGCGTTTCAGCGTGTTCATCGGGCGTTATTGTATCAGGCCCGGCGCGCGGCGTTTCGGTTGCGGCTGCCAGATGACATGTCTTGGATCGAGGAAATTGGATTCTTTATCTCTCCCAGACCCATGTTATAATGCCGCCTCGCAAAAGCAGAACCCGCGCGGACGAACGGCAAGCCGGGCGGATGAATTTTTTTCAGGAAGAAAAAGATGAATGCTCCAACCCCGGCTTACGACGATGAGATAGACCTGCGCGCTGTTTTTCAAACGCTTTGGAAGGCGCGTTTGCCGATATTGATTTTGACGCTGGTTGCGGCCGCGGCCGCTTACGCGGTCAGCGCCTGGCTTCTTCCCAGGGAGTATCAGGCGTCCGCGTACGTGGCTATTGGCCGGCCGTCAATTCAATATTATTCGTCTGAGATTTTGTCAATTGTTCCCACCGTTCCCGATATTAAGGCGCTGCCCGAACTCTTGAAGACCAGCGCCATTTTGGAGCAGGTGACGGGCGATTCTCGGGTGGCCGCTTTGCTGCCTGCAAATGTAAAGCAATTGCCGGGCCAAATCAGCGTCACGACGGTGGGCGCATCTCAATTGCGCCTGGATGTTACCGGCACGGATCCCCGATTGACCGCGGCGGCGGCGGCCGTTTGGGCGGAAAAAGCGGTTGACTGGATCGAGCTCAATTACGGTATCGGCGCGTTTGCCGATACCATTGACGGCAACATCGCCCAGTTCCAGCAGGCGTACGAGAAGGCTCAGGCCGAGATGGAAACCTTTCTGGCTCAGGACCAGACTCCCATTCTTTCAAGCAAGTTAAGCGCGCGTAACGATATTTATGGCTGCCTGGAGAAGAAAATAAGCGCGGCCAATTCCCTGCTGTCGCGCCTGGCTCAGTTCGATTCCAATTTGGCCGCGGCAGACGAAGCGCTCTCCTCGTCCGACGCGCTTCTCCTGGCTTCCATCGAGCAGGAAATTGGCGCTTTGGGAGTCTGCGGGGGGCAAACGACGGTTTTACAATCCCTTTCTCCCGCGCGATTTAGCGGCGTCAGTTCTGCGGAAGGGAAAAGGGTGATAGGCGATATGCGCAATAACCTGGATCGGCAGGTCAAAGATGCCCAGGCGCAGCAACAGGTTTTACAGGAAGAGATCCAGGATTTGTCGGCGAAAATCGATCGGTTGAATTATCAACGCGGCGAATATGACCGTCAGCGCGCCCAGGCCGCGTCGGTTTATCAGCAGTTGACCCTTCAAAAATCTGTCGTGGATAATATTCTGCGGCAAAGCGGGGGAGTGGCTGCCGTCAGCGCGGATGCGGTTAAGGCGAAGCCCGTCTCGCCGTCAGCGCGGATGGCCGCCATAATGGGAGGAATGGGAGGCTTATTCCTGGGCGCTTTGGGGGCGCTTGGGCTGGACTGGTGGAGAAAAGTCAGAAGGAACGCGTGAGCAAGGCGGCCGATAAATGAAGTTGTTTTCCAAATCATTGCCTGAATTGCTCCAGATGGCCAGGGGGAACGGCGCAGGATCGCAATTAGCCAGAAATGGGATAGGCAGCCTGGCGCTAAAAGTTTCCGACACCTTATTCTCTTTTCTGGTCGCGGTGACGTTGGCGCGGGCATTGGGCGCGGACGGTTATGGAGATTACTCGTATGTGTATGCGCTTGTAAGCGTGCTTGCCATTCCCGCCCAGTTCGGGCTTCCCAATTTGCTGGTGCGCGAGACTGCAAAGGCGCTTGCGAAGCAGGAATGGGGTTTGATCCAGGGCGTTTGGCGTTGGGCTGGCAAGATGACCAGTCTCCTGGCTGTGATTTTAATCCTCGGTACGGGCGCGGTGGCGATAGTCTGGGGAAAGTCTTTTAACCCGGGCCAGTTAAGCGCCATGTTCTGGGGATTGATCCTAATGCCGCTGATCGCATTCGGGGAATTGCGGGGAGCGGCGCTGCGCGGTTTGCATCGGGTCGTGGAAGGACAAATTCCAGAGCAAGCCATCCTGCCCGGGTTATTTTTTATTTTCGTCCTGGCCGCGGCTATCGTCTTCCCGAAAATGGATATGACCCCCGCCACAGCCATGGCCTTGCAGGTGGCGGCCGCGGGGATCGCTTTTGCAATCGGCGCGTGGCTTCTTTGGCGGGCAACACCCATGGAGGTCCGTAAAGCGAGCCCCCTGTACGAAAGCCGCGCCTGGCTGGCCAGCACGTTGCCACTGGCGTTTATTGGCGGGATGCAGTTGATCAACCGCCGCTTGAGCATACTTATTCTGGGTATTTTTGTCGATTCATCTCAAGTGGGCATTTTTCGGGTTGCCGATCAAATGGCTTTACTGATCAATGTCGGTCTCCAGGCGATGAACCTGGCGATAGCTCCCCAATTCGCCCACCTTTACGCAATCGGCAATAAGGAACGCCTTCAGAAGCTGGTCACCGCCAGTTCGCGCATCGTATTTTTTCTGACATTTATAGTTGTAACGTTTTTAATGCTATTTGGAAAGCCGTTTTTGCGAATTGTGTTTGGAGAAGAGTTTGCCCCTGCCTACGTTCCATTGGTCATACTGGCTATCGGCCAGCTGGTAAATGCCTTGACCGGCTCTGTCGCCGTTTTGTTGAACATGACGGGACACGAACAGGCCACCGCGCAAGGGATGACGATTTCGGCCATCGCGAACGTGGTCTTGAATCTGATCCTTGTCCCGCTGTGGGGTTCCAATGGGGCCGCGCTCGCCTCAGCGGTTACATTCACAACATGGAATATTATCTTATGGATCGCCGTACACAAAAAGTTGCAAATAAACAGCATGGCATTCGATTTATTTGGGTGGGACGCGACAACGAAAGAGACAGATTGAGAGATGACCCTTGAAAAAGAGTTTGCGGATGTATGCGTTTTCAAACTGCCATGTACTGATAAATGTTTGCAGTCGAAGATCAAATATTGCAGCGAGGCTTTGCTTAAGCGTTTTCTTGACGACAGAGTAAACTTCGTAGATGGGAAGCTCTATCATGCTTGATACACAGAAATTACAGACCAATGATAAAAATTATAATATCGAGTGGAGCCGGATGCCCTACTTGATTATCGGTGGAACAACGAAAGCGGCCACGACCTCTCTTTATGCTTATTTAAAGGCGCACCCTCAAGTTTGCGCATCCAGTATAAAAGAAACTCGCTTTTTTCTTGACCAGGATTACCCTCTTCGCTCCAAATATAGGCTCGAGGATGGCATCGAAAAATATGGTGAGTTTTTCATTCAAACCAGGCAAATCACACGTCTTTGGGTGGACGCAACCCCTGATTATTTATATTCAAAAGGCACGCCAAGAAAAATAAAGGACACACTCACTGACGTTCGTTTTATTTTTATTCTGCGAGAGCCGGTCTCAAGAGTGGTATCGTGGTATCGGTTTGCAAAACAGAACAATATGCTGCCAAAGGATATGTCCCTGGATGAGTATATCCTGCGACAGATTAATCCAAAATCTGTCAATTCCGCTGGATTGGACCAGCCTATGCGCGCGGTTGAGCAGGGGCGGTACGCAAAATATCTACGTCCATACTTTGACGCGTTTGGAAAAGGCCGAATTCATGTAATTTTCCTGGAAGAATTGGCGGAAAACCCGCTGCGAATTATGCAGGAATTATGCAATTTTGTGGATATTGACTTTGAGTTTTATAAATCCTATAAATTTGAAGTGCATAATCGGACGGAAGACCTGAAAAGCTCCACGTTGCATAGCTACTATAAAAAAACGATTTCATTTATGCGTTTTAAAATTTATAGGCAGCCTTTTGTAAAATGGATCTTGCAAAAAATCAGGTCTGTAGTGGAGCCGCTCTATCTGTGTCTTAATCGTCGCGCTTCGTCTTCCTCGGAAAATGCCATCTCTTCACAGGTGAAGGATGCCTTGATTTCTTATTACCGGCAGCCTAACAGGGAACTCGAGGAATTATTGGGCCGATCACTTTCGTGGGAAGAGAGGAAATAATAATGGAACCGATTACAATCATGATCGTCGGGGCGCAAAAGGCGGGCACATCCTCTTTGCTCCAATATCTGGGGCAGCATCCTGATATCTGCTTTCACCGGCAGCGGGAATTCGTCTTTTTCATTAACGACTTTCAATACTCGAAAGGATATGAGTATTCTTTCCGCGACTATTTTCCGCACGCGGCGCCCGGTCAGATCTTGCTGGCCAAAAATGCCATGCTCATGTATTCCCAGACGGCCATGGAGCGGTTACATGACCATAACCCAGGCGTCTCGGTGATCGCCCTGCTGAGAAATCCAATTGACAGGGCTTATTCGGCTTACTGGTTTGCGCGCAGCCGCGGATGGGAGAACATCCCTACTTTTGAAGAAGCCATTCGCGCCGAGCCGAATCGCATCAAGGATGGCGGATGGCTGAAATGGCGTAATAATGCATACTTGGAAAACGGGAAATACGCGTTCCATTTGGAGCGCCTTCAGGGGTATTTCAGTGCAGGGCAGACGCGCATCTACTTGATCGAAGACCTGAAGACGGATCCCGGAAAAATATTCCGGCAGATTTTTGAAATGGCCGGCGTCAGCCAGGATTTTTCGCCGGATATATCCAATAAGCACAATCCGTCAACCCTGGCGCGTTCCGAGAAATTCGCCCAATGGTTCGCGCTTTTTCTAGATCCTCGGAATAAAGTTACACGTATGGTAAAACAAATCCTGCCCTCCAATTTAAGGCGCGATATGCGGGAATATGTGAAACGGGCGAATACAAGCGAACTTGTTCCTCCGCCAATGGCCGCGGAAACCAGGCAATATCTGGCGGAGTATTTTCGCCCCGCGAACGAAGAGTTGGCAAATCTGCTTGGACGGGATCTATCCGGTTGGAAATAGATTTATGACGGTAGCGACCATAAAACAAAAGAACGTTATCGCGCTGCGCGGATACGACTACCTGGCGCTTATTTTTTCAGCACTATTGGGTATTCTTATATTTAAAGGCCCGGTTTATTTATTGATCGGGATCCTGGCTGTCATTAGCATTATTGCTGTTTGGAAACCACAGATCGTCCCGCTTTCGATCTTTTTCCTCAACCCCCTGACGGTAGGAAAAGGGGGGACGATCTTGGGAGTTCTTTCCCCGGCCGGCTTTCTGGCCTTATGGTTTGTCGCGATCGGAGGGATGATCTATCTTCCAATCTTTTTGCGAAAAGGCCTGAGGATCCACAAACTGGCGGTCTACCTGCTTGCTCTTGCGGCGGTCACATTTGGTTCCATGTTTTTTTCGAACAACAAGGTAGGCGTTATCGAAGAAACGCTTCGTCTTCTGTCCGTAGCATTGATGTTTTTGTTTTCCATATATATGAGCGGTCAACAGCAATATCGGATCACTGTGCTTAAAGCAATATTGCTGTCGGCAATAACGCCGCTCGCCATCGGTCTATCCCAGGCGCTTTCCGGAAATTTGCAGGCAGGCGGGGCGCGGCTCACACATTATGAGATAGAAACAGGGATTGTTCGAATCTATTCTACATTTTATGGCGCCCAATCCTTTGCAAAATATCTTTTCATCATATTGGTGATTCTATTCGCGTTACTTCTTCAAGGAACCTTTGGCCAAAGGACAAAACTGATCGTTGCTGTTTTTTTTATCCTGGCGTTATGGGAATTGAATCTAACCTACGCCAGAGGACCGCTGATCGGGTTCGTGGCGGCCGTGTTGCTTATGTCTTATTTGGGCGGCAAATTAAATTTATGGCAAATTGTATCGTTGATATTTCTCTTTGGTGTAACGTTGTATCTAACCGGCAATATAAACCGTTTTATTGAATTATCGAACCCAGACATCATTACCAGCCGTAGTTCTGTTAACTTTCGAATTTCCTTGTGGTCGAATGCATATGGGAAAATTCTACGAAATCCGATATTCGGGCATGGCGCGGGTACATTTATAAATGCGTTCGGAATTATCGCGCATAATGATTATCTCGGTTTGTGGTATGAACTGGGAATTGTCGGATTATTTTTGTACATACTAATGCTGGCCCATGCCGGTTTGTTCGCATTGACCTGTTCCCGTAAACTTAGGGGAATCGAAAAGACCGTCGCATTGATGGTCCTGGGTTTGACCGCGGCGATCGCGATTGGAAGCGCGGCGGAAAATTACTTTAGTTCCAATACAATATGGTGGTTTTTTGTGGGATTGTTAGCCAACTTAATAGGAATATATCGTACCAGAACCTTTCCCGATCGGAAGAAGTTATGAAATACAAGGTTCTGAGCGTTGGACAGAATTATCACATCCGCGGGGGGTCGGACCGGATGATGTTCCAGACGAATCAGATATTGGCGGATCACGGACACGCAGTGGCTGTCTTTGCCGCTCAAGATGCCCGTAATCAAGAATCCGTATGGTCGCGTTATTTCCCGGCCGCGGCAAATTTTGAGAAGCCTGCCTTAATTGACCTGGCGCGGTATGTGTATTCGTTTCCGGCCGCAAGGCAGATGAAGAAGTTGCTGGATGACGTCAGTCCCGACATAGCCCATTTGCACATCTATTACGGTA
>WBZO01006176.1_pt1 | contig 11743 bp, 10 predicted proteins | sample 5204261 | NCBI WGS metagenome assembly WBZO01 (sample SAMN12412400, study PRJNA552823) | activated sludge metagenome | isolation source: activated sludge from anammox sidestream of wastewater treatment plant... | place: USA: North Carolina | collected 2017-09 | reverse complement strand
GGTGCCGAAGACGAGGCGCTTCGCCGCCGCGACATAGGCGTTGCCGGGGCCGACGATCTTGGCGACCGGGGCGATGGTGGCGGTGCCGTAGGCGAGCGCCGCCACCGCCTGCGCACCGCCGATGCGGTAGACCTCGTCGACGCCGGCGAGCTGCGCCGCCGCGAGCACCAGCGGCATCAGCTTGCCACCCGGCGCCGGCACCACCATGGCGAGGCGCGGCACGCCGGCGACCTTCGCCGGCACCGCGTTCATCAGCACCGAGGAGGGATAGGCCGCCGTGCCGCCGGGCACGTAGAGGCCGACCGCCTCGATCGCCGTCCAGCGGTGGCCGAGCTCGACGCCGAGGGCATCGGTGAAGCGGTCGTCCGCGGGGAGCTGGCGGCGGTGATAGGCCTCGATGCGGTCGCGCGCGAAGGCGAGCGCGTCGAGCGCGGCACGGTCGCATGCCTGCGCCGCCGCCGCCATCTCCGCGGCGGAGACGCGCAGGCCGACGGCATCGAGATCGACGCGGTCATAGGTGCGGCTGAGCTCGACCAGGGCGCGGTCGCCGCGCGCGACGACGTCGGCGATGATCGCGCGCACCGCCTGCTCGACGTCCGCCGATGCCTCGCGCTTGGTGCCGAGAAACGCCTTGAACCTGGCGGCGAAGTCGGTGTCGCGCGTATCGAGCCGGATCGGCATGCAGGGGGCCCGCCCGAAAGCGGCGCGGTCGTCACGACCGGCAGCGGACCGCTTCCGGTGCGGTCAATGGCGCGGCAGGGAAGACCCGTCAACCCCCGTCTGCGAACCGTCGAGCGGGTGATTGGGGCAGCAGGAGGCGGTCCAGCTCGGCCCGAGATCGGCGAGCTCGACCTCGAGGCATTCGACCTTGAGCCGCAGCGCGCCGCCGCCGGAGAAGACAAGCGTCACCTCGCCGGCGGGAGCGTCGGTCTCGTTGAATTCCACGGCGAGGAGGTTGAGCACCGCATCCTTCGCCTGCTGCATGACGTTGCGGCATTGGCAGGATTCGACGCGGTCGAAGCGCAACGCCGCAAGGTGGCGGCGGTACTGCGTGTTGCCCGCCTTGCTGTCGCCCGCCTTGCTGTCGCCCGCCTTGGCGGTCGCCCAATCGAAGCGTCCGAGCGCCACCACCAGCCGCCGCTCGGCGGGACGCCAATGGATGTCGCCAACCTTCACGATCGAATCCTGAAGGTGGGCCGACACGACTTCGATGTCATCCTTGTCGAGGGCGATGAGTTTCAACGGGGCCATGGCCGGACTGCGGGCTCAGACTGCGCGGATCGTATCCGCTAGTTAGAGATCGCATCCGCGCACCGCAAGGCGGCGGCCGCCGCCGCAGGCTGCGCCCCGCCGCCTCGACGCCGGGGGCGCGCGCTATCCTTGCGCCGGCGCAAGCGACGCCGGCAGCCCGTCAAGGGGCCGAAGGCTCAGTCGGACGGCGGCTCAATCGGAAACGGTGGCGCGCAGCGCCAGCGGCCGGTTGTGGGAGCGGGTGGCCGTGCGCATCAGGTCGCCGCGGCTGCGGCCGCGCCTGGTGAAGTCGCAATAGGCGAAGCCGAAGCCGGAGACGGCGCCGCGGAAGCTGTGCTCGCTGGTCTTCACGAGGTCGAAGCAAGGCTCGATGGGCAGGCCCTTGACCGAGGCGCACACCTTCTCGCCACGCACCTGGAGCGTGCCGGGCGGCAGCGCCGCCCGCCGCAGCGCCCCGGCCCCCGAGATCTGGACGGTGCCGACGACGGAGCCGTCATGGGTGATGCGCCCGGCCCCGCGCGTGCCGTCGAAGCAACTGAACGAGAACAGCTTGCCGACGACGAAATGGCGCGCCTCGGTCGGCGTCATCTCCCCGGCCTCTGCGGATGTGGCCAGCGACATGCCAGCCATGGCGAGGCCCATGCACGCGATACCGAGACGCCGTACCATTCCGAATTCTCCAGCCATTAACCATGGGCCAACGGATATTGCCCGAAACTTCGTCACCTAATCCTGAACGCCGGACGCAATTCGCACCACCGTGCGGCCGCGCACCCTGCCATCGAGGATGGCTTGCCCGGTCGCGATGACGTCGGCAAGCCCAATCTCGCTGGCGATCGCCGCGAGCTTACCGCGATCGAGGTCGGACGCCAGCCTTTTCCAGGCCTCGCGCCGGCGCGGCTGCGGGCACATCACCGAATCGATGCCGAGAAGCGACACCCCGCGCAAGATGAACGGGGCCACCGAGCCCGGCAGGTCCATGCCGCCGGCGAGGCCGCAGGCGGCGACGGCGCCGCCGTATTTCGTCATCGACAGGACGTTGGCAAGGGTCACCGAGCCGACCGCGTCGACGGCGCCGGCCCAGCGCTCCTTGCCGAGCGGCCGGCCCGGCGCGGAAAGCTCCGCCCGGTCGATGACCTCGGCGGCGCCGAGGCCCTTGAGATAGCCGGCCTCCTGCGGCCGCCCGGTCGAGGCGATGACGTGGAAGCCCGCCTTGGCCAGCAGGGTGACGGCGACCGAGCCGACGCCGCCGGCGGCGCCGGTGACGATCACAGGGCCGTCCGCCGGAGTGAGTCCGTGCCGCTGCAGCGCCATGACGCAGAGCATCGCCGTATAGCCGGCGGTGCCGATGGCCATCGCCTCGCGCCCGCGCATGCCCTCCGGCAGCGGCACCAGCCAGTCGCCCTTGAGCCGCGCCTTCTCGGCATAGGCGCCGAGATGCGTCTCGCCCACGCCCCAGCCGTTGAGGATGACACGGTCGCCGCGCTTCCATTCGGGGTGGCTCGAGGTCTCGACGGTGCCGACGAGGTCGATGCCGGGGATCATCGGAAAGCGGCGCACCACCGGCGCCTTGCCGGTCAGCGCCAGACCGTCCTTGTAGTTCACCGTGGACCACTCGACGGCGACGGTGACGTCGCCCTCCATCAGGTCATTCTCGTCGAAATCGACGAGGCCGACGGTCTGTCCCCTTTCGGCCTTGTCGATGCGGATCGCCTTGAACGTCGCCACGCCGCTACTCCCTGTCCGAGAACGGCTTTGTCGCGCGATGATAGGGCAAGCGCAAGGCCCCGGCGATGGGGCGCAATTCCGGACGGAAAACCGGTTCCCACTTTTCCTGGAATTGCGCTAGGCCGGCACCGGCGCGAGGCGGCCGGCCGGCTTCTCGACGATCGGCAGGTTGATCAGCCCCGACATGACGCCGAAAGCGACCGAGAGCCACCAGACGATGTCGTAGGAGCCGGTCGCCTCGAACAGCACGCCGCCGAGCCAGACGCCGAGGAAGCCGCCCACCTGGTGGCTGAAGAAGGCGAAGCCGTAGAGCGTCGCCATCCAGCGGGTGCCGAACATCAGCGCGACCAGCGCCGAGGTCGGCGGCACCGTCGAGAGCCACATCAGCCCGGTGACGGCGCCGAAGACGAGCGCCGTCACCGGCGAGGTCGGCAACAGCACGAAGGCGACGATCGCGAGCGCGCGCGTGAAATAGATGAAGGAGAGGATGTAGCGCTTCGGCATGTGGTTGCCGAGCCAGCCGGCGGTGAGCGAGCCGACGATGTTGAACACGCCGATCACCGCCAGCGTCCAGCCGCCGACCTCGGCGGAAAGGCCGCGATCGACGAGGTAGGCCGGCATGTGCACGGTGACGAAGGCGAGCTGGAAGCCACAGGTGAAGAAGCCGACCACGAGGAGGACGTAGCTGCGGTGCGCGAATGCCTCGCGCAGGGTCTGCCGCAAGGGCTGCGGCGCCTCGGCGACAGAGATGCTGGCACCGACGTGGCGCGGCGTCGCCAGGAACACCGCCAGCGGAATAACCGCGAGCACGACCCCAGCGAAGATGATCAGCGTGTTGTCCCAGCCCTGGCTGCGGATCAGATAGACGCCGAGCGGCGAGAACAGGAATTGCCCGAGCGAGCCGGCGGCGGTGCCGGCGCCGAGCGAGAGCGAGCGCCATTCGCTTGGCAGCAGCTTGGCGAAGGCGGCGAGCACGATGTTGAACGAGCAGCCGGAGAGGCCGAAGCCGATCAGCACGCCGGCGGTGAGGTCGAGCAGCGCCGGCGTCGTCGAATACGCCATCAAGGCGAGGCCGAGGGCATAGAGGATGGCGCCGACGCCGAGCACGCGCACCGTGCCGAAACGGTCGGCGATGGCGCCGGCGAAGGGCTGGCCCAGCCCCCACAGCAGGTTCTGGATGGCCAGCGCCAGGCCGAAGACGTCGCGCCCCCAGCCGTGCGCCATCGACATCGGCGTTAGGAAGAAGCCGAGCGTGCCGCGCGGCCCGAAGGTGATGGTCGCGATGGCGCAGCCGGCCACGAGGATGAGGGCGGGCGTCTGCCAGGTGCGCAGCGGCAAGGCGTGGGAAACGACGGGCATGCGCGGCTCCTTGTACCCAGCCTCGAGGCGGGCGCCGAACATAAGCAGGGAGCAATCATTCTCCCAAATTCAAGTTTTTGGACAAAAGCATTCACGCCGCGCATGGCTGCCGCCGCAGGCGTGGCCGGCGGGCGGGCGGCGACGAGGAGCGCAGCCGGTGCCGTTCAGCCGCGGGACGGCCGCGGACCTGCGGCGTCAAAGCTTCGAGGCGGCGTCGGCGGTGACGCTGGCATGCGACCAGGAGGGCTCGTCGGAGCCGTCGCCCCAACGGCGCGGGCGGTAGAAGCTGTGCAGCCCGATCTTCGAGAGCCGCCGCATCGAGCGCACCCAGTACGGATAGACGTAGGAGGCGTGATAGTGCGTCGCCTTGCCGACCTCCTTCACCCACAGCTTGCCGTCGAGGGTCAGCCGGGCGATGCGCTTGGCGCGCTCCCACTGGGCCTGCTCGGTGACGATATCGGGAATGCCGTCGCAGGCGAAGGTGAACTGGCAGGACAGGTGGCGGTGGGCGTTCTGATAGACGACGCCGCAGATGTCGTCGGGATAGTAGCCGGAGAAGGCACGGTTGATGACGACCTGCGCCACCGCGATCTGGCCGCGCACCGGCTCGCTGCGCGCCTCGAAGTAGACGGCGTTGGCGAGGCACTTCTCGGCCTTGGCGCGCGCCTTGACGCTCAGGCCGAGGCGCTCGGCCGGGCTCTTGGAATGCGCCCCCGCGCCCGTGACCTGGCCCTTGCCGGCGACGGTGACGGCGTCCTGGCCGGACTTCGGCTTGTCGCTCAGGCTCAGCGCCCGCGCCGGCTCCTTCGGCAGCGGCATCTCGGCGTCGGCCACCGCCGGCGCGCTCGGCAGCATCACCACCGGCGCCTCGTCCGGCCCCCATGGCTCGACCGCGGCGAGGCGCGCGCCCATCGGCCCGCCGTCGAAATAGACGCGGCCGACCGTGTACAGGCGCGCCAGCTCCCGTTCCGGCGCGTGGTCGTCGGCGACATCCTCCGCCGTCTCCGCCTCGTCGCGGCCGGGGTCGGAGACGCCGGGCGACATTTCCAGCGACATCGCCACGTCGTGCTCGGGAAACGGCTCGAAGCGGGCGGCGGCCTCGAGGTCTTCCGCCTCGCGCGGCGGCGGGCCGCCGCGCACCGCCTGCCGGACGATGAGCGGGAGATCGTCCGCCGGGACGATCTGTAGAACGATCTCGGCCGGCCCCGTCGCCGGCGCGGCCGCCGCGACGGCCGGCGCGGAATGCGCGGCGGGCAACAGCCGGTCGCCCTTGAGGGCGCGGTTGATGGTCGGATAGACGCCGCCGGGACGGTCGTCCTCGTCGGCGAAGCGGCGGGAAACGGCGCCGGTCATGTCGGGATCGGAGGCGGTGAAGCTCGCGCGCTGCAGCGCCGGGACCGGCGGAACGAGGGTTCCCAGCGGCTGCGGCAGGCTGAAGGTCGCCGCATGGATGGTGCCGAAGGGCGACGCGATATTGTGCTCGCGCCAGCGCTCCGCCGTTCCAGGCCGCGCGGCCCCTGCGGACCCGGCGTCCGGCGGGTGGCCGGCCGGCACGGGCAGCAGCAGGAAGCAAAGCGCAAGGCCGAAAGGCGCCAGCTCGACGCCTTTCAGCTTACGACGCAACGCTACACGACGACGACGCACGCAACGCTCACTGCAAGGGACGCACGGAACGCACACCACTGTGCCCGCTCGGGCACGCCATTCACATTTGACCGATTAACCTTGCAATCCTGTTAATCGCGCCCGGCCCGGCGGATACCGCGGCGGCGTCCCGCACCTGTGATTTGCTGTTTACCAGGGGCGGGATTACCCCGAAGCGTGAAGACGAGCCGACAGGAGCGGGCCATGAACGTCATTCGCCGGCGTGGATGGGAGCTTCCGGAAGCATGCGCGACGCCGGAAAGCCTCTTCTGGGATCGACGGAAATTTCTCGGCGCGGCCGGCGGCGCCATTGCCGCGGGACTTGCCGGGACGGCGGCGCGGGCGCAGCGCATCGCCGACCTGCCGGACCCGACCGCCGGTCTCTATCCGTTCAAGCGCAACGAGAAATACACGCTCGACCGGCCACTGACCGACGAGAGGGTGAACGCGAACTACAACAATTTCTACGAATTCGGCGGATCGAAATCGATCGCCGCGGCGGCGCAGGCGCTGCCGCTGCGGCCCTGGACGATCAAGATCGACGGCATGGTGGAGAAGCCGCAGGAGATCGGCCTCGACGACCTGCTCAAGAAGGTCGCGCTTGAGGAGCGCCTGTATCGGCACCGCTGCGTCGAGGCATGGTCGATGGCGATCCCGTGGTCCGGCTTCGCCTTCAGCGAGCTGCTCAAGGTCGCGTCGCCGCTCGCGTCGGCGACCTATGTGCGCATGGAGGGCTTCCTCGACAAGAAGGTCGCGCCGGCGCAGCGGCAGAGCTTCTATCCGTGGCCCTATGTCGAAGGGCTCACCATCGCGGAAGCGCAGAACGAGCTCGCCTTCCTCGCCACCGGCGCCTACGGCCACCCGATGCTGAAGCAGCACGGCGCGCCGCTGCGCCTCGCTGTGCCGTGGAAATACGGCTTCAAGTCGATCAAGTCGATCACCCGCTTCACCTTCACCGATCAGCGGCCGAAAAGTTACTGGGAGGCGCTGCAGGCGTCGGAATACGGCTTCTGGGCGAACGTGAACCCGCAGGTGCCGCATCCACGCTGGAGCCAGGCCAACGAGCGCCTGATCGGCACCGACGAGCAGCGCCCGACGCTGCTGTTCAACGGCTACGGCAAATACGTCGCCGGCTTGTACAAGAACCTGGAGAAGGAACGGCTGTGGGCGTGACGCCGGCGCACGCCGGGCCTTTCATCGGCGTTTCCTCGCCGCTGTGACGGCCCGCTTCATCGCGGCTGCTTATCATCTGCAAAATCGATCCGACGAATCGATTTCCGTGATCAATGCACGCAGCTTTTTATCCGCCGCTTTTTCTCAAAGCGGTTTCGCTTTTGACAGGTCGGGCGCGGTGCTTTGAGTTTTAGCGCCTATGTTTTTTCCACGGCGACGCGCTTTGCGCGCACGCTTCAAGAGTGCACACAATAAAACGTGCCGCGCAAAAATGTCGGATGCAGATAAAAAACCGGACCCTTTCGGGTCCGGTTAGTCCGAGTCGACTGTAAAGCCGACACCACTTCAGAGGGGAACAGCTTGCTGCGTCGCAGTCGCCGCTTGGGAGGGTGCGACACCGTCGCAACAGCAACGGCACTATGCGTTCCGCCGCCCTTGTCAGCAACGGGTAAAGCGGCATGCCAGCCATGTAGGCGCCGCAAGCCTGGAACATGGTCCATTCGGATCGAAGCGGAGCATGCTCCGGAAATGCTGATTCCATCGCGTTTTCCGCGGCGAACGGGTTTCCACTTCGCCGCAAAGCGCTCTGGCGGCAGGACGCAACGAGCGCAGCGGCTTTTTAGTCCTTTAGTCGCGGCGACAGGATGCCGCACGAGACTGTCGCAATGGCGCGACAAGCCCTTAAGCCGATATGTGCGGAAGAACGCGCGGGAAAAAACCGCAAGCGCCACTCGCCGCGACGAAAAAGGGGAGGGCTTTATGGCGTTTCGCGCAAAGGCCAAAGCGATTCGCCAAAAAGGCATGAAAGCGGAACGGCGCGCGGCGCGCGCGCTCGCCGCCCAGCGCGCAATGTCTCAGCGCTGCGCCTTGGAGACCAGGAAGTCGCGGAACACCTGCACGCGCGCCACCGATTTCAGCTCCTCCGGATAAGAGAAGTAGGCGTCGAACGCGAAGCCGTCGCCGTCGGAGAAAAGCTGCACCAGGCCGCTGTTGTCGCCGATGCTGTAGTCGGGGATCATCGCCACGCCGAGGCCGCGCTGGCACGCGCGCAGCAGGCCGACGGCATTGTTGACGACCAGCCACGGCTCGCGCGGCGCGCGTCCGTCGCGGCCCGCCTCCAGCAGCCAGGTGACGTTCTTGAGATAGGTCGGCACCGCGCCGCCGAGCACCAGCACCCGATGGTCGTCGAGGTCCTCGGGCGAGTGCGGCGTGCCGAAGCGCTTGAGATATTCCGGCGAGGCGAAGGCGTGGAAGCGCACCGAGAACAGCTTGCGCTGGATGAGGTCGGGCTGCACCGGCTGACGCAGGCGGATCGCCACGTCGGCCTGCCGCATGGCGAGGTCGAGCTCCTCGTCCGACATGATCAGGCTGACGCGGATGTCGGGGTAGAGTTCGAGGAACTCGCCGAGCCGCGGCACCAGCCAGTTGACGCCGAAGCCGACCGGGGTCGTGACCCGCAGCTCGCCGTTCGGCTTCTCGCGGCTGTCGGTGAGCTGGGCGCGCGCCGCCTCGAGCTTCATCAGCACTTCGTGCGCCGTGCGGAACAGCAGGTCGCCCTGCTCGGTGAGGATGAGGCCGCGCGCATGCCGGTGGAACAGCGGCACCGCCAGCTCTTGCTCCAGGGCGCTGACCTGCCGCGACACCGCCGACTGCGACAGGCCGAGCTGCTCGCCGGCATGGGTGAAGCTGCCGGCCTCGGCCGCCGCGTGGAAAACCTTGAGCTTGTCCCAATCCATGGGTTTGCGCCGGGTGACGTTCATTCGGCGGCAGCCCGGCGGCCCTCCTCGGCGGCGAGGAAGCGCTCGGCCTCCAGCGCCGCCATGCAGCCATGCCGGCCGCCGTCACCGCCTGGCGATAGACGTCGTCGGCGACGTCGCCGGCGGCGAACACGCCGGGAACCGAGGTCGCCGTCGAGTACGGCGCGGTGAGGACGTAGCCGGACGGCTTCATCTTGAGCTGGCCGGCAACGAGCTCGGTCGCCGGCGCGTGCCCGATGGCGACGAACACGCCGTCGGCGCGGTGCCGCGTCACCGTGCCGGTCTTGAGGTTCTTCAGCCGCACATGCGTGACCTTGGGCGGCTCGGAGCCCCCCTCGACCTCGTCCAGCACCGAATCCCAGATCACGGCGACCTTCGGGTGCTTGAACAAGCGGTCCTGCAGGATGCGCTCGGCGCGGAAGGCGTCACGCCGGTGCACGACGGTGACGCGCGCGGCGAAGTTGGTGAGGAACAGCGCCTCCTCCACCGCGGTGTTGCCGCCGCCGATCACGAACACTTCCTTGCCGCGATAGAAGAAACCGTCGCAAGTGGCGCAGGCCGAGACGCCGAAGCCCTTGAACTTTTCCTCCGACGGCAATCCGAGCCAGCGCGCCTGCGCGCCGGTCGCCAGGATCAGCGCCTCGGCAAGGTAGAGGTCGCCCGATTCGCATTCCACGCGGAAGGGCCGGCTGGAGAGATCGACCTTCCCCACATGGTCATCGACCATGCGGGCGCCGACATGCGCCGCCTGCTTCTCCATCTGCTCCATGAGCCATGGGCCCTGGATGACGTCGGCGAAGCCCGGATAGTTCTCCACATCGGTGGTGATGGTGAGCTGCCCGCCCGGCTGGATGCCGCGGATCAGCACCGGCTCCAGCATGGCGCGGGCGGCATAGATCCCTGCGGTATATCCGGCCGGGCCGGAGCCGATGATGACAAGCTTGTTCTGGATGGTGTTAGCCACGGAGTTCGCCCCGCTCCCTCGGGCGCAGGACTCTGATCGTTGGATTCCGTTGCGCCCCGCAAATCTATGCGTTGTGGGCAGCCATGCAAGAGACGCAAGGCAAGATTTCAACAGCGCCTTTTGACCAACCCCCTTAAAGTATTTGGAAAAATCCGCCCCCGCGTAATATTATTTCGCGAACTGAGGCATGCCCGCCACGAAGGCGCGGACGCAACTCGCGGGATTCCATGCAGCTCGACGCGATCGACCTTCACATTCTGCGCGAGCTGCAGGCGGACGGGCGCATCACCAATGTCGAGCTGTCGCGCCGGGTCGGCATCTCGGCGCCGCCGTGCCTGCGCCGCGTCCGCGCCCTGGAGGAAGCGGGCTACATCAAGGGCTATCGCGGGCTGCTCGACGAGAAGCGCCTGGGCTACGGAGTGACCGTCTTCGTGATGGTGCACCTCACGAGCCAGGCGGAAGCCGATCTCGCCGCCTTCAACGCCTATGTCCGCGGCCAGAAGCTGATCCGCGAATGTTGGATGCTGTCCGGGGAAATCGACTTCCTGCTCAAATGCGTCGCCCCCGATGTCGCCGCCTTCCGGCGGCTGGTGGCGGAGCTCACCGCGGCGCCGAAGGTGCGCACCGTGAAGACGGCGCTCGTCTTCCAGAACACCAAGGACGAGCCGACGGTGCCACTGTAGGCTGCGTGGGCTGTAGGCTCCCCCGCCTCCGGGCGCGCCGCCTCCGGCACGGAGCTTCGGCATCGGGCATCGACGCGAGGATCTACGGGAGGCGACCGCATGACGCGCAGCGCCGGCATCCTTCTCTATAAGCGCGAGGGCGGCGCGCTGCAGGTGCTGCTGGTGCATCCGGGCGGCCCGTACTGGCGCGGCAAGGACGCCGGCGCCTGGTCGATCGCCAAGGGCGAGATCGGCGCCGAGGAGACGGCGCGCGACGCGGCGCTGCGCGAGTTTCGCGAGGAGACCGGCGTCGCGCTCGACGGCAACCTCGTGCCGCTCGGCGAGATCAGGCAGAAGGGCGGCAAGACCGTGCTGGCCTTCGCGCAGGAGCGCGACCTCGACCCGGCGGCGATCGTCAGCAACACGTTCGAGCTGGAATGGCCGCCGCGCTCGGGACGCCGCCAGGCGTTCCCGGAGATCGACCGCGCGCAATGGTTCGACCTCGACGCCGCGCGGACGAAGATCAACCCGGCGCAGGCGGCCTTCCTCGACCGGCTCGCGGCGCAGGCGGAGACATGACGCCGTGGAAAAGGCCGCCGCTCCCGGAGCATGATCCGACTCAGTCCGGGCGGATCATGCGCTACGGCGAACCGGTGCTTAGAGCGTTGCCGCTTTCCTCGGAGTGACGGAAACGCCCTATCCCGTTTGCACGCAATTGCAGACGCAAAACCGCTGCGCACTTTTGCTGGAATTGCGAGTTCGCCGCCCGTCTGAGCACGATCCTTCCCGAAAACCGGTTCCCGCTTTTCGGGAGCATGCCCGGCGCGTCAGCGCCACTCGACCTTGACGACCTCGTAAGCCTTGGCGCCGGCGGGGGTGACGACCTCGACCTTCTTCTTGCCGACGAGGGCACGCGCGAGCGGCGAGACGATCGAGATGCGCCCGGCCTTGGCGTCCGCCTCCGGCTCGCCGACGATCTGCCAGACTTGCTTCTTCTCGGTGTCCTCGTCGATGAGCGTGACCGTGGCGCCGAACTTGATGGTGTCGCCGGACAGCTTCGACACGTCGATCACCTCGGCGCGCGCGAGCTTGTCCTCGAGCTCGGCGATGCGGCCCTCGTTGTGCGACTGCGCTTCCTTGGCGGCGTGGTACTCCGCATTTTCCGAGAGATCGCCGTGCGAGCGCGCGTCGGTGATCTGCTGGAT
>WBZO01006173.1_pt1 | contig 11746 bp, 12 predicted proteins | sample 5204261 | NCBI WGS metagenome assembly WBZO01 (sample SAMN12412400, study PRJNA552823) | activated sludge metagenome | isolation source: activated sludge from anammox sidestream of wastewater treatment plant... | place: USA: North Carolina | collected 2017-09 | reverse complement strand
CAGGCCATCGTGATCCTGGTCGTCGCCTGGGCGATGGGCTCGTCGATCAACTTCAATCCCATCTACCTCCTGCTCGGGATGCTGGTGGTGTTCTTGCTCGGCGTGGGTTTCGCCGCACTCTCGAACGGTTTCGCCATCACCCTCCAGCGTGAGGAGCCGCTCGTCATGATCGGCAACATGATGACCTTGCCGCTGATGTTCTTTTCCTCCGCCCTGGTGCCGAAGCAGTTCATGCCGGACTGGATTCAATATGTCTCCATCCTCAACCCGATCACGTATGCCGTCGAGGCGGTGCGGGCCGTGATCTCCAGCGCGCCCGACCTGGGCCTCTTCGTCAAGGGATTCGTCGTCATGCTGCTCTTCGCGGGCGCGACGCTCGCCTGGGCGGTTACCGCGTTCAACGCGTTGCGCGACTGATCGCACCGGTCTCAGAATCTGAGATTGATCCCCGTCGTCAGCAGTTCCCGGCGGTAGTCGCTCAACGAGGAACTCTGCTGTCCCTCGATGATATCCTCGCTGTTCAGAATGAATCCGACCGGAAGATTCGAGCGGTTATCCGCCCAGGCCAGAGAGGCGAACAGGCTGATATCCGGCCTGTACCTGTAGGTCAGGCCGAGCGCGAGATTGTTTCTGATATTCCTGCGCCGGCTGGTGAACTGGGAGAAGGAATCCAGGTTGGAGTAATCGAAAATGGCGAGCCCCAGCGTCAGGTTGACGCTTCCCCACGGCATGGAATGCTCGAGTCCGGCCGATAATGCATGACTTGTGTAGGCGTAATCGCTGCCGACAAGCTCCTTGTTGTCATTGATGACATAGGTATACCCCGCCCTGAGCGTATCCGTGGCCGTCGCCTGCTGGCTCAGCGAGACGCCACCCGCGGTGGTATATGAACTGAAGAAAGGGCTGCTGGAAGAATCGAAGTCGCTGTAGGACAGGTTGAACGACAGGCCGCTGGACACCGTCTCCCCTCTCCTGAGTATATTGGGCAGTCTCAGGCGTGACAGGATCTCACCGAACACGGTATGCATGCGGCTGAGCCGGCTTTCGACCAGTATGCCGTCGGTGGTCCGATACGTATAACCGCCGACCAGTGTCAATGCATCCCTGATCGTACTGGCCGCGAGGGTCGCGCTCGAATTCAGATAATCGTATTGGCCCTCGTGGTAATTGGAATAGGTCGGCTGCGCCGACAAGCGCCAGCGGTATCCCCGCTCGGTTTTATATTGATAGGAAAGATTCAGGGATAAATCGGACCTCAGCTCTTCCGCCGGGTCCGTGTCGCTCAGATTGCTGTTGCTGTCGTAGGCGAAGGAATAGCCGACGCCGACCGTGACGCCGTTGATTCTCCTTTGCAGATTCTTGAGCCTGAGCTTGACGGTCTGCTCGATCTCAGGGGGAGGATTCGCCTGCAGGATCTTCCGGTATTCGTCTATCGCGTCTTCCTCGCGATTGAGGCGCTCGTAACTGTAGGCGAGGTTGAACCTGGCGCTGACATGGGTCGGAATCTGCCGTATGACCTCTTTGTAGGCATCGACGGCGCTCGCGATATCATCCTCGCGCGCATAGATCAGGCCGAGATAGAAGTAGGCGACGGAATTTCCCGGATCCAGGGACAGGATTTCGGAGAACTCCTGCCCCGCCGCCCGCAGATCCCCCTCGACGAACAGGCGCTTGGCGTTCACCAGCTTCATCGCCGATGCGTAGCGCGCCGCCCGCGCCTCGTCATTCGTCCTGGAAATCAGCCACAGAGATTCACGCACGGAATCCGGGAATCGGCCCAGCTTGTCATAGAGGACTGCGAGCATCGAGTGCGCGGACTCGTCTTCCGGATGTAGTCCCACGAACCGTTCCAGCAGGGTCACCGCGTCCTGATATTTCTCCTGACGGGAATACAGGATGGCCAGCTCCTTGAGGGCCGCTGCGTCCTCGGGATTCTCCTCGATCCGGGCCTGAAGCCCCGCCAGTTTTTCCGCCGCCTTTGCCCGGCTGATCGCCTTTCCCTCGTCGGTGGAGAGCATCTGCGCGAGCAGGCGCCTGGCGATATCCCTTTGTTCCCCTTCTTCCTGCCCGTCGATCACCGCATAGATCTGGTCATACGCCTCGGCATAGCGGCGCTCGGCAAGATACCATTCCGCCAGCCTGTTGCGGGCGGAAAAATCATCGGGATATTGCGCGATGAGCGCCTCATAGGCGCCGCGCTCACCCTCCCTGTCACCCAGTCGGCGATACAGATCGGGCCGCGCCCTCAACGCAACATTGTTCGAGGGTTCGGTCTCGAGCGCCCGCTCATAGGCAGACACGGCATCCTGAATATTGCCACTGCGCGTCAGCATCCTGGCTTCCAGGATATCGAGTCTGACACCCGCCTTCAGCGCCGCCGGGCTGTCGGGGCCGAACTTTACGATATGCCTCAGATTGACTACCGCCGCGTCCAGATCCCCCTGCGCCTCGTCCACAGTGGCAAGATTCAAATACGCATTCATATAGGCAGGGTCGATACGAATGGCCCGCTCATACAGGCTGCGCGCCTCGCCCATCCGGCCCTTGATCATGTATGCCACACCCGCGCTGTACGCCAGCCGCGCATCGCCCGGATAGGTCTCGGCAAGCTCGCCGAACAGAATCATGGCCTGATCCATCTCGTTCCGTCTGGCGTGCTGCGTCGCGACCAGATAACGCAGATTCTTCACGCTCGACGCGAACAGCTCCCCGCTCGGATCGGCCCACTGGATGACGCCGGAATACGCCTCAACCGCCTTGTCCAACAGTTCCTGAGCCTCGTAGAAACCCGCGAGCTGATAACGTGCCTCGACATTGTCCGGCCCGAGCGATACGGCGCGCTCCAGGGCCTTAACTGCCTGCGCGGTGTCTCTGGCCCTGGCATAGGCCATACCGAGAAAATAGTAGGCATCGGAGTTATCTTCATCCAGCCTTGCGGCCTCCCGAAGCTTTTCTATCGCCTGGTCGGTCCGGCCGGTCTTCAGCAGAGACTTTCCCGACTCGAGCATGAGATCCGCCTTCGATCGATCCGGGGGCTCGCCCTGTGCCAGGGCCACATTGGTGAAATACAGGCCCAGGATGACGATCGACACCAGGCGCGCAGATAGCGATGAAACCCGGAGAAAGGCGGTCAAGGGGCGCACCGGAGGCTCACTTATGGAGGGAAACGATACCGCATGCGGTAACGCTAGAAATAGAAATTGACGCGGAACGACGCCCGCCAGCCATCGAATCCGAGCTCGAGTTTCCGGTAGCTCGCATCATCGAACGAGGATGCCTCCGCAAGATAGGTCAATTCATTATTGGCATCAAGCTGTACCGGGGTCCTGAAATTGAGGTTGTCTTCTTCCTGGATATCCGATTTCAGCGTGGCGTTCCCGAGCCTGACCCTGTCGGCGCTCAGGGTGTAACCCAGATCGACCCCCAGCGATATCCAGCTCCTCAGAAAATATTCGCCGCCGGCGCCCAGGTTCAACATGAGAAGCCCGGTCGCCTGGGATTCCATCTCTATGATCCTCTTGAAGGTGTCACCGCCGCTGCCCTGGAAGGCGAACACCATGTTTTCTTTGTAGTCCACGTCGAGCACTTCGTTGAGGGTTATCCGGCCGTAGATGTCATATTTCCTGGGTTTCTGCATAAGGATGCGTTGCACACCGAGATAATACTGGAAATAGGAGATACTCCCGGATCTCTCGTAGCCCGCCGGCGTCAGGGAACCCTGGAAAGGGATCTCCGTCTGAACCGCCGAGGTGGAAACTCCCTCCCAGCCGCTGGCGCCCAGTATCAGGGAGTACCGCGGATCCAGCAGTAATTTGAACTCGATACCCGCCTCGGTGCCGTATTTTATGGCGGGAAGCCGATTATCTATCACAAAGTCGTAGTTGGTATTCTCGCCGCTGTCCTCGAATATGATCCGGCCACGGCCCGGCAAGGGAGAACGAAACTCACCCTCGTTGAGCAGCTTCATCCTGGGGCTGTGAACCCCCAGTATCGGGGAGACACTCCACCGCTTCTGCTCGGAATCGGCATAGGCGGCCAGGGGCAGGGATACACCCAGAATGAGCGATACCCGTCGAACAAAGACGAAGACCGATCGTTTTCTGAATCCAGCCGGCAAGTTTGTCATCGCTTATATCCGATCCTGTGTCGTCATCGGGTTGGGCTCAGAATGTATATTTGAACTCGGCGAATACGCGGTCATTGTTGTTGAAATTCCCGAAGAACTGCGCGCTCTGCTCCAGCGCCTCGGTGCTGGTGATGACATTCGCTCCACCCGTCGAGCCCAGTTTCGACCTGGCCCCGGTGAATATGTCGAATCCAGCGGCGACCTGGAAGTGGTCCGTGATCGAGAAAGTGGCCTTGGGCTTCAGATAGAGTTCCCGGAGATTGACGAGACCGATGGCGAGGAGCTGAAAAACCGCCGCCTGTTCGGGGAACGGCTTGCGGATGAACAGGGTGAGCGAGGTATCGAACTTATCCTGGATGAGCTTGCTGTCATGGTCGAGGATGATCCATTGCGACACGGCGGGCGAAAAATCCGCGCCGAATGCGGTGAAATCATAGCCCAACCCCCACCGGATATGTTTTCTCTGCAGTTCGCCCTGGCTGTCCAGATAACCGTCCCCATCCCGATCGGTATCGTTTTGCAGCCCAAAGAATTTATCCGGCACATAGGCAAGCTCACCCTTCAGGATTCCCTCCCCCATCTGCTTCACACCGGTAAACCCATAGATGTTTATACGCGTGTAGGTCGGGAAAAATACCGGATCAAGCGCGGAATTGATGGCCGCGGAGCGATAGACGACGGGAAAATCGTCCCAGGTGTAGAAATAACTGAGGGAGATCTCCGCGTCGAGGAGGGTGGTGGAATAGCGGATCCCGACTTCGGAGTTGTTCAGGGTAAACGAATTCGGTTTCTTTGTGTCGGGGACGTCCTGGAGCAGTTCCCATTCGGAACCCGGCGGCGCGGGTTTGTGAAACTTGACGTCCGGAATCCAAAGAATCTGATAACTGTCATCCCCGCTGTAGACGTCGACCTTCGCAGTCCAGAGCGGGATCCTGTAGTCGATGAGGTCGGGAAGGATGAGCTCCCGGAAATCCAGGGGATTGATCTCGTCGGTGATCCTGATCCCCTCGAGTACGCCCCAAACGACGATCTGCTTCCCCAGACGGACATCCACCTTGCTCGAGGTGATGTCGAGATAGAACTCCCTCAGTTCCGCGGCCGGGGAGTCCTTCTTGCGCTCGAGATCATTGACGAATACGAGCGGTTTATCGTCATCGCGGGCGAATCTGGCCGATATCGTTTCGTAATCGAAGAGATCGTAGGCAAGGTCGTGATAAGCCCAGGCGGAAAACCCCAGCCTGCGGGTCGGGCTGAAGGTATAGTCCCCATTCACTTGAAAGATGTTTCGTATTTTCGTTATCGATCTCGGCTCGTCGAGCCGGTAGGCGGTCTCGTTTTTTATATACCCGCCGAGGGAAAGCCTGTCCCTCCAATCCGAGGTTCCCGCCTGGACGCTGGCCGAGATGGGGGCGTCATCATGAAACAACTGCTCTATGTCCGTGATTTCCTGCGTGCCCTCCGCGGCGCTTCCGGACGACGACAACAGAAGCAATAAGCCCCCCCATACGATCTTTTCGAAACTTCCCGCCCGGATCAGGCGGATTCCCGGCATTTCTCGCACAGAATCACGCGATCTTCCCTCGAGCCCGACACCCCCCATGCGGCGATGCCTCCGGCGGATAAAATCTTCGAACAGCTCGAACATGCCACATCCTTATTCAGGGTTATCCTCTCCCATCCTATGACATCGGGGAATTTCACGTTCAACCGGACGGACGTCTCGCCCCGACGCCTCTCCTGGATCTCGCGCGGGACGACCTGGCCATTGAATGCCTCTTCGAGGATATTCCTGATGAGAATGGAGACTGGGATGCCCAGACTATCCGCTTTTGCAATGACCTTCTCGCGCAGATCCTTGGGAACGCGCGCACCCAGATATTCTTCTTTCCGCTTCATCGCGGCGCTCCGCGCCTGGTCCCGCATCTCGCGCCCCTGCTTTCTTCCGAGTTCCCTCATCTGCCTCGCGAAATCTTGCATAAAATCATCCCCCCCTAGCCCATGATTGTTTCGAGGCCTAAAATGTATAACAAAAGTTATACATAGTCAAACAAGGGGTCGGCCATGCACGGAGGCCGGCACAAGACCATCGCACAGAAACCAGCACCTGAACACGAGGATGCGCGGATCCGCGGATCTGCGCCTATTCCATGGCCGCGGCCGGCCCATGCTCCAGAGACCTGGCCGAAAACAGCTCGTCATCGACTCCGGCGTTGATCTTGATCTCGCTCAGCTGAAAAATCGAGGCGCTGAGGGTGCGGCGGCTCCTGACCAGCACGCGATCCCATACCCAGGCGTCACCCATGCGCTGCCACTTGATGAACTGGTCTTTTATCAACTCGCCGCTGTTGTCATAGTAATCGATCCGGGTATTGATGCATTCGTCCCAGTTTTTCGTCTTCAGAAACCAGAAGACCCTCTTGCCGTAGATTGGGTTGGCTTCCTTGGGCGTGCTTTCGACGACATAGAACACGGCGTCGTCGACCTGACGCGTACCCAGATATTTATGGTCGTCGTCCTCCAGCGCCCTCCGGCTGACGTCGGCGTACGTCAAATTGGAATTCAGGAAACTGTCACCGAGATCGCGGATCGAAACCCTTCTGATCTTTTTGAGCGCGGGGAGATATATCCATTGATCCACCGGCTTGTCGTGCTCGCTATAGGCCACTCGCATGAACGCGGAGCCTTTCGCCTCCGGAGGATAAGTAGTAAACAAAAGCATCTTGTCGGCGACATCGTCCTTGCCCTTGTAATCCTTCCAGTATCTCAGGTACTCGCTCTTCATGACCTTTCCTTCCTTGTCCTGAAGGATGACCGTGAACTTTCCCTGCTGGTCGTCGCCCGGATACTTGTTGCCGCACCGCTCGAAGATCTGTTTCCCCGTCAGTTCAGGTTCGGATTCCTCGGCAGACGCAATCGATATGCATAGAACCGCAGCCCCTGCCATGCAGATCATGGCGTGGGCGTAGGAATACCAGCGATGATTACGAAGATTCATGACGGCCTCAGTCCTGCTCATGTTTACGCCTTTCTGACCTGTATCGAATCGATTCGACATGACATCCGTCCGGGCACGGGCTGCGAAGATATGGAAGTGAATCGCACCGCAGGCGACGGGGATCCGGCCGGCCTTGCAAACAGCCAACGACTCCGGTGATCAGAGGCTCGCCCGCTTAAAATAGCGCCTCCGGACATCATCGTATAACAATGTTACACAAGCCAGGTATTACAGTACACAACTTTTACAAATCTCTTAACAAGGCGGCAAGCTGTCGCGAGACAAAAAAGAAGAGAAGGGCGCTACCCTTCTCTTCTCGATGGGACTAGACATGGCGGCGCGGCCAGAAAAACGGCCAGCCAGCGGGCGCTATAGCTGAGGCGGCGTGGCCCCGAAGATGGTATCCCAGTCAAACGGCGTACCGTAGCCCTGCGGGTCCGAGCCATCCACCGTTATGCCGGCGCTGGTCGTGGAGAAGGTCGTGGCCTCCTCGTCCGTGGTATTGTTCGTGATACCCTGGAATCCGAAAATCGCCGTGCCCTGGGCGCCGAGATCTATCCCCTGACCGATCCAGCGAATCATGATGTCGTCGCCTGCCCCCCAGGCCACGGTTCCGCCGCTCGCCGTGGTAGTGGGATCAAGCGTGATGCTCGAACCGGTGGCGACATAGCTTCCCTGCAAATGGACCAGTTGGAATTTCTGCGCGTCGGTGGACGTATCGACCCCGTTCCCCAGCCCCGAATCCTGGGAAATGGTGATGCTGCTGCCCGTGGTCGTTCCGCCGGCATCATGAATGAGGTGCATCTCGAAGGCATTGGTAAACTCATCGCCCGTCACCGCCGGAGTCGCATCGACGGTCAGGGTCTGGGTGACGTCCATATCCGGACTGGTCGGATTGGTCTGCGCCCAGCCGGTGTTGAGCGCCGTCGTATTCTCAAAGATCGTACCGGTAGTCGCCGTATCGTCCTGGAGATAGTGCTGGCGCGAGGAAATGCCGTTGGAGCCGCCCAGCATGATGAAACTCTCGTCGCTGTAGCCAAGGCCTGAAGACGGCGTACCGCCGCCGGCTCCTGCCCCCTGATCCGTGATGATCGTCTGGATGAACGTGTCTCCTGTCGCGGTTTCAACCCACTGCACCTGGGCAAACCCGTCGCCGGTGGTCAGGGTTTCGCAGGTAAAGCCCGCGGGACAACTCACACTGACGTTGCCGTTGGCAACGGTCCAGTTATCGAACACCGGGAGTGCTTGCGTCGGGCCGGCGACCAGCAGAAACAAGGTCGCGCCACCGGCTTGATAAAGCTTCGGCATCATTTTCACAGCTGCACGATTAACCATCTTCTGAATCCTCCAAGCACCGTGGCCTGTCAAAAACGCATGGGGTGAACCATTTCGCTACCTTGCGACGACGGAGATGCCTCGATCGACCTCCCCGTCCCAACCCACACTCTACAAATAGACGCAATAAAACCAATGGCTTGATGCTAGCATATGGCTCTCACCGTGTCCATTTCGGACCATGCCCGCGCCATAACCTGATCCACATCGTCTATATCGGTAAAAAAGCCGGAAAGACAACTTGCCTCCCACGAGACCGGCAAACGAGCCCCCACGCGCTTCATACCTTGCCTGAAATATTCATATACACGAGATTGTTTTGCTTGCTGCCGTAATCGACCCTCGTGACAGAGGCATAATCGATCGTCAGACGTCGATAAGAGGTCAATGGCATCTCGAGCGCATCCGTGAGACACATCCGTATCGGACCGACATGGGACACGACAGCGATGCGCCGCCCGCGGTGATTCTCGACGATCTGCCGGATCGCCATCTTCACACGCTCCATATGCGCGTGGATAGGTTCTCCGCCCTCGGGGACAAAAGATACCGGATCCTTCTTCCAGGCTTGAAACTGCTCCGGATAATCTCTGGCGATTGCATCGAAATACAGGCCGTCCCAGATTCCGAACGGACGCTCCTTGAGCTTCGGATCAAAAATTACCCGGGCCCCGCAACGGGCGGCTATCTGCTCTGCCGTCGTGCGGGTACGCTGCATCGGACTGCTGTAGATGGCATCGATGGACTGCCCTTCAAGCAAGGCCGCGGCACGCTGAGCCTGCAGTAGCCCCTCGGCGGTCAGCGGAGGATCCTCGCGCTCATCGCAATAGAGCCTGTCCTGCGGGAAATCGGCCTGCCCGTGACGGACGAATAGGATGCTTGTGGTTTTTTCCTTTTCTCTCATATGCACTATATGACGCCGGGTTCATGGCTGGGCTGGGATTGCCGCGGCAATCCCCCCTCCCGGCCGATCTTAAGGCAAATTCCGCGCCATATAGCGCCCAGAAGCAGACAAAACCCGGGGGACAAAAACAGGATCGGACTTCACGTCAACGGGCGGCTGTGGACATGGGGTTCCCCACCATGGGAATGACTGACCTCGCTGATATCGATCGGCACCATGTTCAGCTTGCCGTGACGTACACCCCGCTCCGCCATGATGGCATTCGCGGTATTTCTGACAATCCCGACAGGTCCACGCATGATCGTGATTTCCAAGCAATTATCATGATCAAGGTGTACATGCATACTGGAAAGCATCAGTTCGTGATGATCGTGGTGGGCCTCGGTAATGCGGCTGGCGAGTTCCAGTTCGTGATGGTTGTATACATAGCTCAAGCTCGCGACACAATAACCATCCCCCGATTTTTCCAGTTGCTCCTTTTCGAGTTGCTGGCGGATCAGGTCCCGCATCGCCTCGGAACGATTGGTATAACCGTGTTCGGCTATGAATTTATCGAATAAATCCGCCAGCACAGAATCAAGCGACATCGTGATGCGTTCCATAATCTGTTTTCCTAAAAGTTAATTAAGTTTATGTTTTGGCATTGTAAAAACGCCCGCTCGCGATCCCAGCGCAAAGATTATCCGACTTTGAAAGAATATCTCAATCAACAATCAGATACATAGTATGAATATTCATTACTGTAAAAATAAGAGCGAATATGGACATCGGCCTCCGCCGCCTCGTCGGCGCCGGTGTCCCGCCAGGCGGGATCATTAGGCCGATGATTAAAAGGTAATAATTTTACCCCTTGTCCCAGGGTAGAAAAACAGGGATGATATTTTCATCTCAACTACCCCACCCCACCTGGGGTGGAATAAGGAGCAAAAGGCCATGATCGTCAAAATTACCGGCATGAGCTGCAATCACTGCGTCAACTCGGTTGAAAAGGCGCTGCGCGCGGTGCCCGGCGTCCAGCAAATCAAGGAGATCCGCCTCGACAATGGAACCGCCGTCATAGAAGGCTCACCCGACACCCAGGCCGTTATCACGGCCATACGTGAAGCGGGCTATTCAGCCGTAGTCGCGTGATGGCCGGTTGCCACCAGAACCTGCAGCTGAATCCCGCCACCCGCTCGGAAGCCATTGCCCGGCTGCGCTCCATCAAGGGGCACGTGGAAGGGATCATACGGATGATGGAAGTCGATTCAGTCTATTGCGTCGATGTCATCAAGCAGATCAGGGCGGTCGACGGCGCCATGGTGAAGGTCGGAGACATCATCCTGCGCAGCCATCTCCATGATCACGTGGTAACCGCGGGGAGCCGGGGGGACGCCGGCGAGATCATCGACGAGCTCATGGAAATCCTGAAATATCGCTGACCCTGGACATCAAATGATGCCATTCCGACAAGGGATGGGACATTACGGTTGACGTCAGGGGTATGACATGCCCCATGCGTCCGACGCGTCGAGAATGTTCTGAAAGAATCAGCGGGCGTCGCCACGGCCACCCCTCCACCCGAGGCGCGCCGCCGCAGCGATGAGCTTTTCCAGTCTGTTTCAGCGCCAGCCCGGGATCGCGGACGCTCAAGCCACTCCTGGCAAGCACCCGAATCCCCCTCCGACAACGGACTCAGCCTGCATCCCGTGACTTATGCCCGGTATCCTCTCCATCATGATCGTGAGGGTGGGAATGGTCATGATGATGACCATGATCGTGGTCATGGTCGTGCTGCCCCTCTCCACCACCGTGGGAATGGGGCACGGCGATATGATCATGAGATACTTCATGGTGGCGCTCGTCCACTTCATGGAAGTGCGACTCGTCGACTTTCTCATGCAAGTGTTCGTGGCCGTGTTCATGCGCATGCAGATGGACGTGGATGTGCGCATCGGATCCATGGGCATGACGATGGGCATGCAGGAATTTCCCGATTATATGCCGGTGCTCCTCGTCCATGTCCTGTTCGGCCAGAATATCGTGCAACAACTCATGAGTCATGAGCGCGAGGGGCATCTCAAGCTTGTTCCTCTCGAGCAGCCCTCGATCATAGAGGATCTTATGGGTCGGCCCGTCGCTCTCGATACGGCCGTCGGTGAGCAACAGGCAACGATCGCATACCTCGAGGGCGATATCGAGATCATGTGTACAGAGCAGCAGGGTTTTATCCGAATTCTTGAGCCAATTGATGAGATTTCTACGATTCATCGGATCCATGTTGGTCGACGGCTCATCGAACACCAGGATCTCGGGCTGATAGGATAATACCGTAGCCAATGCGAGGCGCTTGCGCTCGCCGAAGGATAGGTGAAACGAGGAACGCTGATCAAACCCCTCCAGACCG
>WBZO01006171.1_pt1 | contig 11749 bp, 19 predicted proteins | sample 5204261 | NCBI WGS metagenome assembly WBZO01 (sample SAMN12412400, study PRJNA552823) | activated sludge metagenome | isolation source: activated sludge from anammox sidestream of wastewater treatment plant... | place: USA: North Carolina | collected 2017-09 | reverse complement strand
CAGCAGCGCCGGCAGCAGGGCCGCCGACTATGGTTGCGCCCACAACCGCCGCCGGTTTCACTATCGACTTGACGCCGTTCCACAGATCACCGAAGAAACCAGACAGACCTTGCAGGCCCGTCGAAAAGGACTTGCGCGACGGAATTCCGTTCGCAGTGACATAGTTTAGAAAATCAGTCACCGTTTCGACGATCACCGGCTCGAAAAACGTATTGCCGGAAAATTCGACCAGGCCGCTTTTGATCGCGCGCTGATACTCGCGCAGATCGTCTGCGTTTATCTGACCGGTTTCCCATCCTTGCGACAGGAACCGCCAGACCTGGTTGCGCACTGCCGCCGCCGTTGTATCGCGGCGCAGCGCAATGTTCACAGTTTCAGGCATTGAAAGGCCTCCAGTTCGTGAAAGGGGATAAACTTTTTTCGCTCCCAGGTTCGGCATAGGCGCGCCGAATTCGCGCGGCGACGTTGTATCGACCGGCAGCCAGGAACCGTTCACCAGCAATTCAGTGAAAACATGCCGGAATGAATCAGGATCGACGCCGATCACTGCGAACCGCGCCGGCAGACCGATAGACTGCGCCAGGGCCGCAACTAAGGCCGCCTGGTCGTCACAGTCACCGGCTGCCAGGCGCAAGGTGATTTCCGGCTGCTGTACCGTTTCCAGGCCAACAGGATCATTCACGAAACGAACCCGACGCTTAACAAAATCGAAGATCGCGCGGGCCGCTCGATAGCTGTCACGCCCTGAAATTTTGGCATTGCGCAACAGCGCCAGGGCCAACAGGCGCAGATCGGGCCGCCGGCCAGACAGTTTGACCAGTTCGACCATGCGGCGCACTGTTGCGTCTGTACCGGCTTCGCCGGCGGGTATATCCTGTAGGGAAAAACGCACGATTCAGCATGTGCAGCGGATTGCATATTGTCAAGCAAAAAAATGCGCAATCTCCGCAACTGAATTCACAGTATGCAAAAGATTGCGCGGCGCGATCAGACCAGGCCCGCGCTTTAAACTACACCTGGGCCGGCAATTGCCAGTTCACCCAACCAAGTGACGCATGATAAGTAGGCGGCAGCAGATTCCGGCCTATGGTTTCGACCTGGCGCAGCAGTTCCCACAAGCGCCTAACGCACTGATCCAGGCCGGCTGTCAAGGCGATTCCCGCCGGCACCAGGCGACCGCTGCAGTAGGGGCAGCAGCAGCGCAGTTTCTTTTTCTTGGGCATTACCAGGTGATTATAGAACATGCCCGACGAACGCAGCCGGCGGGTACCTTTGATCATCCAGGCATATTGCGCCAGATGATCAAAACTGTCAGTTTCCGGCGGCTTAGTGATATACTTGAGAATGTAGCGGGTGACATTCTTGACGCTGCGCGCGCGCTCCAGACCGACGCGGTAGCTGTCACCGGTGATTCGTTTCCAGGCATCGCGCATGATCGACAGCGGCGTATAGGGCATGTAGACAACAGCGTGAAGGTGCAAATTGTTATTGTCCTGCCCGACTTCAATCGTACTGATCGAACCCGCGCCGCGCCAACGTTTCCGATCTTCTCTGACCTTGCCGCTTTTCGTGAAGGTGCCGGCGTAGCGCCCGCAAAATAGACGCATGAATGCAGTCGATTCCCGATAAAGGCGCGCAATATCGGCCCGATCCGGCATGCGACCGGCAAAGCGATCAGTCGTCACCGTCAGCGTTAGCAGGCCGCAGTAATACCCCTTGCGCTTATTGACCATCATTACCTTAACAACTTCCTGGAACCGTTCGACTATCGAACCAAAGTAGGCGCGCCCGCAGTCGTCACAAATTCGACTGCGACACTTAATCGCAGTCGCAAACCGCTGCTGATCTGCCTGGCATTCCAGCAACAGCGATTCTTCGCCGCACTTTTCGAACCGATCAGCTTCATGTTTGAAGCGCCAGGCCCGCCGGTCATCGGTCTGACATTCGCAAGCAATCGTTCGCATCCTGGCAGAAACGATTTCCCGCTCTTGCTTTGTCAGCGCTTCCATGCGTTCGACTCCAAAACCGACGCCGGCCAGGGCCGGCGGCTGAAAGGTTAGGCCGGCGAACCGTTAGGACTTAACGGGTACAGCCGGCGATTCTCAAAACTTATTTCCAAAGGGACAAGGAAACAGGGGGGCTTCGCCCCCCTGAACCCCCCAGGCGGAAAACAACAGCGAAACCGCCTGGGACTCTGAAAGGGGCACCGTCACAACCCTAACTCGCCCTGGGCCGGTTCGCCCAGGATCATCGACAGGCCGTCACGCCCGTACTTTTCGCCGTAGGCCTTTACCCAGGCGCGGGCCTGATCAGCGGTCTGCTGCATTGCGCGATCTTTGCCGGCTCCATGATTACGACCGCCGCAACAGCAGTCGCAGTCAGCGACCGGCGTTACAGCGTCATAGCATTTAGCGTCACAACGCCGCTGCCCTTCTGAATTTCCGATTACAATTAACGTCGTCAAGTTCGTCACTCCAAAACAGTAGGCCCAGGCAGCGCCCAGGCCTACCGGTAACGCAATCCGTTAGCTGATTATGCCGCTCTTAGCTAACTGAATTGCAGCCATGATCAGATCAAGTAGGAAAACCATGTTGACCTTTCCGAGTAGGTCAGCAGGCCCAGGAACCCAGGCCTGCTGCGACCTGGGTTAGCTGATTACGCCGCCGCGCTCAAACAAGAACGCAAGCGCTTGCCAAATCCAAATCATAGGCGTTCACCTCCTTTCTGGTCTAAAGGTTTCCAGGCAATAGCGACGGACTCGATAGCGTTCAGGTAGCGAACGCACATCGGCCCGATGAACCCGACCAGTAATTTTTCGATTTCAGGCCTGGTCGCTGTCACAGTGTAATGAATATCACCGCCGGCCAGGGAAACGCCGACGCCCGCCGGCAGACCGTCAAAAGCGATAGGGTGAACCTTCTCCATTTCCCGCAGATCAGGTTTCATTCGCAGTAGGACATTTACGCGGTAATTCATAGATCGTCACTCCATGTTTGCCAGGGCCGGTTTCCTACGCCGGCCCTGGTCGTTTCTCGCAGCGCCGCCGGTGCAAGGTCAGCGCCGCGCAGACCAGGCCAGGGGCCTGATCACTTACTGTTTAGGTTCGTCACCCGCCTGGCGCGCTGCCAGGCGGCGGCGGAAACGTTCAACCACTGCAGCGTCATAGTCAGCGACGGTGACGCTTTCAATTCGAATGAAGGAACCGACGTTGCGCAGATAGGTTTCGGCCAGGGTGCGCGCGCCGTCGTCACTGCAGGCCTCAACAATCTGATTCACTTCGATACGTTCCTGATCGACGACCGCGACGATCACAACCAAATAGCGGTTCATTGCGCTGTCAATTTCCAGGCACAACAGCGGGTGCCTTCATTCCAGATTGCGCATAGGGCACCGACGCAAGGGGCCGGCGTGAAAACGATTGTCTGCTGTACTTCATTGCGACCGCCGGCAATGACGCCGCCGACAGGGGCCAGGGCCAGATTCATGCGCGACATTAGCGGACAAACGCCGTTCGGGAAATCGTCATCGGTAATGCGCTGAATCATGTTGCTGTAGTTACTCGACATCGGCACCGCCTTGCTGATCTGACTGCAGACCGTACAACTGCACGAAAACCCGCCACAGTTTTTTCGTTACCTGGGCATAAGCGCGAACGCGGCCCGCCAGGTGAACCAAAAACGCTGCGTTCAGGATCAGCAGCGCCGCGATTACACCCTGGGCCGCCAGGATTTTGTCAAGATCGTTCATCGGGCCGCCTTTCTGCCGCGCGCTTCCTCTAACTGTTCAAGTTTGCAGGTCTGACAGATTCCATGCGAAACGACTTCCGCATATTCCTGATCGGTCAGCGGCACGCCGGCAATTCCGGTTTCAGTGTAGGGCCGGCGGCACCAGGCGCAGACACTAAGGCGCTTTTCGTCGATCAGTTTCTTGACCCGTTTCCAGGCTGCTGATTCCATTATCCAACCCTAACTTTCTGCTGCGCCAGGTGCGACTTTAAGCGCTCGATTCGCAGCTCTAAGAATTGTTTCAGCGCCAGCAGTTCTGCACCGTCAAGCGCACAGACCGGCGGCATTTGTTGACCATAAGGCGGGTAACTTAACTGCGACAGCAGCGACAGCGACCAGCAGGTTTTTCCGACTTCCGGCTTTTCCAGATCGACTGAACCATGCAGCGCAATCTGCTGCACCGTTGCGCCCTTGCTGATCATGCGCAGCAGGCGTTCGGCATCTTCGATATTCGCAGCGACCCAGGTTGCGGCGGCGGTCGCAGCTTGCAAAATTTTCAGGTCGTCACTTTTCATGCCCTTAACCCTCTAAATTCGGCTGCGCGCCTGGGTTCGCTTCCGGCTGATCGACCGTTGCCGCCGGTGACGACAACCAAAGGTTTTCATCGAACCCGCGCTCTGACAACCAACGCGCGATCAGAACGCCGTCGATCTCTACTGACTTCTGACCTGGGGCCAGGTTCAGGAAATCGCGGCGGAATTCTTCGACCAGCAGCGGTTCACCGTTCCACTGTTCAAAAAGGAAATCATGCAGAATGCAGTCAGCCAACTGCTTTGCGCCGGCTGTACTGCCGACATTGAAACCGCCGTCGAAACGATTCAGGCAGGCATGGGCCGCCGCCTTTAGATCGACTTTGTGCTGATCGCCTGGAACCATGCCAGGCCAGACGACCTGACAGGAAACCAGGCCGGCGTCATCGACGCTGATCTGATACTGTTTACTGATCATGTTCTAAGACTCCACGAAAAGGTTAATCACTATATCGACCGCGACCTGGGGAAACGTTAGCTGCCGGCCAGGAACCGGTCGAAAACTTCATCGAAAAACTTTTTGAATTTGGCGCGCAGTTCCAGGTCGTCAGCGTAGTTTTCGCTGTCCTGATCCATCAGCAATTCGGCCTGATCAAACAGGGCCTCTTTGTTGCCGCCTAAATACTGCTGCCTGGTTTCCGCCGGCAGCGGTATGCGCATATTGAGATAAGAGACAACGCGATCAGCCGGCTTGCCCAACCGGAAATTCTGCACGATTGCCAGGATCGCTGCGTCTATGATCGCCTGGGGACTTAAGGCCACAGTGTTTTCACTTTCTGCCGGCTGATCTGCCGGCGGTTCGGGTTCGGTATTCGCAATGTTTTCAGGCGGCAGAACCGGCAGCGCCGGCGCGGTTTCCGGCACCGCAGCCAGGCGCGGAACCGCGCCAGGTGCCGGCTTTAGGGCCGGCCTGGGTGCGCGCACTGTTTTCATGTACTCCATGAAGGCCTGCAGACCAGTTTTCAGCAGATCGGTGACAGACGAACCGTCACCGCCGCCGCCCTGGGGAAATTCACCGGTCAGATCGCGCACTGACTGGATCAGCGGCCCAACGTCTTTTAGGATCGACAGAACGTCAGGGCCGCGCTGCTGCTGCAGAACCAGTTCTAACAGCTTTTCATTCGGTGACGGATCGCGCAGCGCTTGTTTTAGGATCATCACGCTTTTGATCAGTTCCAGATCGCGGCGCAGATCGCCGGTAACGGGAATGCCTTCAACGTTCGTCACTGCTGCGACCGGCGCGGCCGCTGGTGAATCCTTGCCTGGACTTACAGGCAGCGCCGCCGCAACCGGTGCAGCAGGTACAATCGCAGCGCCGGCAATATCGAAATAGCGCTGCATCATCACCCGACCGTTAGGCGTTCGCTGCAGAACGCGGAATTTCCCGCCGCCATAGGTTTCTTTGACGTACTGCAGATTACTGCCTGGGGCCAGGTTTTCGCAGAACCCGTCAGCTTTCTGATCGCCGACAAATTTCGGGTTCACGCGGTACAATTCGACACTGACCGGCTCGTTTCCGTCACCGAAAAAATCAGTCAGGTCGATAATATCTAAATCTTGAGAATCTTGCGGATCAAGGGCCACAGGCCCGCGACCGCCGCCGCCGCTTTGCTGATCAGGCTGATCAGGGGAAAAGTTTTCTTCTGCGCCGGCGCGGGTTCGCCGGCTGCGGGTTCGTCTGTCCATGATTTCCTTTCAGTTTCGACTGTTACTGTTTCCGAGACAGTAACAGAATGATTAACGCTAATCCGATCAAGACCATGATCGGCTTTTTTTTTACTGTTTCGGTGACGACTTCCACGCCGGCAGTCGCCAGGGCCTTCACTTTGTCTAAAACTGCGTCAAGGGTAGTGTAGGAATTCACGCGGGAAACAACGCCGGTATCGGGATCAGTCACCGGCGCGATCAGGGCACCCCAACGCGCGCGGGTGCCGCGCTTGTCGAAGTGAAAGGAGACAGCGCCGCGCTCATTCAGGTAGATACCGATTCCGTCAAACAGACCAGAATTTTCGGCTGCCTGGAGAATTGCGACTGGATCAGCGCCGGTGAAAAAAACGTCAACAGCGTCACCCTGGGCATGCCGCGAATTTGGATTGCCGGCAGTGAACGCGCGATAATCAGACAGGATTTCTGCCTTGCGACCGATCAGATCAGTGAACCGATCCAGGGCAGTGACGATAGAATGCTGCAGCTTGTCAGGAAATGAAAAATCAGATTGCAGGTAATTGCGGATCAGCGACCATTGCACCGGCATACGCTAAAACTCGTTTCGGGTTCTAAGGGTGCGGCGGGCCTTCATGGGTGACGACCCGAAGGCCCGCCGTCTTAGGGATCGGGCATATAATGCGACCAGGGGCCTGGTCTGTCAAGGGATTTCTTTCTTGACCGATAGCGTTAGAAATTAGGCTCCCGCACCATCAGCAGTTTAATGTTCGACAACTGGTCGCCGACATCTAAGACGTTCAGCGCCAGTTCGGTGCCAAAGAATTCATTCGGCATGATCGTAACGCGGGGCATCCAACCGATGATCAGGCCCAGGGTGCCAGTATACGAATGACTTCCCGACGCCAGGGGCCAATTGTGGCAAAATTGCCAATCGCGGGTTATCGACGCCGCTTGATTCACGTTAGCAAAGATCGCTGCCTTGCGCGAGTTCGCCGTATCGCGCAGCGTCAAGATCATCGTTCGATTACCGACGACTGCGCTTGTCACCAGGCGGAAATAACACAACAGCAGGCGCGCGGGGAAATCGTAGTCATGCCGGTAAACGAAATCAGCGCCGGCAGCAGGCTGATCGACATTAAACCAGTAGGGCACCGGCCTGTAGGTTTCCAGGGCCGGCATTCCCGACGGCCCGCCGCCTTCTGTAGGCGGCAGAACCGGCACCGGCGGCGGCAGTTCACCAGGTAACGTTCCGCCGCCGCCGCCGCCCGAAATATCAATAAGCAGATCGGTGAACAATTGCGGTTCACCGCTGCCCAGGATCGTGAATTGATCAGCCAGCATTCCGCCAGGTACATCAGGCTGATCGAAATTCATTTTGCGGCGACTATAGCGGTTTCGCATTAGGCCCTAACCTTGTTACCGTGAAACGCGATCTGACAGACGGTCGCCGTTGCTGCCGCCGAATTCGCCCAGGTAATGATGATCGACGAATTAGCAGGGATCAGCCGGTAAGGTTTCAATTCGTAAGGCGCTGTACCGTTCAAAAGCAGCGAATGCGACGGCATAGCGACGTTCGAAAGGAAACGCCCTTCTTGCGACCAGTTCACTGTCAGCGTTCCGCCCCAATTGACCACAACCACGTTAGATTGCAGAATGGTGACGGTGATAAACTGAACCTGGAAAGGTGCGTCAGCAGCGACCTGCAGCGTAGTGCTACCAGTCGCCGTTGCACTGGCAGCCAGACTGACTGCATCAGCGACGTATACAAACCAGTCGAATTTTGGATTAGGCATTTAGTTGACTCCAAACTTGCGAACCCTGGGGCCGCCGGCTTTAGGCACGTAGCGGCCCAGGGGAAAAAGACCAAAAGACTCCAGCACGACCGTACTGGATAAACGACTTGATTTAGCCGACGACCGGACGGGTAAGAATACCCCACAACGCGCAACTGACCTGGGTAGCTGCAGCCGGCGCGGTATGGAAACCGGCGATTGTCGCATAGAAGGTCTGTTGCGGGTTCAGGGTGATTTTCTCGCGCAGATAGAACCGGTTCTGCGTTACCGGCGTACCCTTGCCCAACTGGAATTCAGTCGCCGCCGGCGTAATGTTCGAAAACAGCAGCAGATCAGCGCCGCCGTTCGGGATCATTGCCAGGGGCACGGTCAGAAAGATCGTGTCACTGATTCGCAATTGGAAATAACCCGACTGCACGGCGCGAATGTCAACTTGCGACTGCCTGGTCGCCGTTTCGGGGAACCAGATCGAAATCGCATCGACTTCCATCGTGTAGCCAGTGTCAAGGCGCGACGCCTGAACCAGGTTCGTCTGCTGGTAGTTTTTCGGCGTAGTGCCAACCAAGATTCCGCCATAGGGCACAGTGAAGAAATTGCCGGACGTAGCGCCTATGGCCAGGTTGATTGTGTCATAGATAGGCTGCTCTAATCGCAGCCCTGCACCTGGAAGATTCGGCATTGTTAAACCTCTCCGTTAGAGTTCAAAGATCAGAGTTTGTTGTTTACGATTAGCGGCGGCACAGATCCACCGCGCGGCTTAATAAGCGCCGACCGGCGACGCCGGCGAAACGCTCATATCGTAAACGTAGTCACTGACGCCGCCGCCGCCGGCAGACAGGGCCGGTTCGAGTTCAGAAGGCGTCAGGTAAACGTAGTCGCTAAGGCCGATCATCGGCAGAACGTTTTCGTTCAGGACTTCGACCAGGGTGACGACCAGGGCACCGTTCAAAACGTTCTGCGCGGCCCGCTGCCCGACAAATTGCTTTGTCAGCATCGACAGACCGAAACCCAGGCCGGCCTGCACCAGCTTGCCGGTGATTCCCGTTGTGGGCATTCCAGGCCAGACCTGCTGCACGAAACGCGGCACCAGCTTGACGCCGACCGCGCCGGCGCTCATCCACAACAGGCCGTTTAGATCGACCATGTTCCCCAGGCCGCCGAGCATTCCAGGATTGCGGTACCGGCGACGATAGCGCCGACCGCCGGAAACCCTGGCGCGGCGACGCCGGCGCGGGTTCGCGCTGGTCATGTAGGTAGCCAGGCCAGGATTGCGACGGCGACGGCGACGCTTGCCGCCAAAACCCGCAGCGATCTGTTTCCGCGACAACCGGCGACGCTTGCGACGCGGGTTCTCAACAACTTCGATAATTTCCATTGGTTGACCTCCATTAACCTATGATTCCGTCAGATTCTATCTTAAAGCGCCCGACGATCACCAGAACGTTATCACCGTTCGGCTGCGGTTCGGGTGCAGCAAAAACCAGCGGCAGTTCGCGGCCTTCGAATTCGTGAAAGTAGCGCCTGACTTTGCCGTCAAACTTGTCGCTGATATAATCTATCTGCGCGCATTGCCCGATCTGAACCAGGCTTTTCGGCCAGGTGATCTTTGCCCGCTTCACCCATCGGGGCCGGAACCCGAAAAACTCTTGCGACTTTTTCAGGGCCGCGCGCAATGCCGCGCTAACTCTTTTTGCCACGCAACACCTCTGCGACGACTGGCACGATGAAATATGCCGCCAGGCCCAGGGCCAACCACTTGACGACGTTCCCAAGTTCACCGATAGGCGTCATAAACGCGGCCTCTTGCTCTATCGCTGTCTGCAGAACGCCGACCGGCAACCGGCCCGCTGTCACTTCATCGACCATTTTTGAGATATTCGCCTGGCGCTGCATGTAGGCGACCGCCCAGAACGCACCGGCCAGGCCCAGGGCACCCGCTATGATCACGCCGGCAATAATGATCGGCGCGATTCCCAGGCCAGGATCGACCGACTCGCCTTTCAGACGCGCAACAAACAGATCGACTTTGTTAGCGAATTCAGGCTTTGTCAGCGGCAAGTAGGCGCCTTGCGGCGTTCGGGTGATTACGAAATTGGGCCTGATCGTTTCCCACAACTTTGGGAAATCGCGGAACCATTCTAAAATTTCCGCGCGCTGCGCCTGGGTGAACAAACCAGCTTTGACGCCGGCCTTAAACTTCGCCCAGTCAGCAACAGCACGATCAAAGGTCGCCGGAAAATTGACGACGGTTTCCGCGATCTCCCGCTGCTGATCAGCAGAAGGCGTTCCGGTGAAAAGGCCTGTCACCGTCTGCGAAACAGTGTCAATAAACGACATTAGGTCGCCCGCTTCTTTCCGCCCAGGAGAAACAGCGCCGCGACTGCCAGGCCGCCGATCAGCCAGGGATTCATTCCGGCCTGCTGCACTGCGCTGTCAGTAGGAACCGCCGGCATTGCGCCGCCGGTGACAACGCCGCCGCCTGGCGCGGTCTGCACTCCAGCTTGACCAGTCATCGAGATATAACCCTGGCGCACCGCTTCGTCACGGATCAGCCAATTACCTGAATCATCAGGCGGGTAGCTGAACCAGATTCCGTTTTTCAACAGACGCCGGCCCTGGCGCACTTCACCGGTCGTGAAATTGTAGTATTGACCCGCCGACCCGTCTGCAGCAATCGGGTAAACGTTCGCATTCCCAGGCGGCTGCACAATGTTGGGCCGATCACCGCCAGGGATCACCGTATCACCGCCGACAGCAGGCGGAACCGAGATAATAGGCGGCCCGATCACAACCGATTCCGGCGGCGGCACAAACTTCCATTCCCAAATAAAACCGTAGCGCTCTATCGGGAAGATTCGCTTTGTCCACTTCCAGCCGGCCTGATTCGACATTGCCGGCGGCATGGATTGCGCGCCGGTCTGATTCAGCGGATAAGCCAGGTTGCCTTCAAACCTGTAATTGCTGCCGCCTGGTTTCGATTCCGGCGGGATCGACGGCGGAATATACGGCTTGCCTGGCAAGGTAACATCGACCGTAGGCGGTTTCACCGGAACCACGATCACCGGCGGTTTCGTTTCCGTCACAGTCACCTTGCCGCCGGCGGCGTATACCTGGGCATCAGTTTGCGAAACAAAAAAGCGCCAGTCAGCAGCGACGCCGCCAGGCCGACGGTTCGCATAACCTGGCGTAGTCATGCGAGTTTTTGCGTTCGCCCAGAAACCCCTGACGCCTAAACTTGACGGCTTTGTCAGCACATTGCTGATCACCGGCGCAAGGCCTAACTGACTATCGACGTACTGAACGTAGGCCAAAATCTCCTCACTTTCTGCGCAACAGGAAACCGATCACCAGGGCACCGCCCAGGATCAACAAAGGATTGCCTGAAATGAAATTGCCGACCTGACTAAACAGGCCAGGTTCAGGCAGCGGCGCGATTTCCGGCGCGCGGGTTACACCTGGGCCGCCTGGTGCCGACGCAGGCTGAATCGCCTTAATTACTTCCGGTGCCGGCACCAACGCGGACTTAACAATCCGGCCCGATTCGTCAAGGATCGCATAGCTCTTGACTGTAGGCAGACCGATTGTCAGCGTTTTTGCAACTGGCATGATCCTACTTTCTCGTCACCAGGAAGATCAGCAGCGCAGCGGCACCAAGTAGAAAGATCGGGTTCGACAGGAAATCGCCGGAACCCGACGGCTGCACGTAGGCCGGCGGCTGATAAGGCAGGTTCGGGTTATAGGTGACTGAACCGCCGCCCGCGGGAATTGAAACCGTTCCGCCGGCGTACCCTGGCGCAGTCGCCGCCGGCTGCGATCCACCGCCGCCGCCAGCATACAGGGCACCTGCAGCAGCAGCGCCGGCAGCAGGGCCGCCGACTATGGTTGCGCCCACAACCGCCGCCGGTTTCACTATCGACTTGACGCCGTTCCACAGATCACCGAAGAAACCAGACAGACCTTGCAGGCCCGTCGAAAA